>Ga0041059_1000173_pt1 | contig 41336 bp, 39 predicted proteins | sample AraColnosormetaG_FD_56232 | JGI IMG/M metagenome (GOLD analysis project Ga0041059, IMG submission 56232) | Arabidopsis roots microbial communities from North Carolina, USA - Col MF nosort | ecosystem: Host-associated > Plants > Roots > Unclassified | place: USA: North Carolina | collected...
TTTTTTTTTCCTTGTAGCGTGCAGGATAGGGATTTTGGAAACTATGGTCTAAAGCTAGAGTCTACAATGTCAAGGTAAAATATTATAAATTTAACATTCCATCATGTCATACTAAAAAGGAAAAACAAAAAAGTCCAGTATGTGTCATTTTAGCCACACAAACAACAGCAAGTGCGTCGAATAACCATCAAATAAATGATCTACACATAAGAAAAGATAGAACAAAATAAATAACGGAGAATGAAAACTGAATATTTTTTGATATTTTATTTTCATAACTGAAAGTATTTATCTTGAAATTTTTAAAACGACTTTACAAAAGCTCAAGCAACAATAATCCGAACAGAATTTTTGTTTGTAAAATGCTATAATCATGCTTTTCTTTCTATTCAACTTTTTATCAGTTAAAAGGCAGTAGACCAATATATTCAAGTCTTAAATAATTTTAGAAACAGCGTGTTTCATACATTTGTATTTTTGGTACTTTTTAGCTAACATATTGACTTTTATACAAATCTTTTTTATACTGAAGATATTTATTTGAATATTTTATTTAGTTACTTATTTTAGAGAGCGTATTGACTACTGACTATTTAGACAATTTTGACGTTCGCATACGGAACATTTTTGAAACGTAAATAGCTATCCTCAATGTCACTTGAAGATGTGATAGTGGTTAATTTAGCCGATATTAATGTAGCATCACATAATTTTGAGTTGCAAGAGTCTGGTGAACCAAATTTTTGTAAAGAGATTACTGTTTGAAGACATGTTAACTTACCTAAAATTTATATTCTTTCTACTTTTAACCCTGAAACCGAAATCGGACAATAAACTTCATAATTTCATAGTTCTGGAAAATTATTTAATAGTAAGCATTTAGTTTGATTGATGTAGTAATTTGTCATTTTTTAAAGTACTAAATCTTTTATTTGTTTTGAAAAAGTTTTTAAATTTTAAATAGTATCACGAGGAAGCCCCCGAGTGACGACTGACGAGTCAAAGCTCCTTCGAGGAAGTTTCCTATAGAGCTCTCTCTCTATCTCCTCTCGTTCCTCCTCTATTTTCTCGAGAAAGTGACGGAAAATAATTCAGCAGCCAGAGAGTATCAAAGGGAAAGAGCTGAGAAAATCCTCTGTTCCGCCGATAATTGAGGTAGATGATTATATTATATTTCTTTTTTTTCGATTCAACAGTAACTATAGAAAATTTGTTGTTTCTGGAATCGCCAGAGATTTTTTTTTTCTCTTTTTTTTTCCTCTTTGTTTACCTTTTTGCTTCTGCTACTTTGTGTTTGTTTATTCGAATCTCTCCTGCGCTTTCGCACGATTTACGATGTTACCCTACACGATTGTTGTTGGACCACTTCCTACACCTAAAACTAATATTTCACTGAGCTAGATTCTTCTTCTTCTTCTTCTTCTTCTTCTTCGTTTTGAATTTTGAAATTTCCGGGAAATTTTTCGGTATCTATTCGTTTCAGTGTATCTATCGGAAAACGGATTTTCGAAGGTTGTTTGGTTTTAGGTGGCATAATTTGGCGAGGAGTGGTAATTACTGCTTCGTAACAGTGAAATGTGAGACTTGTTCATAAGAGATTTGTCTCGAATCGTATTTGGATTTATTTGGTAGTGACTTTTGAATTGGACTGAGATTGGTTTTAGAGAGGAAGAAGAGAATGCTCAAGGCTATGTACTGTTTCTGATTGGGATGCGTTTTTTGTTCTCTTTTGTATGTGTTTAGCTTAAAGAAGAGCGTGTTGCTATCTCTCCTGCGACAGTCATGAGTGGACAATTCAATAATTCTCCACGAGGGGAAGACAAGGACGTGGAGGCTGGAACCAGCAGCTTCACCGAATATGAAGATAGTCCGTTTGACATTGCCAGTACTAAGAATGCTCCAGTGGAGCGGCTACGCCGTTGGAGGGTAATTGCTTGTATTGCAGTTCTTATTTGGGTTCGAATTGACATTTCATTGACTGCATAATGCTTTTATTTTTGTTTTGTTTGTATTCTTGAATTGAACTTAGTAATTGTTTTATCTGGTTTTAGTTTCATGTAATCGATGTAATTTTGCAATTTTCCGCAGCCAGATAGTTCTGACGTTCTTTTCCTTAACATTCTGGAAAATAATTTGGGTTTTGTAGCAAGCTGCGCTTGTTCTTAATGCTTCTCGTCGATTTCGATATACGCTGGACTTAAAAAGGGAAGAAGATAAGAAACAGATGCTGAGGAAGATGAGAGCGCACGCCCAAGCAATAAGAGTATATAAGCCTCGCTAGTAAGTTTTACTTAAATAAACGTCTTAGTGGTGTCTTATCAATGCTGTTTGCTTTCGTAGGCTGCACACCTTTTTAAAGCAGCTGCAAGCCGCGTGACTGGTAATTTCTTTCATTTTCTTGTTCTTTTCCTTAATTTTCTTCTCTCCATCCCATTTTGTGAAGCATGTATATGTTCTCTTTCATTTTCATAGAGATTAAGTGATTTTTAATTTTATACCATTTGTTTTATATGCATTAACGATTTTGACTGACACTATGGTTAGGTGTGTAGTCAAAATTCTGGATGATTTTTGTTTTGACTCATATTTTACAAAATGTGATTGATCTGCATTGCAATGGGTTGAGTTGATTATCTTTTATATGTAGTGTAAATAGTATACTCACTGTCAATTTGCGACCTTGATATTTATTGGATAGCTTTGTAGAACCAGTTGATGGTTTCAATTCAAGTTATCTTATTCACTTACATTAGTTGCTTGGGTTATTACTTTTCCTTGTAAGGATTTTTTTTTCATAATTTTTCTGATTGATGCTGTAGTTGACTGAGGTTTATCTCTTTTTAGGAATTGCAAGTCCACTTCCAACTCCTGGCGGTGGTGATTTTGGTATCGGACAGGAGCAGATTGTGTCAATATCAAGGGATCAAAATATAGGAGCTCTTCAAGAGCTTGGAGGGGTATGTCTTTGCTTTAGCTGATCTGTTACTTTTTTCTTCAGCAATTGTTTCTCAGCCATGAAACTTATGCATTTATGTTTATCCTCTTGTTTACTTCATTAGGTAAGAGGGTTATCTGACCTGTTGAAAACAAACTTGGAGAAGGGTATACACGGGGATGATGATGACATATTGAAAAGGAAATCTGCTTTTGGATCAAACACATACCCTCAGAAGAAAGGGAGGAGTTTCTGGGTATTAATACTTTAGAATTTTTGCTTTGTAGCAGTTTCCATTAACTGTGAGATTTTTCAGCTAATTACTATTTTGTTCCTTCCTTTTTTTTTCCTCATGTCCGATAGAGGTTTGTATGGGAAGCTTCTCAAGATCTTACTTTGATCATACTGATTGTAGCAGCAGTTGCTTCTTTGGCATTGGGAATAAAGACCGAGGTATGCAATTTAAGAACTAATACAGTATATTTGGCTCAGCGCCTACCTTGAAAATTTTAAGTCCTTTTTCTATGTGGCATAGCTTTAGAACAATCGACGAATAATTATAGAAACAAGACTTCCAGAGTTTCTGTACCTCAGTATTTGAATGAGTTATGTCTTTCTCGTGTCCATATCGTTGACGCTCGATACCACGTCTATTGACTATCCTTTACTTTGTCATTGTACTCATTCTAAGCTTTCCTGCTCTAAGAGGGCAGAAAGTTGTTCTCTCTCCATTGTCCAAAGTTTCACAGTTTTCTTTGTTCTTCCTGAGCTTTTGGTACCTCTTTGGCTGCCTTCTTAGGGTATCGAAAAGGGATGGTACGATGGTATCAGCATTGCTTTTGCCGTTCTTCTTGTCATTGTGGTGACAGGTATTGATATTCCTTGCTGATTTCACTCATACAAGTGACTGCTGCGTGTATTGTACTAATTTGTATACCTCTTCCCTTGGCAGCTACCAGTGATTATCGGCAATCTCTTCAATTCCAGAACTTAAATGAAGAGAAAAGAAATATACGTCTAGAGGTGAGAGCTTGGTTGATCATGCAGCTCATAGATAATTCCATTTTTGTTGGTTTAATTTTTAAAAATGCATCGTGTATATGTGCAGGTAACCCGTGATGGGAGAAGAGTGGAGATTTCAATTTATGACATTGTAGTAGGCGATGTCATACCCCTCAATATTGGTGATCAGGCAAGTTTCATGATTTTGTCAATGCAGTATTTCTTAGCTCTTTTCCGAATTTCAGTATAGCTATAATTTATGTTTGATCTGCCAATAATTTCCATAGGTACCTGCGGATGGAGTTTTAGTTGCTGGACATTCCCTTGCAGTTGATGAGTCCAGCATGACTGGAGAGAGCAAAATTGTATACTTTATTCTCTTCCTTAGCATTTGCAACAAATACCATCTTTGCATTTCATGTGTTCTGAAAAAGCTGTTTCTCGCAGGTTCAAAAAAACTCTACTAAGCATCCATTCCTAATGTCTGGCTGTAAAGTTGCAGATGGCAATGGGACAATGTTGGTAAGACTTAACGAACATTAACTTATACTATCTGTGACATAGTGGCTCAAACAAACTGTAAACTGTAGTTTCTGTAGAAAAAATTATGAGATGTTTAATTGGTGAACAATGATATCCGTAGTTGGTTCCCACCAAAAAGAAAGATATCCATGGTTGGTGAATTGTTGCAGCAGAAACGTGTTTTTATTTATGGCGTTCAAAACTTCTGATTTGGCTAGTTTCTTCCCACATTTCTTATGTGTGTAATTTTTTTTTTGAAAATCAGGTTACTGGGGTAGGGGTCAACACTGAATGGGGCTTACTAATGGCTAGCGTCTCAGAGGACAATGGTGGAGAAACACCATTGCAGGTGAGTATCAACTTTTCTCTGTTCATATATTCGTGGTTTTTGTTGCTCAATAGTCATCCGTACTATGCTTTCTTCAGGTGCGCTTGAATGGTGTAGCAACATTTATCGGGATTGTCGGGCTCACAGTTGCTGGCGTTGTATTATTTGTCCTAGTTGTCCGGTGCGTTTAAATTTCTTTATGACAACTAAAGTACCGTGTGGAGTGGATGTCAGTGATTATTGAACGAATCTTTGTTCTATGCAGTTACTTTACCGGTCACACGAAGAATGAACAGGGAGGCCCACAGTTTATTGGAGGGAAGACAAAATTTGAGCACGTGCTAGATGATCTTGTTGAAATCTTCACTGTTGCAGTAAGTGTTTCTTTAGAAGAAATTAGCATGGCTAATACGGTTGTCATCTTCTTATTTACATCTCTGGCTGTTCTGCTCAACTTGTCGAATAGGTTACAATTGTTGTAGTGGCAGTGCCTGAAGGGCTTCCTTTAGCTGTTACCTTGACGTAAGTCTATTGTCTTCTATATACATATTTTAATAGCAATTGCTTTGGCCTTTAGAGTTGGAAAGAATTTAGTTATTACATGGTCAGAGTCAAACTTTAAAGAAAATGATGGATCTGCTGTAAAATTGAATAGTCTTTTTGTCACTGATCTTTTCTACTTCTTACTGGCAGTCTTGCGTATTCCATGAGAAAAATGATGGCAGATAAAGCTTTGGTATGTATATTTTAATTTTTGGGACTCAATAAGTTTGAATGAACATAAATGCAAAATTCTTATACGTGAATGTCTTTTGCAACTTAAACGAATTTTAATTTCAGGTGCGTAGGCTTTCAGCCTGTGAAACCATGGGGTCTGCAACAACAATTTGCAGTGATAAGACTGGAACTTTGACCTTAAACGAGGTGAATCTTGGTGCTCTGCCTTCTTTTTGTATTTGCTAACACACTTAACACTTACCAGTTTTGGTATGTGCTTTCCTAGTTATGAGCTTTTGCTATTTTGAATTGTGTACCCAACAAGCGGGTCCCCTACGACTTTCTTTTTTCTCAGATGACCGTTGTTGAGTGTTATGCTGGGTTACAAAAGATGGATTCTCCCGACAGCAGCTCAAAATTGCCATCTGCTTTTACATCCATACTTGTTGAGGGTATTGCTCACAATACAACCGGCAGTGTGTTCCGATCTGAAGTAGGATTAAAATTCTTTGGAACTTTACTGATTTCCCGTTTGGTTTCTACTTCAGCTGATTTAATGTAATAATGCCTATGTCTTTACTGATGACAGAGTGGTGAGATTCAGGTTTCTGGATCTCCTACAGAAAGAGCAATTCTCAATTGGGCGATAAAGGTTTATTCTTTAGCTACATTTTCTGGTTCCCGTATATATAGCCGTGAGAAGAACTAATCTTTTAATTTCTTATACACTGCAGTTGGGTATGGATTTTGATGCTCTTAAGTCTGAGTCTTCTGCTGTACAATTTTTTCCATTCAACTCAGAGAAGAAACGAGGAGGTGTAGCAGTGAAATCAGTAATGTTTTTTCTTTTCATTTCCTCCCATAGTTTTTGTAGATCTTTTGCTTTGTTTTTGATTTTTCTCTTATCGTTGTTTCTACTTGTCAATCAGCATCCTAACGACTTTCTAATTCATTTTCAGCCAGATTCGAGTGTCCATATTCACTGGAAAGGTGCTGCCGAAATTGTTTTGGGATCCTGCACGCACTATATGGATGAGAGTGAGAGTTTTGTAGATATGAGTGAAGATAAGGTCAGTAACTATGTTTCTCTTTATCATGATAGAGTTTGTCTGAATGTTGAACTTATCATTGTGTCTTGACTCAAGACCATGTCATACTGCAAGTCCAAATCAGTGCCAGATTTGGTAATGAGAGTCTTGATAGAAATACTTGTTTTTTATTCTGAGTATAAGTCTTGTTGTTTCAGATGGGTGGGTTAAAAGATGCTATCGATGATATGGCTGCAAGGAGTCTGCGCTGTGTTGCAATTGCCTTCCGAACATTTGAAGCGGATAAGATTCCAACTGATGAAGAGCAACTCTCTAGATGGGAATTACCTGAGGATGATCTTATATTGTTGGCTATCGTTGGTATTAAGGTAAGCATATTCCTAGTTCCCTTTTGCCATTTTGAATAATCTTGTGATCTGCCTTTATATGGTTCTTCATACCAGATGGGCCATTCATTGAAGTTCTTTTCTGCCAATACATTGTAGGATCCATGTCGCCCAGGTGTCAAAAATTCAGTTTTACTGTGTCAACAAGCTGGAGTCAAGGTCCGCAGATATCTCATTTACTTCTTCCCCTGAGGATTTCTCTCAATAATTAGTTTATTTTTAGAGACTTCTCTGTTCTTCATAGGCCTATAGTCTTCTAATTCCACTATTGGCCTCAGGTTCGTATGGTGACTGGTGATAACATTCAGACTGCCAAAGCAATTGCACTGGAGTGTGGTATATTAGCTTCAGACTCAGATGCTAGTGAGCCTAATCTGATTGAAGGAAAAGTATTTCGATCCTATTCAGAAGAAGAAAGAGATAGGATTTGTGAAGAGATATCTGTAAGAGCCTTATGATTTTGGTTGTGACTGAGGAACATTATTTAATGGTACCTGACATTGTTGCTAAACTTGAAGGTAATGGGTAGATCATCACCCAATGACAAACTTCTTCTTGTGCAATCGCTGAAGAGGAGGGGACACGTCGTGGCTGTGACTGGTGATGGAACCAATGATGCTCCTGCACTGCACGAGGTTCAATACATTTACATTCCTCGTATGTGTAAGCTTTAAAAATACACTGTTATTGAGGATCACACTTTCTGTGTTGCCCCCCAACTTTCAGGCAGATATAGGTCTCGCAATGGGTATCCAAGGCACCGAAGTTGCAAAGGAAAAGTCAGACATCATTATCTTGGATGACAACTTTGAATCCGTTGTGAAGGTTTGTATCCTTAGAAACCAAGGATTCAAATTTCTTATAAAAGAAGCTCCTTTTTGATACTCTTCTGTTGCGTGATACTTTTGGAATTTCTTTTCCTCGTAAATGTCCTCCTTTGGGCTTTGGGGCTATTTGTGATCTTTTTAATTATCCTGAATTAGATATCCATTTTAATAATCGTCTCATTCCTATAGGTTGTCCGTTGGGGTCGATCTGTGTATGCGAATATTCAAAAGTTCATCCAGTTTCAGCTCACGGTTAATGTCGCAGCTCTTGTCATCAATGTGGTGGCTGCCATATCCGCGGGTGAAGTTCCTCTAACTGCAGTACAGGTTCGAAATAGTAGTTTTATACTCTCTCTTTCTCATCTGCACAAAAGTATTCACTTCAGAACTTGGTAAAAAGTCTTATCCCTTACCTATGTAGCTCCTTTGGGTCAATCTTATAATGGATACTCTTGGGGCTCTTGCTTTAGCCACTGAGCCACCAACCGATCACTTAATGGATCGAGCGCCTGTTGGCAGAAGGTACCACTTCTTATCAGACTTGAGCATGCGTGTTAAGTCTTGTTCAACTATAGAGTGCTCTCAGTTTCTCTTCAATTTGCACAATAATTGGATTTATCTTTTGCTCTCAGAGAACCTCTCATCACAAATATCATGTGGAGAAACTTGTTTATACAAGTAAGTTATCCTCTTCTTCTTTTTCTTACCTCCCTAGCATCTCTAAGAACACAATGGTTAAGCCTTTTCTGCTGCTCCAACTGTTTTGCAAATTATTAGGCGATGTACCAAGTGACAGTCTTGTTAATCCTCAATTTCCGTGGAATAAGTATCCTGCATCTGAAGAGTAAGCCAAATGCTGAGAGAGTGAAGAATACAGTCATCTTCAATGCCTTTGTCATCTGCCAGGTAAAAGATACTGACTTCTCTGTATAAAAAGGCTAGGGGACGACAGAAAACAAACTGATTGTTAAATTTGTTAGGTATTCAACGAGTTCAATGCACGGAAGCCAGATGAAATAAACATTTTCCGAGGAGTTCTCAGGAATCACCTTTTTGTGGGCATCATCTCTATCACCATTGTGCTCCAGGTACTGATTCTCTCTCACATGTTCCTGCAAAGCAAATGTAGTCACTTAATACATAAGACATACCGTTTATTGCTTTGTTGTTAACTGTTTAATAGGTAGTCATCGTCGAGTTCCTTGGAACATTTGCCTCAACGACTAAGCTTGATTGGGAGATGTGGCTCGTCTGTATCGGAATCGGTTCTATCAGGTTTGTTTGTTAACTTTGTCATCAAAGAGTTTTGAGTTGGTGAAAACAAGATTTAGTAGATGCTTTTTTCGTAAGCTTACCAGATAAATTCTGTTTTATGTTATGTAACCAGTTGGCCTTTGGCGGTGATCGGAAAATTGATACCGGTTCCAGAAACTCCGGTTAGTCAATACTTTAGAATAAACCGGTGGAGAAGGAACTCATCAGGTACTTAAGTTACCTTTTCTTCGCTATTAGCCAAGCCACTAAACGCATCTAAAACTTTGAATTTTTCTGTTGATTTTCAGGTTAATAATTAGTTTGAAAAGAGAAAACAGTTTAATACCAAAGGTGGCTTTTAGTGGTACTTGTGAATACGTTTACCTCTTTTCTCTCAGTATTTTCGCAAACGGCATCTTCGGTTTAATACAGATAAAAAATAAACCTATTTTTGTTTAGTGGTTAAGCTTGTTACGTTAATCCTTAAATGCTCAAAGTCCGGAGTAATCTAAACGAAGTGACTTATTGTGTCCCAAGTAAAAAAGCAATCTCTATACAAAGAGGCTTCATTTTATGTTTGGTGCAGAGAGAGTAGAACTGTAGAATATTCACATAAATACATACATATATGTTCACAGTTTGAGATTGTGATGTAGCAAACAATGGAAGTGATGCATTGGTTTCTCCACAAGAGCATATCTTCCTTTGTCATAGGCTTGAGATTCGAGACCCCTCTGAACACTCTCACACAACATAACATCTTCCATCTGATTCACCAAAACTTACACAAACTTATGTCTCTTTAAGCGGCACTATTTTTGGTATAATGAGATTCATTCATTTATCGTACCTGAACTCTATCGCTTTCTTCCAAACTTCTCTTGATGAAAGCTTCATCATCCTAAAGCCAAAAGAAGATTTCAAAGACTCCATGCTATAAATACAGGGCGGGACAAATATAGGTTAATGTTGTTGGTTTGTTTTACCTTTAAAGAAGGATCAAGAAAATAATCGAAGACAACTTTACATTTCCTTGGTCCTAAAGGTAGCACTAGATTGGTGTCCATCCAAGGTCCATACCTATTAAACATAAACCATGCAGAGTGAGTCGAGTCAAGTTATTGGAAGTTGAGTTGAGCAATGGACTTGATGTATGTTACCTATTTATCATGAAATTTGGGTAGACAAACGCGTATAGAGCTTCAGATCCAAGCCTATCAAAACCGTCTTCGCCAACCTTTGAACCACCTCCACATTCTTGGATACTAACCTTTTCGAATATCTGATATCTTAAACCATAAAGTTCATCACAAGAAGCAACTAACTAAAGATTAGAATCATGTGCTGAAAGTCAGATTTTGGCCCTAGTTCAGATTCACCAAAAGAAATATACCGTTGTAGAATAGGTTTCGAGATCAAGTCCCGACATCAAACCTTTATGTGCATAAGGTACATGATAGCCACCATCTAAGTAGTTATCACAGAACACCTGCAAAAGTTTTCAGTGATCCATTCATCACCAGTCCTTCTTATTCTGTTTTTAAAAGGGTATATAGTCAGAACAAGATTTCACCTTCCAATTACAATCAATGGTGTATTCACGTCTGCATATATAACTAAGCGGGGAATCAACTCCACCTTGGCTCAACCTCCCCACGGAAGTACCAAGCCATTCTGATGCCACTAATTCATCGGTCTCAACTTCTCCCTTCCTCGATGTGGCTGCAGTCACCTTGAGAAGCACAAAAGGTCCCCACACAGCCACTCTTAGAGGTTTCAGTCCCATTTCCTATTCCTTAAACAGTCAAATGTAAGAACTCACACTATATCGTCTTATAAAACAAAAACAAAGTGAGAGACCACATACACTTAAAGAAAAATTCTGTATCCCACTCATTCTAGTAGCTTTGACAAGCGATCCACTCAAGCTATAAGTCCATCCCTGCCACAAAGAATCACATAACATGACTCAAAACCGTATTCATTCAGCGCATAATCAGTTGAGTTACGGTTTCAAGTTCATCGTGGAGCTTACATGATAAAGGCAAACAAAACAAGACTTTCTCCCATTTCCAGAAGCCAAGATCGAGGCATGGTGAGAGCATACATTATGGAAAGCATGTATCTTTCCATTCTCATCTCTACACACAACAAAATCTACATCTCCAAGCCTGCACCAATGTTTCTATCTTTCTCACAAAATTCTCATACATACATTGAACAAATCTTAATGCATGTGGTTACTAACCTCCCGGTGAAAAAGTCACGACTCTCCTTAATCTGATCAGAGTAGCCTGAAACATATGTAATAGCTAAAGTTAAAAACTTTAGAGAAACAGTTTTAACACTCAGTGAGTGTGAATTGTCCTAACCTACGGCTTGCCATCCTCCATAGAAGACACGATCGAGCTCGAAACTGTAGAATTGAGGATCAGTGTACCACGAGCTCGGCGGAGTAGATGCTCTCTCCAATGGAATCTTCGGATCAAACTCCGTCACGAGCTTACTGATATCTGAAACGGCGAAGACTCTGGTCGGATTGTGAAATCTTCTCCGACTAAATTTAGAGATTGAAACGCCAAATTCACTATGAGAATTGAAATATCCTCTGGTGGATTTTAGCGACGGGGGTAGAAATTCCGGCACTGTCGCCGTTAACGTGGTCATCATCGTCACCGGGTACTCTATTTTGTTCCGATGATCGTGTCACCAGAGCTTGCTTTGGAATTATTACAAGTGGCATATTTTTAATTATTTCTGTTTTAACCCCACAAATTTTGATTTGTTACATTTCAGACTCTGATTATAAAATTAGTCTCAAAGTTGAAATGAAATTTATGGGAACTTTTTTATTTTATTTTTTTACTTATGAGTGATTTGCGGGTAGCTCTAACATTTTTCGATCAGGTGTTTAGAAAAACTTGGCGACGCATGAGTATCTCTCCTTCATCAGCTAATCACCTTTTATAATTTCCTTAATTACAAATCATTAATTTCCGAAGAGTATTCATTTCCTTCAATTTCCCACTAAAGTTTGATCGTCCATACATAACCTCCTTAATCTCTCTGTGTTGCCATTATAAGCAGATCAAGAATCACTCATTCCACATCATTTCACCATTATCATCTTTTTCCTCCATACAAACACACATAAAACGATGATATGCGAAGATGCATATCAGTATCAGCAATTACATGGACAAAAGGATCACATGATGACAATGATGATGATGGACTTGAGTACATCACCACCATCATCACCACTTTCACCATCCTTATCGCCAAAGTCACCATCATACAATAACAACGAGGAAGAGAGACTAGAGGTTGTGAATTTGAGTGGCATGGCATTACAATCTCTCCCAAATCCTTCCCTCAATTTGGCAAATATTTGCAAGCTTGATCTCTCCAACAATCATATCAAGGTTCATATCTCTATGCATACACTCATACACAGTCAGAATATACGTTTCTAATGTTCTTTTTGGGGGTTTGTCTATGAATTGTAACAGAAAATACCAGAATCTCTAACAGCAAGATTACTCAACTTGATAGCATTGGATATTCACTCAAACCAGATCAAAGCTCTTCCAAACTCCATTGGTTGTCTTTCTAAGCTCAAGATCCTTAATGTCTCCGGCAACTTTCTCGTTTCCCTCCCCCAAACTATTCAAAATTGCAGGTTTCACACCTCAACCAAATCTGGACCAAACCAATCATATATGATGATAATGCTGATAAATTCCTCTGTTTTCTTTTGTTTTGGATTTTCCAGGTCACTCGAAGAACTAAACGCCAACTTCAACGAGCTGATTAGATTACCAGACAACATAGGCTTAGAACTAACCAATCTGAAAAAGCTCTGTGTCAACTCAAACAAGCTCATTAGCCTACCAGCCACCATCACCTGCCTCACTTCCCTGCGTGTCCTCGATGCTCGTCTCAATTGCCTTATGATCCTCCCTGAGGACCTCGAGAACCTCATCAACCTCGAAATCCTCAATGTCAGTCAGAACTTCCAGTATCTTTCTGCTCTTCCATCTTCTATCGGTCTTCTCCTGAACCTCCTCGAACTGGATATTAGCTACAACAAGATAACAGTGTTGCCTGAGTCTATTGGATGCATGAGGCGCCTACGAAAACTGAGCGCGGAAGGAAACCCACTCGTCTCCCCACCCATTGAGGTTGTGGAACAGAGCTTGCATGCGGTGCGAGAGTATCTGAGCCAAAAGATGAATGGTAAACTGGTGAACACCGCAGCAAAGAAGAAGACATGGGGTTTCCGTAAACTAGTCAAGTACGGGACATTCAATGGCAGATCAAGGGTTTGGACCAGGGAAGAGCGAGAAGGGCTCATCATGCCTGAGTACCGTCCCATTGATATCCTAACTTCCACCAAGTTTCCTGTGACGTGCTCACCTCGACGTCTCTTCTCCCCAAGAACCTATTTCAGCAGATAAGAACAATGCACACAGCAAACACAATTTTGAATCTATCAATCATTTACTTAAATTCATCACTAAATGTATAAAGTATGTAAATACACAGCATTCAGATTTCATTACTTCTTATTGTAAATCATGTAATTAAAATCATAAATAACAATTTTGACCGATATTTCTTTTACATATAGCATTTCTGTGTTGGAACTTCTTTGTGAAATTAGAAATCTGCATCTGCAATATTATTGCAGACCTCAACTTCCAAGCCTTAGTCAACAACACCTGAAGCAACAAAGCGATCCAACAAACCAAACTTCAAAAATCTCTACTTTATTGTTTGTGTTGTCATATAACTGTTACAGAAAATTTCCCATTATCTTCTTCAACGCAAAATTCAACAATAATGCAAGTGCAGATACTAACATTCAAAGCTAAATTCTCATTATCAAACAAGAAACACATAAGCTTTAGCAAACAAACAAAACAAAAAGTCACATTTTTTCTAATGATCGATCTTATACTAAAGATCCAATTACAGAATTGAAGCCAAAAGTGATCTAACCCTCTAACGGAGATAACCAGGGATCTTAATGCGAATGAAGAGCATACTCATAACATAAGCAATCACAATGGAGGAGACTCCAGCTGTTGCATAAGATGCTTTAACACTCTTAGCTCGATTCTTATCCAATGCCAGATCCAACATTATGATTCCAATCCCACCGAGTACGAACATGAATCCGGAAGAAAGACCTTCAATGATGTATTGACCATTGACCCGACCCGACATAAACACGACGGGTCTTACTGACCCGGTGATTGGATCCTGTGTCGATCCGATACCTGGAGGCTCGACAATCACGTCGTAGACGAAACCGGAGACGACGAGGAAGTAAGTGAGGAGAATCAGTGAGAAGACAGTCATTGGAGATGGGAGAGTGAAGGAAGGGAGCTTGAGACGAAGACGTGGTGGTCGGAGGAAGGAGAAAGGGATGATACGGAGAATGTGGAAGATCGGATCGATTGAGGATTCATTTTCGTCGGAGCCGGTGGCTAGGGTTTGTGAATCTGATCTCGGAGCCATTTTCGTCGGATTCTTCAGCAATTAGCTCTTCGTTCTCTTATTATGTGAGTGAAACAGTTTCAGAGTTGGTTTGTTTGGAAACTTGGATATTGTTATCCGCTATATGAATACATTTGCACATTGTGCCGTTTTAGAAAAAAGTTAATATTAAACGACACGTAGTTTTTGATATAAGGGAGAGTTTCAAAGGCTTTCTCTTTCTCGGTGTTCCTGTTGTTAAAGTCTGAGACTTGGATTCGATTAAGTTGTGTGTTCGCTTGGTTTCTCTATTACAAGAGTTTGGTTTTGTGTAGTAGTTGAATCAGAGATGAGTAAGAGACCTCCGCCTGATCCAGTGGCTGTGCTTAGAGGGCACCGTCACTCTGTTATGGATGTTTCCTTCCATCCATCAAAATCTCTGCTTTTCACTGGGTATATATTAATTAGTCGTCTCTCTCACTTGTGAGAAATTCTCGAGTCATTTATTGTTTTTATTTATGATGATTTGGTGCAAAATTGAAGCTTTGTTTCTCCAGTTCAGCTGATGGAGAGTTGAGGATTTGGGATACTATTCAGCACCGTGCAGTTTCTTCTGCTTGGTTTGTGATTTTTGATTTTTTTAATTCTTTGTTTTTGTGATCATTATAAAGTAGCTAGCACTCATTGTATCTATTGGGATTTGTAGGGCTCATAGTAGAGCAAATGGGGTTTTAGCTGTAGCAGCTAGTCCCTGGTTAGGAGAGGACAAGATTATCAGGTAAAAACGTAAGCAATCATGCTTTCATAATCAATCTATATACGGAAAATCTGAGCTAGTTACTCTGATGGTTATAGCCAGGGAAGAGATGGAACTGTTAAGTGTTGGGATATTGAAGATGGTGGTCTATCAAGGTGAATATGATCTCCCCCTTATTCGACTTTTTATGCGTTTGTTTCTATCGAACTATAAGTCTATAACCAATGATTCTTGTGACATACTTGGCAGAGACCCATTACTAATACTTGAGACATGCGCCTATCATTTTTGCAAGTTCTCTCTTGTTAAGAAGCCTAAGAATTCTCTGCAAGAAGCTGAAAGTCACTCACGGGGTTGTGATGAGCAGGATGGTGGAGACACATGTAATGTTCAAATTGCTGATGATAGTGAACGATCTGAGGAGGATTCTGGTTTGCTTCAGGGTATGTTTTACTTGCGTTGTCTAAAGATTTTGTTAGCAAAATAACTGTTTTTCTTCTTATTGCTCATATTACAAAAAAATTTAGCAGATAAAGATCATGCTGAAGGTACCACTTTTGTAGCAGTAGTAGGGGAGCAACCTACTGAGGTGACTAGAAATTCATATATGTTTTGTTTTGGAAAAGTCATAAAATTGTTTCTTCTCTCCTCTTTTATTGGTTTTCATTTCCTGTGTTTCATTCTTGTGATTTGGTCTATCCATAAAGGTAGAGATATGGGATCTCAATACCGGAGACAAGATAATACAGCTTCCTCAAAGTAGCCCTGACGAATCCCCCAATGCTTCTACCAAAGGAAGAGGTGAGCTCATATTTGTCTTTCAGTGAGATCCTTCATATGTACATTTTCTTGTTAAAATTGATGTTTTTTAGCATCAGTAAAAAATTTCAAATTAGTTCACCTTTGAACTTGCTTAAAATACTTTCATCAAGGTCGTATATATGGTCATCTGCAGGAATGTGTATGGCTGTTCAATTGTTTTGCCCTCCTGAATCACAGGGTTTCTTACATGTCTTAGCTGGGTATGCTCTCTTTCCTAAGCTCTTTTCCATTAATCAAGAAAGACAAATCTCAAGATTACATACTTTGTTTTTATAATGGGTGGTTCATTCCAAACTTGCGCAGTTATGAGGATGGTTCAATACTTCTTTGGGATATACGCAATGCTAAGATTCCTCTAACAAGTGTGAAGTTTCATTCAGAGCCAGGTCTTGTTTCCATCCTCTGTATTTAGATTTTTCTTATATTTTGTTCCTGCTCTCTGAATTTTCCAAATTACTTAATTCGTATTCTTTATGCAGTTTTAAGTCTTAGTGTTGCATCATCATGTGATGGAGGAATCTCAGGAGGGGCAGATGACAAAATTGTGATGTATAATCTCAACCATTCAACTGTAAGTTTGACATCTGCTAGAGAGGATGCACTTGTGTGATTGCCGTAAAGCTATAGTTTAATACTGATTCCATGACATTTTTTCATATGATTGTAGGGTTCTTGTACAATAAGGAAAGAGATTACTTTGGAAAGGCCCGGTGTATCGGGCACCTCAATTCGAGTCGATGGGAAAATTGCAGCCACGGCTGGTTGGGACCACAGGTTAGCATCCTCATGCTATGCACTGATTTTCACAATATGAAACAAAACATATGAATAAATCAATTAGACTTCGTCCAGTGTGAAAAAAAGTTGATGCATATGACTAAAAACTATTCTCCTGTTTGTTACATATTTGGAAACAGAATACGAGTCTATAATTACCGCAAAGGAAATGCTCTAGCAATACTAAAGTACCACCGAGCAACGGTATGTGAAAATTTCTTAGACTGGTTCAACAGTTGAGAGACAACCATTTTCTAAATCTTTGTATTTTGATGCCTTCATGTGTTTTGTTTGCAGTGCAACGCTGTGTCCTACTCTCCAGACTGTGAGCTAATGGCGTCTGCGTCTGAAGATGCAACTGTTGCTCTCTGGAAACTATATCCTCCCCATAAATCTCTCTGATCTTTATGGTTCGGTTTTGGTTTGATTTCTTGACCTGAATCTCTTGAATTGGTAAATATACATGATGTCATCATCAAAAAAACAAATGGAAAAACAGAGAGTATTTTCTGGTTTGTTATATATAGCCCACTGATTAGTTTGATTTGTTCAAACTCGCACGTTCTGCCGTTTTCGGAGAAAAGAATAATCAAACGACGCGTAGTTTGAATCATAGTACGTTGAGTAGATTTCACGACCAAAAGAAATTGCATTTGCACCAAACTAATCCGTCACCGTCGTAGGAGACTCATAACATCTGAAGACCTAAAATTCAAACAGTACGATTTCATCTTTCTCGAGCTCTAGATCAATCGTCATTCTGCTTTCTTCTAGATCGGTCCTGATTGTTTCCCATTGATCTTTGATCCGGAAGCTGTGTAAAATGGCGTACGTCGACCATGCGTTCTCGATAACGGACGAGGACATTATGATTGAGACTTCATACACCGTCAATAACCGACCGCCGGTGAAGGAGATCGCACTCGCGGTGGCTTTACTCGTGTTCGGAACCCTAGGAATTGTCTCCGGTTTCTTCATGGCTTATAATCGAGTTGGCGGTGATCGAGGCCACGGTAGCGATTTCTTCACCTTTCTTACTTATTCCACATTTATTGATCCAGTCTTGGAGTAGAAATTGGGAATTCATGAGAGAATATGTGGGACTTATCTTTGCTAGTTTGAGAGATTTAGAAAACAGTAATTGATTTCAGCTAGATTGTTTTAGGAATTTTTTTAGATTTGGTGAAGTTATGTTATAATTTTGGTAATTAAGCTGATAGATATAGATTGCAAGTGCTCTGGTTAGCTACGGTGGAGTGTAATTTCGTTTCAGCTTGGCCTTTTGCTCTCTGTTTTCTGGAGATTTGGATGAATAGACACAAGTTTTCCAAAGGCATACGATTTGATTTCATTGTTAGAATGATTAGTAAACTTCCGATAGAAACTAGTATATGATGATTCTAAGCTTCTCTTATCTGTGAGATAAAAAAGGGAAGGATCTCCGTTGGATTCCATTAACTTTTTAGATCACTATCATCACATACTGTTATTGATATATCCCAATTCTGCTTGTAACATAGACATGAGATTCACTTCAAATTAGCTAGTTTGCTCTTCTTCCTCTGGGCTTGTAATTCATTAATGCATTTCATACATCCCCAATGCAATACTGCAAAGCGAAAGCAAGTATCAGCATTGTACTTAAACTTGATTTCATTTGATTTGCTGTTTTCTTCCGTTTTGCCGGAACTACTTCTTTCTCATCATTGCATCAATGACCTATCATTCTCTGTTTGATATTTTTGATGGTGAAACCAGGGATTTTCTTCATCGTCCTCGGGTGTCTTCTGTTCATTCCCGGGTTTTACTATACACGGATTGCGTATTATGCTTACAAAGGATACAAAGGTTTCTCCTTCTCAAACATACCGCCCGTTTAGGTGTCCCCTTTTGAATCTCTCCTACTCAAAATGTATAGAGATGTTTTATTACTCTATAGCAATGATTGACTTGTTTTCTCTTTTGTGTAGTTTTATAGAATTTGAGTCCAGTCCTTTCTTACTTTCTCCTTCTTCTTGTCAAATAAATTCGAGTCTGTGACAGTTTAGTCAGATTTATACTTACATATCTATAAATATACACCCGGTTCAAATTGATATTTGTTTCTATAAAGATTTCCAATTCGAACCAAGTAATATGGGATACTTGGAGTGTTCACATGTTGCTTTCAGATGTAATTGTTCATTTTCCATCAAATTCCTCTGGATGCAGTATTTAATTGATTACAAATTTGGCCAACTTACACATTGTTACTACTAGAGTTTCAATCTATATCATGATGGTGTATTGGTGTTATATCAAAATTAAAACGTGATTCTTATGTGAATTTTTATGTTCAACATTATTGTTTTCTTTGGGTCAAATGTAACCTTTTATCTTTTTGTCATCAACATGAATGTTCCTTATAACATGCACTTTATTAGCCTGTTTAAAGCAAAACGTGACAAAACATAAATATTCAATTGCTATATACGGAAAGCGATCCAGATATTTGAATGATTAATGGGCCCAAAATATCTCTCTACGTCACATACATAATCCCAATTAACCTAAAAGCTTAAACCGACTAGCCGGTTCTAAGACATTTCCGGTTTAAGTATCTGAATATAGTTTTCTCTCTCTCTCACTCGTGTCCTCTCCTCAAAATCCTCAGCCGCATCTCACTTCTCATTCTCTAGAAAAAATGGCTTCGTCTTGTCTCTTCAATGCCTCTGTATCGTCCTTAAACCCTAAACAAGACCCCATCCGCCGCCACCGGTCAACCTCTCTCCTCCGCCACCGCCCCGTCGTCATCTCCTGTACCGCCGATGGCAACAACATCAAAGCCCCGATCGAGACAGCGGTCAAGCCTCCTCACCGTACCGAGGATAACATTCGAGATGAGGCTCGTCGTAATCGTTCCAACGCCGTGAATCCATTTTCAGCTAAATACGTTCCGTTTAATGCAGCTCCTGGATCCACGGAGTCTTACTCTCTCGACGAGATCGTGTACCGTAGCCGCTCCGGTGGTTTGCTTGATGTCGAACACGATATGGAGGCTTTGAAGCGATTCGATGGCGCGTATTGGCGTGATCTCTTCGATTCGCGTGTTGGTAAAAGCACATGGCCTTATGGATCGGGTGTTTGGTCGAAGAAAGAGTGGGTTCTTCCTGAGATCGATGACGACGACATCGTTTCAGCTTTTGAAGGAAACTCGAATCTGTTCTGGGCAGAGAGATTTGGTAAGCAGTTTCTAGGTATGAATGATCTGTGGGTGAAACACTGTGGGATTAGTCATACAGGAAGTTTCAAGGATCTTGGAATGACTGTTTTGGTTAGTCAAGTTAATCGTCTGAGAAAGATGAAACGACCTGTGGTTGGTGTCGGATGTGCTTCCACCGGAGATACTTCTGCTGCTCTATCTGCTTACTGCGCCTCCGCTGGAATCCCATCGATTGTGTTTTTACCGGCGAACAAGATCTCTATGGCTCAGCTGGTTCAGCCGATAGCTAATGGTGCGTTTGTTTTGAGTATTGACACTGATTTTGATGGGTGTATGAAGCTGATTAGAGAGATAACTGCGGAATTGCCGATTTATTTGGCGAATTCGTTGAATAGTTTGAGGTTAGAAGGGCAGAAAACTGCAGCTATTGAGATTTTGCAGCAGTTTGATTGGCAAGTTCCTGATTGGGTGATTGTTCCTGGAGGTAACCTAGGAAACATCTATGCCTTTTACAAAGGGTTTAAGATGTGTCAAGAACTGGGACTTGTCGATAGGATCCCGAGGATGGTCTGTGCACAAGCAGCTAATGCTAATCCTCTTTACTTGCACTACAAGTCTGGTTGGAAGGACTTCAAGCCCATGACTGCAAGTACCACTTTCGCCTCTGCGATTCAGATCGGTGACCCTGTCTCCATCGATAGAGCTGTGTACGCTCTCAAGAAGTGCAATGGTATTGTAGAAGAAGCCACAGAGGAGGAGCTGATGGATGCGATGGCTCAAGCGGATTCGACAGGAATGTTTATCTGTCCTCATACAGGTGTTGCTCTAACTGCTCTGTTCAAGCTGAGGAATCAAGGAGTGATTGCACCGACTGATCGAACTGTGGTAGTGAGTACTGCTCATGGGTTGAAGTTTACTCAGTCTAAGATAGATTATCACTCCAATGCCATCCCTGACATGGCTTGCAGATTCTCCAATCCTCCTGTTGATGTGAAAGCAGATTTCGGAGCTGTCATGGATGTTCTCAAGAGTTACTTAGGAAGTAATACACTTACGTCATAAGAGACAAGACCATAATCTTTAGCTGTTTTGTTTTTTGAAAACTTTTAGACGTTTGTTTGCGTTACTCTTCAACTCATCTCTCTGTGATCTTTATCTGTTTCTCAGTTTTCCAATAAAGTTCTATCGCAAAGTTTGAATCATTTTATCTTCTTTGTTTTTTGTGTAAGCGATAAATCTAAAGACTCCGGTCAAAATCAACCTGTTGCAGATTATATTGTTACAACTAGATGCGTCTTGGAGAATGCATAAAAGAAAAAAGTCAAAAAACCGAATTGTTCATGAGTAATCATAGAGCGATACACTCTTGTCATCAGAGACACTAGCAAGTCGACCAGCCCGGACACCGGTTCCACCTGGTGGTCTAAAGGCCACAGACCAAACCTGGTCATTGTGGTTGCTCATTGTCTGAATCGCAGCTCTCATTTTAAGATCCCATAGCCTCACAGTTCTATCGCTTGAGCCGGTTGCTATGGCTCCACCGTCTGGGCTAGCATCAACGCTCAGCACCCAACTCGTGTGCCCTGACATGGACCCCAACAGCGTTTTCCCTTCTGCATCGTGCATGTTCACATGCCCATCATCTGATCCAGAGAAGAGGACTCTCGGGTCTACAGGGGAGAACACAAGGGACCTTACAGGCATATTGTGACCTTCTAGCTGGTGAAGTAGCTTTGAGCGGTCAACATCAAAAACACAGATCGTACCATCCATTGAACCACAAGCAAGTCGTTTCCCATTAGGAGACCAAGCCACCGAGAGAACGAATTTCTTGCTGCTGGTTTTATCGGAAGGTTTTGGTGCATCTGGGCGTGGGATTGATAGAGTTGAGATTAATCTCCAGCTTGCAGTGTCCCAAAGCTTGACTGAGGCACTACTTCCACCTGCAACAGCAAGGATCGTACCCTTGGAACATGTAAAATACTATGTTAGCAGAGCACCATTCTAAAGAGTAATGTTGAAATTATAAGCTCAGAAGCAAATAAAAACTCCACTGCAAACTAAAAGAGAGATCATTGCACTGATACTTGATAGTCACCAGGTCAAAATTCTATCATACCAAATCAAGATTTATCATCAAAGCACCAATAAATTGTTCTTAATCTACTATATAAGACTCAATGAAAAATCAGAAGATGATCTAGATCTATTTTCCGAGCAGAGTAGATGACCCTATCTGATCAGAGCTACAGATTCAAACGATACTCAGCAATTCCATATAGTACCCAAGCATTGTTATATAGATCAGGAGAAGCATTACTCGCAACTAAGAAGTGAAATTCAATGAAGCAATCGAATTCTTTCACCACAAAACAACCCAAAATCCTTCAAAACCCTAAAATTGGAGGCAATCTCATTGAGTCAATTACCTTAGGTTCAAATTGCATTCCCCAAACCTCAGAAGGAGGAGCTTCCAAAACAGCAATCGTAGCATTAGTATCAACATCAAACACACGGACAAAGCTATCAATCGAAGAAGATGCTGCAATAATCCCAGAAGGATGCGCAGCCAAAGCTGCTACTCCCAAAGAGTGTCCAGTATTAGTCCGCACAAGATCCAGCTCGTCCGGTCGCCATAACTTCACCGTCTCGTCAAGAGATCCAGTCAGAAGCAACGCCGGTCGATCTTCCGTCGCCGGAACCCACGTCGCTGCCCAAACGGAATCTTCGTGAGCGTTCTCGATCGATTTCAGACCTGCGAGTTTCATTCTCTTTTTAGGTTTTTACTGTGTTTCCTCAAGTGAGCAAGAAGAAGCAAAAGACCCAAATTTGAAACAGAGACTTTGATTCTCGTTTTTTAGTTATAAAATAGAAACTCGCGTCGTTTTTAGTAGTTGGAAACAATAGAGTGTTTAACATCGTTCCGTATTCTTGTTTACTACTAAAGGCCCATTAATATCGTAACAGGCCCATTAATATCTTCTTCCTCACTCTCCCGCCGTCGTCAGCTAATTGCGGAGAAGTACTCTCTGGAGCCGCCACGTCTCAGTGATCCGACTACGACACCTTTCTTCACTCTTCTTCTTGCGTCTTCTCTGCTCTCGTGGTCTCTCTGTTATTTAATTTTAATCGATTGAGATCGCTTTTAGCTCTCGTCTTTGAATTTTACGGGCAGAAAATGGGTGAAGAAGCTCGAGCGTTAGATATGGAGGAGATCAGTGACAACACGACGAGACGAAACGATGTCGTTCATGACTTGATGGTTGATTTATACCCGCTTAGCAGCTACTACTTCGGTTCAAAAGAAGCTCTTCGCGTCAAGGACGAGATTATCTCTGATCGAGTCATCAGATTGAAATCCAAGTAAATCGAGTTTTGATGTGATTTAGATCATCTGGTTTTTTTCTTATTGTTTTAATCTATAGCTAAAGTTTCTTTTTTGTTTCTTTTGAAGTTATGCTGCTCATGGATTGAGAACTTGCGTTGAAGCTGTTCTTCTGGTAATTTTATAGTTGGTAGCCAAATTAGGGATTTTGAAAAGTTTTACAGGGAAAATTGGTTTGAAAGGATTGATTAAAATCTAATGTTGGGACACATCAGGTTGAGTTGTTCAAGCATCCTCATGTTTTGCTTCTTCAATATAGAAACTCCATTTTCAAGCTTCCTGGTGGTCGTTTGAGACCTGGAGAATCAGGTTTAGTATGCTGTTTCCTTGCATCTTTATGCATAAATATCGCTGTCTCAATTCTAAACGCTAAAGTCATGTTTCTCCTTAATCTTCTAGATATTGAAGGTCTAAAACGGAAACTAGCATCAAAGCTATCGGTTAACGAAAATGTGGGTGTTTCGGGTTATGAGGTAGGAACTATGGCTTCTTGTTAAAGTGCTTTTGTATCTGATTGTTTCTGGCTTAAGAATGGTCTCTCTAATTACAACATTGTTGTAGGTAGGAGAATGTATTGGGATGTGGTGGAGACCCAACTTTGAGACATTGATGTATCCTTTCTTGCCACCTAATATTAAACACCCAAAGGTTGGTTAGTTAGTTTCACTTTCATTGTAAGAAAAAGTTGAGACTTTTGAAGATTTGCGCTTATACTAAAAGCTCTGCTCTATCCTCATCTTTTGTGTAGGAATGCACAAAGCTTTTTCTTGTGAGATTACCGGTACATCAACAGTTTGTTGTGCCTAAGAACTTCAAACTCCTCGCTGTTCCATTGTGTCAACTCCATGAAAATGAAAAGGTATGTACTATCTTACTTGCATTGCCCTTAACTCATCGTGAACTTTTAATCGATGTTCCTGGTAAAACTAACAGGGTCAGTCAATCAAGCTGTATTTAATTATGTGTTGTGATGTTTCATTTATGCGTTGCAGACTTATGGGCCGATCATGTCGCAAATTCCTAAGCTTCTTTCGAAATTCTCCTTCAACATGATGGAGATATGAACGAACCTCATGATCATTGCCTCTAGTAGCTCTTGCCCCCCGCAATTTGTGATAGGATTATGTTTGGGGAAATCGTTTGTGGAGCCTCTCTGAGTCTGTGACTATATAATGTATATAGGGCTTATAATATATAGACAATGTTGAAGAATAGCATGTTCTTGTTGGTTATAGAGACTAGACATGAAGTATACTGATAGATAGATTAATCAATTCGAAACAATTTTTCTTTGTGTGATAATTTCGATGTGTAATTGAATGTATACATGAGTAAAACAAATATAGGGGTGTATGCTTATTTGTATATTCCTTGTTGAAGAAAACCTTGTTATCTTCAAACATGAAACCGAGAAACATAAGTAAAGATTTTACTGTTTGTTATATGTGTTTATTGTATTTGATCAAACAATATTTGAAATATTGAAAACTTTCTATAAATATCAAACGTTAGTTTGGCATTCTGCGTTAGCGTTTTGTTGTAGTGGTGATTTTGGGAGTGTTTAAAAACCAAAAGCTAAAGAACGAAGAATCACTGAATTAACCGGTTTGTTTCCGGTTAAAATGTGGATTAAAACTTTTCGGTCAAAGAAAACCGGGAAAAAGAAGTAGTAAATGGGAAAGTCTCTAAGTCGTTGGTCAACGTCGTGAACATGTGCTTGACTAATATTAATTAATGGCTGTTTTATTTCCAAATTCCAATTTCTGGCTGAAAAGTACATGAATTATGCTTAAAACTGTGTTTTACTTAATATATAATGACGAGGAAACAACAAAAAGGAAGAAGCGAAGAACGAAGTAGACGAAGACGATGAAGAAAGGTGGATTCAGCAATAATCTCAAGCTCGCAATTCCTGTTGCTGGCGAGCAATCCATCACCAAATTCCTGTATGTTTCTCGATCTCTCTTTCTCCATGGATCTGTGGATAGATAGATGTATTTGTGTGTGGAAATGTCTCTGGTTTTGTTTTTGAAGGAGGAAAGGTTTTGGTTCTCTCTGTAGGACTCAAAGCGGTACGTTTAAGGATGGAGATCTACGTGTTAACAAGGATGGAGTTCGAATCATTTCTCAATTGGAGCCTGAAGTCGTAAGTCTTTCCTCTTCCTCGTTCGGTGCTGATTTTACTGAATTTCGCGAGTGTTAGGTTTGATTGTTTATTTGTACTGCATATGAAGATTTTGTTGAGTTTGAATGCATTAACTGTAATGTGGTTGGTGGATCTGATCATAATTAGAACCTTCTTAAGATCATTTCTGTAGTTCTGGATAGAGAAACTCAGGGATTAAGCTCATATCTTCTAGATTACTGTTTGTAATCTGTTTCGTTTGCGACTGTGTTTCAGCTGTCTCCAATTAAGCCAGCTGATGATCAGCTGAGCTTGTCGGATTTGGATATGGTTAAAGTCATTGGCAAAGGAAGTAGTGGTGTTGTTCAGCTGGTTCAACACAAATGGACTGGCCAATTTTTCGCCTTGAAGGTACTCATTGGTTAACCTTCAGATTCTTTTATGTATATGATGAGCTAAATTCCTCATCTTTTCTCTGTGTTTGAAGATTTACAAATCTTTTTCTTCCTTGCCTTGTCACTCACTGTGCATAACTCTGATGCTATATGATTAGGTCATTCAACTAAATATTGATGAAGCAATTCGCAAGGCAATTGCACAAGAGCTCAAAATAAATCAATCGTCACAGTGTCCAAATCTTGTTACCTCGTACCAGTCATTTTATGACAATGGCGCAATCTCACTAATCTTGGAGTACATGGACGGAGGATCTCTAGCAGACTTTCTCAAGTCAGTTAAAGCCATCCCTGACTCCTATCTTTCTGCCATCTTTAGACAAGTAAGAAACACAGGATACACAGGAAACTATACGCTTCACTGTTAATTGGTTGATTGATGTGATTTATTGGTTCTGTTATTGCAGGTGCTTCAAGGATTAATCTATCTTCATCACGATAGGCATATCATCCATCGTGACTTGAAACCATCCAATCTGTTGATCAACCACAGAGGAGAAGTCAAAATAACTGACTTTGGTGTGAGTACCGTTATGACAAACACCGCAGGTTTAGCAAACACATTTGTGGGGACTTACAATTATATGTCTGTAAGTATCTTATTTGTCTCTTGAGCATTGACTAGTTTGAAACCCCTTTCGAGTGTTATAAAAATTGAGAATCTTAATTTTTCCTTTTTACAGCCAGAGAGAATCGTTGGAAACAAGTACGGAAATAAAAGTGATATATGGAGCTTGGGTTTAGTAGTACTCGAATGTGCAACAGGAAAGTTCCCTTATGCACCTCCGAATCAAGAGGAAACATGGACCAGTGTTTTCGAGTTGATGGAAGCCATTGTTGACCAACCGCCACCCGCTCTTCCTTCAGGAAATTTCTCCCCTGAGTTATCTTCATTCATCTCCACATGGTAATCTCTCAAAAAATTCCTGCTCCCTCTTTTACTGAGATTACTTTACTAAGTTAACATATTCCACTCTACACTCTCATCCAGTTTGCAGAAGGATCCAAACAGTCGAAGCTCTGCAAAGGAACTGATGGTTTGTTTTATATAATCCCTTTTGCATGTTTTTCATCCATTGAAATGTTGAATCATACTCTGTGTCAAACAATTTCAGGAACATCCTTTCTTGAACAAATACGACTACTCGGGGATCAATCTCGCGTCCTACTTCACAGATGCAGGATCGCCACTTGCAACACTTGGGAACCTGTCTGGTACGTTCTCCGTGTAAACTACAAGGGAGACATAATATCACCATCTGGTTCCTGTTATCATCTGAAGATTTCTTGTTTTACCTTCCAGTGATAAAATGATCTTTATAATACATATAGATATATTAAATTGCTGTATTTTAAGATTATAGATATATAAGGTACATGAGAGTGTTTATTTAAAAAAATTCACTTGGAATTCATGTTTTGTGATACGTTAGATTGGAATCCATTTGGGAAAAGAAGAATCATCTGTTCTTATGTCTCAAATTTTGACTTCATTCACTTTTCTTCTTGTCTTTTAAGAAAGCTTCCACAATCTAACTGTTCGATGTGAAAACTGAGATTCGAGTAAGAAAATGTGAACTGTGTTATACTGTTTTTTAATTAGATAATTTAGATTGCACTCAGATAAATTAATAACATTCCTCGAATACTTTTATGTGATTGGATATATTAGGTATATCTGCCAACCAACCAATAAACTGCTATGTTTAAACAAATTAAATAAATTAGTATATGTTTACTCAAGAATAAAGAAGATAGAAAAGAAAATTCTATATGAGCTAAATTTGCTGGAGGAGGCATCGGACGTGGGTACCAGACCTTTCCAAGCACACGAGTAGTGCTTAGCCATGTCATGCTAACATACACCATTTGGTTCATACAAAATCCAAATCAAAATCTATTTTTAAAATCTTTTGCACACGTCTTTGAAAAACACCTCTCATACTATAGCTACGGAAGCTTCAATTTCAAGGTTTGTCTAAAAGCTAACGATTATGAATCGGCGCTACGAAAAGCCACCGCCATTGTCAGTTTCCTCCAAAGGGAAGAAGAAGCATTTTGTCAATCACACAGCTCCCAACACTCCTGGAAATTACGAGAGGACTCAAACCAGTCCAACGTTATCAACGGCTCGATCACACGAACCCGATGATAAGCTCAATTACGAGATCTTCTCAATTCTCGAAAGCAAATTTCTCTTTGGTTACGAAGACCCAAGGCTACTATGGATTCCTCAGAGTCCATTACGACCCGGTGATTCCGAAGCAGGTCCTTCTCCCAGATCACCGTTGACTCCAAACGGCGTCGTTCTCCCGGGAACACCGTCTTCATCTTTCAGAAGTCCGAGAGGAAGAATCTGCGTTTTGAGCATTGACGGTGGCGGTATGAGAGGTCTTTTGGCGGGAAAATCCCTAATCTATTTAGAGCAAATGCTGAAAGAGAAATCCGGCGATCCAAACGCTCGAATCGCCGATTACTTCGACGTCGCTGCCGGATCAGGTGTCGGTGGAGTATTCGCTGCGATGATATTTGCGACAAGAGACGGCAACCGCCCGATTTTCAAGGCGGAGGACACTTGGAAATTTCTCGTAGAGAACGCAGAAGGATTCTACAGATCAGGGAGCGGAAGTGGAGGAGGAGGAGCAGGAGCGGCGATTAAACGGGTCATAAGATCTGGATCCGGATCCGGATCATCTTCAGTAACCGCCGCAACGGCGAAGCTAGAAAAAGCAATGAAAGCATCATTCGCCGATCTAACGCTTAAAGACACACTCAAACCAATTCTCATCTCTTGCTACGATCTCTCAAGCACGGCTCCGTTTCTATTCTCACGCGCCGACGCGTTAGAAAGCGACAGTTTCGATTTTCGTCTCCGAGATATTTGCCGTGCCACATGGGCGGAGCCGGGGACGTTTGATCCGGTTCGCACGTGTTCCGTCGACGGGAAAACGCGGTGCGTTGCGGTGGGGGGTGGATTAGCGATGAGTAATCCGACGGCGGCGGCGATAACGCACGTGTTTCATAACAAACAGGAGTTCCCGGCGGTGAAAGGAGTGGAGGATTTGTTGGTGTTGTCGCTTGGGACTGGTCAGCTTTTTGAAGTGAATTATGATTATGAACAGGTTAAGAATTGGCGCGTTAAGGAATGGGCTCGGCCCATGGCGAGAATCTCTGGTGATGGGTCTGCTGAGTTTGTTGATCAAGCTGTTGCTATGGGCTTTGGGCCTTACCGAAGTAGTAATTACGTTCGCATTCAGGTTTTTTTTCTTTTTTATCATGATTGGAGACAACGTTGTATGTTTTGGCGTTTTTTGGATGAAAAAATCATTAGAGAAATAAATTGTGGTGCAGCAGGCAAATGGATCGCGATTAGGAGCTTGTGGACCGAACGTGGACACGGATCCAAGAGCAGAGAATGTGAAGAAACTGACGGAGATAGCTGATGAGATGTTGAAGCAAAACAATGTGGAGTCGGTTTTGTTCGGAAGCAAAAGGATAGGAGAAATGAGCAATTCAGAGAAAATAGAGTGGTTTGCGAGCGAGCTTGTCATTGAGCAGCAGCGACGAAGTGTTAGAGCGTCTCCAACCGTAACGCTAAAGCAAGCTGTGTCCAAAACTAACCGCAATGCTATAAACGCAACTCTCACTCTCATATCTAAAGATAGATGAAAACACCTGTTTTTGGTGCTTCCTATTGGTTTTTCATACCTTTTGTTTCGACGTTGATATTTACTTGAAAGGGAGAATTAGAGTGCGATTCAAATATACAAGTCATTATTTTAGTTTCATATTTCATAATGTCCTTTCAAAATTCATTTTGATATCTTAACTCCAAGTTATTCAATTCATAACACTATATGTTAGCAAATCGAAGGCGTGATTGATGATGACTTGTTAGCATAATATGTTAGAGTGAGACCTGTTTCTTGCACTAAAAGCTGATTTTTTTTTTTTTAATTATTAAGGAACATAAAATGTGTGTATGTACAGAGGCAATAATAATGGTTCTGAGGTTATGAAAGCTACAAAATGCCAAAAAGACGAAGAAGACCTGCCCACTTAACTATATATCACTACACAACATTACTATCACTCGTTTTCCTCTCCTGAAGTTGAACTACCGGACCTATCTTAACCACCGGAGCCAAACCCAATTACCCAATAAACAAAAACAGTTTCACCACCCACGTAATTCAACTATAAGAAAGGGAAAGAAAGAACCCTAAAAGATGATGATGAAGAAGAAAAATAATCAGAACCTATATCGCCTAGTTTGCTGGAGCCTACCCAAATAACCGATTATGGTGACTGGTTATCCTTTCAGGGGACCAAAACTTGCCTTCATCTTTCTTCATCGCTAATGGTATAACAAACGAGACTATACAGAAATAAAGAGAGAGAAAGACCTTATACCATCATGTTTAAGTCTGAAAGATCATCCATGGGTATTTGAAGTCCAAGGAGATCATCAGTATCTGGTAATGCATCATCATCGATGTTCAACCATGAGCTTAGATCTCCTGCTTGTGTATCGAAATCATCTGGACCACCTAAACCGTCTGGTATCTGCAGGTGAGATAGGTCAAGAGGCTCTGACTCATCCAGTGTCTCCAAGTTACTATACTCGCTGTTGTTGCTGTTAGTTGTTTTCGACAATGATGTTCTGGTTTGCTCCACGATATTGACACAAGTAGAAGAAGAAGAAAACATCGGAGTTGTTTTTTGCCTCGGTTTTGTTTTTGATTTCCGTTCACCCTTGGCATTTACAAGCGCAGGCCGACCGATCTTGTTAGTGCTTCCGCCTCTTGACGAAGAAGCCTGTCCTTTTCCATCTCTGTCCCTCTCACTTCTCTTTCCTTTCGTACTGCTTGATAGTGGTTTCCCACCCACATCATCAAGCAGCAATTCTCTCTTCTTCATTCTATTTGACCACATCATTTCATCTCTGCCTTCCCGTAAAGCATTTTCAGAAGAATTGGCATGATTCTCCGTGCTCTGTGTCATTGGCAATGCCAATGATGAGCTTGGTTGTGATCCCATGAGTGCTGAAAAAAAGAAAGATTAAAATTAACAGAGAGTTTCTGGATTTGAAAACATAGTTCAATGTTCTGTAAAGGAAAAACGATATCATACTTGAAGCTGATAGAATATCTTCCTTGTCTGTGGGATTATCTTCAAATTGTGTCAACCCGGCAATGATGATATTCTTAAATGTGGACTCACTAAAGCAACTTTTGCCTGTTTCTTCGAATTGACGACATCTTTCAAGTGTCCTTTTCACAAAAGCAAACGCGGCCTGCTTTGATATCTTAGTCGCCGAACTCTTTCCACTTGCAGAGTGATGCCGCCGACTTGCCTGTAAAATAAAATCCATATATGATAATCAAAACATGAAACTGGACTATATCAGAAAACGAAGAGGAAAAAGGGTCAACAGTGGAATAAATCTGAAAAGTGAACCCCTTTATGAGAGAATTTACCTTGCTCTTTTCATATGCCATTTCGATGAGTTTTTCATAACCGAGCCGCTCAAACTCCCTGTGTAAGGAAAAAATGTCAGCACAAAACCGTCAGATCACAGTCTAGATCATTAAAGGCATGCAAGTAAAAGCGGAAGAAAGACAAATCTTACTTCTCCTGACGTTCTTTCATCTCTAGGGCAGGCTTTAATAGCCGATTCAACATATCTTTCTTCTTGGAAACCTTAAATTTTAAGATAGACAACATCACAAAGTTAGCTATCTAGAGAACACAGTTGTACTTTGTCCTTTACTGCTACGACATGAAAAATGGCCAAGATAGATTGAAGCGACAAAAAATCATAATTTGCCAACGCTATATTGTTTTGACAAAAAGATAAGAGCACGTGAGAGAACATACCACCTCACAAATAGCTTCCTCTAACGTTTTGATGTCATCAACAATTCCTTCATCTTCCACGTTTGAAATACTAGGCTGCAAGAAAACACAACAGTCACACATCAATCCGCTAGGAACTATAGAAATTAGAGTCCAATTCCAATAGCATATAAGCAAGCAGCATTTCTGAAATAACAGAAACTCGTGGGGATATATACCATGGGGTCCAAGCAAATTCCAATAGATTGAGCTTCCATATAAATCTTCTCATCTATCCCCAAAGTTTCATACTGAATGTCTGAGAAGTCGATGGATAAATGATCTGAAAGTCTTCCATTGACATGGTGTGCTGAGCTATTAACACCCTTGAGCGGGATAACAGACACATCATCTTCTAGCTCATCAAATTCCAGTCTATCGCTCCTATAACCATTGAACTCCATCATATGATTCAAAACACTGAATTCTGACTCAACATCGGCTCCAAATCCATCAAATTGTAAATCTTCATTTACACTGGCTGAGTCCTCGGAAATTAGAGCTGATAGCAATCTCTGATAAAGGGGGGCAGCTTTAGAATCCACTTTGCTACTTGCAAGTTCCTCGGGAAATATTTCATGACTATCAAAGTCTGAAGATGTCCCACCAGGTGTAGTACCCATGAAGGAGAGTTCGCCCTGAGAGAGAAAATGGTTATAACATTTATCTAAAATGAAGAGTCAACATATTATTAGAGCCGTAATTGTCTTTACAAAACTGTGGGCAAACAGCTCACAAATGCTATGTATCATCAGATCACGTAACATTACAAATCTACACACATTTCCTACCATATTTCACATTTTTGGATTTTTCTTTTTCACATTTAGGGATTGGTTGGGGTGAGTATAAATACCTTGGGACAAATGAAACTAATATAAATACACACCCGATAATGAAAACCTTGCTAGTGTTACGTAAACTAGAAATCAGCATCACAGTAATCTCTGCAGCACATTTAACTCCCATCCTACTAGACTACTATGCAGGACGTAGAGTGCTACTGGTATTAATTAGTGGTATACAACGATTCAAGAAATAGACATATACAAATGATCTGTCACATCCTTCAGATATGAGGTCTAAAGGGTATTAACTGTCTTACGAAATGCAGGAAAACCACTTACCTGCTGTTTCATGAAATTGATATGTGCATCAGATATAAAGCAAAAGTAGCGCTCCATTTGCTTCCAGAACGAGCTAGGAAAATTTTGAGCTGCATCAAAGAACCAAACCAATTATTCTTGATTAAAAAAATTCTGGAAAAAATAAACTTAACGAGAACCATGAACAATTACTTACCAAAGTTGATAGCCGAGTTAACAGCAGCTAGTAGCTCTTCATGCCCATCATCTGAACCAATAAGAAGTTTTTCAAAAAAAAACATAAATAAAAGAAGAGGGGAAAAATCAATCCTGTCAAAGAACAATTCTGATCAATTGAAATTATTTTACCAAGAAAATCTAGTGTTGTAGCATTGGTCGCTGTATTTTTCTGACGTTTGTAAGCCTTGCGGTCAGAGAGTTTCCTAGTGGGTGGACGACCTGCCCTGCTGCAGTAACCATATGAAAAAAAAAACTAGGAAATAAGCCTCATGAAACCCAAACACTTCTTAAATACTAGAAAACTGAAAACGAGAAATACTTAGAGACAGGATTCCCTACCTTTCATTCTTGTCAGAACCATTTCTTGCACTGCGAAGTTGTTTTGCTGTTCCATGTTTCATTACTCCCATTGGGTTGACAGACCTTGTTGAAGCAAAGCCACGGCCTGTCCTTCCTTGTCTCCTCACACCATCCCCAAGCTCTTCTCCAGAGGCAAGTTTGTTTTTTCTTGATTGTAAACCAGGGATGGAGACTTTAGGAACATTCTGAGAAGTTTTACCATTTACCTCATCAGATTGTTTTCCCTTGTCTTTAGATTTGATCTCAGGGGGGCTGAATTCTTCACTTCCAGATAAAGCTGTTGTAGACAAGCTATTTTCACCTTTCATTTTCATTTGTGGAGAAGCTGCAGGCGAGCGTCTATAAAATCCAAAACTTGTTTCACTACAACCAACATCTGACATGTTATCCGATGACGGAATGTCATCATTGCTCGAAACAATGGGGACCAAGTTCGTTCTCCTTGCAACACGGGAGATCTTTTGTGGTCTTTGACTGGCCCATTGAGTTACAGGTGGTGATGAAGACCGATTCGATGTCATACGCTTGCGATTGGGAACCCCAGACAACAATGGAGGTTTGTTTGTACAGCCAGCAATATCCCAATCACTTGGAGAGGGAGTGTTATGGACAACCGGAGAAAGTTTCGGCGGCAGCCCTGATCCCGATCTTGGACCACGAACTGAAGCACTTATTTTTAGGTTTGAAGTCGGACTTGAAGAATTGGATTCATCATGAATATTTGACCTGCAATGAACCCAGCAGAGAGTAACAGGAATAAAAAAGAATCATCAGGAAGAAGAATAGAGGCTAAAAATTTGACAAATGAGATCAGGAGAAAAATTGACAGATGTGGTTAAGATTGTAAGTTTGTTAACATACTTGTTGACAGCCCTGAGATTCACCCTTTCCTTATCTGAACCAGTAGCTCGTTCTCTCTTCTCATTGTACAACGGATTGTGATCGGAATCCCTGGAGAGCAAGGAACGCGCTGCCAAACCTGTCTGCTGAGAGAGGCTATCAGATCTCCCATATGGAACAGCGCCATTCACTGCCCCATGCCTGCACAATTAATTCAACCAGGAACTGTTACCAATTGAATAGCCATCAGAAGAGAGCGTAAAATCGCATCTATCCAATGTTATAAGAATCAATCTAATCATTTAAAAATAGGAAAGAAATCTATTTGGGAGTATTTTCCTAATCAACTCCAAACAATGGATCTTTTAACTGATTGAACCAAAAAAGTTATGATCTAATACAGTAGGCCATACCTTAACATGTTTGAGTCACCATTCAATCTCGAGCGGGAATCAACAGCTAATTTCGGTATGCCCTGTTTCAAGTCCCTATAACCATCAACAGCTTTATTTGAAGCCAAACTAGAAGGACCATCTGTTTTGATGCCAGATCGTTTTTTCTTCATTTTCGACTTTTCCCAACCATCAATACCAATTGAAGATCGATCTTCACCCTGAACTGCATTATGGTTTGCCAGCCTCATTGTGTCTTTATCCCTGTCTACACCGGCTGATTGTCGAACAATAGCATTACTTCGAACATCCATCTGAATCACATATAGCAAAATTAAAACATTTGTATTAGTAATAGCAAATAATGGAATAGCTGCCAGATGCTTTCAAAATTCAGAATCAAAATTAAAAACAACAACCCTGTAGTATCAAAAGAATTTTTAAGGTCAGAACACAAGCATGAAAGAAAAGAAAAAGCAATTGAGAAACTATGTAGATCTAAGAAGAGTAATTCTAACTAATTTACCCTGCTTTGAAAACAATATTTCACATGCATCACATTTGGAAGCACAATTATCTTAAACGAGAATTTTCTCCACTACTACCATTTCTAACTTTTTTTCTAGAATAACAGAACCAAACACTGAATCAAAATATGCACCTATAGAAGACTACATCATGACACAAAAGGTCTGTTCAGTTTAAGTATGAACCGACCTAAAGCATGTGTTGTCAAACAAAAATCAGGACTTACCATGGAAGTACGTGTCCGCTTATTCAATGCACCACTTTTAGGTCGTTCGTCCAGCTTTTGCTGGTCAAGCTCAAAACAACCAGGCAGAGTCTGACCTTGGATTCCCATTTTACCCATACCTGGCCCTAAAGCCAAACGATCACCTGAGCGGTCATTAGAAAATCCTTCTGGACGAGACCTTTTCTTTGTAGGTACACTAGGAAAAAACTTGTTAAATACAGAAGAAGCTTCGTTGAAAATTTTCAAACGCTCCCTGCAACAACAAAAATTCAATTAGCTAAACTGGACTCGGAACTCCAAAGAAGATTTCTTAACTTATCGTATAAAAATTACCTGGCCTTCACATTGTTTTCGCGCAGACCAGCCTTTAACCTCTTGATCTCTTCTGGTATAGGAGATGGAATTAACTTCCCTTTCAGTGGTGTGCTTGGAGATTCATCTCCTTGAATCCCAAGAGCGATATTCACATGACGCTTAAAGTCACCTTGACGAATAGACTTATGATCTGCGGCAACCACCTTAGGATCAAAACGCAAACACTGAAAAAAGTTTGTTACATCGGTTTGTGCTATTGGTGAAGTGCTCCTCAACATGCTCGGGTGAGATGACGAGACAGGATGTTCCATCGTCTCACGAAAGCTACTAGATCTTTCCATTTGTGCAGCTAAGTTGGACCTGTATAAAGGCCTCTCTGGCCCACCAGAAGAATAATCAAACTTCCCAGGTGCTGACATTCCCTTAACTTTAAGTCCACTGTTTTATTTATAAACAATATACAAACAGTGGTACATGACAAGCTTGCAGAGTTGCAGCACATAAATGCTTAAATCCTCAGCTGTCAAATTATTTCACCTGCAAAAGTGACAAATGGAATCAAAACCTTAGCAACAAACATTGACCACGAGAATGACATTGCAATAGAAACAAGAGTATACATAAAAACAACCAAGATAATGAACCATTCCATTTGCACTAACCAAGTCTTAAAACCAAAAAAAAACATAAAAATTTTAAAATCTATACATAAATAGAAACACTAGAATATAAGTATAAATTTGGTTTCAGAGTACTTTAGGTTCTTCACATAATCTTCGCATGTATTTGCTTCATTAAGCCAGCAACTTCCGGAAACATGCTCAGAGCCATATAACACCGCATATAATTTTCATCTAAAACGAAGCAACTAACCAACCCAATAAAAGAGCTTCAACAAATAAGGAAACAAAATGAATCTACCCATTTAGCTAATGTACAAAAAAAAGGAGAAGTTCTAGTCAAGTGGCAACTGAACTACACAAACAAGTCTAACATGGAACTGTCCTTTCTTTCTCTAACTAAGATCCAGGTGAAATGTGTTGAAGAATCACCAATCCAAACAAAATACCTAAACCAACCCCAACACCATATTCAATTCGAAAAGAACGAAAGATAATTCCTTTAAATGTCTTCTTCACAGCTTATCTGCATTGCCGACTAATTATGAAACTAAATGTCCAACTTCAAACATATTACTTTTCCAAGCAAAAGTATAAAATTGAACTAACCCTTCTCCTGAAAATTCGTGTTTCCACCATAATCAAACTTCATTACCAAAAAAATTACCAAAATTCAGAGCTCTAACACAAGAAAACCCTAGAAGAGAACTGAATCAAAAAAGATACGAACTTCATAAAACGAAGTCAAGCATCTTCAATAAGCCGAATAAAACAAAGGGCAACACACAGAATTAGAATTCTAGAACCCAGATCAAACTTCAATCATTGAAGATGAGAAATCAAAAACCTCGTACCTTGTAATCCAAAATCGCGGCAAAAGGGAAATTACAATTCGCGCTGAGTTTAACGAAGCTCTCTCCCAAAATCAGAGACTTTTGAGATTGGATCGTTCCAATGAGTACGTGAAAAGCTTGAAATCGAAATCGAAAATCAACGACGTCTCTGCAACGACAACAGCCATGAGAGGACGGGATCGAGACGAACCGCGCGTTCGTTGCTTGCTGTTTTTGATCGGCAATGGTATTGGTGATTGTGAAATTACGATAGTACCCATTGGTTAACCCCAGAGGAGATTCGTCCCCTCATGGTGACTGTTGGGGTAATCTGGTAATATGTATGAGTCAAGCCGGCTTGAAAAGTAGCTTATATTGGCTTTTTAAGGAAATAAGCTGCGACGATTGATGAATGAAGATTATTGTTACTGTTTATGAATTAAATTATATACTTGGATAATCACAATCACAAAGTAAGCTTAATGGCTTTTAAGGAAATTTGCATCTCCAATTCTTTGTTTTCTTTCCATTGAAATCTCATTTAATCCACATTCACGTTTGTAAAAAAAAACATGATTAGAAACTTTTAAGTTTTAAATCAATGGAATCATGACTATGTTTATGTGAAAGTAAACTAAGAAATTACTTTTAAAAAGCAAGAGAGAGGAGAGATTTTAGAATTTAGACTGTTTTGTGTTTGAGAGTTTTAGAAATAATGAGAGGTTGAATCTCTTTATATAGTAGAAGTAGATAAGATTTTGCAGAACATTCTCAGGATAAACATGACATATTTTGAAACTATCTTGAGAATATTTTGAGACCATCCTGAGAATATTTCCATAAGATTCAACTCAGCAAACTCAATAACTCACAAGTATGACGGTTCGCAAGTCTGAAAGCCCTTGAGCCGACGACGGGACGTCCCGACAACCCGCAGCCTGGTTCGGTTCGGTCCGGTTTGGCCCAAGTGTCCCACTTTACACCTTTATTTCTCATTCAATACAACTTCATTTTTGACGTATGTGTATACCATTTTGTAGTACTCTTTACTAACTTTCCAATGCACTAATGACCCTACAATTCCGTTCAGCCGTTTGGCCGGAATTTGGCCGGAAAGTCACCGGAAAAGTTTTGTCAAAAAAGTTCCAACAAGTTTCATATTCAAATGTTGTATTTCATATGGCTTTTCCTCTGTGTGCGCCATGTGACAGTAAATAACATGTTCATATGGCTTTCCTCTTTGTATCATTTAGCCCACAAATAATGAATGACAAAGGAAAACATGCTTCCAAATTTGCATTCCTTCTCAAAGAGCTCAACACATCAATAGATAAGGAAGATCCTGCAAACGAAACAGATTAAGTACAACTTCCATTTATTCATGGTTGTACACTTGTACTTCTGTCTGAGCCTGAGCTTGTAATAAAAGTGGAATTGCTTCTTCTTTTTCTAGTCGACCAATTTTGTGAAAAATCGAAAGAGAAGAAGCTTATACTTAAGAGGTTTCAGATTCAATTTGTATAGAAAATACATGAACTAAAGATTACACAATGCTAATAAGTAACACAAACAATATCATCAGCCACTTCTACTCTCAATTCAACTATTCTTTCTGTATCCAACCAATCCCTAAAATGTTTTTATTCCTAATTTGGAAAAAGAATTTGCAATAAAAAATCAGTTTCAAAATAAGAAAAGGTGAAAAACAGAGCCTATAGAGTTCTTGTCCCGGCAAGTCCACGATGCAAGAGATTGTGAGAGATATGATCCCTCGTATTAACCGCACTAGCAGATCGGATATTATTCTCCGGCACCGCCACATCATCAAAAACCTCAAACTTCAACTCCGGCAACATCTCCTCCTTCCTCATCTCACAAATGTTATGCAACACACAACAAGCTCCAAGCACGTACGGCAGATCCTGAAGCTTCACCTCCGTCCGTTTCTGCAAACAAGCCCACCGTCCTTTGAGCCTCTCAAACGCAGCCGTCGCAATCCCCTGAATCTCTCCGATACTCTCGTTAAACGCGTGCTGCGTCCACGTCAGATTCTGTCTCGTGTACGGTACAAGAAGATAATCAGTCAACGGAAACCCAGAGTTTCCAACTATCCAGCTGTCACGTAACATCCCACGCGCCGCTCTTTGCCGTGAAAGCGAAGATTTCTCCAGGATCTGATCGTCGGTGAGAGATCCTGGGTTTCCGATACAAACGTCGGTGAAGATCCCGTCGGCGTTGACCACTCCTTGTACTGTTATCGAGTACGACGTCTTCTGATTCCTCTCCGTGTGTCTCTTGTTAAAATACGCCGCCACGTGGACTTTCGGAGCGATGATCGGAATATGTGTGGTGTAGATTGATCCGACGACGTTTGGTATTTTGTGGACCGATTCGAATTTGGCTTTCGTTGAGTTTATCTCTGAATCCGACGGCCAGAGGAGATACTTGGGCATGAGAACGTCGTAGATCGCGCGGCAGACTTCGATGACTAGTTTGTGGCAAGTTGAGATTCCCAGACCGAAACGCTCCGACACGTGGCGAAGCGGAGCTCCTGTCGCCAAACGCCAAACGCAAACGCCTACGCGTTTTGGAGCTGGAATCGCGTCTCTTAACATCGTGTTTTTCTTCGTCACCGTCGTATCTAGCTCCTCGCATATTAGGTTAAACGTCGATTTGCTCATACGGAACTCTCGCCGAAACTCGTCTTCTGGAAAATCAGGCCGGCTTACTCTGTCCCACCAGTCCGTGGTTCGTTCTTTAACCCATAACCTCCTATGACTCGGTCCTGACCCGGAACCGCTAGCGATATCCGCGGTCGGAACCGGAGCAGCTAAACCGGTTGTGTCCGCCCCGGAAGCTACCGCGGAAACCACAGCCGCAACCGCGGTTTTCCGTGCGCGTTTTGAACGCGAACCATCGGTTTCACCAGCTGCAGAGTAATGATCTTGCATTTGATTGTAATAACCATCCATTGTTTTCACTTTCTTCTTATGATTAGCTTCAAGTAAAGACTTCTCTTTAATAAATTCAAAATCCCACTGTTCTTGTTGCTGTTTAGCTTCCTCGTCTAACAACAGAAGCGTCGCGAGTATATCTCCAAAAGCAGCCTTATTATTACCATTAACAGCTCCTAGAACTTCTGTTCCTCCGCCGCCACCACCACCGCCTTCGTCGTCTTTTCTTGGGCGTTTCTTTTGATTAGTATTATTGTCGTTGCTATTAAAACCTTCTAATCCGAAAGTAGAAGGAGAAGAGTCCATGTCTTGAAATAGACCAAGGAAATGGGAACACTCGTCGTCTTGTAGGTATGGAAATGGGAAAGAAGAGATTTCCATTAAAAAGGGAGAAATTAAAAAATGTTTATTTGTTTCAGAGCTTTGACGAATTTTGTGGTTTGAAAAGTGTTTGACTTGTTAGATTAAGATGTGAAATCAAAAGCTTTTTTCTCAAGTGTTTGAAGTTTGAAGACCAAAGATTTTTGAGTTTTATGGTTTTGGTTTTGGTTTCAGACGATATATATATATGAAAAAGGTTTATTTGTCTGTGTTTGTAAAAAAATAGAGAGAGACGCAAAGGACGAAGGAAGCGCGTGAAGGTGTGAACGCGGTAAGCTAAGCGGGATGGGTTTGACGGTGACTTGACTTTCTTTTTTGCAGATTATTTTATTATTATTTTTGATTAGATAAAGCGTTTACTCGTTACTGTTTTATTGAGATTGCACCGCGTAAATCTTGTTTTTGATAAAAGACAAAAAGAAACACATGTTTTATTAAGCCTTATATATATTAGATTCGATATGCATAGTGCAAGTACAAACTAATTTAGTAATACTGGATTTAGATATATATCAACTAGAAGATTTGGCATTAAATCCTTGTGAGTTTAATTTATTAGTCTTTTCTATGACATTTGATGAGTAAAGGAAATTGGTTTACTAGTCTTATTATTATCTTATGATTATAAAAAAAAAAA
>Ga0041059_1000174_pt1 | contig 41055 bp, 39 predicted proteins | sample AraColnosormetaG_FD_56232 | JGI IMG/M metagenome (GOLD analysis project Ga0041059, IMG submission 56232) | Arabidopsis roots microbial communities from North Carolina, USA - Col MF nosort | ecosystem: Host-associated > Plants > Roots > Unclassified | place: USA: North Carolina | collected...
AAAAAAAAAAAAAAAAAGATGAGGACAAATTCATGCATAAATATGCTCCTCTTTCTCTTAAAACACCAAAAGTAGTTAAATGAGAACCCAAAACTCTTCTTCTCTTGTCTTTCTTTGTTTTTCTACTTAAATTAATGATTTCTTGGGTTTTCAAATTTGGAGCTGTTCGAGAAAGGTATTACAGTTGTTCATGGTTCGGGCATCAAGAAGACCGTGGTTCCACAGTTTCACCATAAACACTCTCCAGCACCTACACAAAAAAAGCTCACTTTTATCAACAAAACCGCTTTCTTCTCCGATACACTGGAAAAAACAATGGAAGAAATGAGAGTTGAATTACCAAATCAAGTGCGGTGTTCGAACCATGATGGGTCCGTGCAATCTTGAGAATGCCTCGCATGCCCATGGAATGTGACCATCTGCTAATACTCTGCAAAGGGTCCAAAACCACTGTCAAGGTAATGCTTATAATGAGTCAGAGAACATGGATGCGTATGTTATCTAATTGTTCAGTTTTTTTTTTTTAACCAGAAGAACTCATGCAGGAATTATCCACAACCTTTACATGCGCGACTCTAAATGTTTATACTGGAAAACTCCACGTGACATGTACTGAAAAGAGATAAGACATACCGCTGCTTCCTCACAAACGAGTTCCACATGTGCATCATCTGTTTCTCATCTTTAGTCACATCAACGAAATCATCGAGCATCTGAAAGAATAGTAATAGGAAATAACGTTATTCACTATATGGAGAATCAGACAAACTATGTTAGAATCAACTATGTTAGAATCGAGTACAAACGGACACACTTCGTCTTTTAATGAGTGTTATATAAGCACTAATGATCTGGTTCTACTGTTCCATATCAAACCGTGAGGCTTGCTCACATATTTTCTATTGATCTCTGAACCATTACAATATTGCTCCTAACGTTTGCCCATGCCCAGTCTTCAATATTCCTTTCCCTTTCACATGAAACATATATCTACCCAACTACTGAGCTTTATTCTACCCAACTACTGATGCGGTGAAAATATTAAATTCAAAAACATACCCTTCTATCTTCAAAATCTGCCACATCATCATCAACTTCATCTTCACTATCCCGGTCCGAAAGTACTTGTTCTAGAGCCATGGGCTGCGATAGTACACATAGCAAAGTCAAAATCAATTGCAATCTTCAAAAGCAAGAGAGCTAAAGAAAAAAGATCACCTGAGCTCGATGAGAGTGGAAGAACTGTCTCTTCTGAAGGAGGCTTCGGCTGGAGGAGGAAAAAATTTGAAAAACTCACTCACATCATTTGGGATTAACAAGCTACTTGTTATAAAACTAGGACACAATTTTTCATGCATGAACCATATGTAGTTAAATATAAATTGAAGAAGAGGATAGAACGACAAAAGGAAGTCAAACATACTTCCTCAAGTCCGACCGTTCTATAGATATTTTCCTCGTTTTTGCAAACTGCAACATTGTACTTCCAGCTATCGACTGCACATAATCTGGATCCCCACATGATTGCACGTCTGCAGGACTCGTGCCAGGAGGAACTCTTTGACCAGACTCAGCACCCCCAATTCTTTCGTAATGCTTTCCAGGTGGTATTCGGCTCTTCTCACTTCTAACAGAATGAGCATCTGAAAGTAAGAATAAAAAGCTGTGCCAAATGATCCAACGTTGTTGCATGCAAAATTGCACATAACAAAGTAAAATACTCGTAAAATATACAACTAAGACAGGCTCTCATCACAAAAGAAGCCAATACTACAAATCCAATTAACTGTCATTTCAGTCAAACACATACCATCAGTCTTATCTAGCACCTCGCAACCTAATCCAAGATGAGGCCCTTGCCTTGAGCTCCGTACCTGACTCTTTTGCCTCCTCCGTCTGAATTTTTTGGAACTGTCACATATTGAAGAATTTTTATGGTCTCACACAGATGCTGGAAAGATAATAAAAGGCAACATATAGGCCAGATAACTTACGAAAAAAAGAAAGTTTGCTGCTTTGGGTCAACGTCATCCTCATTAACCTGAGCAGATTTTTTAATGAACATTAACATTTAGAAAACTGTGCTAAGAGTAATCATCAAATAGGAAAAACTACAAAGACATAGAATATATTGTAGAACCAACTACTTCAATTAGATTTGACACTCCTATATAATCCAGGACTTTATTCTACAGTCGAGCTTTGACGGTCTCATGGCCACAAAAAGTAAACAGAACAGCGATGTCATTTTGAGTTTATTCTCATCACGCTATTAAGGACAATAGCAAGGATCATAGTGTGACAAATAGCAACTAAAGATTCCAGTTCCCTTATTTAACCACACAAAAGTCAACAACCCATGGAGGATATTAGTTTAAATGAAAAATGAATTTGTTACAGCCTATAAGATATACAGCAGAGAAACTAATGAACATAAATCGAACAAACAAGATGTTCTAACCTTGGATATCATTGTCTCAGTCTTGAGGGAGACATTTACCGCCTGAAATTCTTCAGTTACCTAACCAAGTAAAGCAGATTAGTGGCACCCACAAAATAAAAAAAAAAGATCAAACAGGTTAACTGAATTTTAAAGCTACAAACCCAAAACTCGAAATTGAGGAGATCGTGGGTTGATGGCAAGTGATATCTCAGGCCCTACAACATGATTGGGAGAAAAAGAAAAGATTGCATCACTACAAAGACTAGTCACTACAGCTGTATCTTTGACTAAGAGGATGAATGAGAATGGAAATGAAAGTCCACCTTGAAACTGGCACATTTTACTAAGCAGAATGGACAAGAAAAGTCTTCAGTTACTGCAAGACACATAGCAAACATATACGTAACAGGTTAGGGTAACGGATGAAATATAGACACACATGGGTATGAAACAGGTTAAAATAATACTAGTTACCTTCAGTCTTCTGCAATTTGTTGTTATAGTATCTGTAGTTGAAAACTACATTTCCTGTTCTCAACCTATGCAATGAATGTAGTGGTATAGAGTCAACTTAACGAGATGGACATTTTTAGTTGTACGTAACGACTTGTATAATCCCCATAAAAGAGGAGGACAGTCACAATTCAAGAAAACTGCCAACTATATATTAAGGGAGATAGCAGACCGGCCAATATATTTTATACAATTACAAAAAATCATAATGAGATGAGGCAAGAAATCTGAGAGCGCAGAAGAAATTGCAGACTAAACTGAAGATTACCTGATAATTTGCAACAAGGAAGAGGAAGAGATGTCATTATATGAAAATGAACTATAAGGAGATTTTTCCGTTGACCCAACTTCTTCTGCAGATATGGTGACTTGCACTTGCTGCGGAGAGCTCTTCAAATAAGAAGTGTAAGAATTGTAAGAATATGATTACATGATATTTCAGAATAATGTATGGAAGTATAGCAAAGTGTGCAAAGTTACCGAGGTGAGTGGATTGCTGGGCACCTGAATCGAGACACACTTTTCCTCACTCATGGACTTTAGCTGCAGCAATGGACAAGTTATACCAGTAATATTTTCATTTAAATAATCAAGACTGAAAACTAATGGCAAAAATAAAATTCACAGTAGCAATTACTTCCAATTTACTTTTTCAAATAACAAAAGAAGTTCAATACACAGTCCTTATTTCAATACAGGGAGCATAAAGTCATAGAACAAGAGGAAGACTTGGGCAATAGTGTTTACCTTTATGAAGCAAGGCTGCATTTCAACAAGAGAGACTGTGTCTACTCTCTGTCCCAAGTCCATGTTTGGTGATTTCTGCCACGACGCATACAGTGATTGCAGAGGTATTTTGCTCCATAAACAATGTCCTCCTATATTTCCTGGCAGAAAAAAACGCTTCCGATGGTAAGAGTTAATGAAAAAAAAGACTTTCAGAAACTCTTATAATTGGAGTCAAAGAATCCCTAATTCTTTTGTTAATAAATAGGACTGAGATTTTCCATACTATTACATGGAAAATTGGTAATGCCCAAAGATACATAACTTTTCAATATTAGAATGTTATATCAATGAAGAAATGGAAGTACCTGAATGAATCTTGCCTGAATCAATGCCAAATTGAGAATTTTGCGCACCAGCTACAAGAAGAAAATTATGTGATCAGTTTATCTGAATACTGTACATATATAAATGTCTTTATATAATTTTGTACACAGTCAGTCTTAATCACCAAAGCTGATAAACAAGATAGCGAGTGATCCTGATTTTGCCTCCAATGCGAGTCTATTCATATCAGGGAGAAGAAAGTTGGCTTGGGCTTGACTAACTCCATCAACCCCCAATCCACCAGTTAGGATACATGCTCGACTGAACCTATATACTGCAGAATACTATAATTTGAGAATTTCAAGAAAAATGTTAGCAAAGAATAGGTAAGTTACAAATAATAAAGATCAATGCAAATCTGTCTGAGGTTCAAATGCATACCTCAGCGACAGGCTTAGGAGAAACGAGTCTTGCCAACAAAATATACAGAGGGAATAATTTTTGAGTTTGTACCCCAGCATCTATAGCGCCCGAGAGGAATACAGTCATTTGTATTCTGCAAAGCAGTAATATATATTGATAACTATCCGAAAACTTAGAAAGCATTCAAGTCCGGAATGAATTACTAAGGTATAGTGTAATAGTTACCCAAAAGTAATGGAGATTCTGAACAGAGAAAGGAAGGAAAAAAAAAAAGCTTACCTCCTTTTATGTTTTGCCTCAATCTTATAATGCAAACATCGCTGAAGAAACAAGGGCTACAGGGGAGACAGAGAGAGAGAAATGATTAGGATGGACTGCATAGCAAGACAACACATACTTGCTTATACCAAATGAAGTCAACTCAAACTACATTTTCATGTAAATTTTCATTGTCAAAACTCAAAAGTAAACCAATACATGTGATATATCAGCTGAGCTCATAAGTCATAACTAAACATATTCTGTCTAAAAAAGGTAGGAAGGAAGACATACATTCCTAATAGCACGGCGTTGAATGATATTGTAGAGTTCAACAGGCTTGCAATAGGCAGCCAAGCTCTCTTCAGCAGCAATCTCCTCCTCTTCCGAAATACGCAGACGGGAGTCTTCATGGCACATCTGCTCTGTGCTTCTTGAACAACTGTGATTTCACCATCATACGCAACCAAAATTGTAAGCAACCCCACAACAAAATAAAAATTTGATAAGTTTGAATTACTAGGATTCCTCAGCTTATACATAAGAGAAACAGTATAAAGTTACACAATGCTGCAGAGACATTATAGAAGCATTAGGTTGTTCATGAGACTTACGAAGAGGTTTCACGACTAACAAGAGGAATGCCTGGCATTCTCGCTACGAGATCCTAGAGTACAATACCATACCCAGAATCAGTGCATACACCATCACAGATTACAAATTTGCTTCAGCTACAAAAGCTGCAACAAAAATCGTAAAGAAGAAAAACCCAATAAATCCCACAACAGCAGAAACGGGTATCAAGCGATTAGCAGGAAAAAAAATGTAAACTTGAACAGTGGTGACCTTCAAAATCCAGCAAAGACTCGGAGTTGAGCTAATTAGATAAAGAACAGATTCAACAAATTGACAGAGATCTCGAAATCAAGGAGAAGGTGAAGATTAGGATGGAGATGGAACAGTTAACTCAGAAGAAAAAAAAAACCCTAATTGTGAGAAATTATCTTCACGCGAATACAGAGGTGACTTTGACAGCTTGAGAGAGAGAAAGAGAGAGATGAAGCGTTTCGAAGAGTAATAAAAAGTGTAAATTGATGATATTGTTGAGGAGACCGTAAATATTTTTGCTCTTGAGAAAATAAGCGTAAACCATGTCCTAAATCAGTAAAATTCGGTGCACAATAAAATCTAATTAAAACTCTTTTCACTAATTGAAACTAAATTCCCCAATGGCCATGAGAAAGCATAATTTCTTAACTATTCAATATAAGCCACTTGAGTTCAAATTAGAGATCCACCAAAAAAATGGATGACAAAGTAGTCATAGTTCCTTATCCCCCTAAAATGATAATGGTATAAACAAACATATTTTATGGTATCATCAACTCTTACTATCTAAAATCGACCATCAGTTTCGTGTCACCAATATCGGTAAAATGTGTTTGTTTTTGCATAACCAAGGTTTTCCGTTCCTAATAACGGCGTAAGTTAGCACTGTAATTGAATATCTGGCCAAATAGACGCTAACGTGGACGACTACCTAGCCCCATCATCAATCACACAGAAAAGGAGTCGGAGAGGGTTTTTCGCCTAGGGTTTTAGAATTCGATCTTACTCATTCAAATTTCTCCCTTCAGATTTATTCATCTGTTGAGTAAAACCACAAGGGTTTCTCTCTAATGTTGCCCAGATTAGCTCGAGTCGTCACTCAAACCTCAAAGCTTCGATCTTTGACCACTAATGGATCGATGAAAAATCTCTCCTTTTTCTCCCGATATGGGTACGCGACTGTTGCGCCGGCGGCAGCTGATCCTCCGTCGCAGAAGGATTTCCCCAGTAAATCTCCGGTATGATCTTAAAGTGGTAACATTTTGTTTACTCAGATTAAAGATCTCGTTTTCAGAAGTAGCTGTTAATGCGTAGTTGTTGTGAATGTTTAGGTCTCACTATAGTATTCGAACCTAAGCTCAATTTGATTCTCTCTGTTTCTAGTTTCATCGAATGCGGGACTAAAGTGACTTCTGCCTCCCCATTGTACCTCATTTAGGATTCATCCCTTTTTTTCTGTTGGAGTTTCATTAGTATGTTTGTGATTTAGATTCATGCTCTTTTAGTCAACTGCTTCTGGACAATCGTGTCTTCTTTGATGAAAAGGATTTGTTCTATGTTTGACAGATAAACTTGGATAAGATGTTTTGGTCAAAGCCATGTTCATTGGCTCTGCCTAAAGACTCTCCTCTCAGAATTGATGAACCAGACTATGTAGGGATTCGTCGTTTCATACTAAAGATGATGATGTTCTATAGCAAACAGAGCATGTCTATCCGTGGGGCTAACGTGATCTACAAGCGGATCATTGCACAAGTTGATAAACCTGCAATATATGATGGTACTTTATTTGGTTTCCAACACAACTTTTGCAAACAGAGTTATGTATTTACATTTTGTGCTTTGTTTATATATCGGGTGCTCTGTCTCTGCTGCAGTATTCAACTTGGAGAAAACATTCAAAATAACGTATTCGCTGCTTGTCCTTCATATGTGGCTTGTTTTACGCCGCTTGAAGGAAGATGGACAGGAAGGTGTTGACCTTGGTCAATACGTCTATGAGATCTACAATCATGATGTTGAACTCAGGGTATCTAAAGCCGGGGTACGTGCTAGACTTGGTTTTGCTTTAATATAGTTTCGAAGAGATATCTTAGTTTCTTAGATTCCTTAAAATAAGATGGTCTTAATCTTTCTTGAAATTACAGGTTAACTTGCTGCTAGCCAAGTGGATGAAGGAGTTGGAGAGAATATTTTATGGAAATGTTGTTGCCTATGATGCTGCGCTACTTCCGGAAGCTAAACCAAATGACCTACAAATCAAATTATGGAGGTAAAGCTTCTATAACGTCATGCTTTATGCAATGAGTTCGGTAGAGATTACACAGCTAAGTAGCTCGGCTTGAATTTATATACAATATGGCAGCCATAGATAACGGATTTGTCTCAGAACCTTATATGCAATTGGATTGTAGGAACGTATTTTCTGATGATGGAACAACAACACCTGATAACACAGATTTAAAAACAGCACAGGCATGATTTTCTCCTCTCTATCTCTCTCGCAAACACACACACATTGACATACTAGTTTAGGCATTGTGTACCAAACTTGTTAAGACATTGCTTGTGTGTTTCAGGCAATGGCAAGATATGTCCGGAGAGAACTTGGTTCTCTTTCTTTAACAGGTACCTATGACGCTCTAGTTGGAATGCCTCATTATGTTACTCGCATTTGCATTTCGAATAGACATGCCTTTTCTTATATGGTTCTTTTTTGTCATACACAGATAAAGAGTCCATATTCTCCGGCAATTTCTCCTTCACCCCTTTGGAGAACAAGCCCCTGTGATTTGAATGAAATTAGAAGAAGCTGTGGTGCTTTGCGAATCAATCTTTCATTTGTTTCTCTGTTTCATTTGATTTACTTATATCAAACCAAAGAAACCTACACAAGGGAATGTGCTAGCTGTTAGCATCCAGATGATCATGAAAACAATGTGAAAGTGAATAAGATTACTGAATTAGAGCATTTACTGTCATTGGTATTTGGTACTTTAATTGGCTTACTAATGCTCAAAATCTTTTCTACAAGGCGATAGCCGATTGTAATTACTTATCTGCCATTCAACATTTTATGATCTTGTATTTGAAACAGTATTATAACTATAGTATGTTAGATCGTGGAATTCATCATCTTTATTAAATTCTTCTTTTTGTTGGTCTTTGAGGTTAGCACAACAAATGAATTGGTACCACATAATAGCAGCGCTTTTATAGAGAACAAATGTTCATGGTTAAAGATTTCTGCTAGCGTAGAAGGAGATTATGAAGATTTGTGTAATGTACCAATGACACTGTCTATATGAAGATTTCCGCTCGCATAGAAGGATCAAAACATTACTCATACAACAACAACAAGATTACATCATACATTGCATGTTATTATATATCACACATTACAACATAAACGTTGAAAATAAAAACAAAGAGAAGAGATCTAACGATGGATGACAATTTAATGTGGAAATCGTTTTTAGCCTTTGAATTTTAAGAAACTTGTTGGTGTTGGACTCCAATGTTGTGCTGCCCATACTTAGTATCCTGCACTCTGCTTCCAACCTTCATCCGAGCATTCTCTATCTTATCCGATCCAGATCCCGTCATGTGCCTAAATACAATGACCATATTCTCCAATATTCAAACTTTCTATAAAATATAACGTGCATTGCAAGCTCGGTTTGAAACGGTAGGTCACATTTTGTGTGGGTCGTAAATTACCTGTAGAGCCAAGAGAAGGCGGTAATGGCGGCTATTCCAAAGCCACCGGATGCAAGGAATCCGGTAATGATGAGAGCAACGGTTACCACTGCTGGAACCAAGACGGGGCTGAAGATGACGAGGAGAGGAGTAGCCACCGTGAGTGCGATGACTGTTCCAGCGAGTGTTAAGCCGGAGAGGACAAGTAGGGATCCACCGGCTGTGACAGCGGTTGCTGCCTTCACCATCTGCCTGGCCTTCGGATGGGCCTCTTGGGTACTGTCTCGGCTTATCATCTCGTGATGGGTTCTTGTTTGGTCCGCCATTGGTTCTTTTTATTATAATATATCCCTCCAACACAAATAGTAGAAATTAGCAGAGAAAAGGTAGTGATGTGTTTTCGGAGTAAGTAATGATGATTTATGAAGGAGAGGAGCGCTGGTGGGGCTCGCTTGAGCCATGTCACGTGTCAAAAGTGTCTTCATGCAGCCGTTGCATGTGTTAATGAGTAGAGATGGGTCTTTTTTGCGACACGTACGTCTGGGTCTTTTTTTTTTTTGCTATAGTACACAACATGGACCGGGACATAAGTCACGTGATGGACGTTATTATCGATCGGTCGTGATGTTATGGTCACTCCCATTCCCCCACTCTATAGAACTATAGAAGCAAAGAATTAAAAGGAAGTTCGGAATCCACATCCATTAAGCCAATCGGCCCAAAACAACTTGGCTCACAGAGAATAGTATTAGTAGCTCTTCAACTCAAAGGTGTGAATAGTTAAGATTGTTGTGAATTAGTAGCTCTTCGCCTCAAAGGTGTGAACGGTAAAACTTAAAGGTGTGAATAGTAAACAGAGAATAGTTAAGATTGTTGTGAAAAAGAAAAGCATTAAAAGTGTGAATGGTAAAACTTTTGGCTTTCATAACTTTAAAATTAAGCTGGAGCTTTTAAAGTTTTTTCTCAAGAGTCTCAGAGAAAGTATCATTTGAAATCATGTGGATTTACTATTTTGTTATACAGACTCATACTACAAATTTAGATTTGGACATTTGACACACAAAAATACATTTCTTGAGAAGCTTATTTCATACACACTTTTGGATGGCCATTTCTTTTACAGTCGTTGCCAGTCTCTGGAACACCTTCAGGTTATGTCCTACTTTTCCCTGGGATAGACAAATCGGGTCACCACCACCTTTCACTTTCAGCACATAAATAATCGAAAACTCTCGAAAATCGATTAGGCTTACCTCATTCAGTAATGCAAGCCTATCTATGGTAGGTGACAATTTGCCACAGAGATCTGTAACTTCCTGTTGTATATGGGATTTTGAACCATATGATCCCCTTTCATTTGAACTAACGGATCTGCATATGTGAAGTGTTTAGCATAGTATCTTAGAGCAAACCCGTAGATTTCCAAACTTTTAAGATATCAATTGTTGAAGATAAAGTGGCATACCTATCTTGGAGATGGATCAGGATAATATTTAGTACATGCTCGGCAAGTTGCAGTAACAAGGTGATTAACTGGTCCCTGTTACCCACGATTTGGCACATTTCAACCATAGCTATGTATCTCCTGAGGTAAGTAACAACAGAGCCACGAACAAATAAAAACAGTGGTCAAAACGTCTTACTAATCACTGATAGAAAAAATCTGGAAAAATTCTATGTTAATACCCATTTCTGCTTTGGCATATGCACGCATGAGCGAGCAGAAGAAAGAAATTCACTAACCTTTTATGTATGTTGTCGGACGGTGTGACATATTCTTGGGAATCACAGATCTTGATGATCGCATCTACATCTTGTCTTGAGAGCTCGTTTATGTCTCTAATCTGCCAATCATACATGCAACTTCGAATGTAAAAAAAAAAAAAAAGAGTTTGAAACATGTAAATGGTAGGAATTAGAATAATATACCTTATGAAGAAGTAAGGACTTCTTCTCTGCTGCTCTCTCGAGGGAATCAGTCACATGCGAAAGAAGAGATGCAAGCAACAGCAATGTTGGTTGGCGTAGTTTAGTGGAACTATCAAGAGAATCATCTGAAACCTGGGACAAGGGGCATATGAGTATTTACTTGTAGTTCATTCAAACAACTGAATAATGTCAACGTGGAATGAAGAAACAGAGGGAAATAACTGGTAGAGTACCTGTAACCTCAGAGAATTTTTGGTCACCAGAAAATATAAGTAAGAAGTCAAGCTGAATCGCAACTGAGACAATTTGAGCTCTGATCCCTTCTGTCCACCAGATGAGAAACAAAAAAGAGAAACCCATCGAATATAAGAATTCAAGGATGTGATGAAAAGGTGCCACTAACACATGAAAAAATATATACTGATACTCAAATATGACCTGAACTACTTGTCCTACCTGCGATAATATCGATTTAATCGGGGAGGCGATGAAAAGCTTGCTCATCATATCAAATAGCCCTTGAACAAATCCATATCCATCGTTCTCTTCAAAAGGCCAGACCTACAGAACAAGCAATCTCACTTTCTAGAAAACGCATCTAACTAGCTTGTGGGATTTTATGAGCCCTTTTGAAGATGCCATCACGAAAAGAGAAGCAAAAGAAAATTATGAACTTATAGCTCGCCAAAGAATTACCTTGCTCAATATTCCCACTGCAAGAATAATTTGCTCCATCAATAAATCATCTGCTTGAGTAAAGTCTTCACGAAGAAGTTGGTCAAACAGAGATTGATGTCCTTTGATAAACTCAACGACGTCACGAACAATTTTATTCCTCCCCTATCAAACGCCCAGGTAGAGAAAGAGGAAATAACTCATTATAGTTCGCATACCAAGAAAACCAGTTACCCAGAATAATCGACAACACGGACTTGCATAATTAGTTGAATAGATTAAAGAATAGGTGAAAAGAATCTAATATTGAGATGCAGAATGTTTGATTAAGCTTCTACTTGTTTAGGCATTAAAGGTGTAAACAATAGCAATGGAAAAATAGTGACATCATTCAAGTTTCTACAAGACGCAAACAACCATTAGTTTTAGTGAAAGAGAAAAGCGCAATAATACTAATTTCATATCTCACGCAAAATGAACTTGGTGTCTGTCATTCAATTTTAGAAGGTCTGTATTACTCTCACACAACTCCTCAAATAAATCACAAGTAAGAATATAAAAACTGCAAAGTCTTAGAAAGGCCCTAAACGATCTCGAGGATAGTGTTTAAATGGCAACTCATGTTCACTAAACCAGGCCAATACATATGGAAGAGACTATTGAATTAGCAATGCAAAGGATCATAAAAAAGGTCATCTAAAGAAACGCGGCTGACCTCAAAAAATTCAGAGGTCTCAACCAATGAGGTTAGAGCAAACACCAGTCTTAGGACAGCAGTGATTATCGTTCGTTGCTTTTGCACATTATATCCTACATCACTCTGAAGTTTCATATCCACACGCCTCATATTTCCCTGGAAGGCACTTTTCGGATTAAAAGCAGAGAAAATATTGAGGTCACGGATAGAAAACTTGATAACTACAGATAATCTATTACCTTAAAGCTGATAGCTCTACATGAAGCAATATGTTCCAGCGCACCCATGGAGAACAGAACCTGGCCTCCAGACTTTCCGTACTTGTGACTAATTCTAAGTAGCAATGCAAGTTCTGCTTCTAACGTACAAGCTCGCTGTTGTGACTCCAGCAAATGTGTTCCATCCTGAGCCCAATAATATGATAAATACACATGCATGAATGACATGTCCTCGAAATAAGAAAACCCACATATAAATCAGGTCTCCAAAGTATGTAAACTAGCAGCATATGAAGATTGTGATCCCCAATACCTACTATGTAAATGGGACATAAAACACACACGAGTTACATAGGGTGTCTAGTCTTTTAACGTGGATCAAAAAGTCAAACCAACAGCAAATTGGCCACATTATGCCACTCTTACAACAGGTTTGCGATCCTATTTTGATGATCTTGCATATATAATATACTGTGAGCTTGAATTTGCATGGGTGAACTCCTACGCACTGAAAGGGTATTATTGACTCAAATACAATTGAATCTACTTCTGCTGGTTTATCAGTCAAGCCCAAACTAATTAATTACCACTAGCTAAACAAGTTGCAACAAGAAATTTCATAGCAGTGCGCAACTAAAAAACTTCTACAATATTCATAGCAATGACCACGCTCAGAAGTTCACAGGAAAATTACCTGGTAGGAGATATTACTAATGCTTCCAAGACAAGATCGTATGAAACCTCTGCTCTGGAGCTGACTAAGAAAATATCTCTCGTGATCAATACAAACAAGAGCTTCCAGCACATAAAGTGATATTGTTTTCCCAAACTCACTGCCTTGACTTGCATCCTTGATTACCTGGAATCAGTATTCTCAATGTGAAGCAGTGCAAATGAATATGGCTCATATCAATACACAAGTAACAATTACCAGATCCAAGATGCCCTGAGCTTCTTTCTTTATAATAAAAAAGTTGGCACGAGCAAGGTCAGCCTGCTCCTTGTCAATCTGAATGACAAAAAGAGGAAAAAACATTTAAATTATCGTCCGAACAAAATCTTACTCAGGTAAATCAGCAAACACATGCCTTCTGGATATCCAAATCTTCACCATCTTGCTCATTAAGTAACAAGAACTGCACAACTGATGTTGGCACATCAAGAGCAATCATATGCTGGCAGTACTGGAAATAGCTCAAGAGCAATGCATATTGGCTGATGAAGAAAGGTAAATGTGTTAGAAACGAGGAAAAGCTAAATTTAGATAAGCTGGGCAGAATATCACTTTATGTTGTATTATAAGAAAGTAAAAATACAACTAAGGGAACTTAGAATTGTACCGCCTTCTCAAGGATTCTGATGACTCATGCCTTAGAATTGCCATAACAAGTTTAAATAGAACTGAGTGGCAAGCACCAGTGGATAAATGTTTGACCATCATAACATCTAGACATGTCACGGTATCAGAACTCAAGGCCCCTTGAAATGAAAATCTATCATCACGAAGTTTGGCAATGCAGGTAAGGGCAACCTATTAATACCTAAAGTTAGTACATAGACAGCACATTTTACAATAAACATTACTCAACAGCTAAAATGCACCTGAGTGAGTACAAACGCCATTTTTAATGAACAATCTGGAGACGCGGAGGCGCTAAGAGAGGCATCAAGTATCCTGCCAACAACCAGAGAAGAACAAGTCATGCAATGTTCAAGAAAGCTTCCACAAGCAACTAACCTCTGATACAAAAGGTACTCACCGGTACAAAATTTCAGACCGGTTATCAAGAGAAGATATTCTTCTGCAAGCAGACACCTAAAACAAAAACATATGAAGCACAACACAAAAGATAAATACTTGATATCTTAAGAGAGTGCCACACGCTAATGATACTAAAGGTGAGCTGATTTTTAAGAAAGATATAAACCTCAACAATCTGAGACCAGCCAGCTAACATATGAAGTTGGGCAGCTTGCTCCTCAAGGTTTCGGTTATACTTCCAGCCCCATTTCAACAGCTGTTGAATTGTCTCTCTAACTTCACTCAGCTCAGCAACATTTGGAAAACTATCTACTAGGGGAAATCCAGAATGTAGTTTCTGAACAAACAAAAGAATCAGCATAAATATTAATTACAGGAGAAACATTAATGTTCATTAGAGAGAAGATCTGATGTCCATTATTGCAAGAACAAACCTGCCAGAGTTTGTTGCTGAAGGAAGATAGATCAATTAGCCGATCACCACGCTCAGAATAATAGTAAATACTGCCGCTAACAGAGGTATCACGGTTCCCAAGTATGTCCTCCACCTGAAATTTTAAACTCCATATTTAGAGAGATATACTTAAACGCAAACACACTTCTATATTCCCCAAGCCTTACCAATGAGTCATACTTTAGGCTTGACACAATTTGAGGAAGCTGCATCGAAGCATCAGGAGATCTAAACTGAAGAATTTCAAGCAAAGCCAATGCCTGAACTCAATCGAAAGAAGAAACAAAAGTAAGACAGCAGCACCCATAAAACGACTTAAAACTAGACAAGAAATGATGACAGGTGCAACATCGTTAGATTTACAGTGAAAGAAAATGCTGCTGCATGAAAAAGGAGACATCTTAATATTTTAAATACTGCTGTTCAATAAATGTCAAACTGTTAAGAGATGGTGCACATCACCCTGCAAGGCAACATGCTGGTGAGTTTAGAAAGAGTGGGGTCAGTACAGTTATTTGTATCATGCATGGATCGCCTCAAAAATAAAATGGTAGACTCTTAGACCAATGCTACACATGCAAAACGCCGGCAGGGGTAGGGATAAAACTAGGATGTGCCAAAGTATAGTAGAGCATAAAACGCAGGTGTTTCCAAACTCACCTTACTTTTACTGATTGAACTAGTTCCAGCATAATCAAGACCATCCTGAGGATATGTACTGGAAGAAAAAGGTTCATTCGCTGCTTCAGTTACCTCCCGCCCAAAAAGATGAGAAAGTATGCTCTGACATGCCTCTAGGTGAGCTGAACTGCTTCCAGAACCAGTATGCAGTGCAATAGCTAGGAGCTTTAATAGCCACGCCCTCTGGGAAAGGTAGAGATTGAGAAAATGAGAAATGATATCAGTATGCGAAAACGACTATGTAGGATTGTAATAGATTATTAATCTGTCATTTGAAGGAACACGTTTAGATAACAAAAACTATTACAAAAGAAGCAAGAGAGAAAAAAGTGCCACCATCTTAATCTCTCCACAATGACAGGGAGCAGAAACCAAATAAGACTTGACAGCTTAGCAAAACAGAATTTGCTTCTGAAAGACATAGCAAGAAAGTAACTATCTACATGAATAGAGCAAGAAAGTAACTACCTACATGAATTCTAAAGGGTCACAATAAAAAGAAGTAGTGCATAAATGCAGATTATCACTTTTTCATTGACCGAGAACCAGCCAAAAGAAATATTGCATATAGGCAATTATCATTTTGCACATGACTAGAGCGTAGCAGGAAAACAGGAACTAAAAATTACTGTATCTGCTGAGTGAACAACTTTCCGCATGATGGAATAGAAAAAAACGTAACAGAGTATTAGATACAAAAACAGCCTAGGGATATTCTACCACAAAAGAATTATATTGCATGTAGGCGGTTAACATTTCCGGAAAAAACGTTAAAACAAAAATAGTTGATAGCATAGAGAAAACCGCTTAGATTCTGTCATAAAACTAATCAGAGTCGGATACACTTGACACAGAAAATGTAGAATATATATACCTGATGAAGGGAACTAATACGGAGTGCTTGGCTGCCACTTCTTTTTGGAAGAGTGGCAACACCGATGGTATCGAGGTGCTGCAACATCAAAGTATAATAGAAAGTAAGGACGAGTAAAAATAAGTGTTATTTGTGACTTGGATGAGGCAGCCCACAAAAAAAATATGGCATTATTTTGGTATGTGAAGAAGCAAAATCTGGTGTACCTGGAGAAAAAACTGATATTTTTTGCTGCTCAATAGATCCATGGTTGGACCACTAGTTAGTGGATCCAAATTCAACTCACACAAAAGCTGCAAAAAGTAAAACTTAAGTGTACAAAAGACAGTAGACCAAATAGAATTTCACTTCTCTGAAAAAGACCAGATAGTTATCATCTGGCATTAGTATGTCCCACCTGGAAGCCAAACTCAAAGAGTAAGAAGTTTATATCAGGGTTTGGAAGCTTCTCCAGCATTTCAAGAATGACCTTCAGACAACTGCAAATTGTAAAACAAAATGAGATCATAGTTGAAATACATATTATTCTGTATACAAGTTACAACCAAACCTGTAGTGAAACTTCGGCTGCAAAACTGTCCCTTCCACAGGGGCATCAAGATCAAACTTCAGAAGCAAATGTGTGATACTTGGGGCAGGCCGGTTGATATTATCAACCAGAAGCTACAAATGTGAAAGTCATACAATTGAGATGATATAATATGTACGAATGAATCAATCATGATGAAAGACAGTAGATAAGACCCAAGCCATAGTGCACATAGTGTGATATTCTATTAAGTGAAACAGTCAACTACTGAAACTAACCTGCATAATAAGGACCCCTAGATCATCACAACTGTTCTCTACAACTTCACCCTCTTCAAGTCGTCCCTCAAGGCAGGCGGCATAATCCTCAATCAAGGAATTCGCAGCATCAATTTTGATCAGCATTGGAACAAGTCCAACCAAGCGAGAACTGTCATCAAGTATATTATTAATTAAAACCCATGTAATTCAAATCAAAACATAAGGTTAAACTAATTATACAAAGCTAAGGAATCAAACATCTAAAAGTCTGAGGATCTGAAAGAAGTTTATAATGGTATTTGCTAATGCTATCTAAGAAAAAAGTTGTATGTGGTTAAACAAACTACAGAGATGTCTCAAACGAAATTTGTTACCACCTTAAAATGTTCATGATTTTGATTGAAGATCGCTGAATCTGAGGAAGAGAATCATATCTGACATACTCCAACAAGGCTATAATTTGATTATGATCTTGTGAGAGAATTATATCCAAAGGCTGCAGCAATAACAAAAGTTAAACAGTATTGACCATCATGTACCTCAACATAAAATCAGGGAAGGCATGCTGATTGTGCTTTATGAAAAGAATTGTTGTTCAAGCTATAGCTGGTGGTCAAAGTACTTACCAAATTTTACAATAGAGTTCCGTTTCACATTCTACACAACGCAACCCAATAATGGTCAAAGTAAACCAACTCAAGTAAAGGTTGGAGGGAGGAATACTATTTATTGCTATTAGTCAAGTAGCTTATGATTGACAACAATAAAAGAAATTTCCCTAAGCTTTCTACACTTCATCTTTGACTTAAAGTTAGTAACCTAAATCGAATGGTGCACTAGAACTTACATTAATTATGGATAAGAAAAATAGAATGTGGATCTAATTCGAGATAGGAATACTTAAATTTAACGAAAATCTTGTGCAATTTTCTTTTATGGGATTGGATGTATAGATTGATGAAATAGCGAAACTTGGTGACGAATAGTTGGTAAAGTTGCATATAGCTTGAACAACGATTCTTTTCATAAAGCTCAGATGCATCACAAGAACAACCAAGTACCTGGTACAGCGGACGCCAAACATCGGAAACAAGCAAATCCTTCTCAAAGACGAGTAGTAAGATTTCCAAAGAAAGTTGTACAGCCTTTTCTAAGATCTTCCCATAAGTTTTACTCAATCGCTCGCTGATGATGGAATTGACCCCAACCTGAAGGATACCCATGAGGTTCCTATAGAGAGCTTTCCCACTCATGAAATCCTGGTAAAAGAAAAACGTGGAACCAATTATATACTGCATACTGCATGTCTACTTGAGATGAGTCCAATGTGGTAAGAGAAAACAAAGCAACAAATTAAATTAGTACTTTTAGTAATTCTATAATTGGCAGCTGCGTTTGCAGTGAAGATGTTTCAAGTGACACCAGAAAATGTGGATGCTCAGTAAATCCATCAAGATCCTCCTCCTGAATATCATACATGCTTAAGATCCTGAAGTGAAATACAGAAAAATGTTAATCAAGTCTTCAACATAAATAGTGCCCTAAATGAAAAGCGATGTAGTTTACAAAAGGTAGGACCACTATAGGCTGTTTAAAAAGTAGAAACATGTCCTTAATTCTTCCAAAAATCAGAGTTTATATTGGACCGAGCAAGGAAGAGGAAATTACTAAAAACAGAAGCAGGAGCTTACATGTGAAAATGTTGAAGGCATGCCACAACCAATTGCCACTTCTCACAGGGATCTGAATATGCCCTCTGAGGAAAAGGTGTGAATACATGATCATAAACAAACCTGAAGATGCCAATAAATCTACAAAGATATACATAAAAACATTAGACCAAGAAAAACGAAGCCTAAGCTTCATAGAAAGATACAACAATCTAAGGCTATCACTACCTACGCCCACGATCATTCACATCTTTCTCTCCAGCAATCAGAGCATTTATAAGATTAAGGAACGATATTGTTGAAGGATACTGTTCTCTCCTTGCTTCCACTTCATTTAACTCAAATTGCATATCATAGACCTGCATATAAACGAAATGTGACATTAGGTTTTGAAGATACGCTGAAGATTCTCTCCACCTGGAAAAGCAAAAGCAGCATCAAACAACACGTGATATCCACGTTTTAGCTACAGTGAACATAGCACAATGCGTTATGAGAGTATTAAGTGAAATAAATGAAACTCAATCTTTCATCACATGAAGTTGTTGCAGAAATTAGACTAATATTAATAATTTTTTGTGTTACCAACATCAACTTTACATAACAAAACAATGATATCAATCGTCTATGCAACATGACAACCCTGTCTTTTAACGGATAAGTAAAAAATGTTTATATTAACTAACGAAGTAGAATTAAAATATCTACTAATAACTATCCCCTCGAAGTCATGCAATTACCTGAGAAGATTGGTCACTCTTTCCAACTTGTGATCCCACAACAACAGGCAGATCATACTGCTCAAGAAAAGCCCAGATAGAGTCCCTCATTTCTGGAAAGACATTAACAAAGGCAGCAATGGTCTTTCTAAGAGCACCCTGCAGAAAAATAAAGTTACAATGAACACAAGTTATATAGATACCGATACCAGATGCTTTCCACATAGCATTTGCGAGTCCAAAGTGTAAGGGGAAGAATCTCCAGTACGCCACTGACCTTCAGATATGGAGGGATGTTTTCGTAACCCAGAAGCTTAAAAAATGGTTCGATATCAGGAAACCAGTTTTTCCTCTCAGTGGGATTACCATTTTCAACAACCTGCAGCATATGAAAAATAAACTTGTTGACCATATAAAAAATTTCTACAGTCAACTAGAGCCACATCGCTGTTAAAGTTCAGTTCCTAGGAATACAAGCTGAAATTGTCTTAGATAAAAAGCACCATATAAAAATATTAAACGTGGAATGAAAGTTGAAACAGAATATATTTGGAATAGAGTTATATAACCTTCTGAAGTACATTCAGATAAGCGACAAGTGCTTTTGCATCGCCCTCCAGGAACTCTGGCATCATGGCTCCAGCAGTTTGAAGAGACTGCTTGAACTTCTCATCGTAAATTCTTATACAATCAAACAAAGTGGGCCATCCTATACTGCGAAATGATGTACCCCGGAGCAACTCATAAACTTTAGAAGCACCTTCCTGAGTGGAAGCCTGAAATTAAATAAAGATGCCAGCAAGGAAACTCAATGAGTGACCAAGTAAATAAGGTCCCACCAAAATACCAATATAAAGATTTCTCATACCAAGGTACACAGCATTTCCAAGAAAGCCACAAGAGTTTTAAAATTTGTGTGGTCCTCTCCAGCAAAATTCACAAAAGTCCACAAGACATCATTCCCGGAGAGTAGCTCAGGTTCCTTCTGCAAAAGGTTGTAAATATCAAAAAACACAAAACCAGGAATGTAGTATAAAAATGAGATATGATCGAGATGGATTCTGAATGCTCACTATGTGCTATGAAAAGCAAAATAAGGTACCAAAAAACATATGAACAGAACTCAACTTCAAGATACCAAGCAAACTCATTTTCCAAGATTTTTTGAGAAATATAACAGAAAAAAAAACAAAGATAAAGAACTCTTGATAAATTTTTATATGGTAGTAATTCTCAACCTGATAAATTTTGCTTACAAACTCCATAAGAGAAATGAAGGGCAGTGGCCTGTCAGACTCTTCAGTCTGCATACTTCCATCAAGCGGATCAGAAGTTCGGTAAGAATTTAGAACACTCATAGCCATGTCCTTTGATTCCTTCACCTGCAAAATAATGATGTCAGGCTTGACACAGGAGATAAACATGTAGATACGCTATTGTATTTCTCATCTTGGCTCATACATTCATCTAATTAGACACTATCAAAACATAAGAAAAATAGCAATGATCTAACGTGCAGCCATTAATGAAGTTATATGCCACTCAGATTCCCTAAGTGATCCAGCTGAAATACTCAGAATCTGTGACTGATACATCAACAAGTTACTCCCTCTAAATGGAAAGTAGATACTACCAATTTCCATCATAATTATCAGACCATGAAGTAGGGAGAAAAAATTACAAGCTTTACATGATTAAGTTGCAGCGTTCAAACTTTGGTCACCAACATATAATCAATACACAAATGCTAAGTAGAAATACGTTAATCTCCATATTTAACAAACCTTATCTCTTGCGATCGGGTGAGATAAAAAACAAGAGGCTAACTTGTGCAGATAAGCATTATATATGTAGATAATGTCCTCCTCATCATTCTGCATGTAGCAACTAACAAAATGTCAAACAATGATACACCAATACAAGGGGGAACGTGGGCTGAGTCAGGAAAAATCAAAGATCACAAGGTAAACCTGGAAAGAGACTTGAAATTGAGATCTGACTTAGCGAGCAAAATCCTAGAGACTAAACAAGAATGAACAAAGCATCTAAAGAGGACCCGCCAAACACCAATATAATAAAATCACATCTCAAATAATGAAATCATTTATAGATATATAACGTGTTTAGAAGCAGAAATATCAGCTTAAAGAAATGAGAACACTCTTACATTTGGGAATGACTAATCAAGTAAAAATATAATTCATGAAAAAATAAAACGGTATCCATAAAGGCCAGCACATAAAACCATTTTCATGAAACAGACAATATACACTACAGTTGTCATGACGGAAAATATAAACACCATAGGCACCATTACAAAATAGCTCATTCAATATAAAATTCTACTAGCCAAGGTAGAGATCAATATCAGATCTCAATCTTCAAGAAAAGTTAAAAGAGCCAAACATGTCATCCACTAGCTGGGAAATCAAAGTAACTCTTCCACTAGCTCGTCAAATGATATCAAGTGCACAGGGAATCCAGATAGGCACCCCGCATTTGATGGACACTAACTGAGAACATAAAATTCAGGATGATGTTTATAATGAAAGTACCTGGTAGGCTGCAGTTCGAAGAACATTATCCAGCAAAAATTGAAACACGTTTTTTGAGAAGATGGACTCCAGGCAGGAGCATATATGCCCCATATCTGTTGTTGAAGCAGTGGAAATTGTATCCATTCCCGATATTCCATCATGTATCAGCATTAAATGTACAGCCCAGGCAAGCCTTATGCCACCAATGAAGCCATCAGCAGTGGGGTCACTGCCAGAAGCCATGACCTGAAAGGTGATTAGGACGTAAGCAAGACAGAAGTGTGTTTGCAAGTGTCAGTAGTGGAAGGTCTTTGGTGACAGGGAGAAGAACGAAAGAAAAATGTATCAACTCGTCTTACAATATCCTGAAAGTCTGTCCTAAATGAAGCATCTTGAGATATCATAGATGACTTATCAGATAGTCTGCTGATTGCATCTGATACGAAGGTGATGATGAGAGAAAACAGAAGACTAAAAGTAATCTGCAACAAAGAAAATAATTATTTATCAGAAACTAACACATTTCAAATTTAATACGCAGGGAAGAAAGAAAACTTCAAAAGCCTCTACGTCATGAACAGGACTAGCATGAACCTGAGAACTTATGGTGTCATTTCCTTCAGTTAATTGAGCTGCATTATCTTTTAAAATATAGTATATATCCTTCACATCTTTCGAACCTGCAATAAACAAACATGTTCGAAGAATGAAATTGACATAGAAAATATTCTTCGAGCAATAACGAGATATGTGATGACAAGAGTGTTTTAATCCTATATATAAACAACTTAATATTCATTATAAAGTAATCAAAATTTTCAAATTTTTGATAAATGAGATCAGAGCAACGGAGGATGAATACCAAACACCATAATCACATATGATACTCAAGTTCAGTCAAACATGTTCAATGCATAATTACACAGACATAGCAATGATATATATGATTACACAATATATCTCATTGCACATTGACCAATGATCTAATTAGTCTAGCATATATAGTGTCCTAGCAAACGTGAAAACCAGTTGTCAATAGTTTCACTTACTATGGCATACAATAGAACTAACGACGTACTTTTCATGGAAAAGCCAAACCATTAACGAAAAGCACTGTATCCAACAGCTGAATTTGTTTAACAAGTAGCATTCTTAATCTTCGCACAAAAGCTTTATAAGAAATGGAGGAGCTTACCAGGTCTATCAACCAAAATTGAAAGAACAAGGCAATGTCCCAGTATCAATCTTTCCCTCTGAACAACAGCTCTTCGTTCAACAAGAGCACCTCTTGAGTCAATAAGGTATCGCTCGCATAAGGGCCCACCCAGTCCAGTAGGATCCTCCCGATTGAGTTCCTAACACCAAAGAATTTGCTATCAATACAATAATTACATAGTAATGCCAAAGAAAAACAAAAAATATCAAGTCACAAGATCGTCTGAAAGGACTTTTACATCTAATATTTTCTACTAGATTCAAGAATGGACACCTATGAGGATGTAACTTATAAAGAACCCAAGTGGTTAATACCTTTATAAGAGTAATCAACCGTTGTCTGAGCCCAGCTTCAATCAGTTCTTCTAAGAGTCCCTGAATGTCAGCTATAAGATCAGGTTCAAGCCCCTCGTCCAGAACAACTGCCTATCCAACCAGAAAAATGGTAATGTGCGATGACGTTAAGAACACTAGAAGAAGAAAAAAAGTCAGAAATATAATGAGAGAGTAAGCTACCCTCAGGAGTGTGTATAGCGTTGATGTAAGATCTCTTCTCCCTGTATACCATAGTCCAGTTGCAAGCCGTTGAATCTCAAGAGGGTCTCGTCCCATTAAGCCCCACTAAACATAGGATAAAAAATATAAGAAAATATCGCAGAAAATAACTCCAGAGCTTTAGAAGATAAGAGATGAGAGTAGAAGCAAAATGAAAGGAATCGCACCTCCTGATTCGAAGATACAAGCAGACGAACAGAATCTATCTCATTTAGGTGAAGCTCATCACTCAGTTTCAAGCTCTACAATCAATAACAATACAAGAAGATCATAGGCTGTTAGATATCAATGAACAGAGAGTCGTTAAAGGCACCTTTCTCTGAATCAATGCATCCACAAATTGAATCAAAACTTGCTTTAGCCGGTGTCAGTTGTTCTCATATCTAAATTTTAAAATCTAATCCTTCACTAGACCAAAGAATGTTCATCTAGAAATCTAAGGAGAAACAAACACACTCGTCTCCCAAACACTTACAATAGCGATATCTTGGTCATCCAAAGATATTGGCAGCGAATCCGGGAGTCGAATTTCTTTGGACTGAACTTGCGCTCTGTCCGACGGCTTCGGAGGCTGCCAGAGATTAAAACAAAATTCGTTACTGTATCCAGAAAACAGAAGGACGCATCATCGAGTACAAGGAAATTGAGCAAGTACCGGGAAAGAGAGGAGGTTCTGAAGAGAGGGAAATGAGTTGCGAATGGCATGAGTGAGTTCGATACGCTGCGTTGGAGTTGGCCGGGATGTTCCGAGCAGCGAAGAGTGTACTATCGCCACTAAATCTTTCGGCGACACCATTATATGGAGATACAAGGTCTCCGGCGGCGACCGGAATAGGATAAACGCTAGTCGGGAGCGTAGGAGGAGATAATTGGGAAACGTCCAGTGATATGTTACTCTTATGGAGAAATACGATTTTTTTGAGTTTTAAATCCGAGAGAACAGAGGAAAGCGAAGGAGACGAGCACTTAGGGTTTTTTTTAAAGTGAAACGCGGTTTTTTTAATTTTCAATTTTAATTTAGTTTTTAATCTTCTATATTTAATTTGGATTTGATTTGATCTCAGTTCAAAGAAGAGAGCCTTGGCTTTTTAATAATTGGTTTATCATCAATCAAAGGTGGGAGTTCTTTCCTGACTTGGATTTTCTAGCCAATATTGATCTATGGGTTCAGATTAGGGGAATTCCTATGCCATATGTTTGTGTGGAAACTGTTAGTGAGATTGCACAGGAATTGGGTCATATTGTCCTCATAGACTTCCAGGAAGCTACTTCTAATCAAATTGCATACATCAGAGTAAGAGTCAGGTTTGGTATAACTGATAGACTAAGGTTCTTCCAACGAATCCGGTTTGATTCTGGAGAGACTGCAATCATACGTTTCCAATATGAACGTCTTAGAAGAATTTGTAGTCGGTGTCTTCGTTTCACTCATCAACGGAATCATTGTCCTTACATGGTTCCTCTTCCTGCACCAAGAAATGATGGTAGAGGTCAAGACATGGCAGAAAGGACAAGAGCGGCTTTACATGAGGAGCTTTGCAGGTCGGATATGAATTCTCAATCACAACTGTCAGATGACTCCTTTCCTGCTCCTATAACTCCACCTCCAAGGACTGCTACCCCTCCTTTGAATTCTGCAGAGCTTGCAGCTGCAAGACTTTACCTGTTCCCTTCAAGAACAGCTACTCCTCAGAACTTGATGGTTGAAAAACCTCAAATGGCAACTCTTACACCACGTTTCAGGTCAGAATCTCATCTCTCTCCACCAATTGCAGATGAAGTCACTTCTAGATTTTCAAGAATTTTAGAGATTGGTGAATCATCAAGAAGAGCTGAGATTGGGGAAGGTTCCAGGCCAACTGAAGAAGGTGACTCATCTAAACGCAAGACCACACAAGTTGAACAGCCAGAGGCAGTTCGAAGGAATCAAAAGCAGAAAGTAACAGAGCTTAAAGAAGGAGGGATTCTGAAACCTCCAAAGAAGCGGTAACCACTCTAATTATTCTGTCATCACTTTTTGGCGTTAAACACCTTTTGGCAATGGTATGTTAGCTCAGTGAAGCAAGGGTTTGAATAATTGGTATGCTCAGGATTTTATTGGAGTATTTGCATACCTAATGGTTAGTGTGCAGCAATTCCGTTTGAATAGACTGGAGATTCAAGCAGAAATGGAATCTGAAGATGTAGCTGCAACCTTTTGGGTTATGTTCAATGGAGTCTTCATTCACTTTAGAAGATCCATGTTTTAACAATGTATGCTTTAACTTGTTAGTTAAGTTTGTAAGTGGAAGTTTCCACAGTTGTATCTTTTGCAACACTTGATCTATATAAAAAGTATCACTTTTTGTGAAAAAAAAAAAAAATATATTTAATTTGGATCGGTCACTAGCATTTTTTTGCCGATAATGTAAGAGGTTTGTTATGGTTGTTAAGCTTAAAAGATGGTGGTTCCGCCTTATAGAAGTGAAAGGTTTTAGATTTTAGATCGATGATGAAACTCACGATGACTTTTTTGCGTCTAGCAAGTCTGGATGGTGGTGTGATCGTGGTGATTTGGTTGTTGGGTTTAGGGATTTTTTTTACTGGGCAGCTATTTTAGGTTATTTGGAGAAGTGATCATTTATCGGTTTGAGACTATGTGGAGGCAAAATTGGAGTCGCCAGATACCTTTGATCGACGGCGTGAGTTGAATGCGAATGAATCTGGTCTAGTTTTCCAACACTAATCTTACTCCTTGTGTTTTCTGAACTTCAAAGATTTAACAAATTAACAGAAGTGGATGAATGAAACTGAAAACCCGAATCGAAACCAACCCAAAAAACCGGTTTGGGTCAAGTAGGATATAACTAATTTACCTATTGGATCCTATGTAATTGTAATCTTGGGTATCAGGTCGCTTCGGGTATTACCCGATACCCGAACGAGTAACCCGATTACCCAAAATTAGCTACACTTATATGGATAGAAGCTTTACTTACATCGGAAAATCGGACAATATTTTGGAAAATCTGATAATATTTCGGATAACTAGGTAAAAATTTCGGATAATCGGATATAATATCAGTTAATCAAGTAAAACTTCGAGTAATCAGGTACAATCAGATAGAAAAACATTTGAACTGAAAAGTACCGAGTTTATAGGTTATGAAATCTTAAATTCGACCCAAATCCGAATCGATACCAAACCCGTTTTTTATATATATCTTATTGGATCCTAAATTTCTTTACTTAAAAAAACCAAATCCGACATGCGTATCCAAATGTCGAGCACCTAGTGTAGGAGTTAGATTCTCATCCAATGTTTCTTATTTTGGTGGTAATTGTTTTAATGAAGTTAATTCTACCCTTAGCTCTTCTCCGCCTATGTTTGTAGGTCCTCTCGACCAGCACTTCTCCGACTTACCCGGTGTCCTTGGCATTTGTATCCATCTTGCGTTTCTGTATATTATTCGGGCCTATGCATGGTGACAAAAAATCTTGTATCTTTTTTCTTTTCATTGTTGTTCGTCAACAAGAATTTTTGAAGTAAGTAATTAAGACTTTTGTGATTAACCAACATTCGTGAAATGCTCCTCGTAAAACTTTTATTTCCAGCATTTTGTTTATACTCTTGTGGGGGCCGGAGTTTTTCAAAGCTTGACCATGAATTTATTGAACATCTTCTAATCTGATTTATTTGGCAAGTTGTTCTATATAACTTGCATGCAGGAAATTCAAACTTTCATTGTTCAAAATAGGCAAGTTGGTCTATATAAACAACAAAGAAACAAAAATGAAGTAACTTAAATTGAATAAAAGTTTCAAACAATTAAACGAAAAAAAACATAAGTTTCAAATATTGCGGCCAAATCATATAATCCACAGTGTGCCCAAACGAGAATCCAAGGCAGCAATACCATCTAACATAGGCACATAGTCAAGTGGACACATACACATTCGTGCATCCACCTTTTCCAAAATATAACTAAACTTTACCCTTAAAAGTAAGAAAAAAGTGTCAATTTTTCTTTCAAATATCTCTCAGAAAAACATTTTTAATTTGTGTCTGGGATATGAAGAAGCCTGGAAATAGACAATAGCTATGATGATGGACCCTCGCAAGAAAAAGACATAGCCACAAATCCTTCATTATCTTAAAATAATAAATGATAGAGTAGTCCACTTGCCACACTCCAAAGCAACAATAGAACTAAACAAGTCAAAACAATTGAAAAGGATCCTTCCTCTCTCCAACCCAAGAAGCTAGCTACGAAACCTCTCAATCCCACTTTTATATATAACCTCCAATCTCAAAAACCAAAATCCATAATCAAAACCACAAAGAAGACTCCAACATAATTCATCATCTATGGCTTCTTCACATCAACAACAGCAAGAACAAGACCAGTCAGCTTTAGATCTCATAACCCAACACCTTCTTACTGATTTCCCTTCCTTAGACACCTTTGCCTCCACCATCCACCACTGCACCACCTCAACTCTAAGCCAACGCAAACCACCTCTTGCCACTATAGCAGTTCCTACTACTGCACCGGTGGTTCAAGAGAATGATCAAAGGCATTACAGAGGCGTCAGGAGAAGACCATGGGGTAAGTATGCGGCTGAGATCAGAGACCCAAACAAGAAAGGTGTTCGTGTCTGGTTAGGCACTTTTGACACAGCCATGGAAGCTGCAAGAGGTTATGACAAGGCAGCTTTTAAACTACGAGGAAGCAAAGCTATTCTTAACTTCCCACTTGAAGCAGGAAAGCATGAGGACTTGGGAGACAACAAGAAGACTATTTCTTTAAAAGCAAAGAGGAAGAGACAGGTGACGGAGGATGAAAGCCAGCTGATCAGCCGTAAAGCTGTTAAGAGGGAAGAAGCTCAGGTTCAGGCTGATGCTTGTCCATTAACGCCATCAAGTTGGAAGGGGTTTTGGGACGGAGCAGACAGTAAAGACATGGGAATATTTTCCGTGCCTCTGTTATCTCCTTGTCCATCTCTTGGACACTCTCAACTCGTAGTTACTTAAGCTTCAGAGGGTCAAACTGGAAAAAATCAACATTGGATTGTTTTCAAAGCTTCTAGATTAGCTGATTGTAAAAAAATGTTTTACTATATTCATTCATTCTTCTTAAATGCAATTCTTTCTACCCTTCCTTAAACGAGCTCAAACTTACAAAAACTTAGGGAGGTCTTAAACCAACAAACCTGTCTTTGCTAGATCACTATCAATGTCCAGCCTAAAGAGATACAGAATGTTCAAGACGCACAAATAGAAGAGAAAACTAATGCTCCACCAGAGCTTCGACTTCCAGATGTACTTGATGCTAAGGTTGTAACATGTTCACGTCATACAACATGGCAAGATTACGTAGACTATTTCAAGTCACCAAATCAAAGGAAACAACCAGAGAGAAATACTGAAGATGAAAGTGTACTGATTGCATTTTAGTCCTTCACCCTGAGAATGTTAAGACGTTGATTATCAAATGACACCACAAACTCAGTCGGTAGGAATTCTTCCAAGTAAAAAAAATATATAGGCACAAAGCTTCCATTGCAAAATATTTGTGAATACATGATACAATTGAATTGAACAATTTGCTTTGCTAATACCATGTATCAAATACATTGGTCATAATTGACGTCTTGCTACCTGTGCAATTACAGACAAAATGAGATGATTTTATAGTGTAAACAACTACGTGACATATAAACGTCCAGCTGGAAAATTGTTGCTCTACTATAAGAAATTTGAGTCCTTAATGTCGTGTCCCAAACTCTTGGGTGATGAAAAGTTTACTGATTTAAGCATGGAAATGATCGATGATATGCTCTATGACATCTGCTCCTTCTATATGCATATCTTCATTTTTAACCTGTAAACGGCATAACACAGACTATTAGACTTTATGGTTTTACTAGAAAGTATGTGGAGATTAATCCTATCAAAATGAATGAACAATATGTTATCGTTCAATGTATATAACAACAGAAAGATAACTATCAAGAGAGGATGCAATTAAAAAGCCTTAGGTGTGAGGATAAACAAATGTTATATCTTAAGACACATGAGGTATGGCAGGTGAGAGTGAGAGACCTGTATAACACTATGGGCAGCAAACCTCTGCCTGCTACTGTGAAAGCTAACATCAACTTTTTCCCATGAGACAGAGGAGAGGCCTTTGATCATTTCTTCTGCACAATTGACGAGGCACTACGTTATTATATACATCATGATGCATATGAATAAGAAAGCAGAAGCACAGCATATGGTAGATCATCAACATATGAATTTGTACTGAACACTTCTTTTACCAGCTAATAAGATCTAAAGCATAGAAAGTAGAAATAGAAATAAGAGAAGTGAGCATTAAGTTCTACAAAATCACAGATAAATGCCTAAACGGTCAGTGCAACAAGTGCACGCTAACCTTCTATGTCGTCTGAATGATTCTCGCCTTCTGGTATGTCCTCCATATCACATGCCTTGCAGAGTTCTTCGTAAACAATATGAGGATACTTCTCATTCAGAGAATCTTCCCACTGGTAAACAAGAAATTATTCATTTATCAGAGAGAACTATTATATCAAAATCCTGAACCAAATCAAGTAATCCAGTCAGAGTCAGATACCTTAGGCAATTCACTGTCACGTCTAATGGATGCCGTCTTCCAGCCAACAACGTCTATTTAGATCTAGTGAAGGAAAAAAAAAATGTAATGTCTGATGCTAACAAGGACATTTCTACAAGTAACACACATAAAGGATACGATCATGGCCCACATTTGAATAAGCCACCCGCCTTTTGAAGGCTCGCAGTGCAGATCTGCAATTGAGGAAAACATTTTCTAGTGAGACATTATCGAGACAAAGTTAGGTAAACTAACTTGTGACAAATGGGACATAGAGTGGCACACATGAAATGACAATCATCGGTATCTTCCACCATGCGTCGAAGCAATGGTGGTTTTCCCTCTTCTTCATCCTTCAAGAAAAGGTGACGGCCCGTTCTTTTAAATATCCAGTGGATAATGAGACCTGCAACTTTCTCAATGGAAGAAAAACCAAAGAGAAACGGAACCTGGAAGAAAACAATAAATTGTTATAATGAGAATAATATCCAGACATAAGTGAAATGGTAATTCAATCATACAACCAGATTTGCATAGTTCAAGAAAGCAGTTGTCAGTCATAACTTATATACATTACCCTGGTGGAAAGTTAGGTAAACAGAGTGCCAGGTTTTTAGTAGCAAATATTAAGATAGCAAACAAGTTATGTTTCCTAATTTTGTTCATTTTTTTAACACTCACCAGAACCATGTTATGCAATGAAAGTTGTAGAAGAAAATTCGTTTCAAACAAGTTTAATAGACGATTTAGCAAAGTCAATGCACTACGCATGTACACAAGTAGAGTTACCTGTTTATTACCCATTGAACCCAAATGTGGTGTAGCTACAGTAATAAAATTCATAGCCTCGAGTCCACATATTGTGCCTTTGGGAGTCTCTTGACTACTGTCCGCTACCGAGTCTTTAACATCTTCCTGATTAGCGGGCTTGTACAATTTCCCAATTGCATATCTTGCTGCAAGCCCTCCCAAAGAATGTGCAACAAAGGAGATTTTACAGATATTTGGTTTTCTCTGAATAATATCAAGAACCTGACATGCATTTTCGTTACATCAAACAGAGTCCAACTCCACAAATGTAAATAAAAGAGGACCTATATGTGACGCCTTACCTCAGCTGCTAGACGTTCACCCATTACATCCACACCATCTAGAGTAAGCGCAGACACATTCTTTTCACTACCTGCTTACAAAAGGTAAGATCATAAGAATCTTGGAGCAATAAACCTAGCATCATAAGAATCTTAGAATTTAAAGATAATTGCCAGTGACACAGACCCAATAGTAGCAAGAAATGGAAAACAGAACCTATTAATAGCTGAATGATTAGATAAAGGGTCCACTAACTAAGTTTAATTCTGAAAAAGGAAACTAATTTCAATTTTGGAACTTTGTAAATCATCATTAATCAAAGCGCAAGACAACTTACAGTGAACAAAGACTTTGTCTGGCATCTTTTTGACGAACTGCTCAGCTCCAAACTTCCAATCATCCGTACTGCAGTTCTCAAGAACAATTCTCATTATTGAGATTTTGGCGAATTGCATAAATATATCAAGTAAAACAGAACAATCAAAATTCTCAACTCCATCAAAGTTTGTTTACCTTCCCAAGATCCCATGGACCATAACGACAAGGTGATCAGCGGAAGAAGAATCAGAATTCTGACAACTCCAAACATCAAGGCTACCATCAACAGATTCCGCCTTGCAAAGACCGTTTTCCTCCTCGTGCTTCTCCATGGGATCCAAATTTCAATCGAATCCGATCAGATCAGATCCAATTACAGCACAAACACTGCTTCCAACCACCCAATTTGAAATCGTGGATCAGAAATGGTGGGAATTAGAGTTGAGGATAGGATTTGGTAAAAAGTAGAAAGTGTGAAGTGGGAATGAAGAGAGAGTACGTACGAAGCAGACTTGCCAGAGAAGGAAACGGAAGGAAGAAAACACGACAAAATGTAACGTGGAAGTAAGTAATCGTGACGTGAAGTCGGCTTCGATAGAGATACCGACTTCCTGAGAACAAACTCTCTCCCTCTACGCCTTTGCTTTTTTCTTAATTTGGGGAAAACAAACAAACAGGATAACTTTGACTTTTTTCCTCTTCTTAACAACAAAATAATATCTTTGACTTTACTGGTTTCAAAACGTAATCAACTGGATCCCGTTATTCCGTTACAACGGAACTCTGCTAAGTACTGAACTGTATTAAACTGTTAATTATACGGAAGTTACAAATTACCATAGTAACTAAACGTTTTGGATTGCCGGTCTTTGGATTTTTCTTTTTCTTCAACTATACCAATTTTTGATTAAGACTAAAAAGTTCATACAATCTGACTACCTTTGAATCACTAACGGTGATAACAAAGTTTGTGACCAATACTTTTGTATAATATATTTTTTACAGGTTTTTTCGAATCAATTTTAAGTCCCCAGCCTTCGTCATTGTAGGCAAATTGGGTGCTCGTTGGAACATCGTTGGTAACTGCCATTAGTTTCTAAGATATCTGACGACTGCTCTTTAACAAGAACACGCCAATGTTTATGACCAAATGCTTTCAAATCAATACACAGGGATCGATTACTTCGGATTCAACTAGGTACGGGCACTAGATAAAATAGATAATTTCATACATTAATTTGATATTCTCAGTGTCAAAACAATGTTTTCAGAATTGGCAGACTAAATTATCTATTTGTTCGAATATGGATGTCCTAATCATATTCGAACAAATAGATAACTATTTTGTGTCGTGTTCAATAGACATTTAATCAGACAACTATTTTGAATGTATTAGTCAATTCTTCCGATTAAACTTTACTCGTAGTTTGTCATTAAACTGAAGCAAATCACAATTGAACAAAGTTAGATTCAGAAGCTAACAGTTGTAACTTCACTTGGAGATGCACATAGTATCTCTCAGATCAAGTGTTGGATTAGATTAATTTTGCTTCATCATTATCTACCATCTAAATTCGTTTTTACTGAATAGAAAACCAAAAAACAAACTCTTATAAACTATTTATGGGGATTAAGGGGATAACTCAGTAGTGGCTAGTGATTTAGGTTCGATTCTGCCAGCAATTCTCTTCAGCTTAATCAGAAGAGGGAGCTGTACATCCTCATCGTAATCTCCAAAATCCCCATCATCATTAAAAAAGCGCAAACACCGATTTCAAAATCGATAAAAACGTATAAATCGATTACCAGAGAATTTCAAATTCGAAAACGCAAACAAATCAGAATCAAATGAAAAGAGAGGAAGGCTCAGATCAGCGGGGTTATCGACACAGAAACGACTCAACCAATAAATTGGAAGAAACGCCTAATTCCGGTCTGTTGAGCTTGAAATTTCCGAGTCATCACTGCCAATCTCCCTCTCTCGATTAGAGAATTATAAAGAAACTTAAAAACTATCAATCATCCAAAAAGACCCATAAAAACGACGATTGAATAACAGAAGAAGAGAACCCTAGATGCTATTGAATACTGATAATGATGAAACCTCCGGCGATTGGTGTCTAATTTATAGGGAACGTAATTAGGGTTTTGCTTTGATCTTCGGTGAAGGCCCATTCTCGGCCCGTTAATGGTTTCCGAATTGTGCTGCTTTGTCTTCGCGGATGGTTCGGTTTATATTCGGTTCGCTTTAATTTGGTTATATTAGAATCATTTTGGTTTAATCTGGTTTATGCTTGAAAATGAAATCTGGTTTAAATAGTTTCTCTGTTTGGTTTTTCTGTTTTAATTAATTTACGGGCAATGGAAGCATTGAGAGCGTCCTACGGCGACTCTTCATCGGATTCCGATACCGATGATCTTTCTCCGGCGAGTCCCGTTACTGCAAATTCTGGAGAGAAAGATTCGATTTCCTTGCCTCCTCCACCGCTTGCGCTTCTCGATTCCATTGTATCCACAGGTGAAGATGCTCATCAATTGTCTCTGTGATTGTTCCTCAATCAAATTCTTAGAGATTTCACTCATCACTTATTTTTTATTTCGTCTGAACTTGAAGGTTCACTGGATTTCTTCTCAACAGAGCCTGGAGTTCGTGTAAGAAACTTTCCTCATGTCGATGGAAATTACGCTTTGCACGTTTACGTACCTGGTATTTGTTCATTTCGTAGCTTAAAATTTCTGAGAGTTTCGAGGTTTTTGAATTCTGAAGTGGTTGTTTAGTATAAGAGGATACGTATGTGTTTGAGAATGTATTGATGAAGTGCAGGCCTGATGAAGTGTATCACTTGTCTTTCTCTTTCACTCATTGTTTATTTTGTTTTTGGGATTCTAGTTTGTATACCTCCACTGCCAAAGAAGGAGATTGTATGTTTTTTAAAGAAGGTTGCATCAGTTGTTCCTCATCTTCATTTGGTAGAGGCTGATGTGCCACTCAGCATTCTATGCAAGGATGATCAGAAGTTTGAGCGTGCCTTGGGGAGAGAGTTCCACATAAGCTTAGGAAGAAACGTTCCACTACGTGTTCATCAGATTAACTCGGTGATTTCTATGCTTCGGCAAAAGCTTCAGTTGCAGAAGAGGTAAGATCATTTCTTGCCTACCATACTACCCAAATTACGATGGGGTTTGTGAATTGTTTTCCGTTCTGTTTTTGACAGATACTTGATAGATTTCAATAAGTGGGAAGTCTTTGTGAATGATGACCATACTCGCTCTTTCCTTTCTTTGGAAATCACTACTTCAGGACTATCCGAGGTATGTTGTACAACAAGAGTTAACCTTGAATGTTGGATTTTTGCATACTCAGTACCTTGTGTTAGATATTGTACTGATTATCATATCCTTAATTCAGATAAGTAAGCAAATTGATGCTGTTAATGAAGTTTACAAGCTCCACAATCTGCCGGAGTTCTACAAGGTCCACTTGCTTTTCTATATAGTACTTTACAGCTTGATTGTATTTTACTGTTTAGCCAATGAAAATCGTCATGGACACTTATCCCATCGAGTCTGCTTCAATTTTTCTTTTAGGATCCGCGGCCGCATATATCCTTGGTCTGGGCGTTGGGTGATATTAGAACTTCCCTAAAGGGAGCTGTTGACGTGGAACTTAGGAAGCTTAGAGCAGGTGGTTGTGTGCAGAATCGTATCTTCACCTCTAAGTTTTGTGGGATCGAGTGTAAGATAGGAAACAAAACACACAAAATATGTAAACTCCCAGATGAATAAGAAAATCTCAAATTTCTGTGTTTGCAGACCAATCAGGTATGCATTTGTAACGACATAGAAGGATGAGTTGATCTGTGTTCTTGGGTATTCCATAATATATGTCTCTTCATAGAAAAAAGTCTCCATATATCATAATATCACTCGTAATAACATTGGTGATTTCTGGACAATGCAACAACAAGTCCTTGTGATTTGAAATAAGGTAGATATTGAACTGGCTACTATTATGTTACAAAACGTTTACATGAAAGTGAAATCATGGAGCAAATTTTTTGTGACCTGGAGTCCAAGAAGTGAGCGAGCATACCAATAGGGTTCTCGAGCAACCTCATCAAACCCGGGGTGGTAGCAGCGAGGATGGATGTGATGAGAATGCAGTAAAGCTTGACATGATCAGGTGCAATGCTGGCCATGGTTGTGTTGTGCGAGAAATACATAGCAATCATACAGATCTGAAGCTGGAACCGCAATGGGAACCCGAGGGTGAGAATGTTGAGCATAGACAGTGAAACCGAAAACCCAATTGTGTTGAAGAACACAAACAAAGTGAAAGCAACTCCATTGAAGGTCCCCATGATAGATTGCCCTGCTGTATGAGCTTGTTGATTTGTAGTATTCACATTCGTTGTGTTCTGGGATACAGCAGGTATTGAGCTATCTTGCCAGGTTCCACCTGGTGGGGTCAAGCTGGCCTGAAACGTGGCTGTGGCGACTAGTGAAGCCACCACTAGTAATGCGCTACGTGCTTCTGATGGTGAGTCTCTGTGCTTTTTGAAAGTGAAGTACTTGACAAGTTCTTTATGGCTTTGGGACTTCATTGTTCTCTCTTGGCATGTGGAAGTAGAAGTGGTTCTCTCGACATTAGTAGTGCCAATGTCTCGCCCTCTCTGAGCTCCAGCTTCGATGAGTTTCTCATAGATTTCTCTATCGCCAGCTTCGCTCGGAAACATAACCAGCAAATCCATCGCTGATAGACCCATCTTGTTCATAGCATTCACCTCAAATGACCTTGATTCTTCTGGTATTGCCTGAACCAACACTTCAATCACCTGTAGGCAAAAGAAAAACAGAGTTTGATTCCACTGGAAGAAAACTATTTAACCGCAACTTAATTCGTCGTACCTGGCGATTTTTTCTCCAGGTTGCAAGATGAAGAGCAGTGTTACCCTGTTCATCTTTCTTATTCAACACATCAAATCGATTTGTCTCTGTGATCAACTCAACAATGGCTATGACTGCTTCGATCTCTAGGTGCAGAACAGCAAGATGCAAAGCAGTTTGACCTTGTACGGTCTCGTCTTCTAAACAATCAACACAGCTCGCTACAATCTCTCTGATCACATCGATTTTCCCTCTCATCGTTGCCACATGTAGAGGAGTCTTTCCATCTCTATCTTTTAAGCGGCAAAGCTTCTTTTCAACCCCCAAAGTTGCCCTCACAGTCTCTACTTGTCCGGCTGCCGCAGCTGCATGAAGAGGGCTAAACCCGTTTTTGTCCAAGTCAAAGACTGACCGCTGCCTGAGAATCTTTCCGGCGACGACATACTCTTCACTCCTTGGGTTGAAGGAGTTATAGAGAGGATCAGAGACGATCTCCTTCGGTAAATGAGTCTCAAAAGCATCCATTTTGGTGATGATGCAGAAGAAAGAGAGAGAGAAGATCGAGTTGAATATACAATGAAGGTGTGTACCATCACGACGCTTGTTTGAAATTTTCTATTACAAAACTCCCTTTGACATTTGACTTTGTAGCATATGAAGTATTCCTTAAAGTGGAACAAATGCTTACAAGTGTCAGTTGTTTGCATTACTTTATCTTTTGATTTTCTGACCCTGAGATCATCGTATGTGCAAATTCATATCCGCTCCGACCAATACAGATGAAATTTCAACAATTTGAGTAATACAATAGTTTTTGGGTATGAGAGTCAAATCTTAGACGAATTGACTTTTTTTCCATCGGTTGAGAGAACTTGCATTAGGAAACTAAACAAAACTGTGTTTTTCTTGAAGTGAGTTTTTAAGCAATAGATCAAGATTATAACAAGACAAAAAGGAATATATCTAGTGATCTGTTTCAAGTTTCAACACTGTGTTGGTGTTAACAAATCAAGACAGCTTGACTCGCTTGCCATAAATCTTCTTCATTCTGCTACTTCTCATTGAAATAAAGAAGAGACAGTGGAGTTGTTGTTATTACGTGAAAGAAAATAAAAAACAGGCTCCTAAATCCTATGAATCACTTCAATCTCTTAAGTTTTCTGTGTGGAGGAACCCTTTCTTTCTGGAAAGTTTCACATTAACTTCCTGAAACACAATCAAAATCATGATTCCGTAAAGGGTCCTTTTTGGTTTGCTCAATTTCAACGTCAGGTGCTAATATAGTATCAGACAGCTTCTGCTTATACTTCTAAAGACCGGGAATTGCTTCCAAGTTATACTTTTCTTCGGCTTTCGGAGTTTCGCCTTCTCGGCTCTCCTGCGTTTTCGGTTTCTTCAATGCATCTAGGGTCTGGAGATAAGAATAGGACGAACTATGAGGGTATTTGCTGCTAGGATTGCTTATTTGGCTAGCAAGAAACCGACGGATGAGTCCCCTCAGAAACGGAGCCATTGTATCAGGTTCATATTCGAGGTAGTACATTATTCCTCCCATGCATCCACAGAATAAAGCCACCTGTTTCCATTAATTGTATAAAACATCAGTTCCATTGCTCAAAGGGGAAGAAAGTTGGAAATAACAAAAGTGGTTTGTAATTGTATTGTACCTCAGCATTTTTAATGTCGGGAAGAAGGTGGCGATTAACAAGTATCTCCCACAGAGAATCTCCTGCTCGGGGAAGAACATATAGAGCAAGCTCAGAGCGTCTCGGTTTCTTCTCCAGCATAACTGAGAGGGCTGCTGCACCACCCGCAAACCAATAAACGAGCTTGTGGTCTTTGGTTGCAACTTTTCTATGGGCACATATGAAAGCCTAATGCAAATGGGATGAAGGCACATACATTTGGGAATGGTTTTAGGAAACTATGTGAATTGTATGAAATGAGGGGACACAAATCAAATGTAAAAACCAGCTACCTGAAAAATCCCAACAAAAGCAGACAAGAAGGACGTCGATCTAACTGAATCTCTGATTGCAAGCCAAGATGTCCGGTAAGGAGAAGCCATGAACTGAAATGAAAGTGTAGGATGGCATCAGAAACTACATATCATGTCTGACTAATGCATAAACCATAGGAATCTAAAAGACTGAAACGGCAAATATTGAGGGACAGTCTTACTTTTTGTAGGTGTAGAACAACATATGGGACAAAAGTCAGGGAGAAATATAATGGAAATGTTTTCTTGAATGTAGCTGACATTGCATTAGCATTTTGGGCCAGACACGAGTTAGTGTTTGGATGAATAGCTGCACAGGGAATGATGGAAGCAAACTCTTCCACCTTCACGTCGCTTGCTTCGTTTTTACTAGAAATATAGGCTGACAAGGAGGCTACATCAATTGGACCACCTCTGCAGCACTCTCTTACAGCTTGGTAGACAGGCCTTGCAACTGGACCAGTCTTCTGAATAAATTCTCTATATGATTTTGGCAAGGTTTCAGGACGCATTATAAAGGAATACATAACCTGCACCGACCTCATTGCAACAAAATTAGCTTGCTGACCATAATCACTACCAAATCACATTGGAGAGAATACGTATGGTACACAAAAATGTCTTTCAACGTCTATACTATCTCCATTACTAACTAGAACAGGAAGAAAAGAGAAGAATCTCAAATACCTGAGCACATGCAAGAGAAAAAAGTAACGAATCTCCATGTCTCCAATGGCTACCCCAAAGATGGAACTTGTTCTTTGACTTAGCGGAATTATAAGCCGCCTATTAATAAGAGAAAAAATCAGACTCCGAAAAAAACATCTGTGTGGTGATATTACTCTGTACGACAGACAATACTATGACCATTAGATGTACCTGGCCTAATCTAGCCAAGAGGTATAGAGCAAGTGTGCGACGCTGGTTGGAATCATCTAAAGCCAAGATAGACAAACCCGCAACTGAACCTGCTAAGACTCTGCTCCACCCTTAATCAAAGTCATAATAAGGAATATACTTTTCAAGCACTATGCACAAAGTAAAAAGTAGAAGCATTATAAGAAAAGAGATACAACAATCGAAATCTTAGGCAACACAAATAAATAAAATAAACTTACGAATTCAATGGCGTCTCTTTCTTTCTCCACTTCCTCAAACAGCATCTAAGGGCATGATACGAGCCAGTAAAGCCACCAAAAAGTAGACCAATACGACATGCTTCCTCCCTAACTATCAAATCTTTCTCTGAAACAAGTTGCTGCAACCATTGTTCACGTGTGAGTGAATCGCATATACAATGATAAGTCAATAACACATTGGCCATAGTTTCAAAACAACCGTATCAAATGGAACACTAAAGCAGAGACTCGTAAGACTCTAAATCTCCAGAAATTGCCACAAAAACAAATTCCAATTCATCAATTCCTCACCTTAAGATCGAGAAGAGACGAATAAGACTGTCCCCTAGCGAGCTTAAAAGCGCGAAGAAGAATCCCGATCCCAACTCTAACACCATAAGAGAGAAGAAAGCTCTGACATAAATTCCCAATGGCATTGGCGACGCAAGAAACGTCAGCGTGATCACACAATTCCGCGTGAGATCCACGCGCCGCAGAGCGTTGTCTACGCTGAAGCTCCGCCATGGCATCGCGTAGCCTCTCCTCCGCTTCTCGAAGCCGGCGCTCAGCCTCCGAGCTGTCTTGAGATAAAGGAGAAATCGGTGGAGGCGAAGAAGAAGGATCTAAATCCGGCTTGGAGAACGAAGAAGGCATCGTCAATTAAAAGGAATTGAAATCGGAAAGCTTCTCAAGCTCGTTTGCTTAAAGGAAATGAAATGATGCAATCAGAGAAAAATGTTGGGAGCAGTGAGGAAGAAGCCGATGGGGATATGCTATGACACGTCATTTCTTTATGATTTTTGATTTGTTTCTTATTTTCTTTTTTGGAAAATAATCCAAAAGATTTATTTTTTACCATAAAGCAGAAAGTGTGCGGGTGCGGTTGCGGTTGCGGGAGTTTGCGGAAACAGGCGGTTGCGGTTTCAAGCGTTATCAAGCGTTTTGAACGACTGGTTGAGCGTTTGATAATAGGTGCGTTTACGGGAGTTTTATGACTGGTAAACCAGCGGGTGCGATAGTAATTAAATAAAAAATAACCAAAATAAATATAATATATTAATTTTAAAAGAAAAAAAATACAATATATTATTATGATAAATTGATAATATTAGAAAATTAAACATGCTTAATAATTAAAACCATAAACAAAACATTAAATTCAAAAATAAATAAATTTTGTAAGAAAAAGCTTAGTACTTTATGCATTTGGTACATCACCAAAAATTGCATCAAGTAGTGTAATAAACT
>Ga0041059_1000175_pt1 | contig 40981 bp, 30 predicted proteins | sample AraColnosormetaG_FD_56232 | JGI IMG/M metagenome (GOLD analysis project Ga0041059, IMG submission 56232) | Arabidopsis roots microbial communities from North Carolina, USA - Col MF nosort | ecosystem: Host-associated > Plants > Roots > Unclassified | place: USA: North Carolina | collected...
TTTTTTTTTTTTTTTTTGACATCCATCTAACTATCACTTCTCAATCACTATGTATCTCATGTTTTCTTTAACAAATCTAAAAGAAAATGAATTCATGAATTGTATGTCAGAATGTTTAGCTAAACTCAAACCCCGAAGCTTTAAAATAATGGTAGAACGATGTCTCAAGAGTCTTAGGAGTCATGTATTAATTATAGAACAAACGACTACTTATGAGTTATTATATCTTTTACAGTTTTACTATAGACTGAAACCAAAATTTTCTGGTTCAAATTTGGTTAAGGTAGGCAAACTTTTGGTCCAATAATTTCTTTCATCTTTTATCAACGGTTAGATTTTGTATTCTATTCAATTTTGTATACAACAATTACATTCTTTTTGGGTTGATTTAGGTTTTACATTCGGTTCTGACTGAGGTAAAAAAAAAGATAGAAGAAGAGAAAATGAAGTAAAGAGGAGAGAAGTAAGTAATAATGAGAAAAGAGAAGCAGGTGGGCTGTGTCAGAGAAAGCTCAGAAGTAAAAAGCATAAAAGTGAGTAACCAAGTGGGTGGTGAGGGTTTGTTTCTCTTTGGGCTGTGATTCATCTTTGATTTGACTACTCATAGTACTTCTTCTTTTTCTCACTCTTACCCCCTCTCTTTTCCTCTATTTTTCACTTTTTACCCTCATAAAATCTTTATTCACATTTTTCTCACACTCCAATTCATTTAACAAAATTTTAATCACATAATACAAAATCTTAATCACATTTCCCTTTTCACGGTTTATCTTTCTATAATTTTAATAAGTTTCATATTATCTGATGAAAATTAAACATCAAACTTTGTTATTTATAATTTTAGTAAATAGATTTTTTTTCTTTTTTATTTCATAAGAGATTAAGTTATTTAATGTAAAGCTTCTCTTGACTGTATAATATCTTAACTATATTATTCTTATAAAATTTCTCAAATTTCAATAACCGTATTATGTTAGTCTACAAAAAAAATTATATTACATCAATATTCTTACATACCAAACTAAGATATATATTGTCCAGTTCTTTTCATGGCATATGTATTTTACATGCTCTATTTTAAAAAATTACTACGTGTTTCAATATCAGTATTGTTGAAATTATACACCCTCCAACGAGTAAGGAGATAACCCATTACAATGCATTGGCACTGATCTACATGAACATGACTGACCAGATTTAACCATTCGAGCAAACAAAATAATAAGTCAACTATATTTTGAATAGTCACAAAACTATACATCGTAATTACAAAACTATTTCTGACATATAAGATTAATAGGTTAAAAGAACCACCGTCGAATCGTTGATGTACGTAGTAGTAGTATCGTATTAACGAGGCAATGATATAACTATCAATATTTTTCGTAAGAAAACACAAGTTTCCTTATTCTTTTCTTACGTCGGCGATAAAAGTTAATGTCGTACTTTGATTTATGAAATTGTGATGGAAAATTGTTTTAATTAATTAAGAAGAGAAACGAGTTATTTGTACAAACAAATCTGAAAATATAGAAATAGAGCAAAGGACAGAGAATAAGAAGAAGAGGCAAAGGAGGGCGAGAGTTCACATGTTCAAGAGAAGACAAATACGTTTCTCTGACACAAATCTGTCAGACCAATATTTTTAAATATTTTATTGTATAGTTTTTATTTTGTTTTGTTGTATGAGAAAGAAACGTATATTATGTCTTTATTACCACCACAAGGGGTCAGGCTCCGTCCACTTGGGGTCCCAATTTTTTCTTTGTTACGAGTTTTTTTTTGTAGTAAAAGGCAAGTCACGCCGGCACGCGAGCCCTCACGTGATCCCACGTGCTTTATTTATTCTCTCCATACCAAAATTTCTTTTCCTTTGTTGTTTGGTAAGGTTTTTTCTTTTTTGGCCAAAATATGATATTGGCGAGATTGAAAACATGTATATTTTTAAAAAAAATGTAGGCGTAAAAATTATGTTACTAACACTTCATTAAGCATATGCCAAGATTTTTAAATTAAAATTTATATATCACTATTGGTCGTTTTTTTTTTTGTGTGTGACAGCAGCTCACTATTGGTTGTTTATATTAACCACATACTAAATAAGGCTAGCTACTACCAAACTTGGACCAGAACCTAACACATGATGTTATTTTTAGTAATATGAAAAAAAAGAAACGAAAAGGAAAAAGGAAAGAATAGATCTTTCTGGTGAGAGAGCATACACAACACATTGGTGACACAAGGTATCTAAGGGCATGACCGCACGTGTCAACATGCATCAAACATGCGATCTTTCAATATTAGTATTATATATTTAGCAAAGACGCAAAAGAATCCAAGGCAAAGACTACTTCGCCTGCATGTCATGCCAATCTCTCTCTATATGTTTTCTAATCAATATACTAGATTACTAGACAAGTTGTTTTCTAATAAGATCTCTCACATATGAGCCAATTTGAGCCAAAACATGATATGATGGATAAAGCTTATTTGGGTATTGAAAGTATAGAGACTGTCAATGAGAAAGTAGTCATTTGGGCCCAAGTACAGAGATTTAAACCTTATCAGGAAAAGCCCAATCCAGTACAAACTTGAAGAAAAAGATTGATCTCCTTGTAAGTTGCAACTGGTAAAGAATAGGACCTTTGTTCAAGGTCTACTGTATTGAGATACTGAATTAGTATAAACGGCCACTTAAAACTACTTTGTATTTGTTTAGGCCCAAAACATTGGACTATCATGTTGAGAAAATAAACACGAACGCAACAGAAGTTTCCTACTTATTATATAGCCCAACAAATATTGATCTCTTTGCTTCCAATGAATCTTTGTTAAGGCCCAAAAAATACAAAGCCGAAACTACTTCCATCTTGTACTATTTTTAAGTTTATTTTTTGGAAATTTTACCATGTATGATTCAGATCGTTGGTTTAAATTTTTACAACTAGAAAATAGTATATACTCTATTAGCCTATTATGATATTAATTAATGGGCAATATTTCGATTAGTTTACGTGTAGAGTGTAGTGATAATGTATTTAGGTTTTGACCGGCAATAATGCATTTGTAAGAAAAGTCTTTGGACAATAATAGCTTTGGTCAAGTCAATGTAGAACAGAAGACTAATTTCTCTTGACAAAATATTAAACCTTAAAAACAAATCCTGTCAGACCAAAAGGTGATACGATTGTAACTTACAAATGATACTATATATTTTTATAGTTAACAGTCTAGTATTTAAAATTTTGAAATATTGATGATCATTGATTGGTTCATATAAGTAATCCATTAGGTTTTCATGTTGGTCAATACAGATGTACATGTTTTCAGGATTAATATAGGTTCCGTCCTATGAATTTATCCGACCATGCATAAGAGTAACTCTTTAATCTACTATTACAAGTTTTCAGGATTTGAAAGCTCTATACAAGTTTAACTTTATGTGTATATTAGTTAACGTTTGTAACCACAGATTCATAATATTTACCGTCGAACTCTTAGCCATAAAATTCGGACTAAAAGACTCGATTCAAAAAGGTATCGATGAGATGGAAAGTTGTTGAACTTATTGTATAAAAGCTTAGAGAGGATATTGATAAGTCGTCTTTTGCTTTTGTATCTACAGCTATGACGTATATTGTTTAATCCAAATCAAAGTGTTTTAAAGATATTTTGGTTTCTGGTGGAGGTGGTATACTAAAGATTCACATATAGATAGAGATATTTATGAATACATTGATATGAAAATCATATACAATATGCTAAAGAACAATAAATGGTACACATATGGATTGGTTGGATATGGTTGGCACTTGGCAGTTAGGTCATTTTCGTTGCTTTACTAAACTTTAATAAACAGTCTGTAACATTTACATTTATATACGCCAATGCCAAAAAATTCTTTATTTTATGCAATGGCACATTTTCTGCTTTTCCTTTACAGGCAAAAACTCTTTCTTTCCTAAAGATGCATTATTTTTCCATTTGATAAAATAAAAAAAACTTGACGGTACAAAAATACACAGAAGACAATCGAATTAAGTAATGACTAAGTATTAAGATTAGGTGAAATGGTGTAATTAAACCGATGGGAATAATATAATTATTATTTAAATACAGAAACAGAGCTTGCTTTACCAAATACCACCGAAACCCACTAAGAATACAGCAAATCGTCTCTTCGCCATTAAAACACCTTCCTTTGCAAACAAAGCTTCAAACTTTCTCTTAAAACACCCCCAAATCAGCAAAGATAGGGTTAATCGAAGAACCTCACCGTAAGTCCACTGAGGATTCAAGTTCTTGCTTTGGTTTAAGGAAGAAGAACAGCAAAAACCTCAAGGAGAAGAAGAAGTCAAAGATGACTCAGAGTCAAACCAACGACGGAGCTGGAGCTGGAGCTGTTACGACGGTAGAATCTGTTCCTCCTCAGCCTCAATCTCAGCCTCAGCCTCAGCCGCAGCAGCAGAGCAACGAGATGGTTCTGCATACGGGAAGCTTGAGTTTTAGTAGTCATATGTCGAGAGAAGACGAAGAGATGACTCGTTCTGCTCTTTCGGCGTTTAGAGCTAAAGAAGATGAGATTGAGAAGAGGAGGATGGAAGTTCGTGAACGGATCCAAGCTCAATTGGGTCGGGTCGAACAAGAAACCAAACGTCTCTCTACTATTCGTGAGGTTTGAATTTTACTCTGTTTCCTTTTCAAAGTTAGAGTTTTTAACATGTTTGAGAAGTTGTTCTATTTTGTATAAACCCTAGAAGATATAGAGATTCGATGTTTGTTGGCGCATCTCTGTTTAGGGTTTTCAAGATCTAGGATTTGGCTAAGTGAGAAGAAATGTTTTTGTACTTTTTCTTTGGACATGTACTGTTTCTTTTGATGGAGTTATGTTGTGTTGTGTCTTGTATAGGAGCTTGAGTCTATGGCAGATCCTAGGATTTGGCCAAGTGTAATTGTTGTTATGATTTGAGTTTTGATGGAGTTATGTTGTGTTTCAAGGTAAGAACTTGTGTTGTTTCTTGTAACAGGAGCTTGAGTCTATGGCAGATCCTATGAGGAAGGAAGTTTCTGTGGTTCGTAAGAAGATTGATAGTGTTAACAAAGAACTCAAACCTCTAGGTTCCACTGTTCAAAAGAAGGTAATGTTTTGTTTAGCATCATCTGTGTCTTAGTAGCGTTTTGAATTGATGTTTATGGCAACCATCTGAATCCCTAAAGGCAGAAACTTTAACAATCGGGTATGCCATACCGAATAAACTATTTTGCTATTGTTGAAAGGCTGAACAAAATTCGATTTTTGGTAATGAAATGAAACAGGAAAGGGAATACAAAGAAGCACTTGATACATTCAACGAGAAGAACAGGGAGAAAGTACAGCTGATCACAAAACTCATGGAGGTTAGTTCCGAGTTCTCAACTAAGTTCTTAATATGTAGAAACTGCGGGAACAAAACCGAGTTTTCCATCGCTTGTTATACATAAATGGTGTTTCTTTTTTCTTTTTGGGGAGATGGAACAGTTGGTTGGAGAAAGCGAGAAGTTGAGGATGATTAAGCTGGAGGAGCTGAGCAAGAGCATAGAAACCGTGTGAAAAAGGTTGTTCAAGAAGAACTAATTGGGTTCTTTTGTGTGATGTACCTACCTAGTTTAAAATTTTCATCATGTAAGATGTGTGGGTTGCTTTTTTTTTTATTGTTATAGTTTTTTTAAAGTCTTTGGGGGTTTGATTTGTAAAATTTGTGGGTTCTCTCTTATTTTTGATTAACCAAATTTAGGGATATGGGAAAATGGGAGATTCTTAGGATACTGAAACTCATCACAGTGATTATTCTTTCTTTCTCTGTATTATGTTTTGTATCTGTCTTTTGAAGAATTTATTATTTTTTTTTGGCTTTTTAGTAAAGTTTCTTCTCGTTGGCAAAGAAGAAAAGTGACTCTCGCGTGCGTTTTTTGAAATCTAAAAGCTGTCGGAACGGCAGAATCTTTTCACTTGTTTATTTGCATAAATCCTTTCTGGTTTATACATCAAACCATCGAACTATACAAAACGGGAAATTTCATATTATAAAACCTCAACAGTTTTTAGCTATGTTACGCTGCCTTAAGCTACTATTCTACTATAGCGTTTGGACCCAACTGCAGGCCCACTTCTTATAGCTATACCGAACATACATTAGCCACTACTGTTTCTTTTTCAAATACTCAACAAATTTAGTTTTTCTCTAACTCTTTTTCTAGTATTTTAATTTGGATGTAAACGAAAATAATAAAACATCTTCTTCGTTTTTAAGCTAACATGAATTTGTGGTCTTGTTATTTGGTCTCGTCAATGGACCGGCGACATTCATGCCGTCATAGAGAAGATTTGATCTTTGATCTATACGACATCATACTCTTCTACCTTCATCATAGTAGTAATGCGTTCTTTAATAACATGCATTTTCTTCTTCTTATTTTCAGTGTAAATACGTTGGGGTTTTGTTTACTTAAAGCGTGCACATTTAGAAAAACAGCGTCAATCCAATATCATGAGACAACAATGAAATAATACATGTGATTTACCCGTTATAACGACCGTTTTTATTGCTTTATTTGGTGGGCGGGGTATGCATATTGAATTCGTCAGACTCTGCCTTTTATATATGATATTTTCTTAACTCGCTATCCTTGCTTTTTCATTTACATATTTTCTTTTTGTCTTGTTGTATTTGGTACGTTTATGTATATATGCAAACAAGACAATAAAAATCAAAACAAGATCGGCATGCAAGTTTGTGCTTTTGTTCATCAATTATTTAGGACGTAAAAAGTGAACGCAACAAAATACTATGAGCTTTGATATTTCCACCTTTTGTGATCACAAATCTCTTTCGTGTTTCTTGTCCTAACCAAAAGGCAGAGTTTTATTTGAAATTAATGACTTAAGACATTTTCGTTTTCTAGAAAAAAGACTTATGACATTTTACATATGAAATCAAATACATATATGTGCAATGTAGAAAATGGACCCAACACCCAAACGACAGTACGTAGAAAGCTGAGAAAGTAGTTCATAAACCAAACTAATATAAATGCAGGTTATCATAAGTCATCACAGGACATACATAGTAATTTTTATTACCTATTATTTTACTAGATGATATAGTGACATAGTTTGCTGTTACGTTGATAACCAGTTTCTCTCCCATACCTGTGTGTTATATTAATATACATAACTTGTCACATAATTTTGTTATATTATGTTATGTATCAATGTATCCCTTGTGGTTCAAAAATAAGATTTTCCAAAAGTATTTTCATTTTATTTACGTCAAAGTTTGACCACTTTCTTATTTATTTATTTTGCCATTCTGGTATTTTAATTTCTTTAATCGTTTCAAACTCATTGGTATTTTGAAATTTACCTCTTCAATTTAGTTAAACAATTTGGCCAACTACGTGAAACTCATTTCAGTCTTCATGTCTATGTTCTCGCACTCTTCAGAAAAAGTTCTAAATTTGTGTGGGCAAATTGTCAAAAATTGAAGACTTAATTTATTTTATATCAAACTGGTTAGATACGGACACGTACACTCACCGTCTAAAGGTGCCTTCGCCCTTAGGATTCTAAACGACTCTCATGAGTCATATGACCTTATGCTTTGGCTGCCTCTAATTTATTGACAATTTGGCTGTTACGTTAATGGCAACTCTCTCTTCCATACCAACTTTTTCACTGATTTTAACATTTTATTATGCTCACTTCAAAAATTTCAGACTGCTGCTTATACGTTGAAGTACTAGTATTTTACAGCTAGATTCGACTCAGTCCCAAACCAGATATTTTTTTCCCTTTCATCTCTGTTTTTATTAATAATGCAAAGAAGGATACATTGATGAAATACATAAGCCTGCGGAAACAGTAAGTCTGCTGAATAATATTGTATATATTATTTATTAGTACAAAATTCCATTATTTTCTTACTAATTTGTTACAAATATCTACTACTTTGAAAAAAAATCAATTAGTCAGAAAATAGTCAAATATTTTGTTTTATTAAATTTCCTTTAATAAATTATAGTAAGGCATGTACAGAATTAATGAAATTAAGTACACAATCAAAACTAAGTAAACAATAATGAAAGAATAATAAAAAAAAACATAGTAGGTTTGCACTTTGCAGTTCAAGTACACGTACAGTGGTTATCAACAGTTACCCATTACCAGCAAACGTGGATTTCTAGAGAATTTCAAAATAAAGTTGATTACTCGAATGGAAGCCAATATGTATATGTATAAAGTACATCTACATTTATTTATCCACTCACACATTTAATAACGACAGTCGTATTATTTTATTTTGATGAATAGTATCATGTCACGAAACTGCATTTGTTTTTCAATTTTTTTTTGTCGCAAATGTAAAAGTTTCAATAAATAATTTACAATATGTACGAATTATAATTTCCAAAAACGTTGATACTAATTCAAAAGTCAATTTTTTCTCCCGCGTATATTAATTAAAGTTTCTACCTAAAGTGATATAATGTTAAGTTTTTTTCTTTTTTTTGCTTCTCTCCATATGAATAATTTTTTTAGTTTTTATGTATACGTAAACTTGCATGTAACTACATGTCTACATACATTTTGAAATTTCAATTTAATATACGATTGTTGTCTTGCAACATTTACATCCATAAATAAAATCCGTCGGCAGATTCATAAATTGACATTTCATGGTACAAATAGGGATATTTTAATTCATTGGTCGATACAAAGTTTTGTCCTAACAATAAAATTAACTAAAAAGACAAAACAGAAATATACCGTGTCGTTTTACGTTCCACGCGTTCAGCAAAATCTTTTTGTCTGCTGCATGCTCAGATGGAAAAAAAGATCAGCTAATTAACAAAATATCTAATCAGAATAATCAGAATAGTCTAAACTAATGCAGCTTTACTTCATCTTAAATCTTATTCATTTTCATATATGTAAAGTTGGTTACGTTAATATTAAATCTTTAAGAGAGCGGGGAATCCGAGAACAAACAGTGTCTCTCCTTCGCTAAATTATTTATTTATACAGTATAGTATTACCAAATTGCAATTAATTCTTTTTTTATATATAAGTGGTGACAATTAGTGGACTTCGCTTTTTATGAGAAAAAAATATCATTCATATTGAGACAACAACAACTAGAAAAAATATTCTACTTACTGTATTATTTAAAACACAGATATGTCAATAATTGAAAAATATGTATGAGTGGATCAACAGTAAAACAAATTATATGTAACATATCATTCTACAACCTCTCCTTAAATCAATTTTTTAAATTCAAGCCAAAAGCTAAACATTAAATAAACAGTAGTGCCACATGAAATTATAGGTCGGACCATAGTGAAAATATCCACTATATATACTTTTTTTTTTTCAACTATCCACTATATATACTATAAAAACAAAACATAAAGTCCACAGATGCTGAGAATTTAATTAAAAGGAGTACACAGCTGTAAAGCCTACAACTTTTCTTTCTCATTTATGGTGCGAACCTTTTATTGTCCTGCCCAATGCAATTTTTTTAATATGAGTAATTAAATATATTTTTCGTTTTTATAAATTCAATTTTCAAGGAGAAAATAATTCGATGTATATGCATATTTTGTGTGTATATATTAGCAAATTTTCACGTGTGGACAATCTACGTCAATGGAGTATATAAACGTGTGTTACGTAGGACAAATCAGTCGTTGGATTAGTAGTTGCCAACAGTTGCCTTGATTAATAAATTGGTATCATACTCTCTTCTTTGTGTTTGTTAGGGTCAAGATAATATATAAATTTGTGATACTAATCATAGACATTTTACGACAAAAATACGGACCTGTTCATTACTCGAAAACTATATGAAGCCGAAATAGATAATGTCCTATTTTTCCTCATCATTATCATGAAATCTATTTAAAAAAATCAATAGTGGTGTAAAACAATTGATTCGTCATGATTTATAGGTATGATTGCTATTCTTGATTTCAACATCGTCAGATACTAAAAATTTCCCAATGAGTAAGTTAAGATTCGGACCACTGTTATTTGGGATTTCTTAAAATAAATAATCAACAACAGATTTCGTGCTATGCCCGGTAATGTTAAATGTAGAACATGGGGTGTTTTGTTTTACTTAATTGTCAATCATAAATCAAATATTCGGATTAGGAATTACGTCAAGTGCCAATTAGATTGTTATCACTAAAATCATATCATATTGCTTTCTAAACCAATTAACGTCAGTCCATTTATTTAAAGAAAAAATAAAGTATTTCACTAAACTGTCCAGTCCATTTCACCAAGTACTTAGATATTCATAAACACAAAATTAATCACTCAACTTTTAAAAATATTTCTTCTAGACCAAATCCTGTACCAACTCGTATTGAATGTTTCAGTGTAAAGTGTAAAGTGTTTTCTTAAAAAAATTAGTTAAAAAATAACTGAATTATCACAAAATATTTTCAGAACCTAGTCACAAATCTAATAAATTACATATAAAAGCTTCTTCATAGTTAAAAAAAACCAGTGATTTCAGTACCAAACAATAAGAAAAGCTAGCATATGATATATTTCTTTTGCTAAGAAGCATATGATATATTCAATATTCGTCCACGATCCACTGAATATTTTTTCTTTATTCCACTGAGATTTCTTTTCGTCGCTACTTTGAATCTGAACATTATTTTTGGTCTCTGAATCTATATGTTTGCTTGTCTTTCAACATCATGACTCGCATATCGATACTACAACTTCAACTCTTCAAGCAAGACACATGGAAATATAGGAGTTAACACATGCAAACTAGCACCCCCAAATTTTGTCCTCCTGGCTCCTACAATAGCTGGACCGAACCTACATGAAGCCGGCTTTATCTGGTTCTCTTCTCCAGTTATGATGTCAAATTTAAATCATTCATCCCTCAACAAGAATTGTCATTTTAGGAACCATCATCATACCGAGAGAGAGCAACATTTTATCTATAAATATAGTAATAGTTCTACTCTTATTTCTTCCGTGGTTTCTTGTAAAAAAAACTTATGCATGTTCGTTCACTAAATAGTAGTTAAATTTGCGATAAACGAGCGAGATATGTCATGCATAAAGGAGTTAAAAATTACGTGAAGTTATTTCAATGATCATGCAAGAAGGATTGAATGACTTGTAATTACGATCAAGTAATATAAAAATGGTCTATTTGTTGTTCCTTCGTTACCACAGTATGGTTCTTACATGTGAAAATGATTGTGCTTTACATAAATGTAGTAGTACATGAGCCCATAAAAAGTTACTGCTCAGTCGAGTTTTCACTAACCGGTGAAAAGAAATGGATAAATAAAAATATACACGACTACAAATAGACTCTTTAAATTTGACACGTAAACTCTATTTTTCAGGAGTCTTTGAGGCCCACTCTGATAATAATATGTCAACTAAACTTTCTTTTTACAAACAAAATTACCGTTGCATAAGACACATGTCGTCAATTATAATCCAATATGAAGAAAGAAAGAATATAAAACGAAAACTTTACTTTTCTTATTTTTTTCCTATTTTTCAAGATGCTAGGAAGTAGCCAAATCCAAAGCATTGACTCTTCTTTATCCAATGTCTCACCCTTTGTCTTCAACTGTTCCTCATCCTTCACCAAAATCTCTCTCTCTCTCTCTTCTTATAAGAAAAGAGCTAAAAAGCTTCCCTTCGTTTTACTATATCCATGATTCTGAATTCCACACACACTGAGAGAGATAGAGGGACACATTAAAAGCTAATTCAACTTTTCTGCAATGGCTGAGAAGGAGAAGAAGAAGCATTTACATGAGTTTCTTGAAGATGACCAAGAGCCTTTTCATCTTAACCATTACATCGGCAACCTTCGTTCTCAGATGGGTTGCTCCGATATGCGTGTCAAGAAGCGAAAGTCCGATAACGTCGCCACGTTTCCTCCTGGTTTGTTCTCCTGCGAGAACTCTTGTTTCTTCGCAGCTCATAAATCTCCTGACCCGAGAAAGTCTCCACTCTTTGAGCTCCGGTCGCCGGGAAAGAAGAAGATACGTGACGGTCGAGTTTTCCTTCAGATACCGGCGAGAACCGCCGCAATTCTCTTGGACGCAGCGGCGAGGATTCAGAAGCAGCAGTCAGAGAAGGCTAAGACCAATAAAGCTCGGACCAGAGGAAACGGGTTTGGTATGTTCGGGTCTGTCTTGAAGCTGCTGACATACCGTATAACAAAACCGCGTTTGGATAACGCTGATGGAAACGCAGTTTCGTTGGAACGCGGGTCGGAACCGACGAGTAGTAGCCGGAGAGAGCGTATCGTGGAGATTAGTGATAAATGCTTTTGTGAAAGCCCTTTTCATTTTGTTCTCCAAACAACTCCTTCTTCCTCCGGTCACCAGACTCCTCACTTTACATCGACGGCCACTTCTCCGGCGCGACGCAGTACTGAGGTTTGTCTCAATCTCTGTTTTTTATTTTATTTTATCAAAAGTCTAAATTATGGACAATTATGTACTCTAAATTTTATAACAAAACTAAAAAATAGTTTAAATTTTAATTAATTAAGTACTTTAAATTTAAACTTCTCATTTAAACTCGAAATGATATCCTAACTCTTAAATTTTATATATAAGCAACTTGTATAATTTAAAAAACATTTGGAAGATTTAACTTATTTTTGGAAAAGATAATTAAATTTTTAGAATTTTTTTCTCAATTATTCTAAATAAATCCACTACTAATCCATAATTAAATAAATTACCATACAGTAAAAAAGAGAAAGTAAAAAAACATTCTATGGAAAAACAGAAAAAACATCTTCTGATTAGAGCAGAGACACATGGCCGGCTGAAAATTGTCTGTTTGATATGACTGAATCATGAAAGTTTTTCAGGAAGTACCGTAAATATGTTTTACTTTAGATGACGGATATGCCCCTATTTCCGAGTGAAAATCTATCGTAGAGCTTGGTTATGGTGGGGGTGCTTATGTCATTTACAATCATCTGGTCAACGTTCCCCACACTGACGATTATTGCGCTCTCTAGCTAGTTCAACTTCGAAGTTTTCAAACCAATTAATTTTCTGGCAAATTACCAGAAACACATTTTTCTACTCCTTTTAATTTCAGTGGGTTAAGTCTTAATGTAGACCAAACCTTTTGCAATTATTAGCTACAAACTCTGAGAATGTCATTAACTTTCGCCAAAAAGTTTCAATGTTTTGTCAAAAAGTTGGGATCTATTTTGGGAAGTATTAATTGGTATGTTTACAAAATTCAAAAGTTAAATTTACCCTACTTTGTGGTTGTAGTTTTAAAAAAAAATGCATAGTAAAAAAAAGTAGTGTTCCGAAAATATATATATAGGTAACATGGAGAAACCCTTAATGGGCACGTAAAGTAGTGCCATGAGGATATAAATTTGAATTGCTAAAAATAGTAGTGATCCAGCGCCAGAAATAGTAAGAGACAAAAAATGTTGAAACCAAAAGTGTGTTAAATGAGTTGTAACAGGACGAAGATAGCGATGAGACAGAGAGCTTAGAGAAAGTGAGAGGACAAGAAGAAGAAGATAAAGAAGAGGAAGACAAGGAACAATGTAGCCCTGTCTCTGTACTTGACCCTCTTGAGGAGGAGGAGGAGGACGAGGACCACCACCAACACGAGCCTGATCCTCCCAATAACCTCTCTTGCAGCTTTGAAATTGTACAACGTGAGTATCCAATCTTCCATCACATCAAATAATGGGCCAAAGTAATTGAATACAAACTGGTCCCGGAGATCGTTTTAAGGGTTTTAATGTTGTATGTTTTGACTAAACAGGGGCTAAAAGGCGGTTACTCAAGAAGCTTCGTAGATTCGAGAAGTTAGCGGGGCTGGATCCTGTGGAGCTTGAAGGGAAAATGTCGGAAGAAGAAGATGAAGAAGAGGAAGAGTATGAGGAGAGCGAGGAAGATGATAACATTAGGATTTACGATTCAGATGAAGAATATGAGGACGTGGATGAAGCGATGGCACGAGAGAGCAGATGCGCGGAAGATGAGAAGAGGAAGAAGAATGATGAGAGGCAAAAGAAGTGGAGGATGATGAATGCATGGAGGGTAGGGTTGGGAGCTGAGGAAGACGTGGACGCGGTGGTGCGGAAAGATTTGAGAGAGGAGGCCGGAGAATGGACAAGACACGGTGGAGAAGTGGAAGAGGCTGTGTCCGATCTCGAGCACTCTATCTTCTTCGTCTTGATTGATGAATTTTCCCGCGAACTTGTCTCTTCTTTTCTATGAACAAATAATGAATTTTGTTAAGAGACACGAGAAAAATTAGTAGATTTTTAGATATCATTGACTTGATAAACCAGAATAACCTTTATAACGTTTACCCTGTGTTTTCTTATCACTTAAAACGCTTCTAGAAAAAGTCACAAGTCACAACGATAAGCGACCATTGGCTTATGCCAAGCTAGTACTAGGAAATTTTATTTTGCTCAAAGCCTTAACCAACTATATATACGCTTCCTTTTTTCCCCCCAAAGCTACTATACGCTTTTTCTTCTTTCCCAAACAACTATACGCTTTAGGTTATTTGATTTGGTTTGGTTTATCTGGTTGATCATTCATACTCCCAAAACAAATTAGATCATGCCTATACAATTTTCATGCCTAATTAAAAAAACTCACATTGAAGGACTAGGAAAGGTACCCACGTCTGAATTGCGTGTTCCTCACGAACGAATGAAATTTCATTTTGATATACGTATTTATTGTTATTTAGTCATACGTATGAACGTAACACGTTACAACAATATATATCTCTACTACATAGTATTATCTTCTGTTTTTATATTACCAACATATTTTTGCTTAAAATCATTGCCTAACATATGTTCTTTTTTATATGGATTGGTTTGTTATACATGATATTATGTCAAATTAGTAATATTATTACTGAAAATACCAATTTACAAACGGATTGATTGATTTGTGTTATTTCAAATGTAAATTTGTTAACAATTTGTTATATAAAAAAACTGCCAAATTATTTTGTTTGTGAATAATGATTTTAGGGTCGGGTTCGGACATTTAAGAATAAGGCTTCACTCGGACTCGGACATGGCTGTCCCCTGACACTTACGTGATACCAACTGATACTTTCTAACATATTATCTATCTTATATAATGTTTATTGGGGGAATACTGTATCACTTTCTTATAACTCTAGAGATAAAACATTAAGAAAAATCTCTACTAGTTCTTCAAAAACAATTCGGAGCGAGAACATGGATGGACCAAGTCATGAACCATGACTATTAATTAAGTCTTCATTGAAAAATCTACATCAAAGTTTTAAATAAATAATATCAAGCTTAAAATGAACCACCTTCCATTATGTGACGATGATGTGGACCAACAAAAGAAATATACCAATCACAAAGACCAGTTTAGTCCCAAAACTACCCCTTATCACTTTTTTATAGATCATTTCCATTAATTTCACACCAATCAAAATGGTGGATGCGGCGGAGCAACCACCTTCTACCTCCGAGGGAGAAAGCCTCCTCAAGATCCACATTGAGAGGATGCATAAGAAGCTGAAGGAACCACCACGGTTGCTCAGTTCGGCCGCCGGGAAACCTACTTGCTCCATCTTCCGGGTACCTCAGAGCATGATTGATTGTAATGGAAGATGCTATGAGCCACGAGTGGTCTCGATTGGACCGTACCACCGTGGCCAAACACAACTCAAAATGATTGAAGAACACAAATGGCGTTACCTAAACGTTCTGCTCACTAGAACCCAAAACCTAACTCTAGAGGATTACATGAAGAGCGTGAAGAACGTTGAGGAAGTGGCGAGAGAATGTTACTCCGAGACAATCCACATGGACTCGGAAGAGTTCAACGAGATGATGGTTCTTGACGGTTGCTTTCTCCTTGAGCTGTTTCGCAAAGTGAACAATCTTGTTCCTTTCGAACCAAACGATCCACTTGTGGCCATGGCTTGGGTTCTTCCTTTCTTCTACAGAGATTTTCTCTGTCTTGAGAATCAAATCCCTTTCTTCGTTCTAGAAACTTTGTTCAATCTCACAAGAGGAGACAACGAAAACGAGACAAACGCTTCTTTACAATCTCTAGCGTTTGCGTTTTTCAACAACATGATGCACAGAACAGAGGAAGATCTCGCCAGGTTCAAAGAGCTAAGAGCCAAACACCTCCTCGACCTCCTCCGGTCAAGTTTCATCCCGGAGAGTGAGCTTCACACGCCGCCGGCAACGAATCCAGGGAAGGAAAAGATGCCGTCCCACATTATCCACAGCATTTCGAAGCTCCGGCGAGCCGGGATCAAACTCCGAGAGCTGAAAGACGCAGAGAGCTTCTTAGTGGTGAGATTCAGACACGGGACCATCGAGATGCCGGCGATCACCGTCGACGATTTCATGAGCAGTTTCTTAGAGAACTGCGTGGCATACGAGCAATGCCACGTGGCGTGCTCAATGCATTTCACGACATACGCGACGCTCCTAGATTGTCTGACGAATACTTACAAGGACGTTGAGTATCTATGCGACCAAAACATCATAGAAAACTATTTCGGAACAGATACAGAGCTGGCGAAATTCGTGAACAGTTTAGGCAGAGATGTGGCGTTCGACATAACACAGTGTTATCTCAAAGACTTGTTTGAAGAAGTGAATGAGTATTACAAGAGTAGTTGGCACGTGGAATGGGCTACTTTCAAATTCACTTACTTTAACTCTCCTTGGTCTTTTGTCTCTGCTCTTGCTGCTCTTGTTCTTTTGGTCTTGTCCGTTATCCAGACTATTTACACTGTTTTCCAGGCTTATCAAAAATAAATTTTTCAACCTTTTCATTATTATATTGCAGTTCAAACAAATGTGTTGATATGATTTAATGAAGTAAAATGAGAATTCGTGTATTTAAAACCCTACTTCTATTATTGAGTAGTACAATTATGTGTTTGTTGGGATTAGTTGTCCAAACATGCATCGATAGTGTTTTTCGAGTAATAAATAAATGATGTTGAGATGTATCATGTATGATATATTTTTTTTCCAGAAAAATTGGTTTACATTATTAAAAGATTATACGAGATGAGATTGTGTATCAAGAGAGTTATAAATATTAATGACAACTATTCTATAATTCAATAAATAAAGGGTTCAATTATTAGCAAAAATACGTGTTTGTTTGATAGGTTGACTGCAGGAATTGGTCAATTTAGTAGAAATGTCAACGATCCTCAATGTTTCAGTCAACGAACAGCTCATGCTTCATAAATCAAAGTGAATAGTAAAACCCTGGACTTTTGGTAATTTCCTGTAACTAACATAATAACATTTGACACATATTTTATTTCCATATCTGGAACTTTCTGACCAAATATTTAGTACTTTTACATAATCAATGCATAAAAATAAAAAAATTGATTCGGTGCTTCATTCTAAATATTGAATTAAAGAATGCAATCTTGTCGTGATAATGTGTTAACGTAAATCTATCTATCAGGACTAATTTCCCTCTGCTATGAACGTTAAAAACTTTGTTTAGACAAATGATTTATTTTGAATATTAATATATAGAAATCATCCATAAAAATGATCAAACATGCGAAGAGGGGAATCCGAGTATGAGTACTGAAGACTTTTCCCACGACTCTCGAAATAACTATGTTTGAGTTTCTTTTTACCAAGTCTCTCGAAAAAGACTCGGTCGTAATTTCTTCTTCTTCAAATAATGTCTTAACTTAAGCAAGCCGCAATGCATATATAAACACACAATCCAATACACATTTTTCAAGAAACATACATAAATTCCACAACTACACACAATCCAAATATACTTTTGATATTCTCCTTCATCTTAAATATCGTTTCCAAGCTCGTCATTTTGTGAAATCATTCTCGTTTTTACACGAACGCAATAATGAGCGGCAAAACATCGATCACTAGCAGGTCAGACGAATTTCAAAGGCAGATAGATCATAAAGAGATGCCTCGAGATCACCAAATTGAAAGGCACACTCATATTCACACGACGCGTTACCGAGGGGGCAGTCTAGTTGAGGAGGTCATCGAGAAGCTTGAGAGATTCAAAGTACGTACGGTTAACATCTTGGTGGGAGGAGAAGATGACGAACAGAAGAAATAAAACAATTACCAAATATTCAAATTCATTCATTCATTCATTTCTAACCAACAAGACTATTTACCTATTCATTGGTCTTCTTTTTATTTTGAAGCTATTTAAAAGGTGAAATAGTGTTTTAATGGGTTGTATGGGTTACGAAGGCTGCAAGTTTTTTCTTTCTTTTTTTCTTTTTTATAGTTTTAAATACCCAAATAGTTCAAATGTATGTAATATGCATGAATGCATCAATTTCTTTCATACGTATGAAAATGTTACCCTTAAATAACCTGTTGGAACTTGGAACATATGTAATTTTGATGTACAAATTCGGATGATTTGCTTTGTTTTCAAGCATCTTTATAGTTCAGAATAAATTCAAAACTCTAAAGTTTTGATTTAACTAGAATGCAAAATATATTCATTTATAATATTTAAAAACTGTAACCTAAAAGAAAAGTTATTTTTGGTTCGGTTTCGCATTTACAACTTCCAAATCATATTTGATCAAATAGAAAAATGTTTCATAAACATAACCATTTAAATGATGATAATAAAGTAAAAAATAGGTACATATGTCTCAAAAAGACACATATATATGAGTAATCAAATTAAAAGGTAAAATACATATTGAAAAAAATCAGCAAGCTTATGATTCGACTAAGACTCGTTTCCATAACCATCTTGTGTTTTTTCCTCACCAAACCCATTTAGCTCCTCTCCTTTTCTTTTCTTTTTTTTCGTTTTTTCTTTTCCCATTCTGCTAACTAGGCTATGCATATCCTCAAGTATTTGTAAGATTGTTTGCATATATTTTATTATATTATCCGCTTGCTAGGGTTATATATACATTATGCATATTGTAACTTTTTTTCATTAAACTTTATGTGCCGAAGTTCAAACTATATCAAAATTTCAATTGCTATATACTAGAAGTGGTGGTCAAATATATTACAAGTAGAATTATTTCATGACATTGACCATTATATGTATATTTTTAAAACTCCTAGAAAATCCCACAATTCAAATGGCTTCATACTTATGTCAGGTCACGGTTCAAAATGGTTTCGTGTTTTCTTATATATAAATAATGATTGTTTATCATGTCTATATTAGACATATTTAATTAGTATATCAATCATATTAGACATATTTAATTAGTATATCAACCATACCAAGCCCTACGAAAATTGTATCCATCTGTAAAATAAACAAATGAGTATCAGTCAAGGCATTGACTATTCATTACATTTGGCATTACATCAGACTAGATAAGATTGTAAATTGAGAATAATTTAAAGACAAAAACTTAATACAGTACGACCTTATATTACGGTCTTAACGGGCCTAACCATGCATACAATGCATCACTAGACACCATATTTATTTATTTCATACATACATATATAGAAACACACAAAATCACATATTTATATGGTTGGTTTGTTTAACTATCATGGAAAATTCCACAAGTAATCGTCTCCTCCAGGAAAACCATCAGCGTCGTAAGCAGCATCAAAGACAGTAGGACGAGGGGGGCTAAGAAGCATTCCTTCAGCCATATTCATGAGCACATTAGGCATGTCGAATACCAAATCCTCGTCCATGAATCCATTCATATTTGTATTATCATAACTACTATTCATGCAAGCCACACCACTTGTTTGGCTGTTATTATTTGCCATAACAATCGCATCCCTAGCAGCACCAAAAGCAGCAGCGGCCGAAGCGGCTGCTGCTTGGATGTCTGCTGGAGACATGGAGGTTGGGGCAGGCAAAGAGGAAACTGAGTTTGGGAAGTTGAGCTCAGCTTGACTGCCTTTGAGGGCTAGAGCTGCCACGTCATAGGCTATTGCCGCCATCTCGGGGGTAGAGAATGTTCCTAACCAGATACGGTTAGGTTTTCTCGGCTCACGGATCTCAGAAACCCATTTGTTTGAGTTCTTTCGCTGCCTTACTCCCCTGTACAAAGGGTGGCGGCCGCCATTGTCTTTGGAGGTTCCTTGCATATTGATAATGAGTATTAGGGTTTTGAGTAGAGAAGAGTGATGAGTTTGAGGAAGGAGAGGAAGAGATCGAAGCCATTTTATGGTGCAGTTAAGTTAGTTGGAGAGTGAAGTACGTAGTGAAGAGTGAAGAGAAGAGAGTGAAGAAAGTGCAAACCAGTTAGAAAATGGTTTGGGAGGAATTGATCACAGCTTAGAGATGATGAAGCTAAAGCTGTAAAGACAGCTTTTTAATTGCTCCTCTTGTTGGATATCGCGTTTTTTTGGGTGGTGGCCAATTAAGTTGCAAATGATGTATATATGTTTCTATCTAAAGTGGTCGTTTTCGCCATCACAGGTTCATGAAAATACATGTGTTCTCATGATCTTGACACCACTTTATTGAAAACACTTCAATAAAAATTAAAATTATCTACTTCATTTGTGTGATTTACAATATTTTTGGTATAATTTTGTGTTATTTACATATTGTGAAACTGTATTTCAATGTTGCTATATATACACTCCATGTCCAGGGGTATAAACCACAACTTCTCCAATGTCATAATAAGACTATAATGTATATATGTATTTCCTATATATTGCTTACTTTGGGGTTAATGGTTATTTCAGAATAGAAATGAATATAGAGTTGACTTGGTGAAGGGTCGGATATTTATAGAATAATCACATCGAAAAGTGTCTTAGAAATGCTAAGAAGAAGTTAGTGTGTGATTGCTGTTTCGTTTGGGTCAATTTCTTTGAGGCTTTATCATCCCCACTAGACATTAATATAATGTAATAGATTTTCTAGATTATTCTCATTCAAACTTGTCAAATCGATTAGGGTAAGAAATCCATTTCATGTCTCGATATACCGTGGAATCTTTGTTCCCACCATAGATGTATGTGTGTGAAAAAAGAAATTCACCTAATTAAATCAAATTTTCTCTATCACCTACGTCTGCTGGTGCGTGCCGGTTGGCACTTGATCTACTAGGCTGTCGGATATCTATGTAAAAATCAAGCATAAACATTGTAAACTAATTAATTAAACTTGATTAACAGAAAATAAATCAGAACAAGTACTAGATTCATATGCTAACTAATGTATTGGCTACAAATACCACTTAATTTGAATCTATAACTAACCCACGGTGTAGTAAATACTTGGTTTCATTATAGTTTCCCAAAGTCTAAGTGAAAGTTGTGGTGTCTATACTATTTGTTCTCAAAGTCTCCAAGTATGGTGTCTATATGTTCTCAAAGTCTCTCAATTCTCAGATATTTTGTTGTTGTAACTAACGAAAAATCAAAACTAATTATTCTATTGACTACGTAGAGAATGATTCTAATAAATATATATATATATATATATATATATATTTTAATAATGGTAAGCTAGCTTTAATGCTTGCCTAACAAAAGCTTTTTGTGTATATAAAATACATTGTCTAGTAAAAATTTTGCTTTTGATCTTACTTCTTATGCCATAAATTAATTACTAGGTAGAATGTTAACTATATTATTAAAGCAGTCGGTAAATCCTTTCAACGTAGAAATAGTGGTGATATCAAAGGATTCCAAAAAGTTTGCAAGTAGATCACTGATACAAAAGAAAAAAAGAATATGTACATATTTCGTTTTGATTGAATAAATACAACATTCAAAAGAAAAGAGTTTTCTAATGCTAAAAAATATGGATGTTGAAATGTGTAAGCATGGTTGGTAGCCTCACTGGCCTGTTCTTCTGTTGTGCCAGGAGGCCTTTTAGAGATTGTATGTTACCTTTGGGTTTCAAAGTTGGGAGTCCAAAATATTTCGATGATCTTTTCTATTTTCTTGAGTTTGGTAGACATTATGAACTATACAACCGCCCAAATGTCGTCACTATTGATAATGTTAAATTATAACCCAACAAGCTAATATTCATTTTTAAAAAGGCTTCATAAGAACACAAAGACCTCATAAAAAAGTATAAACGGGGTTCTTTGGTGCCACCACTCTTCTAAACAAAACACCAAACAAAAAACAGAGAAAGTGAAAGCAAGAACATAAACGATGATATAAAAACTACGATCCTCAGCCTCTTTCTTCAGTACTTGTAATCCTTAACGTGAAGGCTCTCAGCTGCACCTTCACCGAGCTTAGCATCACCCTTGTAAGCACCAAGTGTTGCTTCAGAGTTAGCTTTGCATCTGACCAAGAACGCTTCTTGAGCCTTCTTCACATTCTCCTCTTTTCCTCCCCAAGTCTTCAAAGTGCTCTGCTGCAACGCCCTTCCAAAGGAGAAAGACAACGACCAAGGCTTCTTTGTCTTCAACTGGTTCATCGCGTTAAGGTTTCTTGTCGCCTCTTCCTCGCTCTGTCCACCAGACAAGAACACTATGGCTGGAACAGCAGCTGGAACTGTCCTCTGAAGAGCACGGACAGTGTGCTCAGCAATCACCTCTGGTGCAACCTTCGCACTCTCTGATCCTGGAGTAACCATGTTAGGTTTCAAGAGTGTTCCTTCTAGCAAGACATGGTGATCACTCAGAGCCTTGTAGCAAGCTGCAAGAACACGCTCTGTCACCGCGGCACACTTCTGAATGTCATGAGAGCCATCAACAAGAATCTCAGGCTCCACAATCGGCACAAGACCGTTCTCCTGACAAATGACAGCATACCTAGCCAATCCATAAGCGTTCTCATGGATAGCTAACTGAGATGGCTCATTAACACCAATCTTAAGAACCGCACGCCACTTGGCGAAACGAGCACCAGCCTCGTAGTATTTCTTGCAACGGTCACCAAGACCATCAAGACCTTGAGTAGTAGTCTCACCATTGGTTCCAGCAAGCTCAACGGTACCCTTATCAACCTTAATACCAGGCAAAACTCCTGCACTCTTCAACATATCAACAAAAGGCGTACCTGCATCACAACCAAAATCAACCCCAATCAAAGTCAACGATGATACACAGATTCAGACATATAGCGATGTTAAACTGTCAATTACCATCAGAGCTCTTCTGGTAAAGAGTTTCTTCAAAGAGGATAACACCACTGAGGCAAGGAAGAGCTCCAGGAGTAGTGAAGAGAAGCTCACGAAGAGCACGTCTGTTGGATTCAACGTTCTCAACGTTGATGCTAGCGAGACGTTTCCCAATAGTACCAGTTGATTCATCTGCCGCAAGGATACCTTTTCCAGGTGTTCCGATGTAAGCAGCGTTAGCAATCAGCTCATCTGCAAGAGCAAAACCCAAAAATTAGACTCGTATAGTCAGATCACTTAAACAACTAGTCCAAAGCCTTTATATAAACCTCAAAAACGTTAAACCGTAAGACCTAAAAACCAAATCGAAGACAGCTAAAATCATTCTGATGTGCGTGATCGGATAATCTATCAATTTTTAGTGCAGAAGACGAGATCGCATCAAAGTAGCACCGTATCAACGAAGAATCCAAACTTGTGACACAAATTAATATCGATTGTGCAGAAAATTGATAAACAGAGTACTGAGAAAGAGAGATGAAGTGTTACCGGCGAATTTGGAGGTGAAGGAAGACATGGTTGAAGAAGAATCGATTTGGTGAAGAAAGTTGGATAAAGAAAGGATGATGATGATGATGATGATGAAGATGATGGTGAATTTTGAGTTATATAGGAGAGAGTGATGGTAGCTTCCAGAAGATATTTTGGACTCTTCTCCAAGGTAAGCTTTTTCAGCCGTTGGATTGTTTATACTTTCTATGGGCCGTTTTTACTACTTCCGTGATTACTGGTTTGTAACTCTAATATTATAGTAACTTCTACCACGTTCTATTTAAGGTGTGACTTCGGCCTCACTACGGCCCATTGTAGCCCAATAATATTCCTCAGGTAAAATGATTCAATTTTTGTTTCCCTTGAAAAAAATTGTGTTTACAAAATGAGAAGTGAAGACTTTGAGATCTTGGAACCAAAAATTTAGAATTGATATTTATGTGAGACTGTGAGTAGTCTAATTCGGACAATGAATCATCAAATTCATTGTATCAATTCTTTTCAAGTATTTTTCAGAATTTCAACTTCTAGTGTTTTTATTTATTCATGAATTCTTTCTTGTTTATTTTCTATCCTGCCTTTTGAATTTTATCCCCTAGCTGCACTTTTTATTTTGTTTGTTTGTTTGAATTTTCAATTTTGTTGCAATGTCCTTTCCATTTCTTTTTTTGGAAATATCGAAAATGCTCCTATCATCATCATTGTCATAAACAAAAGTTAATAACTTTAGAAGATATTATTAGGCTATTAAATTAGGTACATTTATTTTAGAAGATAACAAAAATTATGTACATTTTATCTTATGCATAGTTTGCCATCCACGGTTTTGAATATAAATTTTAGTTTTGATGAACACAATTTGAATATCTCTTGCATTCTCACGAACATTTGGCAGAGAAAAAACACAAAAACATTTGATCTAATCAACCTATCAGATATACCTAAATGCAACACAAAATATTCTTAAAATTAAAATTTCAGACAACGAAGAGTTATGTTAAAATGTTTATTTGTTTATTTGGTCACTTTTTAGAGGCACAAATGATAAGTGAAAACGAATGTTTCTCATCTCTAGAACCAATATTCTTCTTCATCTCACTCTCTTGTTCATCTTCATCAATCCATAATCTACTATCCAAACCACTCCTCCTCCTAAACATAAACACAGCACACGGAGGAGTAGACGATGAAGTTGAAGAAGACGATGACGACGACGCCGTTTTAGACGATGAACTAGTCGAAACAGACGACAACGTTTCTTTGTAGAACCAGTCGTGTAAATCCCACATCATGTCTATAAGCATTCCATCGAAAAACATGGTTTGATTCCCTCTAAAGTTCCACTTAAGCTTCTTCACCGAAAACACTTTCCTCTTATCAACATAAACCGACATCGTTTCAGGACTTTTCACTTTCCATAAATACCCTTCCTCTCCTCCTCCTCCTCCTCCTCCGCCGCATTGAATCTGTATCTCGTGTTTCCTTCCGACGTCGGAGAATTGAGCTTTCGTCGTGAGCCAACAAGTTCCAGAGAATCTCTCCGTTTTTGAGACTCGCCACGACGACGATGATGACGTGTCTCGCTCGTGGTCAACGTCGCCGACTCCGAGGGTAATCTCGGAATTTACAACGACGACGACGAAGAATCTTCTTATTGGTTCAGGTCCGTTGTTTTCGTACTCTGCTTCCGATAGATCCCAGAGGATCTCGGCGTTGAGTGAACCGGAGGAAGAAGTCAACTTTCTTGATCCTTTAGGTTTTCTGAGTGAAACAGAGTATGATTTCGGCGGCGTTGAGATGACGACGGTGAGATTATCCGACCAGGTGAGTGAAACAGAGACGGGTTTGTCGGAAGATGGGAGATTGGATCTATAAGTGGTGGTTACTGTGTCGGGGATTGAAGGAGGTAATGTCGGAGATATATAGGAATGATTCGATGGACCTGAACAATATGTATCTGATACTTTAATGGCGTGTTCACTGTAACAAGCCGCGAGACCTCTCATGGTTTTCTAACAGAAAGGGTTTGTTTTTTTCTCGGGAAGGTTAGAAAGGAAGAAACTTTACAGAGGAAAAGGTTATAGATTTTTGGTTTTGGATGCTATACGTGTGAATAAAGAGAGATACTTGAAGTTGAAGGAAGGAAGAACATTTTTTGTGGTCTTTGGAGGGAGAGAAAGTTTTGTGTGGAAAAGGAGCAAAATGAAGTTTAGAGATTCTGTCTTGGGAGATTAGGAACGACGTGGAAGAACATAAGACATGACAGAGAGATTTTTTACCGGGAAACTAAAAGATAAAGAAACTTGGTGGAGAAATAATATTAGTTAGGGCTTTATGTATTTTTTGGTACGGAAGTTGCAGAGAAGAAATGGAAGAAAGTGATGAATTCTTCTTTGTCCTTGGCGTTTGGATATGTGTTTCATTCGGCCATGTGAAGATGTCTCTCTTCTCTTCTGACTTTTTGAGTTTCGTCTGGTCTATTATATGGATTGGTGTTTTTTTTTATTGTTACTCTTGTTGAAAATGTAAAATTTAAATACGAATCCATCATTAAATGTAAGTTAGATGTGGAAAAGATGAGCTAACGACAAGAGATTTGCAGAAATGAAATTTAGATATTTTGTACCATGTTCCTTGCATTATCAACATTTATGAATTTTAAACTCTTCTCTTCCCCTTGATATCTTTCTTTTGCTGATACAATGCTTGATAGTCAATTTTGTTTAATGTGAAACTATCTAGAAATGATGTGTTTTTAAAATTCATTTTATAATTGAATCATATTTATCGATCGGCCAAAAATATTACTTAGACAGTTAGACCACTTTACTTATGTATCAACAATTTAGTTTTCGATAACATGTCAAGGTTTATGAGTTTCGAACTCAAAGTCTCAAACATCAACTGCAAGTGGAAAATTCTCATAAGGTCGTTAAAGAACTGTCTTTATAAAAAACCCAAGGAACGGACATTAGATAGCTCTTTCAATTGTCCAAAAAAAGAAAAAAAGATGGCTCTTTCGTTATGTATTTAAATGAATTGCCACTGCTTCTACGATTAAAATCATTAATTAGTATTACTATAACATAATTCATGGAAACAAGATTAAATATATATTGTTGCAAACAAACAAATGAACTTAAATAATACGTTGACCTGATTTATACAGCTTAGGTTGTAATAAGATGTGTGTGTTTGGTATTTTCTTATAGTCGTTAATTAAAGGAAAATACAAGATAGTATTCCAAATGACGTCTTCGAAAGTAAGAAAAAGTATGCAGTCGTGCAAAATAGAACACGAGATGTGAATAGACTTGACCCTTAACTGATATATTCTAGACATCTTTAATTTCACGTAAAATCTTAGGTTCTAAACATAATTAAAGAGAAACTAAGATTAGAAACTGAAAAGAAAAAAAAGAGTCCATCACGAGGAAAAAATAAAGAAGACAAGAAACGAAACATGATAAATGAACAAAAAGGAACAAATCACATCTTGGACTTGTATTTCTCTGAGTGTTATAAAATTTGAGAAATGGCATCATGAGTCATCAAGACGGACGAATTGAAAACAAATCGAGTCTATTTTTAAAAACAAACACAATTGGATAAGCTCATTAAAGCTTACAAGTCAATCATCTTACCTACAACAACATCAAAACAATGATAATTAAATCTCCTTTTCCACAATTTATAGTTATTCAAAAACAGGGTTGATGTGGCTATTTAGTTAAAACACATGTTTGGAAGACTTGTCTCATTCATGCTCGGAAAGTTTCAGTCGATCGTGCTATTGGATATATCATATATGTGCCCTACTTAGCATTAATATTTTCATTAGATAAATAATTGTAAATGAACAAGGGTTTACATTTGTTAATCTGCTACATGCCGCCAATGTATAAAATACCATTTTCGGATGTTGTCCTTTATTTGGCCAAATATTGACCATTTCCATTGGTAACAAACTTTGTATCCACAATGACGTTCTCAAAAGTTTGCAATTGAAAGTAATGACTAGTTGCTTATTCAAGAAAGTTTGCTTATGCTGATACCACATTAATTTTGATGAGCTTCTTGTTCACGTGAAAATTGAGTTTTCCTAAAAGCAAGGAACAGCGAAGAAATAGAGACCGTCCTCTGCTTTTTTTCTAGCCTACTCTCTCCCACCTACACATTCATTACAAGACTCACTAATTAACTCTCACACCTTTTGCATTTTTCTCCCTCCAATAAATGTTAATTTTGCTCTTTCCCCAATCTGCAAGCAAGTCAAGGGTTCATATAATAAAAAGCAACTCCCATTCTACGAGGATTCACATGATAACCACAACCACCCTCAAATAAGAGATATGACAACATAAATCTTTCAAACAGAAATAGTAATTGCTAAGTTCTATATATGGTCTCATGGCTTTGCGTTGGATGTTCAAGAGACGTTAACGTGACAAATCTGTGTTTCACTTTCATAAGAAACCCGCATATTCTTTTGTGACACACGAAAGAAAGGCATAGAATATGGAAATGTCCGATATTGGGAAGGCCTCTTTGCTCTTTTTGTATTTGTATATGATGAAAAAGGAGAGACAAATAAGAAAAAATAAAATTAAAAATGCTGCACATCTTTTTTCCTTAACTCAAAAGCTCGACACTTTTCTACAAAACTAGCATCATGAGGAACTCAGAGGAATCACGAACCTGTTTCCTCTGTGATGCCACTTCTTCCTCCACCATAGGTCTTTATATGGAGGCTACTCAACAATTTCCTAGCAAAATAGGAACCGAACGAGAAACAAACACGTAAAGGTGGATTCATGCAGGATTAAAGAACAAAGTTTGAGATCAGAGAGCCCTAGAATGACCAAAAGTCGCAAATTGACTAGAGCTACAAGTTACCTGCTTGATTGCAATTCCAACTTCCAAGCTCTGCAATGAACTCGTGGTCAGACAACCTGTATGGACGATAGGACCACTGGCCTCACTGTTGGCTGGAGGATTGGTCAGGTAAGAAGCTCCCTTGAACATCCATTGAGCCATTTCTTGACTGAAATAATCCTCAAATACTTCTCCACATAATATACATGCGCATTGGGTCTCATCAGCAGCTACGGCTTGACAATCCTCAATAGCACTCTCAGGTTCACTCAGAACTTCTTCATATTCAGGTTCTAACTCTCCCGCTTTTGCTGCTATCCAGTTATCAACCTTTGGAAACCAAACCCTACATTTACTGTTTGTGCCACTTAACTCGAGCTTCTTCTTATCATGCAGCTCCATGTGCCTATCAAGTTCTTCCTTTTGTTTAAGGCGAACGCTGCAGGAGGTGCAGAGATGGGGAAGGTCATCGAATAGACTACTAATGACCGAAGGGTGAAGTTCACGGATTTTGTCCGCCCTAAACTTCAATCCTATGAGGTCCTTGGGTTCAGATTTTGATGTTTCAGATGGTGCAGCTAACCCTTTTACCTTAGGGGCAGTAGATGGCCCCTTCACCAAAACAGATGGCTGAGCATCTGCTGGAACCACAGATACAGACATAGAGCTATTGGTGGAATGATCAGGACTGTGTTCCTGCGTTATGGAAGGAGCCGATGGCAGCTCTGTCTTCGAAGCAGATATCAAGCCCTTCGAAACTAAAGAGCTTAAGAGGCATGAAAGAGGATCTGAGGCCTTACTTTTCTCTTTTGACGTTTGTACTGAGGTGATGCCAGTAAGAGACGCTGCACATGAGACAAGTGGTGCGGAGGATTGTTCAACTTTTAAACGAGCTAATAAATTGTCAGTAGCCAATGAAATTGGCAAAGTCTTAGGCTTAGAGGCTGCTGGCAGGGTTAGTGCCCCCGGGTTGACCTCATCATGACTTTCCTCCTTGATCGCACCACATGTTGAATTATTAGAAAGGATTCCACTCTTCATGACAGCTTCTAGCAAATCACTCATGTTGGGTTGTCCTGTAGCTTCTGAGGCAAGAGTAAGGCCTGGGGCATTTTCAGCTGCTGACTTAGAGTCAAAGATTTCCACTGGTAGTTCACGCATATTTGTGTTTTTAAACTGACTACTTGAAGATGGGAGCCGTACAGAGTCATCCCTGGGAACATTTTGTTTTGCTGGAAACCGGGAAGCCCTAGGATCACGTTGGGGGAGTGAGTGAGCTCTTCTAACATCTTGCTTGGTCACATTCTGTTTAGAAGTTGAATCATGTAAAGGCGATTGTCTATCTGACCCAGATCCTGAGCTTGGCAAAATTCCAGAGCTTGCAACCCTTGGTTGAGGCTGAATTCCCTTTCTAGTTGCAGTCGAGGTTGCATTGGTAGAAGAAAACGCCCAGTGCCCAATACTACTTGGATCTTTTTGCTCGCTGGAATATGAATTTGTTGAATTCGCTGGGTCAAACCTTGGGTCGAGAGCTGAAAACCTTGGTCGTTTTAAGAGGTGGTTTTCAGATTCCTACAAGATGGGAGATGGTTAAAAGCTAACAAATTAAAATGAGATACATCACAATAAAAAGGAATGCAAATTACTATCATAGCTTACCAGTCTCTCTGATTCATCTGGTGCATGAAGCTCGTTCTTTGGGTTGATAGTGGCTACATCAGTTTCGGATAACCTTGAGTGCATATCCCACATAAACTCTTCTTCCTCAGAGTTTTTCCAACTATCATAAGGCACACCTATATTTCTACTGGGACCACTTGATTCCAAATTTTCTACTCTAGCCGTAGCATAGTTGGAAGTTCTGCTTTTGGAATGTAACCCATCCCTTTGGTCAGAAATCAGATCAGGATCCCTGTTCGTAGCTCCGTACCATTGTTTCTCACATCCGTCATCAGTAATCCTTGAACCAACATTCTTAATCACCGATCTAGAGTTATGTGGTAGATCAGAAGCATAATCATATTCCCCTGCTATTGACTCGATATCTTTCTCGTAGAGGGGCTCACTAAGTAAATCTCTTTGAGGTCGCCGAATGTTCTGAATTCGACACACAATCAGTGGAAAGCACTTAGGTAAAAAAACTGTAACCATGCCAAGGAAAAATCATCTTACATTTACTTTAGCTGGACCTACCCACGAGCCTCCAGATGCTATGCTTGAAACTCTCTCCAGTCTATCTGAATCCCTAGTCAAATTGGGTGCGGTCTCTGGGACATCAGTAACCATTCCTTTTGTCTGCAAAGAAAACCGACAAATACTCAGGGAAATTTTAATAAAGTCGATAAGTAGCCTCTACCTATATCCAGAAACCCAGGACCCTTTGAAAGAAATTGATTGCTATCTAAACCGAAAAAGAAATGTTCCCTACATTTGTGAACACTTAGAACAGAGAAATGTTTAGTACTCCTGAAGGTTACATTTATGAACACTTAGAACAGCGAAATCTCTAGTAGAGCTGAAGGTTAGGGTGTATCATCACTAATAACTTTCAGTGGCTGCAAGTTTACTTTGGTCATTGCTTACCCGTCCCGACTGCTGAAGGCGCTGCCTTTCTAGATACTTGGGATTCACATGGATGCTATGTGGTGGGCGCTGAGATTGCGGCTCAGCTCTGGCTGTGGATACAACAGCTGCTGAACCATCACTTTTAGCATTAAAGCCAAGTTCTTTCTCAATAAGCTGAAGTGTTTGCGGATGAAAGACTCCTTTCCAGGTTCCAAAAAGATGCCGCATGTTAGAATGCATAGGAGGGTCAACTTGCCTGTAAGCCTTAACAAAAACCTTCAGAGAAGTAAAAAGAGGGTGATCAGAGATGAATTTGCTAGGAAAAAAACATTCTATAACCATGACTATCAACAAAGCACCAAACCTCAGGCAGCCTGGCACCAAAGTACTTAATGTAATCCCTTCCGATGTTCTTCACAATGCTGTCTAACAGGTACAGTGTTGGCAGCTTCTGATCACTTGGTACCTGCATGATATTCTTCAAATCAGATAACCCAGAAGAAAAAAGGCCAATTTGATCTCATAGAGAGTAACATCGAGATTTCCACATGAGCCTCTAAAGGTAATGAAAGAAATCAATAACTTAAAGTAGAATCAAAAGCACAGACCAAGATGACATTCAAGCTAATACTAACACATATTCTGACAACTAGAAATCCAACAATAGACACAGATAACCATTAGACGATGTAAACAACACTGCAATAGCAATTCTTGTCTTCACTCTCCACACAGACTTGATGGATCAGGCTCCTTCTATTGAGTGCTTCCTTGCTACCCAAAGACTGAATAAAAGTTGACTTGGCTTTGTGGAGAGCATGCGGTAAGCAGAAACCGCCAACAGAAAATCCAACCTCAATAAAAACAGAGCTTATGAAAGCCCTTGCTAAATGGTAAAGTGAGATACAAAAAACTCTAACGCTGATAAAGAGACTACACACTCATATAACCAAAACTCAGTACAATCACATGATGAGCTGATATATGCATTCTTGATATATGAACATGAACAAAATGGTTGCATGGGCAACAGCTATTTTTTAGATTGTTAACAACATTGTGTCAGTACTATGAACTTTGTTTCAAAGAAATGATTTGCGACTTGATGAAGAAATATAAAAACACATAGATCCCAGAAAAGGATACTAGGGTTGATTCAAAAAACTCAATTTCTCATTGAACCTCGTATACAGATAACACAAATCTCAACCACCACCTTTTACCTTATTCCCCTTATATCGTACAATTATTATTACTCAAACAAGAATTTGAGAACTAAAGCACGGATTATAACAACAAAACAGTGGGCATGAAAACTGGGTGTTCACCTCGAGGATGTTGTTGCAAATGGCGGTTACGACGGCTTTAGCAGCATGAACATTCTCTCCAGCAATTATTGTAAGGTTCGTTATTATCGGCTTCGAGTTGAAAGTGAGCTCAGCCAGTGCAGACTTGTACTGATTCACAAGCTCATAATGTGGATGAACCGGCTGTGGCTGGTAAGCCTCTCGGCTCGGATCACTGACAATACTACTCTCAGTTTCTCTACCACTAACTCGAAACCTTGACGAAGCAGGTGGCACTGTCACCGCCGTAGCCGTACCAAGCGTTCTCTGCGACAAAAACTGCCGCGCGTTGGAATTAACAGGCCGGATTGATTCCTCGCTGAGCCTGGGTTTCTTCATCGGACCTGGATCTCTGGATCTATCAAACGGTCTACGAGGATTCTCCATTCCAAAGAACTATACAATACAAGAGGTACGCAAATAATGCCCTAAATTAAACCTAATCGGCAAAAATCGATTGCAGTGACAACAAATCCTCGTTAGAGGGGAATTCAGAGCATTACAACAATCAGTAACCCTAAGTTACAATCTAAAAATTGAGATGCATAACGCGATTCTGCGAAGAAGACGGAGAAGATAGAAGGAATGCTTCGAATTCGGCAAAAATGTCAGAGAGTTTGGACAATCTCCGATCAATTAGGGTTGTGAATTGGGGATTTTATGGAGACGAGACAAAAAAAAGTTGAAGATCGGAGCTGGTTCCAAAAATATTTAGGCCCATTTAATGACCCACATTCCATGTATAATAGGCCCATCATCTAATATTTGACAACAATAGAATTCTTTGGTCCGGTTGAACTATCTGATTTAAACCAAGTTAAGTGAGATCCTCCACATATCGAACCAGATCTTGATTCAGGTAACCAAAAGCTAACCGTAAATTCAGATATAAACCAAACGAAGGGAACAGAGAGTTTACACAGCTACGGGTCTGTTTTTTGTGACAAGTGTTTGATACAAATTTAAGACGAAACTAAAATGGGATTTAGAAACCTTGTACAACTCTAGGACTGTTAACTTTACGTTTTCACTTTCTTACATTAACTAGATTGGAACAGTGTGCTCTCTCACTCTTAACCATAAGCTTGTATTTGTTTGCTTGCCAACGGATTAGGCGAGGTTAGCTTGTTGTCCCTTCAGTTTGCTCGCCGGGAAGTGCAATCTTGCAATCAAAGGCTTCGGTCCCCTCGTCTTTCGATCAAATCCACGTACACATACGTACCCTACATAATATCAAAAGATAAGTTATGTTTCAGAACAAGAAGAAACTGCTTAATACAAAATGTACCTTTCCAAAAGCAAGCCTGTATCTTCTCAGTTGATAAACCTGAGAAAAATAGAGCTCAAGTGGTTAGAACAACTTTCTTTTATATAAACAATCGCATCACAATCCAATAAAGAAAATCTTATACCTTTGAATATCGTAGGAACAGAGGTACCAAAATAGACCGTTCTTCGAGGTAATTCCCATATCAATTCCCTTGGGACATTGATTGGGTTTAGGCTGGATGCATGATCCGCAAACACCTGTATCAATAGAATACATCACAAGTTTCAATGCAAATAATTAAAATGAAAGAGTTGGAGTTATTGGAGTTCAAGTCTTACCTCATTTACTTGAAAGTACGTTCCATTTAGAGGAAAACTACCCCTCATCGCTGTTCTACAAGGAATCTGTACAATTTACAACATATTAATCTGTAGAAAACATAAGTGTAGTAAGCCGCATAAGGAGATTGATGCAACTACTTACCAAAATTGTCCCTCTCACAATTTGAGATCTAGTCTCCTTGATGCTGTTGCAGGAGAAACAAGTCTCCTCGTCACAAAGCATACCATTTGCTTGGAATATGCACGTACTAACAGACGGTTGAATAGAATCAGCCGTCTCACCTGTTGAATAACACATCGATTAAAGATACCGATTTGATTTCATGATTAAAAGATATGCAAATCATTAAATTACCTGGCGTCCATATAGCAAGCAAATAAGAACATGGATCATCAGGTTCTCTCTTTTCCAACTGCCACAAGAAATCACAAACAGCTAGTCAGATTTTACAATATAGACAGCACTCTATACGGCATGTGTCCTTATCCAGTTAGCTCACATACCTGAGCTAGAAGAGGATGCTCGTCTGGAAGTTCGTAACTGCAAGATACGGGAAAAGAAACAAGTTATGGCATAGCCTGTAATTATTGGGAAGTTTGTCTGCTTTCCAACTTACGAGTTCATGCTTGGTCAATCACTTAAATATTCTACTCTGTTCAAGCTTTAATAATTTTGAAAAATGTGTTTCTGATTTCATTTTTAACCTAAGAACGAAGAAAAACAGAGAAAAATGGATTCTTACACTCGGTGTTCTGTCCTTAACTGGCTGATATTCTTGAGCTTAGGCATTGGAAGAGAAGCAGTTTCAGCAGTAAGTGCAACTAAAGCGCTGGACATGTTTCCGTCTTGAAGTTCCTTGTTGTGTTCCATTATCTTCTTCAAGTTACTGGTAAATGCATCCATGTTTAGCCTGATGGTAGGAATTTCTTCTGGATCCTCAAAAAACGCCTCCTCTATGTCAGCTATTGATACTTCTGCGGTTTCTGGCTCCGGTGAAGCAGGCTCTTCGATGATTGGTTCACAACATGTGACCTTTTTTGCTGGTTCTGAGTGCTGTACTACTTCAGACCCTTGCTCTCTCTGGAATGGCTCTGGCAGGTGTAGAGGCAAAGGGTTTTTATCAGGTGTCCCCATACCTTTCTCTGTACTTGGTAAAGCAAGCCTTGCACTGTAAAACAAATGAATGTTACTAAATTTTCTGTAATGATGATTCAGAGCTTCGTTTAGATACAGACCAATTCTCATTTAACTGGGTTATATTTTAACAAGGACTTTCCTCATAGAGTCATAGTGGTACTAAAGGTTTAAGAGAACATGTTGTAGCACCTTGCAAACGCACTGGCAAAATGTCTGCATTCTCCTTTCATCGGACATGCATTGCAATTAGGTTTGCTCTTTGTGCAAAAGACCTGATACAATAATCAAGCAGATTACAAACCTCATCATGTGAGCTGATTTTGACATACGTATATATGTATTTCTTTAATACATACCTTTCCAAAAGTAATCATCTGGTAGTGCAACTCATACCTGTGAGATAATAGGGTATTAAACTAATGAATAAGTGTATTAGACTGAGGCATGAAAAAAAAAAAGTTAGTGATAAACATCATTCTTACAATGTTTTTTGGTCGAGTTTGCAGAGACGGGGCCAAAGATACTTTTGAATAGATTCAAGCATAGGATACCTAGACAAACCAAACCTCAGATGTATTAAGTAACAAATTACAATTTCCAAGTAGGACCATTTTGAAAAGTGCTTACATTTCCAGAAGATGCAACTGAAGTGACTCTGGGAGCGGCTGAAGGGGCACCCATCCAAGTCTGACGGCTATGCGCCCAACATTTGTATCAACCTGTCAATAAATTAAGTTCATGCATCATATAATTCACTTTTTATAGGGACAGAAACAAAAGTTTGATCCTTGCTTACTGGAAAGGCAAGATGGTGAAGTGTTAGAAGCCGCACACACTCCACACTTTTCAGTCCCAATCCGTTAAAGCTCAGAAGATATTCTCTGCAGGGTTTTGTAATATACGAGAGTACATAATTCATTATTAAGTCACTAAAACTGCCAAAGTAGTAATCTTTGTATAGGTTAATAAAGAAGAAATAAAATGCTTCGTCTTTCAAACTTACTTTGCTTTATCTGGTGGAACATCTCTCAACCATTCAAGATCGATACTTCCATGGTCATTTACCAGTCGATCAAGGAAGCCCTGCATGATTTTCATGTTCAGAGTCAAATACTTAAAATGAATGTTATCACGAAATTTAGCCACTAAATTTTTACCTGTATACGTTCTGCAAGTTTATGGTTCATCCCGCGACTCTTGATTGTTTCAGCAACTTCCTTAACATCTGCTGCTCGTATTGCCTTCCAATCCACGGTGTCCATTGTACTTCTTGTTTTTTCTCTAATTCCTGCTCTAGCTTGGGCTTCTCTTCTTAAACAATCCCAGTCAAACGCTTTTTTTTCCTCCTTCAAAACCTTTTTCCCTTTTTCTTTTAAGGTAGGTTTCTGACAACTCAAAACATCCCCATCTTGCTGAGAGCAACAACCAGGTTCACTACTATCAACAGAGGATTTTGTGGGCTCTTTCATTGACTGGAAACCCTTAATTTCTGAGCTACAATCACCCGGAGACATATTTGGTGATACTTGATTGGAATCTTCTAGAGAGACTTGTACCCCCTGTAGGAGCTTCATAAAGGAAGTACGATACTCTCCTTCTAAGTCGATCTCTGAGCTTGATCCTGCTCTCTCTGTATTTTGAGGAGCATCAGACACCATCGAATGTTGACATGTAAGTGCAGAATCTTCAGATGGAAACAGGTTCAGGACACGACACTTCTCATCCGTCTTATCAACCTCTACACTTGAGCCTTTTCGATCTGAATCAACATACTCCTTTGAATCCGTGGTTTTGTCAACTGATTCATGGGCTGAGATGGCAATCTCACTACTGCTTCTGGAGGTTTCATTGCTAGGTACATAATCCTTCTCCTCATCAGGCTGTGTATTTTTCAAAGTAACAGAACTGTGATTGTGATCGGGTGGGCTTGACATCGTTTCCTCTGAGTCCAAGTACGTTATTTGAATAGAAGGCATCGAGCTTGTTCCAGCGTCAAAGTTACTGCTCGGTACAAAAGGGACAGGGAACTGGGAAGCCAACGACATGAAAGCCGAACTACAAGGAGTAAAAAACATCAAAGCAAGTTAGTTTTGTGACTTTTTGCTGTCTTGGATTTAGTTTGACATAGAATTATGTAAGAGCTTGTACCTTGAGAGATGGTCTGAAACATTTTGAGTGAGAAATACTCCAACAACAGAATCCACGACGGATCCCTTCCAAGGCGTAAAACGTCGATCCCCTGTTAGAAACCAAAGACCATAACAAGAAGCAGTAGCTGAGACATACTAATTGAAACCATGTGGTTAGAACAGAAACACATAAAAGGACAAGTGTGGTGTATAACCTTGTACAAGGTGCATCCTTGCAATAAATGAGTCAGCTCGTCCTCGAAACACATTACGTTCTTCCTCCCACCATTTCGCCTTCTGCTCGTCTGATCCGTCAACACCTTCGCTATTAATATTCTCCAATAGCAGTTTCCACACTCTGTCTGTCTCATCGTCTAGATCAACCTTTGGTCGTGGGCGTGGTTTTTTAACAGGAGTTACAGGCACAATTGCTCCAGCGCCACCACCAAAGAGTACAATCTGGCTATTCATTGTGTAAGGAACGAGAGCAGTTTCAGAATGCTCCCTGTTGATGTCTAATAGACGCAATAGCTCACTGATTGTTTCGATCGAGTTACGTCGTTTCCAAAGTTCATCTGGAGAAAGACCTGCAGGAATCAAACATCATCATTATCAAGAAATAGTCTGCATTTAACAGATTCAAAAAAACAAAGAAATATAGTTCTGTATCTATTCATTACCAGTAAATGAAGGTGGAAAACGGCAAAGATTCGGAAGAAGATTTTTCTGTTTGGTTTGTGATTTCTCAGACTTGGTTGGCTTCTTTTTGCTCACAGTCACCCGCGTATCAACAAGAATCTTATTATTTTGCTGTGGCTTGCTACAATATCCTGAGGTTAAATGCTCAGGAACTTCCACAAGTTTATTCATTGAAGACAAATTCCGGAATCGAGCATGGCCTGTTGTTTTCTTCTTGATCGGCGTGTCTATCTTATCCGAGAGAACATTTAGCTCAGACTCTTGCCTTCCTTGAAAGATACCTTCTCGTCTTTCTTCAACGGTTAGGACTCTATTAGCACTGAGCTGAGATGTGGAACTGTAGCACGTAGCGTGAAAGGCAGAAACATAATTGTGCTGTTGTCCAGAGAATACTTTGCTGCAAATGGCATCATATCTCATCCCTCCCTGTTGCAAGTTTGGGGAATACAACCAATGCATTTTCTGGTAGTCACATTGCTCATCATACTGAATCCCTGATAGATTCATGTCGCAACAAGTTGGTCCTTGTCTTCTCTTTGCAGCTTGCGCCATCGAAATATCGACTTCTTCTAGATTACTGCCATTTTTCTTTGGTTGAACTCCCTTTCTTTTACCTTGGCTGCGCTTTCTCTTGGGCGTGCTAGGAGCCGAAAGAAGGCAATCTTTTAACTCTTGATTCCCAGAATCTAACTGCTTCTCTTGAAGAGCTGATTCCATCTCACCTGCTTCTCTAATGTCACCGTTGGTCTGGTTTTCTCCATTTTCGGCTTCAAAATCCAAGACTCGTCTACAGAGCCTCTTAGGACGAGTTGAAGTTTCAACAGCTGCTGATGATTCAACCGGAGTAGCGTCTTGATCCTTACTGACTTCAACCTTCTTCCGCACATATTTCCTCTTTGGTGTTTTGCTTTCTTGACCATCGGTGACAACAGACTTCCTCGGAGCTCGTGGTTTAGGCTCCCTCTTGGGTTTAGCTTCTCTACGAACCTTTGGCCGATGCTTCTTCCTCTTAGGTTTTTCAGGAGTCTTGAGGATCTGTTCAGCAACATTGTTACTCACTGAGCTCAAACTCTCCACTTCTTCAGTACCTTTTTGCATAACCTCTGTGTTTCCTACATTGAGAATCACATCTTTCTCAGTCCAACTCAAACAGAATCAAAATTTGACAAAGCGATTTCATTTCTCATGAGACCAGAATCAAAATCCCCTCTTACTTGTAGGTATTGGAGTCTGACCAGAGAATATGAGGGATGCAGTGTTAGCTAGAGCAAGCAAATCCCCAAAAGACAAGTGATCAAGACCACTCATATCCTTGTTCCCAACAAATCTCCTGCATGCATCAATACCTTACTTAACCAATTACCCATCACTACTCTTTGAAATTTCTCAACTTTAGAACAAAAAAGCACAAACCTTTCCTCCAATTGACTGCTATGATATTGATCCTCCACCGTGTATGGGCAGATCGGTGAAAATGGCTTCATGGGTGTCTGAGGAATCCATGGAGGTTGTTGAAAGCTGCTTTCTTCTCTCCTCTGTTTCTCCATTTCTGACTCTATTTTTACTTTTCTTCACTCTTACTTAAATCAGAACCATTTGAGAAAAAGCTTGGAACTTTCTATTTTTTCCACTGCAAAAAGTTCAATAATTTCTTCAATAAAAGAGATCACCAATTTTTTTTAAAAATCACGATTTTATAAAATGATCAGATCCACTTTTTTCTGGGGTTTTAGAGAAAGAGAGATCTCCGGAAGTCATTGATTTTGGGTGAGTGGCGACATGAACGATTAATCCGTTCGTTAGGTGAAAGAGAGACTTTTTAGATTCACAACAAAATGTAAAAAAAAGTAAGAAAAAAACAAAATTCATTACCAGTAGAATCAATGGTTATGGTGGTGATGGAGAGAGTTAGTTCGGTGGTAGCTATGAGAGGATAAGATCACTGATGCTTCGTTTCTTCTCTTGGAATCGATGAAGTTAAAGAGTAATATAGAAAAAGCTTTTTTGGCCTAACGTATAAAGAAGAGGATATAACATGTGTTGTTGTGTGTTTCACTATTTTTCATAACCGTTTGTTTATGTAGGGCGAAAGTTCGTTTGGTTGGCGGGAAAAGTTTTACGGAATTTTATTTTAAAAATAATGATTCTTTTCTACAAAATCTCCTAGACTATGGGAAAGATGATTTAAAAAGTTAATAATATTGTCGTTGTTATCGTCATCGTCATCATCGTCTTTTCTGTTATCTTTTTCTCTTTAAAATTTCGTATTTTTTCTCGTTTACGTAACTATTTAAAATTATATGAACTAACTAATTTTATAATTAATAGAAATTATAAAATAATCTTAATTTTGCTTTAGATATAAAATAATTAGAACTTTATTTATAAATTTATCATCAAATTATGATTTAAACAAATAACATGTTATGTAATCCACGTTTATAATTTTGATCAATAATATATTATTTTGCTAATTTTTACGTAATCTCATAAATTTACACGTTTTCGTTTACATATGCAGAAGTTAAATGATTCGTTTTAGAATTATTATTTTCCACTGATATGGGAGCTAGTGTAGTAGAGTGATTATTAGGCTAGTTGCCCAACGAGTCTTTCGTTTTTGATCATTCCAAATGTTTTAGTCTAGTACGATAGGAGTCAAAATACTGCACCATATGTGTGAAACTGTGAATGTGTGTGAAAAAAAGAGTAATTAGTGTGCTAACCTTTGATTTCCTGTCATGCAAGAAACCTTCAAAGAGACGTACATGAGAAATGAGTATTGTAAATCATTTATTTCATGGACTTGGTTGGAATCTTAGTGAATCGTTGTTGTCAATCTTAACAACTTGTTGGATTGGTTATGAGCCTATGACTTATGACTTATGAGTGAGTCAATGGTGGTCATAACCTAATGATTGGGTTATGAGCAAAGA
>Ga0041059_1000176_pt1 | contig 40871 bp, 35 predicted proteins | sample AraColnosormetaG_FD_56232 | JGI IMG/M metagenome (GOLD analysis project Ga0041059, IMG submission 56232) | Arabidopsis roots microbial communities from North Carolina, USA - Col MF nosort | ecosystem: Host-associated > Plants > Roots > Unclassified | place: USA: North Carolina | collected...
ACGAATTTCGTCCTCCGGGAATCTGATTTCATCAGAAACAACATTTTAGGTGAATTTGCCAAATAAATTTCCCCCAGAACAAAAACAATAAACCAATCCAAGCTCGTTACCCTCACCTAGGGTTTCGACCGGAGGCGGTAAGACGAGTCTGGGAGAAATCGGCCGGCGACGAAGCGTAGACAGAAGACAGGGAGATCAGAGATCGAGAGGAGCGGTCAAGACAGAACAGCAGCGAAGAATATAAATAGGTTTGGATCAGATCACATCGTAAAATGGACACGTGCCATCATCTCCGCGATAGCGATTTTATTTTCCCACATTTTGTTTATTTATTATTATTGCTTTTTAAACTCTTTATTAATTTTCTTTTTTAATTTAAGATTTCTTCCGGGATTTTTTTCATTGACATACACATGCGTTTTTTTATTTATAAATTACAACTATAGGATTTACGAAATTTAACAGATTTCATAGTATCAGTTTCGCAGGTTTGTTGCATTTTATGTATGGTTCAAAGCAAATTTCTGTTTTACCTATATGATCTATTACACAAAGTCGTATAATGTTTTGGGCCCGTATGGGCTCTAAAGCCTTTAACCTTGTGTTATTCCATTCGCTAAAAGACTAGTTTATACTCAAGTGATTTATCTCCTTGTTTTAACGTCTAAAAAGATCTTGCCGCAAGGCTAGTTTTTGCCTCGATCAAAACGAACAGTCGCCACAAAAATGCTGGTTCATACTTAGCCACTTGGTTCCGCAGTCTCCACCGTTAGATTTCCCAAAATATTCACTCTAACAAAATCCAACGTCTCTATTAACGCCACACATTCTTTTTTTTCGAACTCAGTTTTTTTTTCGCTCGTAATACAAATCTGTGTAATGTTTCTGACACTGTTCACTTTTTCTCTCTTGTACTTTTGTGTTTGGTTTCTCACCTGAGAAGTCTGAGTTTCTTTCTTTCATTTTTTTTCGCCTTTTTGTGTATATTTTTTCCTATTAAGAGTTTCTCCGTACGATAAATTGTTATTTTCTTGCAATAATTGAAAAGGGCTTTTGAATAATTTTGTAACGTGATCACTTATTTTCTGATTACAATCCAAAATTCTTATGATCATGACATTATCGTCAGAGTCAAAAAGAGACAAAGATCGAGTGGTTCATAACTTTCCATTGGATTCTTCAATATCTCGAATTCTTTTTCCCCCGGCTATAAAGATAGAAGATTAATTTCATTCATGTCAGTAACACGGAACAGTGTCCAAGTACGTACATTCTTATACACTATATAGAAATTCTCTCTTTAACATATAGTATATTACTATAAATTTCTTTTGGATTCATAGATGGAAATATTTAGGTTAGGCAATAGGGAATCTTCCTTCTATCAAAGAGACAAAATAAATAAATAAAGTAAGAAAACTAATACTGTCACGAGATGCAAAGAGTGAAAAAAAATAAGTTATATGATTTATGTAACTCATATCTCTCAAAATGAAAAGATTTATGTAACCCTTTAAAGAATTTATTCTGTTTTCGTTGGATTTTTCTATTCTAAATGGGTTTTGTTGTACTGATTCAGTTAGCCATATATAATAAGAAATGGAAAAAGAAGTTACGATTCCAATATTTGTGGTGTAGGCGAATTTTCTAATCTACTAGCATGATGCAACTTTATTGACCAGATTATTATCATCATCATCATCATCATAATTGTAAATCCATGACATTAACTAGACCCCATTAAGATATTGTTTCCAAGTCTAATCACGGCTATAAAAACAGCATAAACATTGCAAAAGCCATATGACGACAAATAAATTAGTAAATAAGTATGTGAAAAACACTCAGATCTGTTGACCGGAAACAAAAGAAACCTCAGATCTTTGACCAAAATAAATTTATCATTGGTAGTTATTATTGAATTTGTTTTCATTATTTTTGCCAGACAATGAAAGTGACTATTCGATTTAATCCTAACAAAATAATTGTACGTCTCGACACATCGACCCTCCAGATTGTGGCATATAATTTCACTTTTTTAAAAAACGTTCGATGTTTTCAATTTTTTTCTTCATCAGACGACACACTTTAAATTATTTATACCTCTGTATACATGACTCTGTCTTATCAAAATTAATAGTAATATATTATCAAAAAAGAATCTCTTCTTACAATGTACTAGTATGGAAACTTGTGGCAACTTAGAGTAGAGAATCAAACTGATCTAATCATTCAAAAAAAGAGAATAAAAATGCATGAGATCTATATCTACCTAGGAATCATGTTTATGCCAACATACAAGCATAGCCACACACCTTCTCATGATGTAAAACCTTCCCTTCTGTTCTTTGGCCAAGCTACTGTACTTTTGTGTTATTGACCCTTTCTCTTTTTTCGATGAACTTCTTGAGATTGAAGACGACGAAGATGAAGGCACTGAGCATTTGGTGGATGAGCTCCGTACGAATGCAGGAGCTTTTGAGGAGGAAGCGCTTGTGGAGAAGCTTCTAGAGAACTTGGATTTAGATGAAGTTGAAGAAGATGAACACGACGCAGCTAATGCATCCTTTTTCGACAGCCTCCACTTCTCGTCCATCTTTGTGTTGCAGAAGAGAGAGGGAGAGAATGAGAGCTTCTGACTCAGATGGAGGGTTTCTGGTTTTATTTTACTTTTAGTTTGATTGTGAGTTTGTGGTGATTGAGCCAGAAGGAGAGATAGTGATCTAGAGAGATGGAGAGAGAGAGAGAAAGGGAAGCAAAGAGAGGGATAGTGTCTCTCTGCTTATGTCTACTATATAGTGAATGCTTCCAAAATAACTACTAAGTGGAAATGGTGAAGGCAAGGGAATGAAATAGTTTAAGTTTAAATTGTACTCTTAGCTAGCCCGGCTTTGCGTAATGTGCAACTATTATGTAATTAGGATTAATTATTGGAACTCCTGCTCAAAGTTTTACACCTTATTATACTTTTTTCAAAAATAGTACTAATGATTAGAAAATTACTTTAGTACTAGGAAAAAAAATTCTATACACCTGAGTTAAAAAAAAAATCAAATGAAGTTAGCTGTATAAAATAAAGTTGTTTTCATGACAGAAAAGCTAAATATTTCATGTTTTCTTGAAAACATTCTATAATTGTTTTTGTCCCCTAGTAGTTTTAAGAGATAAAGAAAGAATCTACATATATCATGTACAAAAAAGATATGAAAAATGATCAGTGTATATAATTCATTATTTTTTACTACATTAATTAATTTGAGTTTTAGTCTTAAATTTTATGTTATAATCATGGTTAAGCAGTTTTCAACAAACTTCGAAGGTTAATTTCCTTCTCAATTATTTTCTTGTATTTCAGTCCATTGAGTTGTATGAATATTTCTTTACCATATATTACTATGAAATTTTATATTTGATTCGATTACATATGTTTCAAGATAATTCAGTATAGACCGTAAGACGTGGGTAACCCGTAATCGCATATATTATATGCACACACTACGTTTTGGTGTTATACAAGGACGACGTTGTTAACATAAATCAACCGTCACATGAGTGAGAGAGCACAATAAATTTTATCAATAAAACTGACATAGTGGGACAGGAATCACAATGAAATTTGTAGAGGAATCACAATGGAATACTATTTTATCAATAAGAGTAAAGCATTTTCACAAAATGCAAGATATATATTTTGGAATCATGCCTACGGCTAAATATATAAGATCCAATTGAAAGAAGAGGGGGGACTCAAGTATTCCGCTTAAACACTGTGCCTTGAATAAAACTACTTGTAAATGACAAATTACATCTTTTGGTTAGACGAAACTGAACGTTTTTTATAAGATGGAAATTATCTTTCATTGGTATAGTGGTTGATGTTAATATAAGAGACATTGTCTCTAATTTGTCTAGAAACGTCTAAATTCAAGGAGCGGACTTGTCTCTCAAACAATTTAATGAATCAGTGGTCTACAATTCTAAGAGTTTTTAAAATTTTTGAAAACATTAATATATTTTTGTAAGAGGGCCATTTGGGAGTGTTTGGAGAGAAAGGAGCAGAGAGGGACGGGGGTAAAGTGTTTCTTACGATAAATAATTTGAAATCGGGGCCAAGAGTAGACAGCTTTGGTCTAATAATATTCCACTTGTTTTTTTCACTTATGTTTTCAAAAAATTATGGCTTTCTCGAAATTAACTCACTCCATTAATTACACTAAATAAACATTGTGTTGTACTTTCTACCATTTTTTTCAATTGGTAAACTGTCATGTTAGTTCATCCTCTAAAAGTCAGTCACAATCTAATTTCTAGTGTTGACGTCACCATGTTAATCACAGAGATGATCATGTTTTCTAGTATGTATATATGAGTACACACATTGTTACTTGTGAAGAGGAATGATAGATTTTGGTGTCGAAATTGCTTGATTTATGAGGGTCAAAGTGACCGTTGTTCCAAGTTTGGCTGGTTTATGTGGTCGGATTATAACGTTAAACGCATTTGCGTGGTTGGAAGCATTTATGTGCATGGTTATTAGGACAAGTTGTTTGTTTTGCTCTTGCGTTAGTTAAACAATCAAACATTTGAATTTTTGTACTTAACAAAGGGACAACAAAAGTTTCAAATCTAGACTCCTTTCTTTAACGATATTTGTTCATGGAAAAACATGTTTTTCAATAATCGTGAAATCTTCAATTGGCTCTAATACCATTTCAATTTTCAATAATCGTGAAATCTTCATTAAAGTGAAATGTGATACATGATTAAGCTTAAATACAAAGAAAACTTAACCAAAGATACTAACCAAACTAAACCATAACTAAAATTATATATATACACTCTAATAATGTTAAAAGATTATAGCATCCACAATTCAACAAAAATGTTTTACCCCCACCCACTATATCATTGAATTATGGACCGTCGCACTCTTCTCCGGTCGTGGTGAACCGGCTTTCAACAGATTAATGTGTTTTCGACTATAAGGTATGCAAAAATTTGCTCCATATGATCAAAGTGACCAAGCAGATTTTGAATCAGTATTGGTCCTCGGACTAGATATGTATACCACACAACTTTAAGCCAGGACTTGAAGACTTTCTTTAAGAGTTTCCATCCCTCGTTATGCCATATTAACCCACATAGCTTTCAATTTATTCTTGGAGAGAAAATAACTAGTGTAGCGGTTATGAAAACTTAAAACGCGTCCATGACTACAAATAATACAAAGACCATTTCTATATTAAATATAGAAAAACACTTATATTTTTCCCAACCTGACAGAAAACAAACAAAACAAAAAAGGAATAATTAACATCAAAAGTTCAAAACCAAACTAGTTCAACATAAAGTTCATACAAACATTGTTCTGCGTATCCTACATGACTACATCCAAAAAAAGAAGCCGAAACACTAAATATATATACACACACACCAACGGGACAATATAAGTCACAGAGGAGTCACAATCTAATACACACACACCAACGGGACAATATAAGTCAAAGAGGAGTCACAATCTAAGCGCAACTAGGTTGCCGCTTGGGAGGCTGCTACCACCGAGAAGAACAAGTCTAGATCCGGCGGCTGAAAATATCCCTTCTTCGGTGGTTCCCTCTTCTTCCCAAAGCCTAGTAGCGATCTCTTCCTTCTCACCGGAGGTGGACAAGGCGGATATGCTGGTATCCGGCAATCATCACGTGTAGGCGTCGTGCATCCCATCTGATAATCATCATCAACCGTCACCGTATCTCCGTCGTCGTAGTTTTTCTCCTCCATTTTTGTCCGCTCTCTCGCACTTTCCTAATAAGGTTCTTAATTAGATTGCTTCTTTATTACACTAGTTTTGGAAGTGACCGTAGCTTGTTCTGGAAGTTGCTAGGTACTTGCGGTCTAGAAACTTACACGTGGAGGAACGTACTGCCACGTGCTAAAGCGTAGTTATATTCAGGTGGGAATAGTTGCCACACATACCCCACTCGAGTCAAATGCTCGTTTATAATGTGGCTTAGTTAAAACGAAGCCCATTAAGCTAAACAAGGGCCCGAATTTACTGGAGCTAAGGCCATTAACCACGTTAAAGATTTGCGAAATAAATAACCGGTTGGTTTTTAGTTGAAAGACTAAACCGGTTGAAATAATCCACGGAACAACAACATATGTTGGAGTCTGGAACGCGTTGATGTCTTGGTTCCCAAGCAGCTCAAAAGTGTGACATAAATTGTTGTCCTCAACAAACACCATAAAAATCACAAATTTCGTTCTGGGCTCTTTATTTTTTTCAATCACCACATTTTCACTTGTTAAAATTTTGTTACTTTGCTCTATCTGAAACCAAAGCTGCCATCTTTCTCCTTTTGGGTTTTGATTAGATCTCCGATTTTGGGTTTCTATATATTATGCGAGCTCACTTTTGTTCGTTCTGATTATCTGACAATGATATTCTCCAAGCTTGGTTCTTCCCTCGCTCGATCCTCACGTTCTAAGGTTCGTTTCGTTGTGATGCTTTTTTTCCGACGCTTGTTAATTTTGTGTTTAATTTCCTATTTTTTTCAATTTTCCGGTGAAATTAGGGATTTGTGTACGGCGGTGGTGTGAGATCGGCGGTATTTAACCAAGGGAGGTTACGAGCGCCGCAGAATCTCGAGGCGGCCGTCAATCAGGTGGATGGTGGATTAGGGTTTTTGAGGCGGCACTTTGCTTCTTTTGCTGCTCGAAAGGGACTAGAAGCCGGTGATTTAAGCCGTGCTTTCGCTAACCCTAGATTGCGTCGGTTCTTTTCTAGTCAAACCCCAAAGAAGAAGAGTATGTAGCAAACCCTAAATTTTTATACGGATCAAATTAGGTGTTCACAGTAATTTGAGAGAGAATTGGAAGCCTAAATTGCTTTTCTTTTGCAGATTATGAGAACTACTATCCAAAAGACAGTAAGAAAGCACCCAAGAATGAGCAGAAATCTGAATCCAGAGGTGACGGTTTATGTAACATTCTCGTATTTTTGGATGTCGAATCCATTTGGTACTATGGAAAAGAAATTGAGTAGACTAGTTGATACATTTGAGAGTTTCGGGAATCATTTTATCGTCTTATTGAATTGATAATTAGGCACACAATTGTAGGATTGTTGACAACTATTCATTTTGAAAGGATTGTGAAAGTTTGTTTGAAGATTGTAGTAATTGAATATGTATTTGTTGCGATGCAGATGGTTCAAAGAAAAATGAAAACGAAAATGCTGGGGACGCGTTCTCAAATGAATATCAAAATATGTTAATTCCTCTTATGGCCATTGCTTTAATCCTTTCTACTTTCTCTCTTGGTTCCCGAGAACAGCAACAGGCAAGCATGTCCAACTATACTCTGTGTATCATGTTATCTATATAACTGCAGACGTGTGGGCCTGAGGAATGTCAACTAATTATCCGTGTTATATTTGTTGGTTCAGATTAGTTTCCAGGAGTTCAAAAACAAGCTCCTCGAGGCTGGTTTAGTGGATCACATAGATGTTTCCAATAAAGAAGTCGCAAAAGTCTATGTGAGGAGTTCACCAAAAAGCCAAACAACGGAAGAAGTTGTTCAAGGTCCTGGTAATGGAGTTCCTGCTAAAGGACGTGGTGGTCAGTATAAGTACTACTTTAATATTGGTAGTGTTGAATCATTTGAGGAGAAACTAGAAGAGGCCCAAGAAGCTATAGGCGTTAATTCTCATGACTTTGTTCCTGTCACCTACGTCAGTGAAACTATCTGGTACCAGGAACTATTGAGATTTGCACCGACTTTACTTCTCGTGGCTACGCTAATTTTTGGGGCAAGACGGATGCAAGGTGGACTGGGAGGTTTAGGCGGACCTGGTGGGAAGGCTGGCCGTGGAATTTTCAATATAGGGAAAGCTCAAATAACGAGAGCAGATAAAAACTCCAAGAATAAGGTCAGCATTTCAATCAGGGTGGAGAAGTTGAATTACCATCTTCATTTCCAATTCATGATGCTATTGAGATTTACTACTGATCTATTTTGTTTTTTGCCAGATATATTTTAAAGATGTTGCGGGATGCGAGGAGGCTAAACAAGAAATTATGGAATTTGTGCATTTCCTTCAGAACCCAAAGAAATATGAAGATTTGGGAGCTAAAATCCCAAAAGGTGCGCTTTTAGTTGGCCCACCCGGGACTGGAAAGACCCTTCTAGCAAAAGCTACTGCAGGAGAATCAGCTGTACCGTTTCTCTCAATATCTGGTTCAGATTTCATGGAGATGTTTGTTGGTGTTGGACCTTCCAGAGTGAGAAACTTGTTTCAAGAGGCTAGACAGTGTGCACCTAGCATAATATTTATTGATGAGATCGATGCGATTGGCCGTGCGAGGGGACGTGGAGGTTTCTCTGGTGGAAATGATGAGCGTGAAAGCACACTTAATCAACTGCTAGTTGAAATGGATGGATTTGGTACTACCGCTGGAGTTGTCGTCCTTGCTGGGACTAACAGGCCAGATATTCTTGATAAAGCTTTATTACGGCCTGGCCGGTTTGATCGCCAGATAACCATAGATAAACCTGATATTAAAGGCCGTGATCAGATATTCCAGATATACCTGAAGAAGATCAAACTTGATCACGAGCCCTCATATTACTCACAAAGGCTTGCAGCCCTCACTCCCGGATTTGCTGGAGCTGACATTGCGAATGTCTGTAACGAGGCGGCTCTTATTGCTGCCAGACATGAAGGAGCAACAGTTACAATGGCGCACTTTGACTCTGCAATCGATCGTGTTATTGGTGGTCTGGAGAAGAAAAACCGGGTATGTGCTTTCGCCTTTATCAACAAAATTCAACTGTTTGGCGTATTGCCAGTTTTTTATATTATTATTTGTTCATTTTCGTTTATATTGGAACCTGCTCCTTAGGAATCTAGGATAAATCTCAAATTTGAAACCCAACAAATTGGTGACGTATATTATCAGCACGATTTTTTTTTCTTTCTACAACGGAAACCTGAATGTTCTACAATCTCTTTTGGTGGTTTCATGACCGCAGGTAATAAGCAAGCTGGAGCGCCGTACAGTTGCATATCATGAATCTGGCCATGCGGTTGCTGGGTGGTTCCTGGAACATGCGGAACCGTTGCTAAAGGTGACTATTGTTCCTCGTGGCACAGCAGCGCTCGGATTTGCCCAGTATGTTCCAAATGAAAACTTGCTCATGACAAAAGAACAACTCTTTGATATGACTTGCATGACTCTCGGGGGCCGGGCAGCTGAACAGGTAAATCTTTCTATCAACTTCAACTTCTTCTGGGTGTGAACTGGTGGTGTTAAGAGTGATAAAAATCCAAAAAGTTGCAAAAGGACCAACCAAACCCAAAACGTAAAATCATTAAACAAAGCCCAAAGTTTTGTCTATTGTTGAAAACCCATAAACCTACAAAGTTCTCTAACATCCTCATATTAAAATGCTAAGCAAAGCACTCCAGGAAAAGGAAATAAAGAAATAGAAACCATAAATTAGGACATAGACAGTTGGTTGGTAGACAGTTTGTTGAGTTGTTTCCTCTTACAGAAGTCAAGAACTCATTAAGGTTTCAGGTCATAAACTTTCTGTTATTTGTTGTTGAAGATGTGAATCCTGTTAATTTTTCTGGTGGGTTTTGATTGCAGGTATTGATTGGAAGAATATCCACTGGGGCTCAGAACGATCTGGAAAAGGTGACTAAGATGACTTATGCGCAAGTGGCAGTGTACGGATTCAGCGACAAGATAGGATTGCTTTCATTCCCACAACGGGAAGACGAGTTCTCCAAGCCGTACAGCAACAGAACCGGTGCGATGATAGATGAAGAGGTCCGAGAATGGGTGGGGAAAGCTTACAAGCGGACGGTTGAGCTGATAGAGGAACACAAAGAGCAAGTGGCTCAGATCGCTGAGCTCTTGCTAGAGAAGGAGGTTTTGCATCAGGATGATCTCACTAAAGTATTGGGCGAGCGTCCGTTTAAGTCGGGTGAGACAACGAATTACGACAGGTTTAAATCTGGATTTGAAGAGTCGGAGAAGGAGAGCCAGAAGGAGTCTGTGCCGGTGAAGCCTGTGGAGGATGATGGAATTCCGCCTCTTGAGCCACAGGTAGTTCCGACGTAGCTGTTGGAGACACCCAAAGGTTACTACTACTCATTGTACATTTAATCCAAGGCAATAACAAAACACGCTTCTGTATCTTTCTGTTTTAGCACGGAGGGATTGATTGTTCTTTCTGGAAAAGTAACAAAGTTTTCACTTTATATATAAAATCTATCTTTTTCCAATTTCAAACTCATCGTATTTAGACAGTAGAATGTCATTGTATACAGCAAAAGTAAAGCAAATTAAGTACACCAAAACAAATGATACATCAATGACTCCACAAGCTCTGCCTCTAGAACAAAAATAATAAAACAGGACTTGGGATTACATGGATATTCTGTGATGAACACAAAAGCTAAGAAGGGACCCAACAAGAAGAAGAGAAGAGGATGCGACCTTTCCAACCTTGTAAGAACCAATTACTATCTTCATCAAGGACAAAGTCTTTATGATAACCCCATTTCTTCATCTTTTCCCTAAATAACTGCACAAGCTCTGCCTCCACTGGCTTCTGTTTAAATCCAGCCCTTATCATCCTCACTTGCCATTGCTTGTACGTCTCAGGTCTCTCCACTCTATCTACTCCTTCACATGCTATCACATTCATCACTTCTCTCCCGTAAAACTCCCCTTCGAAATGTATCCTCTCCGGGTTTTCTTTGGACAGAGTCGCACCAAACAAGTCAAAGAGTGCCGAGTAGTGAAACAAAGCTTCTTTGAACCGTGTGGTGAAGAACGGTGCGTTGAAAGATCCATTGACTGTCGAGCTGAGGAAAACGTTAGGGTTCATGTCTCTGATCAGTTTTAGAAATCCGTCCCTCGGGCAATCCTCTTCCCCTGGAATCACATCTCGGAGGTTCTTGAATCGGAGCACAGCATTAACTGCAAGAACTTCGTTTGGTCGGATCTTGAACTCCTCCATCTTGATTGTTTCCCAGTTCTTAGACGCAATTGCATTGTATTCAAATGGAACACCAAACCGTTTGCAATACTCTGTCAGTCTTCGACCTGTATCCTGTATTCTTTCAGTTGGACGAAGCCCATGTTGAGGAATCTCGATACCGGTAATCCGTAGTTTCCGTAGTCCGGGGTTGCTCTTTGATAAGTGCTGTATAAACATCGGCCACTGGAAACCATAAAGGATCCCAAAATCGACTATATGAAGAACCGAAGCATCCTTGGCAGCATCAAGAATCATCTTGTTGGAGAAGAAATAGATCAAAGTCATAAACGGAGACGCAGACAAGAACACACTATAGGATTTAAGAATCTGTGCAGCTGTTCGTTTCTTGGAGGAAATGGAATCGTAATAACTCTGGATCATAGTTCCTGTGCTACCTTCAAGACGCGCCTCAAGTGCATTGGCGAAGAAATGAGCTAGTCTCTGTGATGCATCACCAACAGGTGAACATTGCTTCCTTATCTGCCTCAGCAAATCATCAGCCGTAATCTTATCCCCTGCAGAAACAGATTGTGCGCATAGTGTGAGAAGTGTGCGGAAATCAACCGCTCGACTCTTCTTTTTCGCGCGGCCTTTCTTAACCAGAGCCTTGCTTGAACCATTTTCGCCATCTTCGATAATCTGCGGATCGCATTCACCATCAAGAAGCAAAACCTTATCAAACATTTCTGTTAATTTCCCATCTTCCTCATTCACTGCGAATTGCTTACTCCTCCTCCTAGCTTCCTCTAGATCATCTTCTTCTTCTTCCCGCTCGTGATGATTCTTCCTAGTTTTCGAGATAGCTGACCATCCTTCCTCTACTTTCACCGGAACAACTCTTTCCATCTCAGGCTCAAGATTAAAGATCCATTGATCAGTATTAGGAAGAAACTTGCTAGCTTCCTCTAACCCTCTCTTAAACTGCAGAACTGATTCTGCATCACTAAACATACTCCTGACAAGAATCTCATTCGCTGGCTGCCCGAATTGCTCACCTCCACGCAACATGTTAGACCCTGGAAATGACACAACACCAGAATCACCAAGATGTTTATTATCAAACAACACTTCATTCTCGATGCGTACACTAGAATTGCTGCTGTTACTATAATCACCACTATTACTACTACTACTGGTAGTAATCGAATTATTAGGTATAGAAGACTGAGTCTGCGAGTCGCTGATGACTTGCTGCAACATTTCCTCGGTTTGTCGAAGAGCCAAGGAATCATAGAAGATAGACTGCTTCTCAGCGAGACTCTCTTCCATAAGGAGCTGGTTTACATATTTCAAAAGGGTGTTTTCAGAATCAATCTCATCAGCTGGTGGAGAAAAGTGATGATCTTGATCTGGAACCCAAATCGAAGGTTGGTGATAGTATTGATCCATCCGAAGATCAAAATCACTAGAAGAAGGAACACCGAATCCAAGATCCGGAATCGAAGTTGGTAAGAAACTCACATCGTAGCCGTTGACCACACCTGAGTAATTCGATTCCATCATCCAAAAAAAGAAACTCTTTTTTATTTTTTTGTAAAACCCTAAATTCCCTGAATTTGGCTTCTCGACATACAAAGAACAGAGTTTTACAAAAGATTCAGCAACGAAATCTGAATCAGAGGAGGACTCTAGACAACATTGCTTACATCTGAAGAGGAAGTGGGATGATTAAGTGGAAAAAGTAGGAGGAGGCATAAAGGTGAGAACTTTATCGATCAATTCATTAAAAAGAGATAATTTAAGGACATGTTGGCGAAGAGTAATATTCAAATGGGATTGGGTATAATTGCTAAGCGTGAGAGAAGAAGCAAGAAATTGAGAACTGTAGAGAGATTAGAGGAAGGAGGAAGTTTCCCGGGAAACTCGAAAGGGGGACAAGACCAGTCTTGCGATTCGTCCGAGGAGTCAAAACTCAAAACTATCTCTCTTTTGACTTGTCATTAAGAGTATTCTTGGGCTTGATGGGCCCAGTTTTTATTGTAGTGATTGTCATGTTATCCACAAAAAGTAATGACTAGTGGTTCTTTTTAAGTAGTGATTTGTCTCCTAATTCCCCCATATGTTGACCGCTTATCGAAGCTTAAATGATCCATATGTTTGTTGATACTAGCTTATAATTTTGTTTGCTTCAAGAAAGTAGTTGCCAAAATTGAATATGTCGACGAGTTACTTAGGATCATTATTTTCTTAATAACAACAAGTGTACTTACTGATTTTTAAAATTTGTATAGTATTTTATAAATAGCTCGAGATGCTTCTCATTTGGGATATGTTAGACATTTTTTTATATATATAATAGATGCGGTCAAACCGTACAAATTATTAATTTATAATTATGTGAACCATAGAAGTGATGTTTTTGATTTACATATGTACGATCTTGGATTCTAAAAATACTAACAAAATTTCTAAATTACATATTCCGGCCGCTTTTAGATGGTGTCTATATCAAAATTATGTATATGTTACTTGATCAACTCTTGTTTTATGATTATTATTATTTTGATGTAAAGTCAAATGTGTTTGCATATAAAATAAATATGTGATTCCAACAGTTTCAAGTTGACAAAAAATCATATGTAAAACTTGGAGAGCAAGATTATTAAAGGTTCCTGATAGGTGGAGTTGATTATTTGACCAGTACGAATTATTTAAAAAATAGTTGATGTTAGCTGATGAATACTATATCAACAAACAAACGAAATATGATAACATAAAGTGACTTCATCGTAATAATTATATAGAACAGCGACAATAAATAAACACAAGAAAGTGAAAAGGACCCCTCCAGATCTGATCCCACAATGCCATTCTGACATATATTGTGAGATTCTCACCACGTATTATTGTACTAGTACATGAAGAAATACTTTTATGTCAGAAAAACTCGAAATTGAGTGGGTGTCACGTTTTTGAGTAACTATATTTTTCTGTCTCCAAATAAATATTCAACTCTTTCGGCGTTATAAACAAATCCTGGATATAATAGTTAGGAAAGTTTATTGGATGGATTATTTGTTTGATTTTGAAATTATTGTTTGTTGTTTGTTGTTTGTTGTTCAATCAATAATTGTAAGACTTTAGTTAAAATGATGTAATACTTCTGATTAGTACTAGTAGGCTTTCATAGGGGTTTTCACTTTCCAGGTTTTAAAGTTTTCATTATTATTTCTGATTATGTCGTCCTAGTACATGATTATCTACTTTTCGGTGTGTTTTGTAGTACGAGATGACGAGATGTCACACTCTGCAATAGAACTGTATAAACAAGACACTGAAAAAAATGTAACTTTTCATTATTTATGCAACAAAAGATTACATGAACATATAGCAAAAGATCATGCAATGAGTACTATATCTCTTAGGCTACACTCTTACACACGCTATGTCACAAGCATAATATAACAACATTCTAGTGTTCAAGAACCCTAACTCTGAACTTAATCCACTCGTGTTGGCGAGAGACTATCAACAGAAAAGCCCTACATAAATCCCAGTCGCTTAGAACGTAAGAAACAACATCTATGAAGACGAAGGAACCCATAGAGATGAAGCATACACGATTCTACCTTTCCACCCTTGAAGTAACCAGTTACCGTTTTGATCAACATCGAAGTTTTTATCGTACCCGTTTTCGATTTTCAACTTCAGATTCTGCATCAGTTCCTTCTCAAGCGGAAGCTGTCTAAATCCGGCTCGGATCAGTCTCGCCTGCCACTGCTTATATGTCTCTGGTCTCTCCACTCTCTCTGTTCCTTCACAAGCCACAACATTCACAATCTCTCTCCCATAAAACTCTTTCTCATACATCAGCCTCATCTCGTCTTCCCTAGCTAGCTTCGAGTCACACATATCAAACACAGCCGAGTAATGAAACAACGCTTCTCTGAACCTCGTGACAAAGAATGGCGCGTTGTAATTCCCGCTTAAGATCGCTGGAATGAAGACATTCGGGTTTATTTTTCTTATCAGCTTCAAAACTGCATCTCTCGGGCTGTTTACCAGAACGGTCTCATCTAGAAGGTTCCTGAAACGGAACAAAGAGTTCACAACCACATACTCTCCTTGTCGAAGCTTTAAGTCTTCGACTTGGATCGTTTCCCATTTCTGAGCAATTGCGTTGTACTCAAACGGAACATTGTGTCGCTGACAGTATCGAGCCAAGCGATGACCTGTCTCCTGAACTCCTTCCGCTGGTCTAAAACCGCGCTGAGGAAGCTCTATACCGGTAATTCGAAGCTTAGGCGAACCACCAGGTCTGCTGAGCGAGAGGCGATGAATCAGAGCAGGCCACTGAAAACCGTAAGATATTCCGAAATCTATTATGTGGATCGTGTTGGCGTTTGCAGTGAAACGCATCATGCTGTGGTTAGCAAATATGATAGCAGCTTTCTTGAAAGGGCAGACCGACATGTATGTCTGGTAAGCCTTCAACATGTCTGCTGCAGACGTTTTCTTCGAAGATAAAGCGGTGTAGATCTGTGTACCGGTCCCAGCTAAGCGTGCTTCAAGACTATTTGCAAAATAATGAGCCAACCGCTCTGAACCATTGCCTAGAGGCGAAGAATGCTCTCGTATCTGCCTTAGCATTTCGTTGGCGGTTCTACGATCATCCACTGATACAGCTTGTGCACATAACACCAAAAGAGTCCTCAAATCAGCAGTTTCTTTCTTAGAATCGTTACTATGACTAGTAGAAGTTGATTTCTTCCCACGAATCTTTGCTCCATTTGACTGTGCGGTCACGACTTTAGCGGATTCTGTAGGAAAGTTCTGGTTAAGAATGCATACAGGTTTCCCAGGGCCACATACCAAGATCTTATCAAACATTTCAGAAAGCTCGCTTTCCTCAACATAAACAGCTGATTGCTTGTTACTTCTTTCTTCAACGAAATCTTCATCTTCGTCGCGCCAATGGCTTTTCTTACCAGTTAATCTGTTGGGAGGAGGAGCATAGCTATGATGATGATGATGCTCTGTCTCATCTTTCTTCTCCGTCTTAACAAAAACCTCAGAACCATTTTCCTTGGAACCAGAATTCATAGGGATGTAACTATCCACATCAATAAAGAGCTGAGAAGACTTAGGAAGGAACTTACTAGCTTCCTCAACCCCTTTCTTGAACTGCATAGCCAATTCATCATCTTTAAACATATTCGAAACCAAATCATCGCCAAAACCTGAACCGTAAACCGCACTATTACCACCACCACCACCACCGGTGACACTGTTGGACCTAGAAGTAGACTGGAAAACAAAATTACTCGGCATAGGTGTATGTAACCAAGAAGGTCTATTCTCCAAACCATCAACACTCCAGTGAGAATCAGAGGAAGTAGTGGTAGTGGTGCTAGCGTAATCACTAAAAGCACCACCTGAACAAGAACCGTCAGGGCTATCACTAGCCAATCTCTCAGGATGATCCACAGAAGAAGCAGAAGACGAAGAAGGGTATTTCTCACCAAGAGCCTCATAGAGAGATTTCTCAGCAGCTTGAAGAGCCAAAGCGTCATGAAACATACAAGGCTTCTCTTCCATATCCTCTTCCATAAGAACTTGGCTTATATACTTCAAAACAGAATCAGAGAAATCAGCGTCATCAGATGAAGATGATAACAGATCTCCTGCTACAGCTTTGTTGTTGATGTTGTTGTTGTTGTTGTTCTGGGAGGGATATGCCTCTGGAGGATCCAAGGATGAGAAATCTAAGTCATCTAAATAGAACCCATTAGCTAAACCTAAGGTTTGGTTTGAGGAGGGAGGCAAATCAAAGTCCTTATTGAAATCCAACTCGTCCATGGATCCAGGGAATCCATCCGGATAAGAACCCATGTGGATCCAACTCCAAAAACCCAAAAATCCAGAGTCGTTAATATCTAATAAAGGTCGAATCTTTATTCTCCTGATCAATCACCAAAACCAAAAAAGCAGAGCACTGAAGAAGATGAGAAGAGAAGAGAGTAAAAATTACAAAGCAGGGAGATTTCAGAGAAGAAAGCGTACCTCTTTGTGGATTCGGCAACAAGATGACAAAGAAGAACCTTGAGTAAGAGGGAAAAAGGGTCTGTGTTACTGTGTACGCGGTGAAGAGAGAGAGAGAGACTAGAAAGAAGATGATGAAGCAGATGAAAGATAAGAACTAATTAATTGTTTTTACTCTCTCTACAGAGATAATATAAAAGAATATGCCCTTGTCTCTTTTCTTTTCTTTTAAATTTCACTCAGAAATATAAGTCGATCAGGCAACTTCTTGGGTCTATCTGTTGTCTGAAAAGAATCTTTCCGAATCAAGACAAGTTTCAATTTTCACTGTTTATTGTTTACTTTTACTAGAAACTGATATTTATTTGGAAATTTATCAATTTCTTTAGTTTTAATTTTATTTCAGATATTAATTTTATTATTTAATTAGTTTAGTGAATACGAATTATAATGTAAAGGATGTTAAGGCGATGAGATTTTATGATTCTTTTCTTTCCAAAACAGCATTATTTTTGTGTGGTGAGACCAATCTAGAAAGTACACGAATGAAACAATGTTACTTTCATAGAAAGATAACGTACTATATGATTACTGATTAGTGATTACATTTTATTTTATTTTTGACAGCAGTGATTACTGATTAGTGATTACATTTTATTTTATTTTTGACAGCAGTGATTACTGATTAGTGACTACATAAAATAGATTTATTGAACAATTTTTTGGCAAGAAAAGAAATAGATATACAAGTCACTCTATGGATACCATACCACCAAAAAAATCAATCTCAATATCGTAAGAATTTTAAGGAATATGCACAAGATGGCCTGAGATTCAAAAAGTTACTGTGTATTATGTTTTGATAATCGTTATACAAGTCACACTTTATTATTTCATAGTCATTTTACTTTTCTTCCCATATCTTATATTTCAACATTCCTGGCTGCTCACTAGTTTTTCGTTGACCCGACTAAGATAATAATTCCAATTATAAAATTTGTTATCTCCTTTTTAAAAATCATCTTAACCTTAATATATGCGGGAGAGATGGTTTGGACTTTGGAGAGACCAAAAAAAACTTGGAAGAAAATATTCATGGCCAAGAACAACGAGGATAAATTCCGAAGAGAATACATAACGAAGCCAGTAAGGTCCGTCTCTTGCGATATATGATTGATGTCGGCCTTCCTTAGTGACACTGCTAGCGCAACTGTGTTGTTGCTTTCGGTCCACAAATGGTATCCCAATCTTGAAATTTACTTAAAAACATATAATAATATTCTAGTGTTGGCTAATAATTGAACAATTTCAACAACAAAGATTATGACAATACTAGGAACTAGCAAATGACAATTTTTAAAATACTGCACTTTTAAAGCAAAATAAGACAAAAGAAAAAATTGAGAGATCAGACGATGTGCTAAGCTTGGAAGTTTGGAACAAGACAATTTCGCTGTAGCAATATCATGAATTTCTTACATTAATTGCACCTTACTTTCGCTTCCCACTAAAAGATTGGACTAATCGTAGCTTCATGAACACATCCATTTTTTTTACTTTCGTAGCCACATAGCAAACGATGCTAGCAAAAAAGTTTACTCATCGATAGGTGTCGACTTTTGAGAAAGATATGAAATAATGAAAATGACAACTTCATTTATTTCTCTCGGTTGATCTATGAGATCCTAAAGTATCTCCCATCTTATTCTCTTTTCTTCTGTAAGTGTCCAAAAAAGTCTGTTTAGCCATTGAAAAAAGTCGCATAGCTATTACCACAAAAAGCCAAAGTGAATAATTATTGGTACGTATGTTATGTTTCCTTTTCTCCTTATCAACTCTACCTTTTCTTGTCAAGGAATCTTATCAGGATCTCAATTTTGCAAGGCACCAAAAGGAAGAAACCTCTTATTACAACCAAGCACTGTGACAATTACATAGGACTTCACATATCTTCATCTATATATCTTCTTCTTCTTCTTCTTCTTTACCACACAATCCATTCCTTTTTTTTTACATTGAATCTTCTCAAATACATGCATAAAACAGATAAACAAACAAACAAAAAAGTATATATGAACGAATAAATTCCAGGTTTATCCTGCTAACGTCCATTATCACGTTGCGAAGATAATATTTTAATCCCGGCCTATAGACCAAGACTGGTCTCGAGCTGCTGGGGTCCCTCTAGTAACTGGTGTTTCCCCTGTTGCTGGGACCAGTAGGCATGAGCCGTTAGTACCCGGTCTAAGAGCTCCTGTGGAACTGGCTCACCTCTCCTTTGTTGCGGTGATATTCTTGCTGTGTGCACCAGCGTCTTCCATTTGTCCTAATCAATCCCAAAATTAGTTACTTCTTGCACAAGAAACATAGACCTCATTCACTGTAAGGAGAGAGTTTTATTTTACCTTCAAATCAACGTAAGTACGGTGCTTAGCATTATCAAAAGCTCGCAATTTTACGTCACGCCACCTGCAGATAGATATGCACAACAATCTTAGAACTATCTTGAACCAATTATTGATGGAAATTAAGTCTTATACTTTGGTGAACATAAAAAATTTAGTTACCTTCCGGTCCCAAGTCTCTCCACAGCTTGAACAAGGGCCTCTACTTCAGCAACAGAAAAAGGTCGACGGATCCTACGCTGTGCCACTTCAGATCGCTTGGTTTTCCGAGGTGGGACTACTGTCAACGCCTGAGCATGCAGAGGAGATACAGGAATCAAGGCTCTCGAGTAGATGGTTTTACCCCTATTTGGTGCAGAGGGTTTGGAGTCAAGGTCACTTTCTACAGAGTTACTCGGTTTAGCATGCTTCCCTGGTGATGGGAGACACCTAATGATGTCAAAAAAGTTTTGGAAAACATCAGAAACAGAGTTCTTCTCTACACTAAAGAAAGAAGCAGCATACATTGACCTCTGGATAGAGACTGACCTTGTTAGAGTGTGAGGTACATTACAGGGACGTGCAAAGTCAGAATCTTCAGGAGATAGTGGTTTTGTGGATTGTGGAGGATTTGGCTCAAGACAAAACCCTAAAGTGTCTGAAAGAGTGTCTAGAGAGAGTCCAGTCTGTAGAAGCATTTTACTGTCGTCTCTAACCTTTTTCCCATGAACCAGAACACCTATGCGTAATCCACCTCCAAGTATCGAGGTCACAGCTTCCAACACTGTCCTCTAGCGAGAAGAAGTAAAGTTTCATCAATCATTATCCATAAACATGAAGGAGATCCTTCCAGAAAATTATAAGCCGAAAAATCCTAACCTTTAGCGAACCGACAGTAGCTGTCTCTGGAATTTCAATGAAAAGTTCAGGGACTCTAAATGACTTGATTCCAAGTTTCACTAAGCACAACAAGAAAAAATGAACAGAATTAATACAAAAATCTGATTGGTAAAAATAACAAAAAACCTCAATAGAAATAGATACCGTTATTAGAATCTCTTGGTGATTGGAATGCTGCAGGCTGCTTCTGACAAGCTATGGATGATAGAAAAGCTGAAGCTGCCAAAAACAAAGTTCAAAGTTAATCACTATATCATCGTAAAGTGATTTTTGACGTTAAATGACTAGCTTCCGATAATATACCCTTTCGAGGTGAACCAGACTGGCCTTCATTTTTATTTGTTTCCTCGGATTGTGATGCTGTATAACCATCAAAGTATCTCCTTTTCTTTATTGGATAGTTCCTCTCTGATCTTAAGCTTTTAAGACAATGTTTCTTGCTATAGTAATCAGACTTCAAGTCCAAGTCTAAAACATTTTCAGACAAAGACACATAAATAAACCATAACATCTTGAAAAGTACATATGACTTGCTCACAAATGGTCCATAATGTTCACCTGAATTAGTTACTGTTGTATCTTTCAGCTTTGGAGGGACTTTACAATACTTGGAAGCCCAAACTTTCCTTATTCTTCTATCTCCAATACGCAGAGTTGACCTAAATGATTTTGTTCTGTAACAGGCTGAGAAGTTTTCGCCATCATCATTTTCCTTACCGTGTAAATCTACATCATCGGAGCATGTTGAAGGATTTTGGGGAATAGGTTTCCTGAATCCACTACCTATATGTTTCTCATCCTTACCTACAACATTCCTTGATAACTTTGCTTCAAAATTTAACCCTCCAAGCATTGATTTCTTATCATTAGACTCTGACCTATAGCAATCACCATTATTGATCTTGGATTCATCATACGCCAATTCTTGAGTTTCAAACTTCTCAGAGGAATCAGAAGTTATACCAGAAGAAGATCCAAAATGGAACTCTTTAAGGGGACTTGGAGATCTATTAAAGCTTTGCATTTCATGAGATTTTTGAAGAATCTCAGAGACAAAGAAACTCCGTTCAGCATTATTATTATCATGATCAGAATTTGTAGTCTCTTCTTCCACCATTATATCGCCGCCGTTAAGCGGCTCTTTCTTAACTGCACACTGATCTTCATTATTACCAGAGGTATTGTTACTTGAGGAAGAAGAATTCCCACCTTCAAGCAGCAGTTTTCCAGCTACTGCAGCCAACAAATCGAAAGACGATATTTGATGGTTTTCGCTTTTCTTCTTGAAAGCACTCTTCTAGCAAAACACAAAACACAAACATATATATCAGAAGGGAACATTAGAACATATATAAAACTGATAAGAAACACACAAAAAAGTTAAGAATTGTATTTACTCTTGGTGATCTGGCAGCTCGAGGTGTGTGAGGCACCTCATAGCCATTGAATCCATAATCGGGCCTCTTTTGCAACACCATGATTTGAAGAACATTTCAATCATTCAACAAAACGAAGGCATTCTCACGGATTACAAGATCCCTGGAGAAAAACAATTAGGTTACTGAGTCCAACAATGTATTAGCATTTATCTATAAAATTTCTTACGTTGCAAGAAAATCTCACATACTGTATATGTGATAGCAGATTATTTCCAATTTCAGACATCATTTTTTGTAAAACCCTAGCTAGAATCCAAGTTATTGAAATTTCCACGATCTAAAGCCTCATTTGATTAATGACCGTAGAGTGAAAACAGAGCATGAATTTACCAAGAAAAATAATGAACAATTCTGGTCTTGTAATATTTTCATGAAAAACAAACACGGTTCAGCTTCTGTGAGAAACCAAATTACAACATCAAAAAACCCTCAAGCTAGAAAACTATAAACATAAAAAACCGCAATTCAAATTGCAGATCCAAAAAAACTTCAAAAATAATCTCACCTTTTCTTCTGAAACAAGGTGAGATCAGAATGTTTATGATCTTATTTTCTCATCAACCCACACAAAGCAAAAAAGTTTCTGTCTTATTATTTATTTTTTGTTGTGGGAAATCGAAAAACCCCTTAATGTGGGAAAAAAGCACGGAAGGAGACAAGGGCTTAAACCCCTGGTCTTATACGAGAGTAGTAACACAGAGGACGTGTCTGAAAAAAGAAGAAGAGCGAATAACCGGCTATAACCAGTAAACCCCACCCTGAAGACCTGTTCTTCTTCTCCCTTCTTGGGTCACCACCACTGTCTCACGTACTTCCCCCTGATTCGGCCACGTGTTGTCTCTGTCGGATCGTCCGGCTTTTTTTACAACACACAAACTTCGACAATAACGTTGAGTCACACATGCCATGTAATGTTTTTTTTTTCCTTTCAGTCCAAGCCATGTCATTCTCCTGTTTATTTTATTTTGTCTTTTTCAGTTTTTCTTCTTCTATTTTATTTTATAATAACAAATTTGTTTTCATTGAGAACCCTATCTATTTTCTGATGCAAAATACTTTAACCTAAACCTAATTAACCTAACCGATCGATCAATTCGGTTTGCAGCTATCAACCGATCGGCAATGCTTCAAATATACTTTGGCATCACTGAACCGAACGGTTCTTCAGTTCTTTCCCAACCTGCCGAGAATCCGAATTGAATAGTCCTTCTAAATGCTGGAAACTTTGAACGGAACGATGGATCTGAGAGTAAATACCGAAGTGAAGCTCGTCTTCTTCTTCTTCTTCTCTGTCGGTAGCATCGAAATCGCGAAGGACAAAGAACACGTGTTTCAAGAAGATGAAATTAGGATTTCTTCTTGGGCTTACAAAGTTCCTACAGCCCAAAAAATAACATTTCTACACCACAGCCTACACTTTCGGCCCACAAAATAAAAACCCAGTGAATTTCCAAGCCCACCGAAAAAACCGAACCGCATAAACAGATTCTTTAAACCGAATAAAATCACAAATATCTGTATGAGTGGATATTCTTCTTGTATAATTAAAAGAGTACTTTCAACTTTCGATAGCACAAGAAGAAGCTATTAAGTATCAACACGTTCAACATACAGACTTAACACCCAAATTGTGCAATAGACGCTTCATAATACAAATTATACAGACTGATCATTATACACCCAACCATGAGAATAATGACTAACGTGCCTTTGGGTTTATTTCGGTGTCTACAACTATGCTCAGTTCCAGAGGACTGCTTAAGTCCACCTCTTGGCTTTTTCTCCACTTTTCACATGTTTCCAAACATTCGTTTAGCACATGAACGACCTGAGACATGTTTGGTCTCTCTTTGGAAGTACGGTTCACACATGACATTGCCAATTCAACAACTTTCCATGCAGAACTTGTGTCATAATCTTGATGGAGGTTTGGATCCACTATACTTTCAATATCACCATTTTCGAGTATAAAACTGGTCCATTCCACTATGTTACAATTTTCACGGGATAAATCAATCACATCTTGGCCGCTGATGATTTCCAGTAAGACAACCCCAAAGCTATATACATCACTCTTCATGCTTAACAAGCTGGTTTTGTGGTACCTATAACAAAAGATTTTAAAGATATGGTTCACTTTTTTTTTCAGAAAGCAAGAAAATCGATCGAAGACATGCATGTTTAAATGTACAATGTGATATAAATCCTCCACTACTTACTCCGGATCAAGATATCCAAATGTTCCAGCAACAACCGTAGGTTGAGCTTCATTTCCTATTAGGAAGGATCTTGAGAGTCCGAAATCAGCAATTTTGGCCTCAAATTCTTCACTCAACAATATATTAGTACTTTTGACATCTCTATGAACGATTTTTGGCTTGCATCCAGTATGCAAATACTCAATTCCTACCATATGTTAAACCTCGTATGTTAACTAATTATCATAAATATGGAGTTTAAGAGAGAATTTATATATATCAGCTTAAACTATATATAATAATATTTCTACACACCTATGGCGGATTCAAGAGCTATTTTAAGTCTTATCGGCCAGCTCAAAACAGAACAACCAGGTTTTCCTGCAATAACAACCAAGTGGCTTAAGAAGTTTGTTTGAAAGAGAACCTATAAATTGTTGTATCAAATTTTCATGTGTTTTACCTGAGAGATGCTCTTTTAAGTTTCCCTTTCCCATTAACTCGTAGATGAGAGCTAAGCCATTATCATCATCACAATATCCAATGAGGCTTACTAACTTTTCATGGTGAACTCTTAAAAGTAGTTCGACCTAACAATCAAGGACGACATAAAGAAAAAAGTGTAACCAATTGATTCCTGATCTCAAACATTAACCTCTTTTTCCAAAACTTTAGTAAAAGATTTAATAAGAATACCTCTGTTTTGAATTCTTTATAGCCCTGAGCTGATGAATGAGAAAGCACTTTAATAGCTGCTTGTTCATTATTTAAACAACCTTGATAGACAACACCGAACCCTCCTTTACCAATAACAACTTGAAAGTTATTTGTCATTTTGTTAACGTCAGAGTAAGTAAATCTTCTATTTTCCGATTTGAAGGATGAGCGTGTAACTGCATAGAAAAATTTAACAGAATTCCATGAGAGCTATACAATATGGGATTATATTCTTCTATATGTTATTCTCCTTTAAGTACCTTTCCCAGCAGATGGCTTTCTCCTTCTTAAAACAAATATGAGAACTAACACAAGTATGATAATGGCCACTGCAGAAACAGATGCCGCAACCGCAGCTGTTGGGAATCTTGTACCGCAAGACACACAAATCATATTTTCGTCAACCCTAAAGAATAAAGAACGTAGTGAATTTCAGAAACGAGAGTGGGCACGTAGTAAATCAATAAAGATCATCTCAAAAAGAAATCTTACAATAGCTTTAATCCTTCCTTTTTTCTATCAAGAAGGGCTTGAGGAACCAAACCGCTAAGTTTGTTTCCACTTAAGTTTCTGTGAATATATAGACAAATCAGTAGATCATCTAGTTAGTAAATGTAAAACATTATGATAAAAATGGCTTATTTTGCTTTCAACAACACTTACATGACCAACAAATATTTCATCTTGGCTAGAAATTCAGGCACTTTACCAGTCAAGTTGTTTTGGGACAGGTCCCTGTTGCAACAAAAAATTGTTAACAAGTGTTTTGAATACATCTTCATTTTGTTATAGAGATACGTACAGTTCTTGAAGTTGAGTTAGATTTTGTATGCTAGGTGGTATAACTCCATTTAATCCACTTGAAGACAAATCTCTGTTTGGAAGATCCAAGACATATCACATCAGATACATTTCAGGGCTTAAGATTTGCTAACAACATTGAGTTAGAATAAATGCTCTCACAATTTCACGATTCTTGGTGGTGTGGACACATCAATTACGTTGCAGCTTAAGCCAGTCCACAAAAACTGTTTAGGGACACATGGATCGCCCTGCCAGCTGATTCTGTTCAGTCCATAACTAGCTTGAATATTCTTTACAGCAATGACTGAAACATGGTGCAAATTAGCAAGAAATAATACGTGTAAAAAGCTATATGCATATTTGTTCAAAGGCAACATACCATCATTTTGATTTGTTTCTGATTGAGGAAACTCAATGCCCGTGAAAATTTCGAAAGCATTCATCAAGGGTGGAAGAGTCGATTTCGGAGTTTTTATAAGTTGCAGACGACAAAATCCTCCCTCGCATGTCAGTGGTACATTGTTGAACATAACTTGTGCTTCAAATCTGGTAGGACGGAAAGGATCGAAATGAACTTTATTATTTACCACAACTTCGAATTCTCTAGTTTCATTGGCCTGGACTTCCATGATCTCGGCGATGTAAATATAACCGTAAACCTGGTCAGTAGCCGTCTTCAAATTCCAGGTAATGGTCATTGGATCACTGGCATTAGCGGGCATGGCGCCGGTCCTAAGTACATCTTGTGGTGGGTCATAGCCATCTATAGAATCAATAACGTGGTGACTTGTGTTTATATGCGTCCATTCTGGTAATATCAACGGCACCCAAATTCTATCATGCACATCTTGGGGATAACTGCCAAAATCAAGTTATATATTTTACTTTACATCAACTAATAACAATAATTAATACTGTATAATCTTGGTTTACGCTAGATGGCTTAAATGACAATAATATTAAAGTTTTTGTGGAGATTAAAGTTTCTGCTCATAATCTACTTTGGTTATTTATAAAGCATAAGGTGAAAATAAGGTACCGTATATAGTTGTTTGAATCGGTGAAATAGAACCGGTTATAATTCCTCAAGGAACCGGTTTGAGCAATATAAGTATCATATAGCAAGGGTCTCAACTCTATGGATGATATCATTGGTGTACTCGTCCCTGTCTTGACGAGACATATGTCCAAGATGTTAGACCTTGTGATGTGAATGATCTCCTCCAGAACTCCATCACCTGACTTCCCCATATCTATGGTTGTCCAAATATTAGGACCAAGATAGAGGTCGAATCTTGGAGAATTGTTAAGCCCGTCATAGTTTCCATATCGAAACATAACCCTGATTAGATAATTTGTGTCTTGCTTGACATTTAGACTGTAACAATTTCGGATTCCATCCGGAAAGTATCTCAAAACCGTATATGGCTTCCTGAGTTTCATAAGCAAGTCTTTTTGGACATTACCAGTTTTTCCTCCTTGAATGAAATCAGCATCGGATATGTACGTCAGATTGCTATTTGCTTCGTTGTAAGGAGACTCGTTAGAAGCTAATCCACAATCCAAACTGATGAATCCTGGTAAGACCGAAAAGGGAGAGGTACATATTGTTTTTCTTATATAAAGTTCTATCTCAAAAAAAAATTTAGAATGGTTTATTTCCAAAATTATTGTAAAAAAGAAAAACAGATGATAAAAAGACCTTGTTGATTCTGAGATTGAACAAGATGTAAGATGGATAAAGTGGCACACGCAGCAAACAGAAGCCTGGTGCAAGTGTCCATTTTTGATGATTTCTTCGTTCACAACTAACAAAACTTACTACTACCAAAGTTTTGAAATGGACAAATTTTTAGTGTTATAAGCTGCAAATGGAATTAATCATGGTGACGTCTACGTATAAATTTTGTTTTAAAAACTTAAACTTTTGCCATGGTTTTATCTAACGAATAATAACAGCTAACCACTGGTATAATATCCATATAAAATAAATCAAGACGTTAGTGGTTGATTATAAAATTTTTGAAATGAAAAATATGCAACCAGGTTATATACTCTCTATATTTTAAAAATCTCGATTCATTTGTTCACTTTTGCTTATATTCGTGGTTTGATTCTGACACGATCGGTGACTTTGCCATATATGAATATGACATCCCTTCACACACACGGTAATAACTCATTTTCTCAGGTTAATCTACTATAGGTGTGCTTGATGATAACCAATTAGAATCAATCAGTTCTACTAATTTCCACTTGCAAACCTTTTTTATAAAATTTAAACATGACACACACTTGTCAGATTTTATAATTCCACTTGAGAAAAGTCTTACCATAATCAAATTATTAGACAAATTATTTCGAATTTGGTTAGAAGATCGGTCCAACTCAATAGGTGGCTTATTGTTATTGGTATGTGAACGTTGACATATTTCCCGTTATGATCCGCCCCAAGCAGAAATATAAGTTAATAAATAATTATTTAACAATTCATCCGTTTTTTATATCCAAAGGTTTGATTTGGCATGTTTTATATTGCAAGTACATTGGCAATTCGTAATCCTTTTTTTTTTTTGGACAGAGGTGGGAAAATGAAAAACCTCCGTGGACTTCTATTGGCCTTCCTAGTTTTGTCTTTAGGCATTTCCGATTTTCTTCGAGCACAAGATCAACAAGGTATAACTTTTTTTGTTTCAGGTTTTCTTCTTTTAACTTTGACTAAACATGTTTCCTATCACAATTTAGTCATTAATTCAGTTTCCAAACTTATTTTTTTACCAAATTATTTCTCTGTTTTTTTTCTTTTGCCTTTATCAGGATTCATCAGTTTGGATTGCGGGTTGCAAGCCGATGAGTCTCCTTATACCGAACCATTAACAAAGTTAACATTCACATCAGACGCCGATTTCATCAAAAGTGGAAAAAGCGGCAAGATTCAAAATGTTCCGGGGATGGAGTATATAAAGCCATACACGGTTTTGAGATATTTTCCAGATGGAGTACGAAACTGTTATACTCTTATCGTCATACAAGGCACAAACTATCTGATCGTAGCCATGTTTACTTATGGAAACTACGATAATCTTAACACACACCCAAAGTTCGACCTTTATCTTGGTCCAAATATATGGACCACGGTCGATTTGCAAAGAAATGTAAACGGAACAAGGGCGGAAATCATTCACATACCAAGGTCAACTTCTTTGCAGATTTGTCTTGTTAAGACGGGAACAACTACGCCGCTAATATCAGCTTTAGAACTACGACCATTGAGAAATAATACTTATATTCCTCAATCTGGTTCCCTCAAGACATTGTTCCGCGTCCATTTGACTGATTCCAAAGAAACTGTTCGGTAAGCCAACTCAAAACCAATTGGTAATGAATAGATTGGTTTCCACTGGATACACTGTTCGGTAATACTTTCCATCCTTTCTCTTCAGGTATCCAGAAGATGTCCATGATCGTCTTTGGAGTCCATTTTTCATGCCGGAATGGAGACTGTTAAGAACAAGTCTCACGGTCAACACTTCTGATGATAACGGCTATGACATACCGGAAGACGTAGTGGTTACGGCAGCCACACCTGCAAATGTGAGTTCACCATTAACCATTTCTTGGAATTTGGAAACACCTGACGACTTAGTTTATGCATACCTCCACGTCGCTGAGATCCAATCCTTAAGGGAAAATGATACCAGGGAATTCAACATTAGCGCAGGCCAAGATGTTAACTATGGACCTGTTAGTCCTGACGAGTTTCTAGTGGGTACTCTATTCAATACATCACCAGTTAAATGTGAAGGAGGGACATGCCATTTGCAACTAATAAAAACTCCAAAATCAACTCTCCCTCCCCTCCTCAATGCTATTGAGGCTTTTATAACAGTGGAGTTTCCGCAGTCTGAAACTAATGCAAATGACGGTATGTCAGCAAAATCTGAGTATATATATACTTTTTTGTATATACTTAAGTGTTTTCATTCTGTTATTGTGTGTTAGTCCTTGCTATCAAGAGCATAGAAACAAGCTATGGATTAAGTAGAATTAGTTGGCAAGGAGATCCATGTGTTCCTCAACAATTATTGTGGGATGGTCTTACCTGCGAGTACACCAATATGTCTACACCACCAAGAATCCATTCCTTGTACGTCCATGGCTATTCGTAACATTAAAACAGTTTTTTGTTAAGCTCTGCATTTCGTAACATCTTACACTTTAAATGTGTGTTATGATCTTTAATTACCACCAGAGACTTGTCCTCAAGTGAACTAACTGGAATTATAGTTCCTGAGATCCAAAATCTTACGGAGCTTAAAAAATTGTAAGTATGAACACATTGCCAATTTTTTATCAAGGTCAAACACATACTCTGTTTTACCTGAATACTCTGTTTTACTTGAATACTCTGTTTATCAAGGCCAAACATATAATCAATTAATTCATTTTTGCATATGATAGGGACTTTTCAAATAATAATCTAACAGGTGGAGTACCTGAATTTCTAGCCAAAATGAAATCATTGTTAGTCATGTAAGTTACTTGGTCACTCATATGAATCACATTGCCAATTTATTATCCGAGTCTGTTGATGTTTATTTTTTACCTAGGCAGAAACTTAAGCGGAAACAACCTTAGTGGATCAGTCCCTCAAGCTCTTCTCAACAAAGTGAAAAATGGGTTGAAGTTGAAGTAAGATCTTCTCAACTATATTTAGTCTTCAATAGTTGATGGTCATTGAAATATGATATCTTAATTTGCAGTATGTCTTCACTAACACTTGATTAGCTTGTTTACAATACTAGCATTCAGGGAAATCCAAACCTATGTTTTTCCAGTTCATGCAACAAAAAGAAAAATAGCATCATGTTACCAGTTGTTGCATCACTTGCTTCTTTGGCTGCTATAATAGCAATGATCGCTCTGCTTTTTGTTTGTATTAAAAGACGCTCATCAAGCAGAAAAGGTATCTGTATCAAATTCATCAAACCAGAAATATTATTGTATGCATACATAATTATAAAGTGATTTCTAATTATTTGTGTATGGTTCTAGGTCCATCACCAAGCCAACAATCAATAGAAACAATAAAGAAAAGATATACATATGCCGAAGTTCTTGCCATGACAAAGAAATTTGAAAGGGTTTTGGGTAAAGGAGGATTTGGAATGGTCTATCATGGTTATATAAATGGTACTGAAGAAGTAGCGGTCAAGCTACTCTCTCCATCATCAGCTCAAGGCTATAAAGAGTTCAAAACAGAGGTTTCTTTGGCACCCTTATGAATTTTTATACATTTTTGTAAGGCTAAGTTGACGTATATTATATATTGTACATATTTGGATAGGTAGAACTTCTTCTAAGGGTTTACCACACAAATCTGGTAAGTCTTGTTGGATACTGTGATGAAAAAGATCATCTGGCCCTCATCTACCAGTACATGGTCAATGGCGATTTGAAAAAACATTTTTCAGGTAACACATGTATATTCTCATGCATATATCATGACAGAAATGCATCGTGTTGATATGTGACATTCATGTCTATGCTAATACATGCAGGTAGCTCCATCATTAGCTGGGTTGATAGACTAAACATAGCTGTTGATGCAGCGTCAGGTTCGTCATTTTCATTTCCTTTTAACACCACTTGATCAAACTTTCTATTGTTTTGTTAAACACCAAAGAACTTTGGAGACAGGTTTGGAGTACTTGCATATTGGTTGCAAACCGCTGATAGTTCATAGAGATGTAAAAAGTTCTAACATACTATTGGACGATCAATTACAAGCTAAGCTTGCAGATTTTGGGCTTTCTAGATCTTTTCCCATTGGGGATGAATCTCATGTGTCTACACTTGTTGCTGGAACATTTGGATACCTTGATCATGAGTAAGAATTTTAGCTCTTTCTGAAAACTATCTTCTCTACCGGTTAAAACAAAAGAATCATAATCATTTCGTCTTGCAGATACTACCAAACTAATAGGTTGTCTGAGAAGAGTGATGTCTACAGTTTTGGTGTTGTACTGCTAGAAATTATTACAAACAAACCGGTGATCGATCATAACCGCGACATGCCTCACATAGCAGAATGGGTGAAACTTATGCTTACTAGAGGAGACATTAGCAATATTATGGATCCTAAACTTCAAGGGGTCTATGACTCTGGTTCTGCATGGAAAGCTCTTGAATTAGCAATGACATGTGTGAATCCTTCTTCCTTGAAAAGACCCAACATGTCCCATGTTGTTCATGAGCTGAAGGAGTGTCTGGTATCTGAAAACAACAGGACAAGAGACATAGACACATCGAGATCCATGGACATTAACTTAAGCTTTGGCACAGATGTGAACCCCAAGGCACGTTAGTCTTTTACTCTTTACTTTGCAGCATTCATAACAAGCAGATATGCGAACGAACTTATCATTATGTTGATGAATCCTCATGTTACAAAGATCAAAATTAAATGTTTGTCGTAGTGTAATGAGAGGTGAACTGTATTTAAACAGAATTCTTACATTAAGAGAGACAAAAACTGTACATCCAGATTCCATTCTCAGGACATGATATAGGAACTTCATGTCCTGCAAATGTTTTACCAAGAACACTGAACACAGACCCAGGACGTGTTTAACCCTATTCAAACATACAGTGGCGAGGCTGATGGGCGAGGATAAGCAACAACTGTACTGCCAACAGCAGTCTGTCGAGCAAAACCTGCATTCACTTTTTTGCTGACAACACTGTCACTTCTCCTACGCATTCTTCTATCTGTTTTATCCATATTTCCTCCTATAGCAGCATTTAAAGACTGAATGTGTTCGAGGTGCGAAACAACCTCGCTCATGTTTGGTCTCAGCTTAATCTCTGTGGTGAGACATCTCAGAGACAGAGTAGCCACTTTACATGCTTCTTCCATAGAGTACTGGTCCTGAAGACGATTATCAATGACTCGGAATATCTTTCTTTTGTTTACGAGGTATGGTTTAGCCCACTCCACAAGGTTCCTCTCTCCAGATGGGCGGTTCTTGTCCACTGCTCGACGACCAGACAACAGCTCCAGAAGGACAACCCCGAAGCTATAGACATCACTCTTTGTTGTTAGATGACCTAAGGAAAATGTAAAGTGATCATTCATATGAAGAAGCCAATTCCAGAAAACAAAGATTTGACCAAAAAGGATCCGACACTTACCGGTTGCAAGGTATTCAGGAGCTGCATATCCGTGTGTACCCATGACTCGTGTAGAGACATGACTTTTATCACCTATTGGCCCATCCTTAGCCAACCCAAAATCAGAAAGCTTTGCGTTGTACTCCTGAGATTATGTACCAGAAATTTTCCATCATAAAGCTTAAAACTTTTGCAGTTCTGTCATGGCAATCATATCAAGTTATTAACAATGAGTAAAAGTTTAAATTACCGAGTCAAGAAGGATATTAGAAGTCTTGAAATCTCGGTATATCACTCTTGTCTCGGAACTGTGAAGAAAAGCAAGTCCCTTTGCAGCACCAAGAGCAACTTTCAACCGAAGTTTCCAAGATAACGGTTGGAAGTACAAACCTCCTGTAACCCAAGAAAAACAAACCTGAATATTCACAAACGTCATAACAAAGCTTTAAGTTTGACCTCAGCCTGGGATTAGACTTAAGAGTAAGGACGACATACTCCTGAAAAGATGATTCTCCAAGCTACCCCGAGGCATGAACTCGTAAACAAGAAGACGGTGCTCATCCTCTAGGCAATAACCAATCAGCTTCACAAGGTGACGGTGAGAAAACTGACCAAGGTAATTCACTTCAGCCTGCAAAATCATCAAAACTGAAGATTAATGAAAAACAAACAAGAACCAAAATTGGCATATTTTAACTTATAGCATTATTACCAGCCACTCCTGGTGACCTTGCCAACCATCTTGGTTAAGCTTTTTGACGGCAATAACCAAACCCGTGCCTGGTCTTGAGGCAGTGAGAGACTTCTCATCAATCCATCCTTTGAAAACACAACCGAATCCACCTTCACCAAGCACACTGTCTGGTCTAAAATTCCTGGTTGCTGATTTAAGCTCAGCAAAGCTAAAACTCTTGAGATTTGGAGACTGTAAGATCTCACCCTCAGTTCGAGGGCTTGGTCTTACAGACACAGACGAAGCCTTGCTCCCAAGACTTCCTATATCTTTGGCGTCATACTTCGTACTCGCTCCTAAGCCAACCAAATAAGAACAAAAAAAGTATTAGTTTCGTCATACATTCGAACCAAATCTGACAGAAACACCTAAAACCCTAACCTCAGATTGGAAAAATCAAAACTTTAAGGTAATGAAACAACAAATCTAAGTACTTTGCCTTGACAGAATAACAGAGGAACAGAAGCCAAAAGATTCCTACGAGAAGGCTCATAGTTTGTGATAGGAAAAAGCATTTGAAGTAATGTGTTTACCTGAGCTCTCAGCTTTGACCTGAGCACTCAAGCAAATCCCCATGATTGAGTAATTTCAGAGAGAGAGGGAACCAAGTTGGACACGCTTCTGCAATCTTCTCACAATATATCACACTTGAAGATAAGAAAAAGGTAGAAACTTTTAATCAATGGAAGCTGGAAAAGATGAGAAGGAAATCAAATTGGTTTAAAGGAAAAGATTTGACAACTAGTAACAACCCCAAAAATGTATGCACACTTTAAAGCATATGACCAAGTTCATCAAATCTCTTTTGCCGATTTAAGTAACCTAACAACTAACACATGAAGAAATAATTAAAGACAAATTCTTACTCACCTTTTTTTTTTATCTTCTTTGTTCTGAGCCAAGAGATTGAGAGAAGAGAGTGTGTGAGAAAAGCCTTGTAGTTGGGTGGTAGCATTAATGGCGGATCGGTCCCGCCTTTCTTTGTTTCTCTTTCTTTCTATCAGAAATCAAAAATTATCCCCACTTTTTATTATTGTTGTCATTTCTCTAAATCGTTTTCGTTTTAGCCTTTTTGGTACTACAAAAAAAGAAGATATGATGATGAAGTCAGCATAGAAAAGATTAAGCCCTTCACATCACAGAAGCGTGTTCAATCGCTCTCAGCCGTTGGATCTGACGTTAACATTGTATTGTAGTCCTCCATGTTAAAGCTCCAGCTAGAGGACTTAGGCTTGGCTCGGTGCGGCTCACTTAACGTTAAGCTCGTAACGTTAATGCAAAAACCAGTGTCTTGAAAATTCGGATTAGTATAGGCTTTATTCAAATATCCTTTTCTATAAGATTTAAAATTATTTAAATGAATTTGTAGCTACTAAAATAAAATAAACAAAATATGATTTTTTCTACATAATTAGTATTATTTGCATATGTGAAAAGAAAAAGAAGTATTATTTGCATGATGGAATGAGACAATGTCCGTGAGTATTAAGAGCATCTTTCCAGCTAAACCCTACGTACGTTGGTTCATTCATTCAGATTATTTTTCTTTTTCGTGTATCATGCATGGGATACTATCGTTGATTATTACACTTTGATGAAAACCACAACATGTGTGTGATGGTTCGTTGAAATTTGAATAAAATACAAAACTTAATTCATTAGGGGACTGGGCCCGTTCTATACTCGTATATCGTCCACAAGTTTTGAGGTCTTCTTCGATAAGAATTAACATATTATTAAATCCAGAGAGGAGACCGACAAAGATTGTCATTGACTCGATGGTTAGTCCTACATATATCTTTTAAGAAAATTGACTAACGCAACTTCAATAATCTTACAGATGCTGCTGCCTTATGTATGGATTTGAATTATGCTCACGAGTTAAAAACACTTTACACTTATTATTCACTATAATTTCTCTAAGGACAACAATAATGCCTCATTGTTGAGCTTTTCTTCGCCTTGTATTGCTTTTTTTTTTACCATTGTAAAGTTTATTTGCCTTTCTAACTTAACTGTCAAATTTTGATGATCGAGATTTTTTGGTCGGATTTTATCCTCTCACAAATCGCCGAATTTGATTGCTATTCATGAAATTCAAATTATGGAAACTTGAGTTGAGATAGAAAAAGTTTCCAAACCCGAATAAAATAATATATACGGTAACTTTATTTAACAATGCAAGTAGGGGATGTAGCTCAGATGGTAGAGCGCTCGCTTAGCATGCGAGAGGTACGGGGATCGATACCCCGCATCTCCATCTTAGCATTTTTTAATGTTTTTAAATGTGTTTTTACTCTTAAACAAATTCTGTTAGCTTTGAAAACAATGGAAGATTATGATGGAGATGTGGACATGCGGTGATAAAAGAAAGAGAACATCTTTGAGTAGCAATTGTAAATTGAGAAATACGTTGTTATGATTTTTTATTTTTTTTAGGTAAAATGTGAAAAAATTTAAGATTTTATTACGATACTAAATAACTTAAAACAATTTGATGTTGTATTTTATGAAAAGAAATTTGTCAACCAAACAAAATGAAGGATATTTGGATCCGATAGTAACGATTGATATACAGAATTTAGTGGCATAAAAACTACTCCCTCTGTTTCTAATTAAATGTAATTTAAAGGGTTTTTTATTTTTTCAATATAAATGTTGTTTTGATTTTTCTATGCAAACATTAAATGTATTTAATAGATTTTAACCAATTATATTTTATATTATATTTTTTTATTGGTTGAATTAGTTATAATTAATAATGTTTTTGTAGAAAAAAAATAAATTAAATGAAATTTATATGTTTTCTTAATTTGTATGCAAAAACCTTAAACTACAAATATTGAGAAAGAGAAAGAGTATTAATTTAGAAATAAATCTAGTTATATACAGAGTTATTAATTCCCAATAATTTTTGAAGAAACGAACAAGTAGTTCCTATATAATCGACGGGAGAACATGGCATACTCTTTTTCCTTCTTTTTTTTTATTAAAAAATATGTAAATCCAACCGTCGACAATATTTTTTTGTTTATATAGAAAAAGAGTTTTGATGTAATTTACCATTTTGTCTGATTTTGGATGTGACAGTGTGAACGAATATTCGACGGTTTGACTTTTGCTAGTTTGACCCATCGGAGGGACCCCAGAGAGACAAAGGTCCAATGTCCACGCAAAAGCATGTCCGCCACGTGGTGTCGCGTCGGTACAAAGCTGCTTTAGGTGCACGGCTCAACCAACCAACCAACGTACGCGACTAGCTCAGCTCCCTTCGAGCCCGTGACCAAGTAAGTTAACTGTATACAAAAATCCAGCAACAGCATTTCCCATAGCCAATATACATTACCTCTTCTACCGTTGAATCATGTTGCTCACGAAACCTCTATTACTTTTTTTGCCTTTCTTCCAGCTCAAAAATGATTTCCCCATCACCATCTTTGGGCTTGTTCTCAGCTTTTTCGGCCCATATGAATTCACCAAATTTTATTTCTATTTTCAGGCTAGGCCCAACTTAACCCAAATGAATAAATAATAATGAAGCCATATGCCCAATTGGCCCAATGCTCCTCCTTCACGATGGCAAGTGACTCAATTTTTACAACGGTGGTAAACGAACGAAGCCAATGCGATCTTCGATTTATTCCGCCGGGATCTCAGATTCAGAGACTATGAGAGATGGGAAAATGTTTTTCCTTGCTTTGAATGGTGCGAGAAGAATTTTGGGGTTTTCTTAATGAAAACTTAAACATTTGTAAAGAGAGTGATCAAGACGACGATGACAAATAAGAAGAAAAACAAGAGTACATGGCTCATCGTTACTTCTCTTTAATGGCTTGTTCAACTTCTTGCGGGAAATGTTGGGTTAACTAATAATACTTTTGCTTTTTTCAAGTCTGATTTTTAATTGTAAGTTTACGAACAACTTCTTAAACTATACTTTTACGAACAACTTCTTAAACCCACAAGTCACTAACTATCCAATCAATCAAAAAAATTGGAGCAGACTTGATTGTGTCAGGGCTTATATTGTTCGACAAGTTTCAACAAACTGTATGACTCAGCATCAGGCCTAGCTCCACCTAGAACCATCCTCTTGAACAGATTAGGGTCATACACTTTAGCCTTCACATAAGCTTTGAACAGAGCGTTGTACACAAACGCATACCTATTATACTTTGCATTCTTCACCTCTTCAAACAGTTTCTCTGAGTTCTCTACATCACCTTTCTCTGCAAAACACTCTATGATCGATAGAGTCGTCTCCAGCCACGGCGTTGAGCTTCCTATGCTTTTGCTCGTCTTTAGATTCAAACCCATCTCAATGTTTTTGAGAGCTTCCTTCATCAGTTTGGCTTTAGCACATCCAAGAGCAAGATGTCTATACGTTATGGAATTAGGCTTAAACCCGTTTCCTGTCATCTCGCGGAATACACCAATTGCCTTCTCTATCAAACCGTCCTTGCAGTATACCGAGAGCAGAGAGTTGAATTGCTCAGTTTCTTTAAGTCCTTTTACGTTTTTCATCTCTAACCAGAGCTCTTCCGCTCTATCAAGGTTCCCTACTCGAGCAAACGCTTCGGTTGCCAGTAAGTAACTCTTGGATCTAACATGATGAAACCCTCTTATGACATTCCACGTTCTCGCTAGCTCTTTTTCTTTCCCTAAACGCCCATATAGAATCATCAATATATCCAAGGTCGACCAATTATCCCCTGTGATAGATTTTTCTATTTCCTCGGTATAGGCTTCTGCAACTGTATACAATCTCGCAACAGCATGTGCCATAGCCAATATACAGTAAGACACCTCATTTGGCTCAACTCCCGCTTTCTTCATACCATCAAAAGCCTTCAGCACCCCATCGATGTTATGTTCATTAGCCTCAAGCTTCATCAAGATATGATACGTTGAGACATGAGGAGTCGCCTTGTCAGCTTTCATGAGCGCAAGGTCTTTTGCTATTAGCTTTCTTCGTCCGGGAGCAGAGTTGCGAATTATAAGACGGTTGTAGACCAAATGGGAAGTACGGTAACCGAGTTCTCTCATCTTCTTCATATACTCTAGCGCAAGCCTTATGACACCTTGGTCTAAACAAGCAATCACAAGGTTGTTGTAAAGAAGCTCGTTCTGAAACTCTTGAGGGACACGGGTAAATAGCTTTTCTCCTTGCGAGACGCCATGAAGTTTGACTGTAAATTCGAGCAAGTAAGAGTACTCTAGCTCACCAAGACGGTAAGGTCTTTCCCTGATTATCCACTCCATCAACTGAATCAAACATACCAAAATGTTTCAGCTCACATTCAAGAGTATCTTCATCAAAAGAAACTCATTTCTATCAAGTAGCATTCCCAAATTACTCATCTGAATTCAAACTGGCAAAATCACATTGATACAACAATCCTGTACCAAAAAAGTATCTAACTTTTTCTAAACTATTCAGACCCATAAAACTGATTCTTCGTTCAAAAGAGAGAAGCAAGTAAGAATTCGAACCTCAAGGGCACGTTTGTTTCGTCCGAGTTTCCTCAATCGATTAATGGCGTGATAAACATCTCCACCATGAACTGGAAACCCATCACCCATCCAGCTCTGTAAAGCAGACCCAACAGTTACGCCCTTCGGAAGCTTCTCGATTCTCAAAGACAAACACTTGTTGGGCTCCTCTTCTTCTTCCTCCGATCCGATACATGTCTCTTCCGGAGATTTCTTCGAAGATATTAGGGTAGTGAGAAAGCTCGAAGCTTGGAAGTTAGTTTGATTCAACGCAGGTGAGGCCACGCAAGTTGTTCGACGAATTGCCTGAACGAAATATTCTCGTTGCCTCATGAGAGCAATAATGGATCTCATCTCTTCTTCTTTTTTGGGACCTTACTGGCCCGTAACCTTTTAACATTAACATATAAGGCCCGATAAGAATATGGTTGACTTCTTCTCATATGAATATTTACTTAAATTGTTTATGATTAATTTAGCTGATTGAACTTAAATCCTAAATAAAAAACGGAGGAGACATATACAAATCTTAGTAGTCACAAAAGTCAATGTCACATAAATATTTTTTTTACGTTACATATGAAAACATTACACAATCACACCATTACCATACATAGGAAAATACAAAGCTGGGAAAAGTCAAAGCTTAAGAGAGTTGATACGCAACACAACGGTCACGTCTTTATTCCAACAACACACACACATCTCTTAGCATAAAACACATATTTTCCCCAATTTTTCTGCCATATATATGATTTTAGACCATAATAATTTCATCAACAGTTACAGTTTGACCCACAGCTGCAGTTTGATCCACAGCTACAGTTGTCGCACTCCTTGTTGTAGTTCTTCTCGCAACTTTACCACACACAAATTAATCAAACAAACAAAAAATTAGTAATTAATATGATGAGATTAAAGATTAATCAACCACATGCATCTGATCAGCATATATACAGGATAGGCCCGAAGTGTTTTGAATCTAAAGTAAACAAAACTAATCTTTTGTGTCTATTCACAAACACAATTGTAAACGAAGTCATAAGAAGAGTTTATTGAATTTTGTACCATGAAGCTCGAACTACATAGTCTACATATATGCATATAAATGTAAAGAAGAGAGAATCTAGGGGTTTACCTGCAAGAGTCACCACATTTGCAGGAGGAGCCACATCCACAGTTAGAATCTGCCATTTCTCTTACTTCTCTTTGATTGATTAACTATTGTAGTTTCTTCTTCTTCTTATGATGCTTTTGTGATTTCAACCAATGGGAATGGCCACTATTTATAGAAGAAAGAGAGAGATTCGGATTATGTCCACCATACACGTGGCATTTTCTATTTCCGCAAGTTTTAGTTACGTATATGACATTGACAAAGTAAGATAAGAAATTGTATATATGAGATATATAATTGGATTGCTTTTTATATAATATAATCTAAATAAATTTACGAATAACATCAACTTGCCCATCATTTTCTATTTATGTTAGATTTGTTCCAGCTTCATTCAAGAAAGTAATTTAATGTTTTATTGAGTTTTAGCAAGACAACAGAGTATCAAACAAACTAATAGAAAACGTCAAATTATTGGCGAATATGTAAAAAAAAACAAAAGTCGTACACGCAAGAAGAGTAACTATCGCAATTGGCAATTGTAAACGGCAGCCGACCAAAAAAAGAGGCATGCTTCATGCCTCTTTTCATTTCCTTACTATATTACTTTTATTTTGAAAAAAAATGTTAATATTTATATCGTATTAATCATGTAATAACAGTCAAACGTTACAAATATATTCATATTTTTTCAGATGTACACATCTTATATAGTAGGAGAAACATTATCCTTTCACCTTTCTTTTTCTGAATCTTGTAATAATGTTATCTTATGCGTCAGGAAAACTTATTTAATGAGAAATATTTTCCTCTGTTTTGAAATCTTCTTGTGGTCATTTGGACGACGACCCAGGACATGGTCTACGCTCTTCTACTACT
>Ga0041059_1000177_pt1 | contig 40699 bp, 49 predicted proteins | sample AraColnosormetaG_FD_56232 | JGI IMG/M metagenome (GOLD analysis project Ga0041059, IMG submission 56232) | Arabidopsis roots microbial communities from North Carolina, USA - Col MF nosort | ecosystem: Host-associated > Plants > Roots > Unclassified | place: USA: North Carolina | collected...
GCAGGTAATTTCCTATCAATCAAACAGAAATGGAAATCTGGTGATCAAGTAACCATGGAGCTACCAATGAGTATCAGAACCGAAGCTATAAAAGGTATAAAACACAATTACGCTGTGTAGAGTTGGTTCTTGATTATTGTGTATAAATTGTATGCAACTCTGTAGTGTCAAAGCAATAACAACAGAACTGATTTTACATTATGTCAGATGATCGGCCGGAGTACGCATCTCTTCAAGCCATACTCTATGGCCCTTACTTGTTAGCCGGACACACGAGCATGGACTGGAGCATCACAACTCAGGCTAAAGCTGGAAACTGGATAACCCCTATACCTGAAACTCTTAACAGTCACCTTGTCACACTCTCACAACAATCTGGAAACATATCTTACGTGTTGTCAAACAGCAACCAAACCATCATAATGAAAGTATCACCCGAGCCAGGGACACAAGACGCTGTTTCGGCGACTTTCAGGCTCGTGACTGATGATTCTAAACATCCGATTTCGAGTCCAGAGGGACTAATTGGAAGCCTTGTCATGCTTGAGCCGTTTGATTTCCCTGGCATGATCGTAAAGCAAGCAACTGATAGCTCCCTCACGGTTCAAGCTTCTTCTCCTAGTGACAAAGGATCTTCTAGCTTTCGGTTAGTATCTGGACTTGACGGGAAGCCAGGAAGCGTGTCGTTAAGCCTAGAGAGCAAAAAGGGTTGTTTTGTGTACAGCGATCAAACATTAAAGCAAGGGACGAAACTAAGGCTTGAATGTGGTTCGGCTGCGACTGATGAGAAGTTTAAACAGGCAGCAAGCTTTAGTTTAAAGACAGGAATGAATCAATACAATCCAATGAGTTTCGTGATGAGCGGAACACAGAGGAACTTTGTGCTATCGCCATTGTTTAGCCTAAGAGATGAAACATACAATGTGTACTTCAGTGTGCAAGCTTGAAGAAATAAACCCTTTTAAAACTCCTTTGGAATATAGACATGTGTTCAGATGTTCAGCCTCTTAGGTGGTTTGTGACTCTGTGTTTAATTTGCAATATCATCTAAATATGTATGTTGATGTTACAATAAATATAAACAAATGTGTTTTTATAAGTTATGCTAACGATGAATCCATGTCTTTCTGAAATCAGAATCATAGTTTGTGCATTCATGAAATATTCTCATGGTGTAGAAATAAAATGTTGAGAACATAATAATGTTTGCAGACAGAAAGTATATTCGGCTGTGCAATGAAACAAAGCAGTAGACAAAAAAACAAACAAGTCCTACAAACATTGATTTCTTTCAATCAATACACTCAACCTTAAATGCATTACTAAAAACTAAACTATTACGAGTAAGTGAAGAAATGATAAACTAATAAAAGTTGGTAGAGAAAGAGAGTGAAATTGGAAGTGGCTAATAGAAAAGTAAGAAAAAGATGAATAAAATATGAAAGAAGAGGTCAAAAGTGTAGGTCCACTAAAAAGCAGCAGATCTTAGCACACCCACATGTCCCCATATATTCTATTTCTACTGTACACTCTCTTCTTCTTCACTTCACTAAAAGCTCACTACTCTTCTTCGCAATCTCATTTTTAACATTTTCACTTTCTTCTAAACTTTGCATTACAAAAAACAATGTATTTCCAAGTTGTTCTCTCTATTCTTCATTAGATCCCTTGAGGTACATTACCATGTCCTAATTTTTCTATTGGTTTTGTATTTGTTGATATTTATATTATGTGTAGTTGTTGTTTTGATCAGTAGCTCAAGTAACAGCGACAGTGAAGAATTAAAGATATTAAAACAAAACATTTCTTGTTTACTCTTCTTGTTTTAACTGTCTCTCAAGTAGATCATCTTGTTTACTCTTCTTTTATTGTATTTTGTTTAAAGTAAAATGATGTTTTTTTTTTCTCTCTTTCTAAAATGTTCACTTTCGAGTTTTGTTTGGATCAGCCTAGAAGAAAGCTAAGAGAGGTTGCTCTAATTTTTTTGAAGAAAAAGTTATATACATTTTCTTGGGGAATCTCTTTATTTTAAGGAAAATGTTTGTCTTTGGTAGATTGGTAGCTGCTTGTTTGGTGAGAAAACTCCAACAAGAGTCCTAAATAACATTTAAAAGTTTACCATTTCCACTTTTATAAACATTTTCACAGTGCTTATATTATTATTCAGTAGAGTGTAGATCTCAAACTCCTTGATTCATTCGATTTTTATTCGAGAGATGTCTATGTTACTAATATGTTGTAGCCATTGTAGGTAAACTGTTAAAATCTCTCTGATCCATTTGCTGCTGTGTTTTGTTTCTTTTTACCAGAAGGGTTGTCTTAGATAACAGAACCAAGCAGCTTCCCCTGAAACTGCTTCTTCTTACAAGTTCTTGGATCTTTGCCATATAATTGCAAGAAGTTTTCAAGATTCAGACAAGATGCAGAAACCAGGGCAAAATATAGATTTTGCACTGAAGGAAACTTCACCAAAGATTGGTGCAGGTTCTGTGACAGGTGATAAACTCTGCAGCACTTATGATTTGGTTGAGCAGATGCATTACCTCTACGTACGGGTCGTTAAGGCGAAGGAGTTACCGGGGAAAGATGTGACCGGTAGTTGTGATCCATATGTGGAAGTGAAGCTCGGAAACTACAGAGGGATGACTAAGCATTTCGAGAAGAGGTCGAATCCGGAGTGGAAGCAAGTGTTTGCGTTTTCAAAGGAGAGGATCCAAGCATCAATCTTGGAGGTTGTCGTTAAAGACAAAGATGTGGTGTTAGATGATTTGATTGGTAGAATCATGTTTGATCTCAATGAGATTCCTAAACGGGTACCGCCTGATAGTCCATTGGCTCCTCAGTGGTATAGGTTGGAGGATCGACATGGGCGTAAGGTTAAAGGAGAGCTTATGTTAGCTGTTTGGATGGGGACACAAGCAGATGAAGCTTTTTCTGATGCTTGGCATTCAGATGCAGCCACGGTCGGACCTGAGGGTGTGACACATATCCGTTCAAAGGTTTATCTTTCGCCAAAGCTTTGGTATGTCAGGGTCAATGTAATTGAGGCTCAAGATTTGATACCTCATGATAAAACCAAGTTCCCTGAGGTTTACGTGAAAGCAATGCTCGGAAACCAGACTCTGAGAACACGTATTTCTCAGACCAAAACATTGAATCCGATGTGGAATGAAGATCTGATGTTTGTTGTTGCTGAGCCTTTTGAGGAAGCTTTGATTCTCGCGGTGGAAGATAGGGTTGCACCGAATAAAGATGAAACGTTAGGCCGGTGTGCAATCCCGTTGCAGAACGTCCAAAGAAGGTTAGACCATAGGCCGCTTAACTCGAGGTGGTTCAACCTGGAGAAACATATTATGGTGGAAGGAGAGCAAAAAGAGATCAAATTCGCAAGCAGAATTCATCTAAGAATCTTTCTTGAAGGTGGGTACCATGTTCTTGATGAATCAACTCACTACAGCAGCGACCTAAGGCCAACCGCAAAACAGCTATGGAAACCGAGTATCGGACTGCTTGAAGTAGGGATCATAAGTGCACACGGGCTGATGCCAATGAAGTCAAAAGACGGGAAGGGGACAACAGATGCATATTGCGTGGCTAAGTATGGGCAGAAATGGATTAGAACAAGAACAATCGTGGATAGTTTTACGCCTAAATGGAATGAGCAGTACACATGGGAAGTGTTTGACACCTGCACTGTCATAACTTTTGGAGCATTCGACAACGGACACATTCCAGGCGGAAGCGGAAAAGACTTGAGAATCGGGAAAGTGAGAATCCGGCTCTCTACCCTTGAAGCTGACCGTATCTACACTCATTCATATCCGCTACTCGTCTTTCATCCTTCTGGGATCAAGAAGACAGGTGAAATACAGTTAGCTGTGCGGTTCACTTGCCTATCTCTCATCAACATGCTTCATATGTATTCTCAGCCATTACTACCCAAAATGCATTACATCCATCCGTTATCGGTTCTCCAGCTGGACAGCCTGAGACACCAGGCGATGAACATTGTCTCGGCAAGGCTGAACCGCGCAGAGCCGCCTCTTCGCAAAGAGATTGTGGAGTACATGCTCGATGTTGACTCCCATATGTGGAGCATGAGGAGGAGTAAAGCTAACTTCTTCAGAATCATGAATGTTCTGAGTGGTCTCATTGCTGTTGGAAAATGGTTTGATCAGATCTGCAACTGGAGAAACCCAATAACCACAATTCTCATTCATGTTCTTTTCATTATCTTAGTTCTTTACCCGGAATTAATCCTCCCAACGGTTTTCTTGTACCTTTTCTTGATTGGGATCTGGAATTTCCGGTGGAGACCAAGGCACCCGCCACACATGGACACACGGTTGTCCCATGCAGACGCTGTTCACCCCGACGAGCTTGATGAAGAGTTTGATACTTTCCCGACTTCCCGATCCTCTGAGATTGTGCGGATGCGATATGACCGGCTCAGAAGCATAGGAGGACGGGTTCAGACCGTGATAGGCGATCTAGCAACACAGGGAGAGCGGTTTTTATCGCTGCTGAGCTGGAGAGACCCGAGGGCAACCACATTGTTTGTGCTTTTCTGTCTCATAGCTGCTATCGTGTTGTATGTTACGCCGTTTCAGGTTGTTGCACTTCTTGCTGGGATCTATGTGCTGAGGCATCCAAGGTTCAGGCACAAGCTACCCTCTGTGCCGCTCAATCTCTTCAGGAGGCTACCTGCAAGATCTGACAGTCTATTATAGATAAATTTATCTGCATCAGCTTTTGTAAAACGTTTGTTGGATTTAAAAAAACTTTGGGTTTAATGCTTAATTCGGTCTTTTCAATGGAATTTTAGTTATATTGATTGCAACATCATAAGACGGTCAAGAAATCCAAATACATATATCCATCAAACTCAAAATCTTTGGTTGGGTTTCTGTTTCTCATCTGTAATTCTGTTTCCAACTAACTTTTTTTGTCCAATGAATAACAGTTTCTGCCCAGACTATAAGGGTTCGATTTAATTCACAAACATATGAGCCAACCCTTGAGGTGCTCTCCCGCCAACGTTAACGTTGTGGAGCAGTTGCTGCAGCCATTGCATTGCAGGTGGGTCATCCTGCCAAATTAAGTGAGACGATTAGCTAAAAACAGTCAAGTCTCAAGTATCAAAAGAATTGAGTCGTGATAACAATAAACTGATAGATAACAATTTGGTATCAGAATCACTAATAATTGGTTATGATGCTATCAAGAGATATGACACTTACATAGAGACAACCACTGAAAGTAGCATCCCTCAGAAGATCTGGAAGGCAACTTCCAAGTGCATCGCATGCTCTGAATGTCATCAGTAACTGTATTGTGTAAGCACGAGTGTATAATATGGTTTTCAAATGAAGGAAAATGGATAATTATTGCACCTGGGGTTATCTGTCAAGCGAAGATAGCAGCGTATGATGTGCTTTAGTAGCCTAGCGGACGGTCCTTCTGCAAGTGAAGTAACCATATTTCCCAAAACCCGACCCAGAGCAAAGAATCTCTCCGCTGTCGTGCACATGTACTCAAGCCCAACATCGTCCAGCAAAACTTTCTGAACAATGAAAGTAGCAACCTGACATAACCGTTCAAATAAATCAATCAGATGAACTGTACATGACCAAAACCAATCAGAAACATCAATTGCAGAAGAAAACTTATACAAGTTCTTTGTATGAAGCAAAGATTTCAGATATTTGCAACTGGCTGTATAAATGATAGGAAACTTGATATACATTTTTCAAGCATGTGAATCTAAAGAGAAGCATCTGAAGATAGACAAACTTACAGTCTTTGATAACTCGCTGCCATTCTCCATTGTCCGGAGGCACAATGGGACAATCTCAGTTTGAAGAAGGAATCTGATCACTTCAGTATCATCAACCTACCAAACCAAATGAACGATGTTGCAAGACCAATATCACTAATGATGTCTTAACAGGATCTACTCAAAGGTCTTAGCATGCTAAAATCGTTGTTTCTCAAATCACCAAAATATTTATTTACAGCCAAACAGTTGTTAGCATGTAAAAGAAGTGTTCCTGCCTTTTTGGCATAAACATACTAAATAACTAGACGAGGAAACAAAACTCAAATATCAATACATACCTTAACAAGTGCACCAATAACCCCCAAGCTAGTCAGCCGCAGGTACTCAAACGGTCTTGATTTGCTTGATGTATTCAAGAAAGCATACAGGTACAATGGCAGATGGGCTGTATTTTGAAAAGCAACAGACTTTAAACTTTAAGCATATTATAGCCAAACACACATCTAATAAATGAGATCAATCAGAAAGAGACCAACAAGGTGGCTCTTAAAACTAGTTTTGGTAGACGGGTTGGGTATTCAACTAATGCAATCTATCTCTATAACTTTAGTCACAGAGCAAACACCGAAATTATTTGAATGAGAACTAAGGAAGAATTGTTCGGGCACAGGACTGTACCTTTTAGGAACAACATTCTCGTATCAGTATGAGAAGCAACACACTGGATGTACGAAAAAAGAGTCGAATCAATAAAAAATAGAGTCTTCCAAATTGAACATACATATATAAACGTTTGTAAGTCTCCCTAAAAAAGAAAGAGGAAACTGACAATATTTTATGCACCTGAAGAAGAGCAAGTGCATTGCACACCCTGTTAGATTGAGCAGGAGTCATGGTTGGAGGAGATAGGGCAGGGTAAACTGCGATAATCTCCTGAAAAGAGGAAAGAAAGAAAATGACTAGATCTTAACCAATACAATGTACATCAAATCTCAAAAGTTAAAATGCTAAAACTATAACAGTATATAGAGAAGCCAGAAATCAATAAATAAATTCCCCTGAAGAATAAAGGAACAAGTGCCATATAATAACATGGAGGAGAGGGTACCTGTAGAAGAGCAGGAATGGTACCAACAGAATGCCATAAAAGCGGAGCCAAATCTTGAAAGATCTCTCTCTTCTGAAATAATGAAACACGGGATTAGACATGAATTTCAGTGAGAAGAACTTCTTAATGTATGAAATCAAAAGCAATGAGTACAGTAAACATCAAAACCATTTGATTTTTTAATTGTCCAGACGTTTAACTTCAGTGAAGAATCCTCATACCAACTTAAATTGCTCACCAATCGAGATCAACGCCTTAATCAGTGTTGAACTATTTCGATTATTTAATTTCATCCCCTATTCATGCAGGTTTACAATCTCAACAATAATCGTACAAATTCCCTCAAAATTTGCGGCAAGGAAGAATTAGGAGTCGGTAATCTAAAAGCATGTCTACGATTCACCGGACTAAACAACCAAATACATTCGAAATTCCATTCAATAGAACGCAGAAAACGAAAACCCAAACGATCAAAAATTCGCGAGTAAGAGAATTCGGTGAGAGAGAGATGACCTTAGACAACTCGTGAAGTGCATTTTCTCTGAGTTCGGGATTGCTGAGATCGAGAATTAACTGCTCCGCCGATGATAGCTTCCGATCGTTGTTGGAGGAAGAAGAAGGAGAAGAAGCTCCTGAGAGGGCGACAGATTTCATGGAGAGCGGAGGAGGAAGATTAGCCATTAGAGCCCCGTCACCGTTTACACGCGCCGCAGAGAGAATCGCTACTTGTGACAGTGAAAGGAGGAGATGTATTTATAGGACCTAAGGGGGGCGTGTATGTCACGTGCCTCGCTTGCTCCGTTACGGGATTTGTTCAAATCTAAATCTCACGTGACTTGTGAAAAAAAAAAAAAAACTCTCACGTGACTCTCCCGTGCCTCACACAACTTAAGATTCTGAAAGATAGATTATAAGATTTACATGATTCACATTATGACTTAGCTAATGTAGAAGACAATAAAAAAACATAGGTATTTTGATATCAACAAGCCAAAAAAACACACACTATATCTACTTTGTTTGTGGCGCCAAAATAAACTGATTTAATATCTTTATTTATTGCGGTACAATAAATAGTTTAACCGTATATCCTTTTATTTTTGTTTAACATGAATTTGTCGTGTCACTCGGTGTAACATGCAAGGGGAATATGTGGCTCCAAAACTCAACAAGTAGTGGTCGATTGGCTACCGAAACTAATTAAGGTCAATGCAATAATTTTATTGACAAACAATCTAGCATCAACAAATCTATATACAGTCACAAAATTAGAACTAGATACACCATATTGTCCTTATAAAGAAAATATATCTTACCGTTTTAAAACTAAAATCAGACAAAATTCTAGTACAAAACCTTAGACAACCAATCTACCACTTCACATCCAAAAGATCGGTTTTCCCAAGTTTCTTCTAGAAACAAATGTCACAGAATAATTAATTGTGATTTGATACCAACTTAAAACACTCTAAACCCAAAATTTATATATACAATTGATGTCACGAATGCTTCCGACTTCATCTTGAGAACTAACTCATCACAAAAATTGAATTGGAAGTTGTTACGCTTTGGCATCTTTCCAAAGCATCCACAAAATCTTGGCTGAAGTAATTGAAATACTCTATAGTAAATAACGAAGTTAATCATTTTCAACCTGAAATAGAAATTTAACATTCGGATAAACAAAACTCAAAACTAGAATGTGAAAAGCATTACAAACTAATATGTCAACAATGGGAAACAGAAGATACAGAAAAAAGATATAAGGAATGAATCTATGGAGTAAAAGGAATGTGTTTATGATGAAGAGGGTCGGATCCAGTTGGAACTTGTCTTTCTTCAACTTCATTAGCTGTTCCTCCATCAATCTTCTTCTCCTGTTTTCAGTACCAAAACAAAAAATTAATCATCTTTGCATCAAAATCATATAGAAAAATACAAACGAATATCAAATGCAAAGAGCTAGCTAGAAAACAAAAAGTTTCATACTTTTTATTGTAAAAATAAGAAACGAATTGTTCATTTCCTTCAAAACAGTCGCGTTGTGTTTCTAGGAAGAGATTTTCTTACCTTTTTCATGGCTTTCGTATCTTGTGTTTCTCCTAACCAAAAGAAGGCTAGAAACAAAAAGAACAAAGAGGATTGATTCATCATGTTTTGAACCCAAACGATGAATAAAGATGAGAATATTATTAAACATATCACATGACACTTACATTTTGTAGAAGAAGAGTGAGCAAGTAGTGAGGACGAAAGAAGAAGGATGACTAATATGATAAAAACGCTTCCTTTGTATTTCATCGCCGCCATTTCAAAAACCTCTTTGTGGTAAGAGTCTCGACAAGAGTGACGAGAGGTGTGTCGTCGTCTAATAAGGTGAAAGTTCCGGGTTTTAACCTCGTTTTACAGCTTTGTTGGGGCCAAATCCGTCATTTTGGTTGTTCTTTTTGGGATGAGATTTAAGCTGTACGGACACAGATTACCGTTTACAGGCTGGCTCGAACCAAGACAAATTATCATTCTCGTACAAATGTCGTGGTGCCACGTATCGCCGCCACGTCTCCGCTTATTTGTCGAACCAAACATTGTCACAACTTCCCGCCATTTTTTAAGTTGTCTTTCAACGAAGCAGAGGAAACTAGGGCTAATCCTTCTTAGAAGATCGTGGGCTTTCCTTATCGGCCCATTAATGAACCCAGTTGGTAACTAGGGAATTTTTGAAAGCTTTGTTGTCGCTGTATCTTATAGGCCAAGCAAAAGTTGTTAGTAAGTTCCTTATCTTCCTCGACATGGACCAATGGAGGTCTTCAACTAAATAATTAAACAGTCATTAAATGATAGATAACGTCTAATTTATAGATGAATACTACAATGTTTTTACCTAAGCGATATATTGAAAACTAAATTACATTAACCCTAATCATCCATGAAGATAAAAAAGGGATAAATTAAGATCCCTTCCCTGTCATTACAATGAAGAGATGAATCATTCCTTGTTTCGAGAAGAGCGATCCTTACGATGACCTCCAAGGATACGAGAGATCTGAAGACCTCTACTGAAAGCTTGATTAAAGAGCATACGCGTTTGGAACTCTGACACAAATGGAAACCATGCCAAGAACGCCACTGGCGTGAACAGCAACAGTCCCATTACTATCTCGTATCCACGAGCTAGGGTCCTCACTGATCCCCAGAATCCTGCTCTATGAACCACCGGCTTACACGCTTGCGCAATCTGCAAACACACACCAAGTGTTAGTCTTGTTTTTATCCACACACGCACAACATTTCCATTTTAATAGGACTCCAGTGAAAAGCTTTTTTTTTTACTTACCAAGAGCATCCCCCAACCTGTGGGCATAAAGGCAAGGATACACACAATTATGTCTTGTATCGTCATGTGAGCCAGTGTGATCAATATCACAATAATTGCGATAAACGTCATGAATATCAGCCCCTTTATCAACCGGAACATCAGCTGAAAACTCGCGCTGAATCTCCGCCTTCCAACCGAAACAGTCTGAGACAAACAAACAACAAAAAACTTGGTTATTGACCATGACGTTCTGGGGAATTAAAAAGAGATTGATGTATCAAGTAAACCCACCTTCATCACAAACAATATCAAGAAAATCACCAGCCATGATACTCCATAAACCTGAGTTGACAAGGGATTTTAGATTTAGTGATTGGATAAGAAAATACCAACATCAAGAGCTAATAGAAATGTTACATACCAGAAAGTTTTTAGTCTTCTCTGTTATAGTGAGATGATAAACAAGCCCATATTGATAGATAAAGAACCGCAGTGCTAGCAAAATCTCAACAACTATACCACGTTTTCCGGAATACCGGAGATGTTCTTGCTCTTCCTCCCACCACGATTCCCAACTTTTTTCTGCCGGAACACCAATACCCCCGATGTTGTTTATCCATTTATTCCAATCAGTCCAATCATCAACAATCTTCTGCCATTCAAAACCAGAAGGATTGAAGAGGAAGGGAGCAAAAAGCCAGGTCCCGACCATGAACCACATAGATATGGTGATCAAAAGATATGCAAGGACGCCTCTGTAAGCACTACCAAATATTTGATACACAACGAGTAGCAGCATCATTTCAAGTCCCTTCACAAAATGGCTCCGGGAATACAGTCTGTAATTATCAGCAAATTTGGCATGAAAGACGACAAATCCTCTTCCTGTGGACCTGTACTTGGCACCGCCATGAAGTAACGTCCTCCCATAGTAGTGAGTCTTTGTCCCAAGAGAGAACGTAAAGAACACTGGCGCCAACTGAAGCTGCATCAGCACAAATTCACTCAAGGCAGTCCTAAAACCCCTCTCTAATCCAATTTCCATAAGCATAGGTAAAGCCATCAGGAAACCAATCTGGACAAAAGACTGTGAAGCCAGAGCTATTTGCAAAGGTGTATTGTCTCGGATGCCTTTCTGCGTACTTAAACCTTGTTCGAGCCCACTCAAAACAAGATAGAGACGTCCATAAAGGAAGATGTAGACAGTGAGAACAGTAATCTGTGAAAACAGTAGAAAATGAATCAGATCCGAAATAGCTGTGTGGTACTTACTTGGCTTAACAAAAAAGGAACGAAATAATACCAGGGTGCTGAAATAAAAGCCAACAGTGGTGAAGTAACATGACATCATTCGGAAAAAGTCAAAACGGTGTCCAAGCCTGTAAATATCCCGACTTAATGTCTGCTCTCCATTGCCGTTAGCAATCTTGGCCTCAAACATAGAGATCTGATTTAGACCAACATCTCTTCCTTTACCAACTTGTATGTATTCATGATGGGTAACATTTCCTTCACGAAGTGTAGAATTGAATCCTGCTCAATACAAAACATTGGCAATCCATCAGCGAGGACATCAGTTAGAGTCTATGAAAGAAACAGATACTACTCAGTAAGAGTAGAATATACCTGCAAATATATCTTCACTGAGGTTGATTACCTTGGATGCTTTGCTAACACCACCTCTTGTTAGATGAAACAGTCTATCAAAAACATCTGGATGGCCATAATGGAAACGCACCCTATATTGGAGAAAGAGAGAATTCTGATTTGGGAATGATAACAAACAAAATCATGTGCAATCATCACTACAGATGATCTCAGAAAACACACTTACCTCAATGGATTTGCCAATAATCTCTGACCAATGGTAACAAAACTAGTCTCTTGATTTGACATGAACCAAGCAAGGGATGAAACTCTGCGAAGGGCCCAACACCAAATGTTCTTAGAGATGATCAAATTTCATTGAGCAAAAGAGAAAATAACTAAAATAGACGGAAATGCTATAACACTCACGATCCAGTAAATATATGTTCCCTAAGTCCAAGAATGGATGGATGTCTAACACCATCATGTTTTGTAAGAAATTCTTGAAGCAAATTCCTCATCTTTAACGCTTCCTCCATGTAATTATCCTGAATAAAAATGGCATTATAAGAAACTTAATATCAACTTGAAGTATCGAAATAACTAGAAGGCTGAGCAAAAAGAACAAGTGCATACCTGATTCATATCGATTGTCTGTAAACCTTCTCCACGGGAAAAAATGATAGCATGATTTTGGTTTTCTGGCTTTCCTTCTCCAAGAATAGCAGGTCCAGGAAGCCTAATCCTGTAGATAACCTAGAAGGCATGTAGATTTTAATATAGACATCCATGTAAGAATCAAAACAAAGGAGTAAAACTACCATGAGAGAGCATATATAACAGTAAAGTAAATATAAAACTAATGCGGCAAAAAGACGTATGTTTCCCAGATGCAGAACAATTTATGAATTAACACAGGTGTATGACATTAGGTTGCCATTTAACTAATCCTTATAAGATATATTATTCAGCATTCACTAAGAAAATGACAGTAAGAAATTCAGCATTGGCACCACCTTCTGGACGGGTTTACTTTACACAAACACATTCAACGACATAATAAATTGCAGCAACTACAGCTAGAGACAAGTGTTAGATTGTTTTGCATTACCTGGTCCAGATTTTGTGCTAGGGTAGAATGATCAGTTGACTTAGGCACCTTTACCAACACAGAATAATACACTTTCTGGTTCCCTTTCTTTGACTTGTCTTTCACTGGTTCTTCGACCTCATCAATATATGCAACACGGAGTGAAGGGTATCTGCCAATTGTAAGCAACGGCATAAGTTTCAAACAAGTTAAAACAAACAGCAAAATATTATTATTCTACACACCTTGTCATAAGCCTCAATATATCCTGCGCACGAGGATCACCGGATCGTTTATGGATACCATATTGTTGACATGATACAACATATGTAAACTTCATGTCAGCAACAGCTTGGCACTGTGCCCAGAGTGATCTTTCACCTCTTGAATTGTTCTCTGAATTTAGTTCTACAGCCTTGTAACCTTCCATCAAATCTGGAGAAGCAAATTGCAAGAATGAGTCAGCATCACCGATTAGTTGTGTGAACTGATTTATGCCCCTTTGCTGTTTAATATAACTAGAGAAAAACACCTTCATGCATAGCCATGTCAAGGAATGCCTGAAGCTCCAAGGCTTTTCGATAGTACATCATTCCTCTTACTGCAAAAATATCAAAGATTAACAACATATCTCCATTGTATCCATCTAATCTTTTTACTGAAAGAAAATTAACCAAAAAAGCATACCAGTTCTAGTCAAAGTTTGCCCTCTATATGAAGCCCATAAACGAAGTTCCTCCTCTAATTCATCAGACTCCTTAAGTTCCTCTTCACTTAAGCACTTCACCCGCTCAAGAAAATTGTTCCATTCATCTGGAGATAAAAGGTCAGGTTCAAGACGTGATTCAAGAATATAGGCTACGTTAACAGCATATGAACAAAAATCACCTGGAAAAATCTTTTGTAGGTAGAAGAGGATTGAAACACCATCTTCATTTGGTGTTTCCAGGTCCCGCAAGGAGAAGAGGACCTCTTCAGTGTAATAAGGAGTCAAAACACTACAATGAGAATAGCAAAGAGAAAACCCCACCAGTTAAGTAACGAAAACTTCAATAAAAGCAAAACATTATAATGACAAACTAACCCAGCCAGTTCAGTTACGAAAAACTACATTGCAATTCATACTTCATTATAATTATAAACAAGTAGCAATTGCATGATACAACAGTTCTAAATCTTAGTTTTGTCATCATAAAAGAAGAATTTGAGGAAATTATCAACTGGAATTTTAGAAGAACCAATAATCTTCCAACAATATGTGACTATATAAGTAGTGGATTCTAATTAAAATGACCAGAAATTGCTTACGAAAATGATAGCATGTTGCGAACTTTAGGTGCCATAGGCATGTCCATGAACAACGAATTTGAGAAGAATGAGATCCGCCTTCTTGCTTCCAAGTTAGAGGGGACATCCATAGCAGACTCTTTAGTAGTCAACAAAAGATATATCCGTTTGATCTACACATACATGCATTAAAGTTTTGAGAACAAATCATATGAAGACTGCGCGAATAGAACTTAAATATAACCCTATCTGGCATAACCTTCTCTTTCCAAGCTTCTGTTACTGGTTCAATAGGAAATCTAATGGCACCTGAGGATGCAAACAGCTGATATTGTTGTTCGAGAGGGATCATTCCCCCATGCCAAGTGCCACCATGACTTGAATCTACCAAGCTACAGAGACACTAGATATATAAGATTTTGATGTTCATACGACAAGCCATTGCGGTGCGGTAGAAAGTCGCCAACCTCGATATATTGTAATCCTCCATCATAATGTCTCTTGTTACAACTTCCAGCATGTCTTGGAAGAGAATTACAACGTGATCTCTATCTTCCTCCTTATTGTCAAGCTACATTGGATAAGAAAACGAAGATATTGGACCAATTGACAAATAAGTTTTTAGATACTAAAACTACAAAAGAAACAGTACCACAGGAAGAACATTTACCAAATATTTGATCAACTTGACAAAGTGATCATAGAGGCTAGGAAGAGCACTCATCTTGTATTCTTGAATCAAATCCCCTGTATCTATATGTTTGTCAACCTCTGCAAATATGATCTCTATCACCCTGAGACACGAAGATATAAATTGGCCATAATATAGTGTGGTACGTTGCAAACTTGCAATTATCAAAATCAGAAGTAGATATGTAAGAAACAAAAGCAAGTTCAAACACTATGGTTCCAAAAACTTAACCCAACTTACTCTTTTTCACGGTTTCCCTGAACCACAAATTTTATGATATTCTTGAATGAAGCATAGCATTCACGGACAGCACATTTCATGTAAGTGTCACTCTCAATCCTCTTCTTGAGCTCTCTGTCCTTCCCATTACTGTCTTTTGCCATATCTAATGCTATTGGAATCTACAGCCAAATATAGAAAAAATTAGAATAACCAAAAGATTAAATTCTAATGTGTTTCTGTGAGAGCAAACCTTGCTAGCCAATAAGAAGGGAGGCCACTGTATGAGATCCAAATCACGGTCAGCCCAATAAGGAACAAGCAACAGATCCATCTCCCTATGAATAGTCCAAATGCAAAAAGATAGCTCAAATTTTTTGAGTTCCAGATAGTTTCTTTCAGCTAGATATGTGGCATAGAAAATTAATAAAATTACCTATCACTTATAAGATCTTCCTCTCTAAAACTACTAATTATTGTGTTCCACAACTGTGCAAATCTTGCAGCTTCTTTCTCTTTGTTCACAGGTACCTGAAGTAAATTTTCAGTACAAGCAATCAATGAGAAGAATTGTACGTGATAGCAGTTCACTCGTTCAACAAACCTTATCCTCCGTAAAGTTATGAGATAACGTTGCCCTTATTCCCTTCTTCTTTTGCTGGTTCTTTCCATCTGGAATTAAGCGGTCATTAAAAGCTCCAGGCAGTGATTCAAACCGTGATCTGAGCATTCCCAGTGTCCGAATCTGTAACAAGTGAAAAACGCAAGGATTTAGAGAACATCAATAACAATTACAAGGGAAACCTCAAGTTCAACAAATAACTCAGCTTCAATCAGATTATCTTAAAAATGCATACCTCTCCAAGGCGGCGGAATGCACCGTAGATACCTCCAAATAATGTGGAAAATATAGCATACCAAATCTGACTATCCATAAAATATACCTGCAGCAAGATGTAGCCGAGATCAAATTAGCAACAGCACAAAGCAGGGGAGGACGTGCAGACATGTTCGACTTGACCATGCTTACCAGAATAATGGGGGCCCAGAGGGCGATAACGACACCAATATTGTTTTTGGCTGCACAAATCAAGTAGAGATGGTGTGAGAATAAATGATAAATTTTCATTCCAGCAATCATGTAGTGTATGTGAAAGTGCATTACCACGAGGAAAGAACTCATGCCACTGAAAATTTGTCACACGGGCCTTCATAATGGCTTGTGTTGGGGCAACTAAAGGCCTGATCTGTGAGCAATGCCAATTTATCAGACTTCAGTTGTGGCAATCATGGAAAAATCAGTCAATTCAATCCCATAATTATTGTTTCCATGTCTCATCACGAATCTTACTCTTCTCACAGCATGGTTAATAATTACCAGAACTAGATACAAGAAACACATACCTCAATGTAGTAACTGAATGCCAGCTTTGTTGCAATAAGCAACACCCAGAACATGGTATATCTACGCAAGAAAAAGGTAGAGAGACATGAGTGAACAGAGGACTCAGGCTTGCACCAGTAACTAAAATCCAATGATGTTTATGTCACAAACAGAACCCTTACTTGAAGAGGGAAAATGCGCTCTCGTGCATTCCTCTGCCAACGTAGAGTCTGGGCTGCAAGGTGTTAATTATAGTCACATCAGTTAAACAACACAACAGAAGGTTTTCGTTAGTTTCTTATGCAAGAACACAAACTGAGTGAATAGATGAAAACCTGAGACCACCACATCATTAGCATTACAATTCTGTAGTTGGACCTCTCAAGAAACCGTCGTAGCAGAGGGAAAAGAAACATTACACCCGCGAGCATGTTAGGTGACAAATAGGAAACGACTGCTATTATAAATAGAGAAGGTGAGTGCATAGCACTCCCAAACCAACTCTTGATAGTTCTGGCAAATGCTGGAGGATCTTTCCAGCTGTAGGCGTAAGTAACAGGCAGAATAATAACCCAGGCAGCAGCAGAGAACACTTTCAGAATGTATCTTAGTTTAACATGTAGTGTCATGCTTTGATGAGCTTTGAAATTAAGGATCACATCAAGAACAGCTGCAGAAATAGTTCTAGTAGATGAGCTTTCGTCACTCAAGTAAACTTATGAAAGTATTGAACAATTACATTAACCAACCTTGTCCAAGTTTCATTATTGCAGCTGTGATAAACACGCTCAGAACTTTCTTGAATACATCAGCTCCAAAGACTGAACTTGGTTGTCCGCCATCCCAGGCCATAATAATCATGGCCTTCCAAAATTCATCATCGAAATCATATTTTATGAGAATGTGCATTTCTTTAATACATCAGCTCCAGAGAGAGGCAGAGACATATAGAAGATAGTAATACCTGGAGGCACAGAATATAGAAGCTCCACATTCGATCGAAACTTCTGAAGACATGCCAGAAAGAACGAATCTCAACAAAATTAACTTTACCAACCCATCTATCTCTGGCGACAATAGGCTTGCTGTTATCCTGTGATATATGATAAAAAAAATTCAGTAGCAAAAGATTAGAGTTCCTAGTATAAAAAAAACCACACCACCTAGAAACTAGAGCAGTGTAGCAGATTCCCGAAACCCAAAAAAAATATATAGACAAGAACAGAGAAGATGTGTAGTTATAGTGTACCCCGTCCTTTTCTGTATTGGGTACAGCAACAGGCAGACAAAAGAAATCAGCATCAGCTCGCATTGGCCAACCTAACCGAAAACAATCAACTGACCTGCAATGAAGAAACCATACTTGATTAATCGTAGAAACCACTTATGAAGACCTTTACGACTGTGTGAAAGCAGGTAGATAGATATATCACCAAAAGTATTCATTCAAATCATCGTAGTTCCTCCACTGAGAGTGCTTAGACTTCCCTTTTTTGCTTCTTTGAGCCTCCTGTGAATGGCACAATTAGTGAGTAAGAATATTAACAAGCAAAAAACTGCTGAAAGCACAAGGAAAAGCTCGAAATTTAAGGCCTACCATCTGAATCACTTCATAAATAGGAGTCACAACTTTCCTCAAGAATGCATCTTCCTCGCCTCCATAAGCTGGCTTCACATTTTCCCCAGTCATAGGACTAACATTCCCAGCCAGCATACCATAGAGTTCAAATGCCATCTGCGAAAGCATGAAATAGAGTAGGAAGTATAAGAATATCACATCTAGGAACGCATACTAGCAAAAAATCTGTGTATTTATCAAAAGAAAGCATGGTACCCTGAGCACAATTGACATTTAACCAACATTCTAATTTCTAAGGGGAATAATATCAATTGACATTTTCTCATCAGAAATACGTCAACCTGAGCACATATACACATGTTTTGCCTCAAAACAAGACTCAGATGACAATTTTATTACTGTGCGTGCAAGTTATAGCTCCTTAGCAGAAATATAAACAACAAAAGATATAACTTTCAAGGATTAAGAATGACAGTAAAGCATAAGATTATCATTGGCGGACAAGCATAAAAATACAAGAATCACGCACAAACTACGGAAGACCTTACAAACTGAAACTTACATGATGATAAATGTAGCAGAGACACTCTGGCATGAATCTCAAGTTCGCTGCTTCACCCCAAATTAGAAGATACAGGGCCATATACAATAGTTTGCGCTGCTGCATTTCCTGCTGTATAGTTGGCAACCTACAAGAAGATCATACTTTAAAACAGATTCTCCACACCAGAGTTTGCATAAACATTTAGACACACACACGAAATCTAATTCCTGTACATGAACAGCATACAGAAACTCTCTGTTGCTACAATTCCCTTACCAAAGACTACTCTTTCGACCAAGGTATTTGCACCATTTCTTATAGTTCTTGAAAAGCTTCTTCATCACTTCTGTCAATGCTTGATCATCTAACTGTGAGGGCACAATGAGAACAAACGAAAGGATAAACTGAAAGTACATTCATTAAATATTATGCTCATAGTAGGATGCAGTTACATATATATTCCATGGAAAAAAAATGTACTGCGCAGAAATGTCCTACATGCATGGACACACGAAACCTATATAAAAGTGGTCTTTCAACAATGGTAAAATTAAGGTATAAACCTTTGGCTGCTGATCAGGCTTAGGAAATTGTCTTATATGCACATTAGCAAGTAATAAGATCAGATGCTCCCTTTGATTAGCCACATTGTCTTTCTGCAGAACCATAGCATAAACAAGAAAAATTGCATGTTAGCAAGTAATAAGATTAAGTGCTCCTAAGATTAGCTGCATTGTCTTTCCGCCAAACCATTAAAGAATTTATAGATTACTCTCAACAAAAGCTTAATGACAATTGGCAAGCATCACGAACTAGAAAAATTACCTGAAATCCAAACATTTCTTGAAGCCAATCAAGCATGTCTTCATCTTTCTTTTTCTTGTGACCTTCTGGCCAAGGAAGACCTCTAGTATTGCGGAGAGCAAGAACAGCAGCTTGGATCTGCAGTAAGGATTACATCACCCGCTGATAACATATTACAAATAATAACAATGCCCAACAAGAAGAGGACTAACCTCAGGATATCTCATAATCGCTTGATTGGCACTATCAGGATCGAGAGGTAGGATATTATAGGGGACATACAACTGTGTCTTTTCTGCAACCTTATCTTGAGCTTCCAGAATCTGGAACCATTCAACTTCATTGTAAAGTTGCACAAGAGATGGAAAAAAAAAAGAGACAGGACTAGAAGGTCACAATGCCTTACCTCCCGGTCAACCTCAATGGACTGTGTCAGATTAACAGCCTTCAACACCTCAAACAAAACATTGGCAGTTTGGTATGCCTTTGTCAGCTGGGCACTGAAAATTAACAGCACTTCAAAGTATCATTAAGAGAATTTAGTGCTCTCAAACACTGGCAAAACACAAATTAGCATCTTAAAAAGACAATTTAAGTAAGTTAGACATACCGGTCAGCCTTATCAGCAGCATTGTGCAAAGCTTGAATATACTTCTTATAGTAGTGTTGATAAAAGCTTTGCATTTCACGGGCATCACTTTTCTTAACCCTGCCCATCAGTGTTGGATCATGTTCCTGCAAAAAAATCAAAGCAACAGTAGACCACATTTGTCAAAGAAAAGTACTAAAACCAAGATTCCTTCTAATAGCTATCCAAATCTGCCACATGCAAGAATCAAGCAGAGTATAAAGAATGCTCACTCTTTCAAGACGCTGTAGAAGTGCAGTCTTAAACTGCCGAACACCTCTTCCACTGGAGGTAGGATCCAATCTATGTGCTTTCTCAAATGCATAAAACCGACCTAAGGGAGAAAGCAGAACCAAAAACCAGATAAACAACCAAATGACAGAGAACCAAATTAAGAAATAAGTTTTAGAAGAACTTACAGAGATACGCAACCCTAGGATTACTAGATTCAACTTCATTAGCAACCCGAAGAATGGGGGCAATCTCAACAAGAGATGATGGAACAACTTCACTATCGAATGACTCTCCAAGATTACCAGCAGTCTGAGTTCGTATAATCCGCCGCTGCTGAGGCTGAGACGGCCCTTGATCAGGACCTCCTCTCGTAGCAGACATTTTGTCTACCCTATAACCTCCAGGTTTTAAATCGTTTTAAGGTTTCCTCAGCCTCCCTGAAAACAAACAAAAGTCATTAGACGAAGATGGTTAAAAATCAACAGTGACGAACAGAGATGCAACATTGAGAAGAACATACAGAGAAACGGAGATCCAGAAACCCTAACAATGGCGGAGCAAAGGAGCCACAACTTTTTAAGCTACTTAGCTGCTAAGTACGCAAAGTGAAAGGGAGAGAGAGAGAGCAGTCTGAAATGAATGTTTTTTTGTATTTATCTTCCTTTTTTAAGCACCGCTTTAATAGACACAAAAATAAAAAGAAATTTTAAAAAGGACACTTTCGAAGGTCGTGTCCAGAAAAAGGCTCTACCTTCCATTTAATTACAGTAACACCACCAAGTTTAAACTGTGGCAATGTCGGTTTTGTCTTGGAGCAAGCAAAAAAAGGTACCTCCAATCTATTCACTGAGACAAATAACGTAATACTTATGAACCGAAAGGGTATTTTTGTAAGGGGATTTGGAATTTCAAAAAAGTCGAAGATTCCAATAAAAAAAGTGTTAGCGGTTTTTTAAAAACTTGAATGGCTTCTTTGACCTCATATGACTCGTCATTACTTTTTTCAATATTTTTTTACCGTTTTGTTTGACGTTGTTTTTACCGTTGCGTTTGTCCAACAAGATTAGAGGATTTGGCGCAGTGTTTAAAGTAATTAGATAACTAATAACCTTTGATTGTTTTATAACCAATAAGTTTTCGTTAGATCTTATTCCAAATTATATGTTTCAAGTGTTTAATTTGATGTAAGTTTTTATCCTAAACATGGGCTTTAAACATGTAATTTATGAGTCAGGATACCAAAGATGTTATTCAAGCTTTGATGCAAGTGCAAGCATGGCCTGCTGGCCAACCATTTATCAAAGATATACCAGTCCTAGTCCTGAACAACAACAACAACTCCGATAGCATCACTTTCACTTTCACTTTCACTCAAGTCATGTTGCTGTCGATAAGTAGCAGCCTCATACATAGGCCGGTCATACTCTTTATCAATAAAGTTATGTTGAGCCCAAACAAAAAAGCATACGTCGGCGTAAAAAACATAACAATGCGTTAATGCTAAAAGGCCCATATGTAAAATAAATCGGCCCATATGTAAAACTTTTTTTCTGATTCAAAACTTATAAAAAATAATCCCACGCACATACTGAATCGCGTTAAAGCGTGTGTAACCTAACCGGCGGTGATCCTTTGTTCCGATCGTGTTGCTAACTTTCTCAGCTTCCAGATATCTCTCTCTCTGAGGAGATATCAAAGGTTGATCCAAAGAAGGTGTTTCACGTTGTTGAAATTGGATAATTCAGAAAAAAGCACCTGGAATCAATCACTCAAGAGGAGTTGAAGGAACCAAAGCCCTAATAAACTAGGGAAAGTAATCTATCCTCGCCGGAGTCGTTGTCTCGCCGATAAGGAACGAAGGACGAAGCTGTCTTCGATTTCCGGGATTGAAGATTCGGTTTTGAGCTCAAATCGTCGACTGAGTAATGGGGGTAAGTTCCGATTTGCTGATTTTGCCAAATTTTCGGATTTTTTAAGTTGTTTTGCGCTTGAGGAACTTGATTATGTGTACAAGCAATAATTGTATTGTTTATGATATAGGTTGATCCATTCAAAACTACGGAAACGTTAGAAGCCGACAAGGAAACCAATGGTGGTGTCCCTGTGAAGGATAAATTGACTTTTAAAGCTCCTGAGAGAAAGTCCCGTTTAGGTATGAGTTGGGATTTGTGAGCTTTTGCATTTTGATTACTTGTTTTGGAACCGTATTGAACCCATGGGGATAATACATTTGTAGGTTTGGATGCAAGGGCAATTGAGAAAAAGGATAATGCCAAGACTGAGGGCGAGTTTAAGGTTCCGAAGAAGTCAGCAATATCTGTTACATCATCGTTGGATGAAGAAGATAAATCTGATGTATCAGGATTAGATTTTGGAACAGAAAACACTCGACCTGTCCATTCCAGCAGGCGATATAGAGAGAAGTCTTCAAGATCTCAGTCTGCACAAGGTATTTTTTTCTCATCAATATGTAGTTTTCAGCCCTAGACTTTGATCCTTCTTTGTGAGCATAAGTACGATGTTGAAATACCACCTTCATTCGTTTTTCTGAACTCCTGTGCTTATGACTTATGACATTTGTGATTTATTTATTTTTTTGTATTGCAGAAAGTACCGTGACTACAGAGAATGCTGGAACTTCAGATGTAAGTCAATTCCATCCTAATAATGAAATCATTATTTTGCCCTGGGTTATCTATCTTTTCTACTTACTTAACTGATTTTTAAGAGTACATGCAACTTGACTTTTAGTATTCTGACATATTTTTCACCTGTTGGAATGAAGATCTCCATAACTCCAAGGACTTTATCTTGCACATCTAGTTATGAAAGAGGTGGTAGCAATAGGCATCGAGAAGAACATAGGCGTGACAGAAGTGAAACTCCGCGGTCAAGACAGAGAAACACTTATGATGAGATGGATCACTACCGACGGAGGGAATCTTATCGCCAATCTGACCGAGACTATCACGGAGAAAAGCGTAGGAGATACAATAGCGATTGGAGGACTCCAGGTATGCTAAAGATTGTTGAAGCTCATAAAGCTATCAATTTATGAGCTTATTGACATAAATGTCACTACATTTATCTCTATACAATTTTGTCTATTTTCAATTTTTTGTTCCCATAAGTGTGATGAGTGTTGCAAACACAACACTTATTTGGCCTTTTTGATGGAGTGTAGGTAGGTCAGACTGGGATGATGGACAGGACGAATGGGAACGTAGTCCTCACGGAGACAGAGGCTCTAGTTACAGCAGGCGACCTCAACCTTCTCCATCACCCATGTTAGCTGCAGCTTCACCTGATGCTCGTTTAGCCTCCCCGTGGCTGGATACACCACGTTCAACTAGTATGTTGTGTTTTAATTTTAATATTTGTAATTTGGTTCTATTAATTGCAACCCCGGGAAAAGATTAACAACGGGATTTATCACCATACCCTTCTTCACATGCAGTGTCTTCTGCTTCTCCATGGGATATGGGTGCACCTTCTCCTATTCCAATTCGGGCTTCTGGATCATCTATCAGATCCTCAAGCTCTAGGTATGGTGGAAGATCCAATCAGCTTGCATATTCTAGGGAAGGTGATCTGACAAATGAGGTATGCACCCATGATCATGCCACTTCTTATTAGACAGAACTGAATTTCCAATTTGTTTCCCATGTTTTAAGAATCCATGTCGAGCTTGCTTGATAAATGTTTATGTGGATTATAGCTCTCTTGCATTAGGATTTTTTTTGTTTGTTTTAATACCTATGCCACATGTTGTTATGTCTTATATAGGGGCATTCAGATGAGGATAGATCGCAAGGAGCTGAAGAATTTAAACATGAGATCACAGAAACAATGCGTGTGGAAATGGAATATCAGTCAGATCGTGCATGGTAAGTATTACTTTCCTTTAGAGGCAGGAAAAGATTGGTGAATCAATAATGTTTTATGAACTGAGAGCATAGTCTCACTCTTCACGTTCATTGTTGAACCATTTATAGATTTTATAAAGCCTGTATGAATAGTTGTTGTTGCAATTTCCCAGGTATGATACAGACGAAGGGAACTCACTGTTTGATGCGGACAGTGCATCCTTTTTTCTTGGAGATGATGCTTCTCTACAGAAGAAGGAAACTGAACTGGCAAAGAGACTGGTATTTATCTATACCAATTACGCACTCTTTCTTTACAAGTTTTTATATGACACTGCTTATATCTGATCTATTATCTATGGCTAGGCTTTTCCGTTTTGCATAAATCATCTAATTTAATTTGATTCTGACTGAAGCATTAATCTCTTATCTCTTTTTACTACTCTTGATTAAGTATACTTAGCTAAATTATGTTGTTTTGATATGTAAGTTCAGATTATTATAAGTGTAGGTTAGAAGAGACATTTGTAAGTTCAAATTATGTTCTCGATTGAATGCTTTGTAATATTTGTAATGCAGGTTAGAAGAGACGGTAGCAAAATGTCACTCGCTCAGAGTAAAAAATATTCTCAGCTCAATGCGGATAATGCTCAATGGGAAGACCGCCAGCTTCTCAGATCTGGAGCTGTTAGAGGCACAGAAGTGCAGACTGAGTTTGATAGCGAAGAAGAACGGAAAGCAATTCTTCTTGTACATGGTATATAGACTACTAGAATAGCTCAAAGTTAACCAATAAATGTCAAGGTTAAATGAGTAGTATTTGTAACATGCCAGGTAATATTCTATTTTTTGGGTAATTGCAGATACGAAGCCTCCTTTCCTTGATGGAAGAGTCGTTTACACAAAGCAAGCAGAGCCAGTAATGCCTGTAAAGGATCCCACATCAGACATGGCTATAATTTCACGAAAAGGCTCAGGTCTTGTCAAAGAAATTCGGGAGAAACAAAGTGCGAATAAGTCACGACAGCGATTCTGGGAGCTTGCAGGTTCTAATCTTGGTAATATCCTTGGTATTGAAAAATCAGCCGAGCAGGTAACTACCTAATTGGTTGTTGGTTCTCTATCGATATTGTGGTTGTTGGACATAGTGTGACTTGGTAATGATCATCTTGCAGATTGATGCCGATACTGCTGTAGTTGGTGACGACGGTGAAGTAGATTTTAAAGGTGAGGCTAAATTTGCACAACATATGAAGAAGGGAGAAGCTGTGAGTGAATTTGCCATGTCAAAGACCATGGCAGAGCAACGGCAGTATCTTCCCATATTTTCTGTTAGAGATGAACTATTGCAGGTTGGTGGTCTTTCCTTTTTATGGCCTTGATAGTTGAATTTTAATATGCATTATTATTAGGGGTTACACTTTTTTTTTATTTTAATTTCATCCTTGCCTTAATCATCTGCTTTTTAATGTATTCTCTAGGTAATAAGAGAAAACCAGGTGATAGTGGTGGTTGGCGAAACTGGTTCGGGAAAGACCACTCAACTTACACAGGTAATTATGGCTTACTATGGCTTTTCAGGGAATTCATTTACTAATACGTAGTTATAAAACAATTCAAACATTGCACTTATATTCTGTTCCTTTTTGTTAGTATCTTCATGAGGATGGTTACACTATAAATGGTATAGTTGGTTGCACCCAACCAAGGCGTGTAGCAGCCATGAGTGTTGCAAAGAGAGTTAGTGAAGAGATGGAAACAGAGTTGGGCGATAAAATTGGTTATGCAATTCGTTTTGAAGATGTAACTGGTCCAAACACTGTTATCAAGGTAAGGTGTTCTCAAGTAATGAACTGATTTTTCCTTATCTTTTATGTTTCTGGTTTAGTTGGCCTCAGAAAGCTTGGCTTATCATGCTTTTAGCATCTGCACTTCAATAAAACACGTAGATTTCTTCTGCAACTTCATTTTTTCCTTTGAAATTACAGTACATGACCGATGGAGTACTACTGAGAGAGACCCTCAAAGATTCTGACCTGGATAAGTATCGGTATGTATGCTTTAACCTTACCTCTGATAGATCATGCTTTGAACTAGATAAATATCGTTGCTAACTCCTTTTTTGGACTCTGTATAGTGTGGTGGTGATGGATGAAGCGCATGAAAGGTCACTCAACACAGACGTCCTTTTTGGAATACTGAAAAAAGTTGTGGCTCGGCGTCGTGATTTCAAGCTGATAGTCACGTCAGCAACCCTTAATGCTCAAAAGTTTTCCAATTTCTTTGGGAGGTAGGTTATCATCATCCTTCACATAAGACCAATTTAGAATCTGAAGAAGGATTTTATATGACAGTGTTTTTGCTTTGGTAATGCAGTGTTCCTATCTTCAACATTCCTGGAAGGACTTTCCCTGTCAATATTCTCTACTCTAAAACTCCTTGTGAAGACTATGTTGAAGCTGCTGTTAAACAGGCAATGACGATTCACATAACAAGCCCACCTGGGGACATTCTCATTTTTATGACCGGGCAAGATGAGATTGAGGCAGCGTGCTTTTCACTAAAGGAGAGAATGGAACAGCTCGTATCATCTTCCAGTAGAGAAATAACGAACCTACTCATTCTCCCAATATACTCTCAGTTACCTGCTGACTTGCAAGCAAAGATATTCCAGAAACCAGAAGATGGAGCCCGTAAATGCATTGTTGCCACCAATATTGCTGAAACATCATTGACAGTCGATGGAATATATTATGTGATTGACACTGGGTATGGAAAGATGAAGGTTTTCAATCCTAGAATGGGTATGGATGCTCTTCAAGTTTTCCCCATAAGTCGTGCAGCCTCTGATCAGCGTGCTGGAAGAGCTGGAAGGACAGGGCCAGGAACATGTTACAGGTTGTATACTGAGAGTGCTTATTTGAATGAGATGTTGCCAAGTCCTGTGCCAGAGATTCAGCGGACGAATCTGGGTAATGTTGTGTTGTTGTTGAAGTCATTGAAAATAGACAACTTGCTAGATTTTGATTTCATGGATCCACCTCCGCAAGAGAACATCCTTAACTCTATGTACCAGCTTTGGGTGTTGGGTGCTCTCAACAATGTTGGAGGATTAACCGACCTGGGGTGGAAGATGGTGGAGTTCCCATTGGATCCTCCTCTTGCAAAGATGCTTTTAATGGGTGAACGGCTTGATTGCATAGATGAGGTTCTGACGATCGTGTCAATGCTTTCAGTACCTTCAGTGTTCTTCAGACCTAAAGAAAGAGCAGAAGAGAGCGACGCTGCAAGGGAGAAGTTTTTTGTGCCGGAATCGGATCATCTGACGCTGCTGAACGTATATCAGCAGTGGAAAGAGCATGACTATAGAGGAGACTGGTGCAATGACCATTACCTACAAGTGAAAGGTTTGAGAAAAGCTAGAGAGGTAAGATCCCAGCTTCTGGATATCCTCAAGCAACTGAAAATTGAACTCAGGTCGTGTGGACCGGATTGGGATATTGTGAGAAAAGCCATCTGTTCAGCGTATTTCCACAACTCAGCTAGATTAAAAGGTGTTGGGGAGTATGTGAACTGCAGAACCGGGATGCCTTGCCATTTGCACCCTAGCAGTGCACTGTACGGTCTGGGATACACACCGGACTATGTGGTGTACCATGAACTGATCTTGACCACAAAGGAGTACATGCAGTGTGCGACATCGGTTGAGCCGCATTGGCTGGCTGAGTTAGGGCCTATGTTCTTCTCGGTCAAGGACTCGGATACATCGATGTTGGAGCATAAAAAAAAGCAGAAGGAAGAGAAATCAGGAATGGAGGAAGAGATGGAGAAACTGAGAAGAGATCAGGTGGAGTCAGAGCTGAGAAGCAAAGAGAGAGAGAGAAAAAAAAGGGCAAAGCAGCAGCAACAGATTTCAGGCCCTGGCTTGAAAAAGGGCACCACTTTCCTCAGGCCTAAGAAGCTTGGACTGTGACATTGTAATGTAATAAAAAACATACCGAAAACGTCACCCAAACAAAAAAAACGGAAAAAACACAGCCAAAATGGAGCAAACTGTAATCACCATGTATCGTTGTTCAGATATTTCTTGATGTGAACAATATTAAATTGTTCCACGCTTGTATTGATTCTTTATAACTAATTAGTTAGAGATCCTCTACGTCTCTAGTATAGTAAAGTTACGGTCCAATTTGTGTTCTCTACAACTCTATAATAAGCAAATTACTAATCAACAGAAATAGTCACAATCCAAAATGGTGTGTTTCCACCATTGATGATTTCAGCTGTTTCTCTTCATAGAGCATCTAGATTCTCAGAAGATGGGTTCCCTCGAGAGTTGATGGCATGAGTCGCGTCTAGTAATACACTTTTGAGTCTGCTTTGATTGTGATGCAGTGACTAAAATACCTTGGGAGTTCTTATCAACTTCAATACGAGATTTTATTTTTCTATCAAAAATTAGGAATACTACAAGATATCAATACTTTTGACTTGGTTAATGTTTTTTTTTCTTCTTAGAACTGAGATCTCCGGATACTTCGAACAAAAGGGTTGATCTTTTCATTAATGTTTCTAATAGTTTACATTAGTAATCCTTCATAGTCGCTGCTACATCTCATCCTTCTAGAGAGCTGAGTTTTGCCCATCATCTTGTCGTCTCTGAAACATTCTACATTTATATCAAGTCTTATGGATTTTACAATGCTTAAGAACCCTAATTTCCAAATCCAGTTTTTGGAGTTATGTGGTACACAAATGTCATCAAATCCCCCTCCTAAACAAAATACATTTTGCCATCCATACAAGTTTCCAAATCTCCCTCATCAATTCACATTTTGCCACCACCATCTACAACACCTTTTTGCAACTCTAATGCTCCGGCTCCATCATCTGTGTTTAAGCCAAAAATCAAAGCCACATTATAACTTCAATTCAACACACGCATTGAACCCAAAGAGCAGAAGGAAGATGTGGTGAACCTGAGGAGATTTAGAAAGCCCCTATCAAATATTACCGCTTTCTCCATCTGATATTTCTTCAAGCTTTGCGATGGCATCCATAAGAGCTAGTTCATGATCCTACCATTTCCAAGTAAAACTATATAGTCAGCATCTCTTTTCATGATATTTTGGAGTAAACAACTAGATTCAACAACACATGTATATAGTTCTTACTCTCAGCACTCTCTTTGCCTTCTCTACCTCTGCTGGGTTGGGGTTAACTGACCCAAAAACTTTTTCCACCTGTTACAAATATTCATAAGATTAACAACTGTAAAACATTTATTCCCATATCAAAAAAACTTGAATGATTACCTCTTTTAACAATGTCTCAGTGTGGAGAATTTCGATTTCGCCTAAAGCTTTCTTTCCGATGCCATTCTGTGTCTTAGGTTGCTGCATCCTCATGCTTCCCCTACCTCTACCACCCGCATTGCTTGCAGGACCACCACGAGCCATGGTTTTTGTTCCACGGCCTTGCCCAGGATGTCCTCCTTTACGAGAAATCCCAGGATCTTCACCTTCCCATCTGATATCTCCCGGAGATATCTATGATATATATATATATAAAGAACATTCAGAATCATATGTAACCAAGTATCCAAGAATGAGATGAGCTCTTAAAACATACTTTTGAGATGATATATATATATATATATAAAGAACATTCAGAATTATATATAATGTAGAGGATCGAGCACTAATCATACACTTTTGTCCTCTGCCCCTTACAGATGGCAATCAAGAAACTGAACCATTAGATGAGAAACTAATGGATGGGTGAGGGCAACTAACAATTGTTTTTAACATCATTCATGATCCAACTTGGGTGGCAGCGAACAAGTAAAACTAATCTCTCACTTCTAGTGTGCAGAATCGAAATGAATTGCAGTTGGTATAAAAACTGACAAGCCTCTCATTGACGTGCAAGGAATGTCGAATATAAACCATCGAGATCATAACCAAATAGAAGAAGACAAACAACACATGGTCTCTCCAAATTTTACGACATAGCATCATCTTCTGTACAAATGTGAAAGATATATTAGACAAGTAGAAAAACTGAAATCATAATTACCTCTTTAAGATTTACCCATTCCCAGGTTTCATTCGCAGAGTTAATATCATACACTAAAGCATGACGCCCCTAATCAATGTTGAAAAAAGGAAATAAATGATATCAGAAAACGGAGATTTGGCACTAAAACACTAATATATAGCAATGAAAGATAAGATACCTCAACAGGGTTGTAGTCAGTTATAACAGCTTCGTAGTATTGGTTGTCATCAGGCCACTTCGTCCATACCTTCCTTCCAACCAACGGGTCATATGATCCCGATTCACCTGGTTCATTTGTTAAAGCGCCAGCCTGGGGCCTTCCAGCAATGCCTGTAGATGGGTACTGCATCGACTTCATCGAGCACAAAGAATGAAATATTCTTATACCTTAGTCAATGAAGAATATAAGAACAAGATTGACGGTACCAACAATTAGAATCAAGCAGCATCATGACTTACTGTCTTTGGCTTCTTGGTCTTTGGACCTGGTGGAGGACCTCCCCTTCTTAGTGCAGATGACGATGGTTGCATTGAAGGGTGCAAAGAAGGAGATGGTGGGCCCATCGCTAATGAGGCGATTGATTGTGATGTCTTTTGCTTCTTACGTGATCCTGATACAGCCGGACTCGGAGCATCATGAACCAGCTGAGGAACACTAGACTGAAGGCTGTTTGCCTTTCTCCATTCCCTGACATGATTTAAATTAACCTTGTTGGCTTACTTTTGATTGATTGCAGAGATTTATCAGTGATCAATTACATATACAACAGACCTTATTCGCCTGATCATTTCATCAGCGTTAACCCTTGATAACAGCTCTCTGTGTTCCTCATCAGACACTCGAAGTTCTTTTCTGAGTTCAGTGATCAAACTTTCTTTCTCCTGAATATTTTTTTTCCAGCCGAAGGAACAAGAATAAAAAAAGGACAAAAGGTAAGCTTGTGAAGTTACATAAACATGTACTAAACTAATGAAGAAGACAAGCAAAATAGTACCCAGGTAATAGCATCGGACTGGGCTTTAAATGCGCGGAGTATCGAGCTATAAGCTTCTTGCTCAATGAGATGAATTTGAGTTTCCATTTCATTGTGCACCCGTGATAAAGGAGCAGAATTGAGAACTGAAGGCCTTCCATTCCCGGTAGGTCTGGCGTTTCTTTGATATCTACCTTGATGAGATGGAGGCAGGTCATCATCTGTACCTGAGTTCCCGCATAAAAAAACATATCACAAAACACACGGAAACAAATACGGAAGTAAAATAAACTTAGAGAAGGAACGAATGCTTCTAACTGAAAAAGCACATAAGACTCACCACTACTATCAGAAGGTCGGTAATCCATCTGTGTACTCTCCTGATTATTCTTTACAGTGAACCTAAGAAATCAAAACGTGGGATGTGGCCTGTCTAGTTGCACCAAAGCACGAGCTGCAAGACCAAGAAAACAACTTCAAAGGAGGAAAAAGCCAAAGCATTCACTCACATGCAGAGCATACGAAGACGAAAAGCAAGAACTTTGAACTTTAAACCTTGACACAGAAAATTAAACTATCCAAAACACTGGTCAAAGTTCTTAAACTCAAGCTAAACAGACAAACATGTTGCCTTCTGCAGATTAAACAACAGAAATTGAATTTCTACTAAACTTGTGAAAAAATTATTTCCAATTAAAGAACAACACTTTCCTAAACCCTAAAATTCCCGACGAAACCTAGCACATCAATGCTAGCTTTCAAGATGAACAAAACTTAAATTGCGCAGAAAGAATGTAAGATCGAAAAGCAAAATACCTTCTTTGGATCTATTCTCGAAAAATTCGAACAGCCATCGAGAAAATTACTCCCTAAAGATCATATAGATTTGAGCGAGAAAGCAGACAACACAAATCTATAAATTAGAAGATCCGAACAAAGGACGATTCTTATAGGCAATCTCTCGGCTCCAATCCGAATTCACCAACGTTAGATCTCCAGGAAGCAGAAAGAACGCCGTGGAATTGAAGAATTACAGAACAAATCGTGATGAATTTTCCGAGGGATCTATGAGTCGCGGACGTGAAACCCACATTATTTTGTGCCCTAATTTTTTCTCAGTTGATAGGTTGGTTTGAGTTACACGAACGACGGCAAGTTTTGTCGTTTCACTCTCATCTTTCTATCTCTTTTGGTTCTGTCTTAAACCCGAACTTCGGTACACTTTCATACCAACACTTCTGTTTTTGTTTTTTTTTTGTTTTTAACATCATATTTTCTGTGTAATAATTAATCTCAAAAAAGCATGTTATAATTCAGTTTTATTTACCAACAAGAATCGATTTGGCTGCAAATAAAAAAGACAAAATAATAAATAAACCGACATTGTGAAAATGTTCTGAACCGGAAAAGTCAAAGAATGTCGGTTCGGTCCAAAATCGAAAATTAAACAAGTTCCAATAGAAAAATGTGAACAAAGGGAAAAAGGAAGAAGAAATGTTGTTGCGTGTGTGTTGTCCGTCGTCTTTCTTCTACCTCCGACCGCTTCATCTCTTCAGTTCAACTGCGAAAGTTCCTTTTTGTCCCTCTCTTCCCAGACAATTTCGATTAAGCCCTTCTCGATCTTCTTCCTTTCGTCGGATGGAATCTTCTCCGGCTTCTTCTTCGTCTCCGACGCCGGTAACCGATTCATCTGCTGATTCTTTAGCGAAAGATCTGCAGAATCAAAGTCTGGGAGCTGTTGATGAAGGTGTTAAGATTAAAAAGAAGCTCGAAGATTTTAACTGGGACCATTCCTTTGTTAAGGAATTGCCTGGTGATCCTAGAACCGATGTTATCTCGCGTGAGGTATCAATTTTTGTTTCGATCTTCAACGGAGATAATAGGAGCAATCTTAATTTTGTTTTTTTCCTTCTCTGTCAATACTTTGTTTGTTTTTGTGGTTTATTCTCGAAGCATGAAGTAGATATTTATACTTGTTGGTAGAGTGGATTATACTCAGGCTAAAGTTTTATTTTTGGTACTTATTGCTCATTTTAAGACTACAAAATTGAAAGCCTTATGTGTGAATTTGTCATGTCTCTGTGTGCTCATTATTGTCCTCTCATTAAGCTATTTAACTTGAGCATCCGGATTTTGATAGTTTATTGTACTGTGTAGGTATTACATGCTTGCTATTCAAAAGTTTCCCCATCAGTAGAAGTGGATGATCCTCAGCTTGTAGCATGGTCTGTCTCTGTTGCAGAGCTATTAGATTTGGATCCTAAAGAGTGAGTTTGATTCTCTATGGTCAGACTAAAGTCTTAAGTGTTTGGTGCAGAAGATAATTGGGTTTTCACGGTCTTAGACAGATATAGCAAGTATTCGTTATAATTGATACCGTTGTTTCCAATTCACCTTCATGGTTACATTCTTATGTTTCTCAAAAGAAGTTGTTTCATTTCTGTCTTTATAATATTGTGAAACTCAAGTTTTAAGAGTGTTTTATCTTTATATCTGCTGCCATTTCGAAACTCTTTTTTGTCTTTCTGCTTTTGACTTATGGCAAAAATTCTTTTTTAACTTTCAGATTTGAAAGGCCAGATTTCCCTCTCATGTTGTCCGGCGCTAAACCTTTACCAGGAGCGTATGTGTTCCTTACCCAAGTCAAATTTTAGTCTCAACCTTCTTAAATCCAAAGTTTCTAATCGCAGTTATTGATACTTTTTTCTACAGAATGTCTTATGCTCAATGCTATGGAGGACACCAGTTTGGCATGTGGGCTGGACAACTAGGGGATGGACGTGCCATTACTCTGGGAGAAGTTTTGAACTCCAAAGGTGAAAGATGGGAACTTCAGCTTAAAGGTGCGGGTAGAACTCCATATAGCCGTTTTGCTGATGGCCTTGCAGTGCTCCGTAGTAGCATCAGGGAGTTCCTTTGCAGTGAAACTATGCATTGTCTTGGGATCCCTACCACGCGTGCCCTTTGTCTTCTCACCACAGGTCAAAATGTCACTCGCGACATGTTTTATGAGTATGTCCAAAACATTCCAAACCTTGTCTAATTTTTTCCTTTATTATGTTCTTCCTCTGTGTAAAAAGTTCATGTCCCCGCCAAATATAAAGAAAATTAGGTTTCATAGGATTAGGAACTGCACATGCGCATGATCTACATGGAAGTTTTTAATCTACTGAACTAAGCCTCTAGTAGAGAAATTTTTGTCTATAAAATTAGGCTTCTAGGTGGTTGACTACTCCTATTGTTTGGCATTGTGCGTTTGCAGTGGCAATCCGAAGGAAGAACCCGGCGCAATCGTTTGCAGGGTTTCTCAGTCATTTCTACGCTTTGGGTCATACCAAATACATGCCTCTAGAGGAAAAGAGGATCTTGATATTGTTCGTAAGTTGGCAGACTATGCCATTAAACATCATTTCCCACATATAGAGAGCATGGATAGAAGCGATAGCCTATCTTTCAAAACCGGTGATGAAGATGATTCGGTTGTGGATCTAACTTCCAACAAGTATGCAGGTAATTCCCTAATGAAGTATTTGTCAAAATGCTGCATGAAACGCCACTATTTTCATTTGTATCACCTATTATACTTTTGTTATTGCCAGTTGTTACATTAATGGCCAATATTCGAACTAACTCTTTTGCTTTTTTAATTATATTAGCATGGATCGTTGAAATTGCTGAGCGTACAGCTACCTTAGTTGCAAGATGGCAAGGTGTAGGTTTCACCCATGGTGTGCTCAACACTGACAATATGAGCATTTTGGGTCAAACCATTGACTATGGCCCATTTGGTTTCTTGGATGCTTTTGATCCAAGTTACACCCCAAACACGACAGATCTCCCAGGAAGAAGATACTGTTTTGCAAATCAGCCTGACATCGGCTTGTGGAATATTGCTCAATTTTCTAAGACTCTGGCGGTTGCTCAACTGATAAATCAAAAGGAGGCGAATTACGCCATGGAGAGGTAACTTTGTTTGTCCCTATTGATTTGGAGCACTATTCTTAATTATATTTTAGGAACTACCAAGTAGTTGAGGGACTCGTGAATCGTGATTCAGGTACGGTGATAAATTCATGGATGAGTATCAAGCCATAATGTCTAAGAAGCTTGGTCTTACCAAGTATAACAAGGAGGTCATTAGCAAACTTTTGAACAATATGTCTGTTGATAAAGTTGATTACACCAACTTCTTCCGGCTTCTTGCAAATGTAAAAGCAAATCCCAACACACCCGAAAATGAGTTATTGAAACCCTTGAAAGCTGTGCTCTTGGACATCGGAAAGGAGAGAAAAGAAGCATGGATCAAATGGATGAGAAGCTATATACAAGAGGTATCCAATTCTTTTCTTACATTTTTCCCAAAGTACCCATCTTCAGTTCTTCTTAAACTATGATTTTACTTTCCACAAAGTTCAATTACACTGTTTATCCCTGTATCTTTCTGGTTGATGCAACTCCTAGCTGTGTGTGGATTTGAATTTGCAGGTGGGTGGTAGTGAGGTATCAGATGAAGAAAGAAAAGCAAGAATGGATTCAGTGAACCCAAAGTACATTCTGAGGAACTATCTGTGCCAAAGTGCAATAGATGCAGCTGAACAAGGCGATTTCTCAGAAGTCAACAATTTGATCCGTCTAATGAAACGTCCTTATGAGGAACAGCCGGGGATGGAGAAATATGCTCGGTTGCCTCCTGCCTGGGCTTACAGGCCAGGCGTCTGCATGCTTTCTTGTTCCTCCTAGTTCTTCTCCTTCCTGCTTTTGTTTTGCCATTTATAGAAAGGAAGAGAAAAAAGTAATACTCTCTTATATGTGTATTGGCTGTAATGCTTTAAAGAGACAAGAAAAACTTTGCTGTTTTCAGGATTTTGTTTTTACATTGAATAAAGATTTGAGTACATATAGATTTCCATGAGAAGCTCAACAAAAGAACCCAAGAGCCAATATCATTTTATGCGATTAAAAAGATTGTTATTACCCGACAAAACTTGATATGGAATAAACAGGTGAGAGACCATTGGACTAATCTTCTTTCATATTTTATCATACAAGACTCAAATCGAGTTTAGTAAAAAAACTGAAGTGAGTGGCAACTACAGAAGCTGATACTAAATTAGCAACTTCCAGAATGTAGCCTTCAAGCGCCGACCTTCGGATTATCTGAGGGTCAGCTCCAAACACAAGCTCCTGAGCTCACATGCTAAGAACAGAGAGAATCACACAACATAGTCAGCTATAAATAACAGATCTAAGAGACAGCTAAAAACATTTTGTGGCGTACCTCTCGGTAGCACGAGGGGTGATGGGAACCACACCAGAAGGTGTCACAAGGGCATCGATCAGAACATCATTAGGTGTTACAGGAATACTTCCATCCTCAAGAATTTGAGGCGAGTATGACAATGCAACTGCAGTAGGGAAAAGAGAACAGTGCTTAGATTATATTTTCTATTGAAAACGTTCTGTAGAATTAATTTGATTGTGGTCTATACCCATAAGTGGATATCTCCAACCCTTCTCCTTTGCACGGTCCTGATATCTCTTCAAGAAAGTGTCGTAGTAGCTTTTACCCATATGAGTTATCCATATAAACAAGTAGAAAGGAGTTAGATTAGAGCATGAAAACAGCAATGGGAATTGCTAGTATGAAACTACATTCTTTGGGGATGGCAAGATTTCTGTGTTATGACAGAAGGTAAGAGAAGAAGTGAGACTAAGATTGTGTAATCGCTTTACAAAGTAGTACAACCGCAGAAACTGCTTAACAAAAGCTTCATATTATTAGGTCAGACCATGATGGAAAGAAAACTTAAGGTCAATGGAAACTTACCCACCTCCACGACCTAAACGTCGCCCACATCTGTCAAACGCAAGACCTGACCACAAAGATTTGAAAATTAAAGTTGATTAGATAAAGAGATAAAGTAAAGTTTTGGAAATGAATCAGTTTCTCCATACCTGGCAAGATGAACAAATCGATCGGTTCATCTGCTTGCAACACTGTCAATATAGAAAAATGGTTTAAATTTCAAGAAGGAGAGTTTGAACTCATTACGTGAAGCTTATAATGGTAGCAACATAGAAAAAAAGAACACTACCATCTTCACGGTCATTCCCTTGGGCATCAACAGGAGCTGGTTCCAAAATGTTCATTGAGTTTGCAACAAGGTCTTCCATATGAGATATGTGCAACATGCGCATGTTACTGTTCTTATCCTCCACCCAAGGGACATATAGCTTTTTCTGAGTATTTGAATCTAAACAAGAACAAAATTGCAGAGAAAACTCATCAGAAAACAAATGCAGGACATATAGCTTTTTCATCCATATGCTACAATAAGTTTCTTTAGTTTGGTTAGTTATTGGTTTCTCTTGGTTCCAAAACTTATCAGATCCTTCTGTGATAGAGACACGAGCAATTTGCATTGATCATAATGAGGGATATGCTATTAAACCAAGTGATCAGTGAGTACAATGTAAAGCTTCCTTTTTTATTAATCTCGTGAGGATGAAATTACAAAGATAGATGTACCTGGATGTTGCAGAATCTCAGAGAGGATTTTAGAAGTGTCGACTTCATTGAGAGATTTGCAGCTAATGTAAGCACACAATCCCTTACATGATTTGAACCAGGGAGCTTCAAGAACAGTCTTCTGAATTGCCTCATCTACAATCAAGGCAACCTGAGATTAGTGTTGTTATTGAAAACAGAACAAAAAAAAGAAAGGACAAAAAAAAGATTGAACCTTGTTGGGTTCGGAGAGAAGGGTCCATGGCTTTTAGGGATTTGCGGACAGTGGAGCGCACGACCCGCTTCTGCTTGAAAATGGAATCGAGTTCCTCTTGGTTTTTGCTGGTGGTGCTCATGGCGACGATGGGTCTAGTAGCTGGTGATAATCTGAAAACGGGTCGGGTCGGGATCTTGGGGAAGAAGAAGATTGGTGATCTTCGTAGTGCTGTCGTGGTGATACAAAAGACGCGAGCTCCAATCATTACAAGTTCCCGTTTTTTTTTTGTTCTTTAAGAAGAAAAAAAAACTGCAGGGAAATTATTCCAAACCATAAACGACAAAATGTGAACCTAATTGCTAAAGGATTACTAATAGTTTCATAAAATGAAGACTAATGTTGTTAATCCAGTGTGGAAAAGGAATATATATGAACATTAGAACAGGAATTTAGTAAAAGTAGCCTAAACAATATCAATAGTGTAGTGTGTGGCTCATATATCCAAGCATGAAATTGCAAAATGTGCAAGCTTCAAAAGATTGTTCTTTCTCTAAACATGAAATTGTTGCTAAGTTGTATGAGAGCATTGCTAGCCTGAAATGACCATGAAAGTAAAAATGGGAAATCCATAAACTGCAGATATAATTAATCTTCCTAGAAAACATATTTCCTTAACATATCAAAAAAGCTTGTGAACAAGATTTTCTTACAAGTCACGAAACATGTGCTTGCCAAAATGTGATTCATAAAAATTTACGACTCCTCTCTACTGTATATTCTCTCAAGTAATGAACTAAAGTTTGCCAACCTTAACTTGTACATGTATTGGGCCTTTGGTTAGATTAAATGGCTTGAGGTTCTGAACTAATATTTGCCTATCTAAATTTTGTAGATATATTTGCCTCATGGGTGAATGCCAATAGCAAGGCGGGTATAGGTTGGGTGTTAACTGAAGCTCAAGGCTCATAGCTTCTCAAGGGCTCTTCCTCTATAGAGCCCATTGCTACAGCTATTGAAGCGAAGGCTAAAGCCTTAACTGAAGCAGTTCTCAACTATCATTATGTGTTTTTTTGTGGCGATTCTAGTATCATCTACAAATATCTTGAGAAAGTCATGACACAAGAAATCGCGCTACCTGGTAACAAAGAGATCCATAACTTCCTAGAAGACCTTCTAGCATTGGTGCCAAAAGATTTCAGCTTTAAATGTATTGGCAGAGATCATAATCATGTAGCTCATATATTAGCGAAAAATGCTAGAATGCCGGAAACACCATATATAATCTGCTGGGTTAACCAAAGCATGTAGCAAACTCTTCTAATATTAATAAGATATTTGGCCGTAAAAAAGTGATATATTGACATTTGGTTAGATTAAATGGGCTTAGGATCTGGTCTAAAGTTTGCGCTTTATTATTCTGATTACCTAAACACCAACGTTTGTAACAAAATTTACTCATTAACAATTACAGTACCAGTTCAAAGAGTCTATTCATTGATAGTTTAGTCGTGTTCATCTGCTGATTTTGTTAAACAATTCTCTAGATGACGACTTAATAAGAGACCAAGCTGATGTGTTAACACATCCAATTTTTGTGGTAATCGAAAATAATTTTAATAATAACACGTTGGATTTTAATAAACAATTTTTCTCGATCGTAGATTTATAGTTTAGGCATTTTGGATTCACAATTGAATAAGAACACGTATTGAGACAAATCAAATCAAAAAACCATTTAAACTGTTTTTCATATGTGACCCTTTTGAACCTTTTTTTTTAATGATCAGGTATAGGCCATACATCCCCCTAGCCTGGAACCATAAAATTTTATATCAATTAAACTATTTATATTTGTTGAGCTTTCATTTTTGAACATTGATTTTATATATTTAGTGTTAGAAGAGTTATTAATGTTCTCTTATGTTCTTGTATCATTGGATAATATTAGTATTATGAAAATGACGTGATTTAATGTGTATAAATTGTTCACTAATGAGTAATGCATAGGTAAGTATTTTTTTATTGCCGAGATAAATATTTTTTATGTTGCCAAATAAACAATAAATTAGATATCAAAATACAAAAAAAGTTAGAACAGAGTTTATAGAAAAACTTATACAAATAAGCCAACCTAGTTTTACTAGATTCAAGCTCAATAACCACACAAAGAATGAGAGTAATCTCAACAACAAGTGGAGAAGGAACAAGTTCACTATTGAGGTATAGCGCAATGTTAAGTTAATCTAAGGAGAAAATTATTGCATTGGCAATTAACATCCATGTTTATTTTGAGAAATGCAACTAATTACCATTTGTTAGATTAAAATTATAAGTAGTAAATGGCTAGGGATTTCATGATAATCCATGAATAACAATTGAGTGCATAATAGTTTTTCAAATATTTCACAAATTTGAAATTTCAGAGGAAATAAGATCTTGATTCTCATATTTGATTTCGACATTGCATCGAGGTTAGTTAGACTTCTTTTGAACTAACAATGATAAGTAGCTTGTGAATCAATGAGGCAAACGCAAAATCAACAATTGGGTAAACTAGAAATTTGTTTTATATGAATTCTATTAATAAATTTACAAAAACACGTAAAACAATCTTTGATATATTTGCAGATCTAAATTGAATATGTGATCATTAAAATCAAGATATCTGAATCCAAAACAGTTTTTCGATAAATTAAAAATTTTACCATCCGAAAACTAGATTATATTTATAAAAAAATATTCAATTTGCGCTGCAATTGGACTGGATATCAAAAGAAAATTTTCAATTTCACCATATGTGTATGATTTTTTTTTTTTTTTTTAG
>Ga0041059_1000178_pt1 | contig 40667 bp, 37 predicted proteins | sample AraColnosormetaG_FD_56232 | JGI IMG/M metagenome (GOLD analysis project Ga0041059, IMG submission 56232) | Arabidopsis roots microbial communities from North Carolina, USA - Col MF nosort | ecosystem: Host-associated > Plants > Roots > Unclassified | place: USA: North Carolina | collected...
AAAAAAAAAAAAAAAAAACTAAAGAACTGTTTTTTATTTGATTAGAAACTCACAAATTTGTTGTTTTTCTATTTAAAAGTGTTGCAAAAAGCTAAAAGAACTCACATCATGCTTATAGACCTAAGAAAGCTGCGTTGTTGCCTTGTTGGTAATAAACACAAAGCGTCTCTGAAAACCATGTCTCCTCTTGCTGTTTACGTATCCATTTTGCATCTAATTTACACGTCAACCATTTGTTATAATATTGAATACTTTAATTTGTTCACTATTTCCTCACTTTTACAAAAGAAACTACATTGGTAACACAAAATGTGACCAGTAGTAGTAGGTGTACTTGAAACACAAATATGCGTTCATTGTTGATTATTGAAACACTATCACTAGGTTACCTCTCTATATAGTTACTGCTTCTTCCTAGCTTGCTTTTTTCTTTAGGAAAAGTATTCAATTTGAAAACAAATCAAAGTTCGTAATCTAGAATAAAGGATAATTTGTAAAATTGAAAATTGAAGTCAAAAGTGATATTTACGATTATTGCGGCTTTATAAAACAATAATAGGTACTCACAGTTAGATGCAGCGAATTAGTTCACAATGGGTCATTACACTATTGATTAATTATATATTTAGGTCTAAGAATTGTTTTTTTACGACTGAGGTCTCTGTCTGAGTCTGACCGTCTAAGAATTAAGACTTGCTTTATCAACTTTGAGACTAAATAAACAAATATATGCAGAAAACACACAATAAGATACGAATCAGGACCCACCCTAGGTCGTAAAAGAGAGGTTAGATCCATCCAGGATTGAACCGGTCAATGCGGGAGCCCTAGTTGATTTGATGATTCTCCAAAACAAAAACAAAAAAATAATGTTTTCAGTTTCCTCTTCCACACGCTTTATGGTATCCACGCGCCAACGTTCTCTTTGTCTGTCTGATTAAGGGGAAATCAAATATTCTTAATTTCATTTCATTTCCTCTAAGCTTTCATTTTGTATGTAACGCAAATTATTTGATAACGCACTATAGTAGAAGTAGTTTTGGCGTTGGAAGGTAGGTTTACTATTGTTTACTTAGATAATAATGATGTTAGATGTATGATTTGGTCTTTTGAACTATGTAACAAAAATATACATATTTTATGTTATTAACATAGAATTCTAGTCTATTTTACGTAGCCATATCAAACTCACTCTTTGATATATTATCTATGTGAAAACACGAACGTAAATTCTTTACCCCAAATCGACGAAACATTTTTGTGTTATTGCTATGAAAATATTCCTACTAAACCGGTTTACTAGCTCGTATGAACTTAACCAAGGTTTAATAATAGGCTTCGAACTTTTTTCAGTACACAATAAAATTATTTAACGTACGAGTGTGTGCAGGAGATGGCGCGTGGATGAGACGAGAGAGGACGCGAAGAGTGTCGCAGGCGGAGAAAGCACAGTCCCGCGATTCGTGCGTTTCGCTTTCCCTCACGACTAGTGACGCACCGACTCACTGCTCATGACACGTGCTCACGTGACCCCCTCCTATATTCTCCTTATCTTTTCTGAATAATCTGATTAAATTAGTACATTCTTCTAATTAATTATTTTTAGACAGATCTCAGTGATTAGGTGGTCTATTATTCAAGTTGATAAAAACTTTATCTCTATATTGTCTAATGTCTATAGCAATATTCTCCTTTTTTAAAAGAGTTGGACTGTGTAACTTTTTATGATACTCCATCAGTATAGTATTTGTTCTTTGTTTACATAGTCAAATGGTCAGTATTGACCATATCTTTTCTTAAGTTAAAACTAATATCCACATATTCTTTTTAATAATGTATCAATTATGCGGATTTAAATGTTGGTACAATTAATATTAGATTACACCTCCACTTTTTTTTTTTTTATTGCATCAAGTAAATATCCATATTATTGTATTTGTTTTTTCAATGGAAACTTGTTTATATTTTCTTAGCGCTTATTGATACTACATTACTAGTTTTATACATCGTTTTGTTACACTCTTTTCTTTTCAAAACGATGTAACTATGCTAAAGCTAAATCATATTTTTGAGATATGAAGTTTTTAAAAGTTAAAAACTACGAAGCTAAGCTAGTACATAGTGTTGTGTTTTAAATTTTAATACATGCGTCGTCTTGTAGAAAAATGTTGTTGAGAGTAAAAATTCAATATCTTTATATTTTTTTACGAAAATTATATTGTAGTTACCATTTGCGAAAATTATAATATAGATTTTTAAAAGGATAATGATGGGTCATTGTTAAAAACATATCAAATGACTAGACATAAAAAAGACTTGGAAACGTTGAAAAAAACAAGCTACGAAAAGATTCGAGCAAGACATTAAACACGACACAGTAACTTCCTAACTTCCTTTAATCACCTAATTTGAAAACAATTTACTAATTTACCTGAGTTCGAAATTATTTGGTAAATTATGAATAAATATCAAATATGCAATCTGACATCTGGTTCCACCATCGACCGTGACATTCGCGTGCCTTTCTAGCTCTCGCTTAAAGTCTTTTATGCTTTCTCAATTTCTGGTTTTATCTAGTTCTAAAGCTCCACTAGATTTTCTTATTTTCTTCAAAACTTTTAATTTTTCTATTAATATTTTTTTACATGATCTTCAAAATACAATACAGTACATATATACACTTAATCTGCCATATTTTACTTATATCTAACTTCATGTTCCATGGAGCAAACAAAAAAAAAACTGTGCCATGAGTTTTTAAATACTTATTTTTAACTGCTTAATTATACAAAGATAACGGGAAATCCTTATAAATTTGTCAAACAAGATTAATAGTTAAAATGTTTTACGATGTTTCACTTACTTATCTTTATTCATGCGGAGTTTACCCAATTTTGAAAATTTGGAGATGTTTCATATGTTTTCTCTTGAATAACACAAAGCATGTTTTAAGTAAGTGTGAGGTGACCACATTCCATCTAGGTTGGATATACCTCCTCTCAACAGGAGGCCAACCTGGACTTCCATGCATGTCCCAATAAAATGTACGTAATCTACTAAAAGAACATATAATCAAGAGTTCTTTAGAATGTCATCTTCATGTCATCTCGAATATCCTTCTAAAGTTTAAGTTATAACTAAAACAACGTAACATGATTGATCGGAAAATCGTAAATGGAACTAGTTTTGGGCCGGATTTTAATAATGTGTACCGTAATGTGTTCATTAAGCTACGAAGCATACACAAAACCAAATTTAGATTTTTCTATCTTTTTTGCTCTTTTAAACTTAAACTTAAACTTTGGCATGAACCGTTGTGAGATGGAGATGAAATGGTCCACACTTAGGAGATGAAATGGTCCATTAAAAACAAAAACAAACTATTCTCGGGTATGTAATTATGTGGGAGATGAAGGGTAAAATAATAATCTAAAAGAGAGATGGTAGTGAGTGATGAGAGGGGAAAACAAAAACAGAACCACTTTTGTCATCCCTCAACACCTACATTTGTCTTGCTAGCCAGAAAGAAGATAATACTTGTCCCCACTGTCTCAAATTTTCTATTTTCTATTTTTATTTTTCAATTGACAAATATGCAATTGTGACAAAGTTTATTCATGTTTTAAATGGAACATATTTTTCTTTTAACAAAACCCGAAATTTCAAACTAGTTAAATCTTTTTTTTTGTAAAATGAACAATTTTGAAAATCAAAATACTTTTTAAAATCCTAATATATCATATAATAATTTTAATAGTGAATTACTATATCAAATTTAAATTATGATTTAAACTCGCATAACCAACGATAATTAAAATAATCAAAAAATATCCAACGACCAAAAATTTATTAAAAAAAAAAATAATAATAGTCATACAAATATTTTCGGATAAATAATTTCTTCATTAAGTATAAATATTGAAAAATAGGAAAACGTGATAAAAGAAGATTAAAATTTAAGACAAAATATTTCAGTACTAATAGGTGGACCAAATATTTATGAATTGCAAATCGATAAGTGGAGATGACATTATGACAATCGTGATAAACCTTAAAAGAAATAATATTTACGGATATTCCAAACAAATAAATAATATTATATATAAATATATATATCCCTAAACGGCTAAACCCTAACTTGTCGCCGGGATTTCGATTAACATAATTCTGTTTCACTAAAAAAGACTCAGAAGAAAAAAGAAAAAGAACAGTAGTGAGAGAAAGTAAGAGCGAGTCTGTGGTTGACAAAACTCTTTTGCTCTCGCAGAGAAAAGATAACTTATTTTTTTTTCTTTAAAATATTTGGAAACAAAAGAGACTCTGTCTGAAGAAAGCTAAAGACTTGTGATGATTCTTGACAAAAGAAACTGTGTCTTTGGAGAACTCTGAAGTAAGAGAGACAGAGAAAGACAAAGAGAGAGACATGGTGGGCTCAGGAGTTGGAGGAGGAGATAGAAGCAAAGATGCTGTAGGAATGATGGCACTTCATGAAGCACTTAGAAGCGTCTGTTTTAACTCCGACTGGATTTACTCTGTCTTCTGGACCATTCGTCCCCGACCGTACACACTTCTCTCTCTCTCTTTCTCTCTCTGTTCATCAATCTTTCTCTGTTTCTTTACCTTTTTTATGTTCCACTTTCTGATTTCAGGAGGGTCCGTGGTGGTAATGGCTGCAAGATTGGTGATGAAAGTGGCAGCTTGTGAGTTTTTTTTGGTGTCTTTATATCCTTCCTCTGCTTTTTAGTACAAGAGAGACAGAAACAGAGCAGCTCTGTTTTAGACTTTCTGAAACTGTTTTTGTCTGTGATGATTAATTAAAAAGGATGTTGATGTGGGAAGATGGGTTTTGTGGTGGAGGAAGAAGTGAAGATCTTTGTCTGGAAACAGACATTGAAGGTCATGAAGAAGATCTTGTCAGAAAAGCTTTCAGCAAGATGTCCATTCAGTTATATAATTATGGAGAAGGGTGGGTACTGGGTAGGTGTTATATATAAGTAATTATGGACCAAAAGATAATTAGATTATATAAACACACCCTAATCACTTAACTTATGATTAAAGATATAATTATTTACAACACAAGTTATTATGATCTTGTGATGTTCATGTGATATATCTGCAGATTGATGGGTAAAGTTGCTTCTGATAAATGTCACAAGTGGGTTTTCAAAGAACCATCTGAATCTGAACCAAATCTTGCTAATTACTGGCAAAGTTCTTTTGATGCTGTACGTTTTCAATCTTAAATTTTATTTTTTGGTTAGATGTAGAAATTTATGATCCTGATGGCTACCTTACACTTAAAAGTCAAAAATTTATTGCAGCTTCCTCCAGAATGGACCGACCAATTCGAATCAGGCATTCAGGTAAATATAATCAAACTTCTTTTGGTTATATACTGTTCTTGATCTTACCTTAACAGTGTTTTATTTGACCAGACAATTGCTGTGATTCAAGCTGGACATGGTCTGTTACAGCTAGGTTCTTGCAAGATTGTGAGTTCTTTCTCTTACGGTTTCATATTATCGCTTTTTCGACTCGGTTATGCGGTGTGTGTGTGATCAGTCGTTGTTTTGTTTCTTCAGATTCCAGAAGATCTTCATTTTGTGCTAAGGATGAGGCAAATGTTTGAATCAATTGGTTACAGATCAGGTTTTTACCTCTCACAGCTCTTCTCTTCAAACCGAACCGCGACTCCATCTTCTTCCACGGTTCCAAACCAGATACCTCAGTCTCAAGGTTTTAACTGGGGATCACACTCACCTTTGTTACCTTCCCCTAGCTTTCAGAACCAACTACCTGCTTCAGCTAGATTCGGTTTCCTTCAAGATAACAATGTTCCTCCTCAGATGCTTCCTCCAATGGAAGAGCATGAAGACGACATCAAATGGCCTAATGGTTTGTCGTTGTTCAATGCGTTGACTGGACGTGCAGATGAAGCTAGTAGGCTTTTGTTTAACCAGGAGCAGAACCCGATGAATGTCGAAAACCAGAACGAGTTCTTGAACCTTGAAGGTCATCATCCTAACAAGTTTAGAAGAAGCTATACATTGCCAGCTCGAATGGATTCTTCGTCATCATCAACCTCGCTTGATCAGCAACAACCACTGGAGTTTAGGAACAATAACTCTGGAAGCAACTCGGGTTTGTTCCCTGACGTTATGGAGACGTTTTTGAGGTGATTGACATGTTCAAGATTCAGGTTTAAGGACAGATTAAACTAAAAGCTCTCGATGCTAGTTATTAGCTTATGCTTGTTATAAATACATGAAACTCTCTGTTCGTTGTTTCTTCCTTCTTGTTGTTGTTGTTGTTATTGTACCATATTGTCTGATTGTTTCTCCTTTTATGTCAACACTCTTTTAACATTTGAAGATACTTTAAAAACACGTTATAGATTTGGCTTTTAAGTCCTAACATACAGAGTAGAGACATATTTTTCAGCTTGAAGATTGATTTTTCCCTTTAAGAGTTCCTATCTCACCCACTGTCACATTCTCTTCACTCTCGTCCTCGCCGCCTGCAACCGTTGCTGCCTCCTCCGTGGCAGCGTCTCCGCTCTTTTTCTTGGCTTTATCCATGGCTTGTTTTAACCCTTCTTTCGCAGTATCCGCTGCATAGCTGAGTGAAACATCAGGTGCCTTAGCATCTGTGCTTGTTCCCATCGCCTCTTGTCTCGCCTCGTTCATACTCGCAGATGACTCTCCACCTCCATTGCTTCCCTGGAGAGAGTGTTCAAGCTCTTCTGAGTTAGCTGATTAGGTTACAATACAACAACTGAATCAGAAAAAGCAGAGCAAGTAAGAATATTTTCGCCTCTTACTTGAGAGGTGAAGCAACGAGAGAACTGAAGAGTGTTGTTGTTGTGCTGTCTCGGCGATGTTCTGTAGATGTTTATGATTCCTCTCTTAACATTAAACAAAGCCGCCATTTTTTGTTACAGACATCAGAACACGACTCTGTTACATTACATATACTCTCACACAAGTACCTCAGGATCAAGTTAGTGTCCAGAGAAGGAACAGGTGGCTTGTCAGGTTGATTCCCAAGTGTCATAAGGACTGTGACATGAGAAAAGTCTGATCACTATGTTGAGTCAAAAAAAAAAGTTCTTTGCTTTACATGTATACCCCAAGTTTCTTAGATTAAAACCAGTGATCTACACTCTTTCATTCACAAGAAACTAAGAAAGCTACTTATAGAGGAGTTTTTCATTGTTGTTGAACAGACTCCATAGGAAGATCTTCAAGCCAAGTAACGACTTCTTCGATCAGTGGTCTCCTTCTAGGCTCATGATCAATGCATTTGCAAGCAATCTCCAACATCTCCAAAACCGTTCTCTCGTTCACATTTTCGCGTATTGTTGTATCGATAAGCTCAGCTTCACGCTTCTCAGCCTTCATTTGAAACACCCGAGACACCAAATCTCTGCAACTTTTCCCTTTACAGACTTCTACAGGTCTACGACCCGTAACTAGCTCCAAAAGCACAACGCCAAAACTGTAAACGTCTCCTCTACATGTTGCAATCAAAGACTGGCTATACTCAGGAGGAATATAACCCAATGTCCCAACCAAATCAGTCGTCACGTGAGTATCATACGGCCTAAGCAACCTCGCTAACCCAAAATCCGCAAGATGAGCTTCAAACTTCTCATCTAACAAAATGTTACTAGACTTCACATCCCTATGTATAACATTAGGTTCACAGACTTTATGCAAGTAAGCAAGCCCTCGCGCTGCGCCTTGAGCTATCTTCAATCTCACATCCCATATAAGAGTCATATTCCCATCTACCCGCTCATGCAGCCAATAATCCAAACTTCCATTCTCCATAAACGAGTAAATAAGCAGCCTATCGTTTCCATGCTTGCAGTAGCCTTGAAGAGAGACTAGATTCTTATGTTCCGCTCGAGACAATGCTTCAACTTCCGCTTGGAATTCACGTTCCATCTGCCCACAGTCACCAGAAAGCCTCTTGACTGCTGCTTTCGAGCCATCGGGAAAATTAGCTTTGTACACAAGACCAAATCCGCCACATCCTATAATGTTAGCCTGGCTGAAATTGTTCGTAGACTTCAACAACTCCTCAACACTTAGATCTTTACATCCACAGCTATGGAAAAGCACAATCTTTGATGGCCCGAGAGCTTTCGAAACCCCGCTGATAGTCTCCTCATCAACGTCATTGATTCGATCATCCACATCTTTTCTTGAAATCCTTAACAGAATAACAGAAAGAAGTAGAGTAATCCCAATGGCTAGACTTATGGTAAGTACAACAATGCTGCTTCTCCCGAACTTTCCGCCATTGTTATTCCTACGCGAAGAACCTTTCGGATTCAACATGTTACTCATCAGAACATCGCAAGGAGAATCAATCGCGCGACAAAGTCCTAAGTTTCCTTCGAAGCTTGAGTGCGGGAAGCTGTAGAACTGACCTCCAGATGGAATCGCGCCAGTGAGACGGTTATACGCTACGCTGAACCTCGACAAGAAAGTGAGACTCTGAAAAGACAGAGGAATCGAACCGTAGAGATGATTGTAAGATAAATCAAGAACCTCCAAATTGTCAAGCCCTGAAATGGAATCAGGTATCGTCCCAGTGAAGTTGTTCCTGCTCAAGTCCAGCATGTGAAGCTCTTTCAAACGTCCTATCTCTGGCAAGATCGTCCCGTTGAGACGGTTATTATTCAAATAGATAGATGGCGGGAATCTTGAAACTTGGTTATATGGAAGACCGTTGGAGCTCTTGTTCCGCTTTACGTAGAGAGGAATTCCAGAAGAGTCGGTCATCTGAGAAGCGGTTCCGTTTAGACGGATTAGGTTCTTGAGCTCGGTTATGGCTACCGGGATTGCTCCGGTCAAAGTGTTGTTTGAGAAGTCTATGTAGAACAAACTCTCCATCTTACCAATCCAATGAGGGATAGTTCCGTAAAAGTGATTCCAAGAGAGATCAAGAACTTCCAGCTTCTTGCAGTTCAATAGCCAGCTCGGAATCTGACCTCTAAGACCGCAATTTCCTAGCGCTAAAATCGCGAGGTTGTCGAAACCAGTGACGTTGTTTGGTATTTCCTCGCCGATGAAGTTCTTTGAGAGAATAAGAGTGGAGAGGTTTCTGCAATGTTGCAGCACATTCATTGTCTCAGAAAAATCCACAAAGCTGTTGTTGGATAAGGACAGGAACAAGAGAGACTGCAGATTCTTGAAGGTGTCAGGGATTTTGCCGCGAAACTCGTTTTTCGCCAAACTCAAGATCTTCATCTTGGGACAGTGGCCAAGGGAATCAGGAAGAGGTCCAGAGAAATGATTACTGGCGAGATCAAGCACGCAAAGATCGGTAAATCCAGTGAAGTTAAGATTGATAGAACCGGATAACGAGTTGTTCCTAAGATCAAGAACCCGCAGCTTCGAGCATTGGGATAAACTTGGCGGAAACCTTCCCGAGAACTTGTTGGAGCTCACGTCGAGGTGTTCCAATTGAGTGAGGTTACCAAAAACATCTGGAATTACATCCGAAAACCGGTTCTCTGATATCAACAGAGACTTCAGACCAGAGAGATTGCTCAAGTTCTTGCTTAACTCTCCGGATAAGTAGTTTCCAGAGAGTGATAGTTGCTCCAACTCCCGGATCGAATAAAGATAATCCGGAAGTTGGCCCGTCAATCTGTTGCTGTCGATATGGAGCTGTTGAATAGATTTGCTGCAGTTGTACAAGCCATCAAGATTCCCCACCAAACGATTCATCGATAAATCAAGAACCTGTATCCCACCAGATGAGCTACAGAGTTCAGGATGAATCTCACCCTCAAACAAATTGTTGCTTACATTAAGCATCACAAGACCAGGAAACACTCCAACATCCGATAACTTCCCGCTAAGCGAATTGCTCGAAATGTTCAGCGACTGAATCAGCTTTAAACCCGAAACCACTCCCAAAACAGACCCTGATAACAGGTTATGACTCAAATCAAGAACTTGAAGCTGCTCTAACTTAGAAATCTCCGCTGGTACTTCGCCTTTAAGCTGGTTACGAGATAGATCAAGTACTCGCAGCTCAGTCAACTCCCCTAAAGACTTCGAAATCACACCTTCCAAACCTTTTTCAGGTAAAACCAACTTTGTAACTCGACCAGAAACATCACTCCCTTCACAAAACACACCATCCCATTCACAACAACGTGAACCATTTAACCAAGATTCTGTAACAGACTTGTTCTTCAACGCTCCTGCCAATTCCCGGAGCGCAGATAAGTCGTTGGGATGACATGGTTGGCTCACAGAAGAACCAACAAAGAAGACCAATAGGAGAATGATCACCATGACTACTATCAAACAGAGACAAGAGTCTTCTCTAGCCAGCTCAAATCACAAATAAAGACTAAAACTTTCATAAGTCACATGCTCATGTCCCAAAAAGAATCAAGCTTTAACAACTTGTAGTTGAAGCAACATTGTGGAAGCAAATTGAAATCAGCAACACGTATCTTCCTGAAAATCGAATCCCAATAAACAGTATCAAAACAAAAGCAGAAACTAAACGCTCACATCCCAAAAACCATCTCGAAAATACTATTGAAGACTTGTAACTTAAGCAAAACAAATAACTCAAAAACATAAACAGAGATAGTCAAAGAGAGTATAAAGTAATTACCTCTAAGCACCAGCAGCTTAAGCAATTAATCACCAATTTCGTCAATCAAAACCTTTAATTTGCCAATTCCTACATAAAGTTAAGAGCTTTCGAGTTCACAGCCGCCATTGAAACATCGAAAGTTTAGTTTTTTTCTGTGGGAAACGATAATGACGAAGATTTGATTACAAGGGTTTTTAATGTCTCATTAGCAAGTGCAGGTCTTTGTCGACCAAGAGACAGAACCAATCAAAAAAGTGAAGTGAAAAAACAGAGTAGTTGGGATTCAAATTTGTCAAAGTTTTTAACTTTGGAAATCAAAAAGAAGAAACAGTGAAGAAGACGATAGAAGATTGAGAAAGAAAAAAAACGGAAAAGGAAAGTTCTTTCGTTTTCTCAAGAACAGTGAGAGTTACTATTAACTTTTTTAGGGACAGGTCTCAAAAGTCTTGTGTCTTAACTTAATTTTGTTTTTTCTTTGCTACAAATTTATTAAATTACTATTTTAATTTTGTGGACAAAATTCTGCACAACTATTTATTGCAGCTCACAAGTTAATAAACGTAACAGTTTGACTGTAATTCTATATTCACAATTGTTTTTCAAGATTTTAAAGTATATGTAGACAGTATATTACAATACAAATCTATATTTTTGTACATATTAGTGGGAAACAACGATTTTTTTAGTTGAAACAAAGTCAAGAAAAGTTTGTAGTTTTAGTCAAAACTTTTTCCAAAGGCTTTTCGTTTTTTCTTTTATAAAATTTATCGCATTAAGAAAACATTGGACAAAATTTGCTTGTCTTTCTCTATTGAAAATACCTACTTCTGTCCTTTTAAGCACAAATACAACATACAAATATATGACATTTGATAAAGATTAATAGTTCTGTTGAAATTCGATGATCCAATCATGTAGCTAATTCATAGTTGGTTATCATATTGAATAATTAAGAGATGGAAATTTAATTTATTATTTTTCCGGAAAATGTTAATTTTTATACATTTATGTATTTAACATGTTTTCATATCTGTTTGTGTGAATACTAAGGACCATAATTTTATAAGTAGAACTTTAGTAAATCATCATTTGCTTAATTAAAATTATGAATCTTACTATTTAACAATATTTCACCTAAAAAAGTCAACTGAAAACCCCACTTTTTCAAGTAAACAGAAATGAGTAGATATTTTATGACTATTACATATTACCATAAGTACTTGCATATGCAAACTGTTTCAACCCACATAGACTTTTGAAATTTGTATCGGACGTCTCGTGAAAGTTGTGACGCATCATGGCTACTAGCGGTGCACGTGGACCGTGGAGAGTGACGTTCCTTAGAGCCGTGTGGGTTCAGTTTGGACTTTCAGGCGGACGTCACGGGACCGATGCCGTGAAAGATGTGGAACCGTTGAACCTGAAATCCTGACCATAAAAGCCATAACCACGGGTCCCACGTGACTTTTACAGTTTTCATTGATGATATGCTTATTTGTTTGGTCTTTTTTTGTTTGCAAATACACTCCTCTTAATTTTTTTTGGAAGTGACTTCGAGATTAAACCGGTTTGCTAAACCGGGATCAAAACCATGGTTATCAACTGGTTAAGAATAAGAGAAAGAGACAAAGAGTGAAGATGTGTGTGTTCTCATGTGTGAGAGTTTGTTGGTGAAAGAGAATTGATACAACCATACAACAACAAATTAATACTAATACTATGAATAGTCTCTGAGTAATGTTAGGATAAAACTGGAGAGAGACTCTTGACTGTACTTAATTATGTATTTGAAGTAGTTTATAACATAAAATTATGGTGAGTGCACCACAACGTTAATAAAAAATGTACATATATATGAGTTTCATATAGTATAGTATTAAGTGAATTAAAGTAATGTTTGGGAGCATCGAAAATGGAGTGATGTCTTTTGATAATGTATTGTATAGTCAACTGATCACACACCGCAAATCACGTGAAGTCATCGAACCGTACACCTATCGGCCTCCTACTTTGTTTGGTTTTCAAGTCTTCTCTAAGATCGAACCTCGAATCTATCGCAACTCAATCACTATTTTTATTAGTCTTTGATTAGTTTAGTTCATTTTAATGACCTTAATTTGTCGTAATCGTCATACTATTGGTGTAGCTAATTGACCTATCTTACATATCTAAGATAATCCGGTTTGGCTAGTACAAAGAATGTAGAGAGATACAACTATAATATCTCTCCAAAACGTGTATTAAACTTTTGTGAGAGTTGTATTATGTTGTCAAAGAAGACAAGGATCTATATAGGCTACAATAGACATGTGACATACCAAACCCAAAAACAAAGATGACCCTTGTCTGGTCTTTTCATTCGACTGACCAAGATATAAATAACCAAACAAATGTTGAGAACCATTCATCCTTCAACAAATGTTGAAAATAGTTAAGAAATGGTTCAGTCGAATAAATTATCTTGAGTCAAATGGAGAATTTCAATTACTTTTACCCAAAAAGTTGGATTATTCAGATCGGGTGCGAGTGAATTAGCTCAAACCATAATCGAATCTAAGAAAAAACGTTCAGGTTTGGATGGCCTGTTATTTACTCATCATAAAATAACAACTGATAAGATGAATATGGACTCATATTCTAAGCCCAGCCCATATGAGTCTTTTCGCTGGATGAGGAAAGCCGAAAAAAATCTAAATGGTGTATGAAAATGCACTTTTGAGTATATTATAAGATATTGCAAAGAATTTACTAGAAAAAAATGAAAATCGTTCATAAAAAAGATATATAAATCAGAGTAGGGCGGCCATCCACTTGGTTTGAAAGAGACCGAAGTGGAATCCAACCATATGATAATACACATAAAGATCCAAAAGTAATATAGTCCTTTTTCGAATTATTATCAATCCTATGAATATACTTTTTCCAAAGAAATATGCATGATTCATGAATATACGTAAAAAGAAGTAAATTAGAACCAAGTGTTTTCCCACATGACATACATTACATTACATAGTATCAGTTCCCTCCATTATTCTGTACTTCCATTACCATCCCCTTTATAACCACTATCAAAATCATCGTTTATATGTTATACAAAATCGATTTCATTAAAAAAATGTTTGTGATCTAATGGGGTTGCACCGTTTAGGTCAAAATTGTCATTCTCTGATACATAATGTCAAACGGATAAACGAAAGCATGCATCCGCAGTTCGAAAATTTATGCTACATTACAGTTAAAAAGACCATTATATATAAGATTTGCTAATCTCCCCTAAAACTAAATGACAGTTCAAACTATAATTTCAAAGATGGTGTGAATACGTAAGGAAAAACTATTATGGAAGTTATCTATTTAGTTATAATACACAAACAAATTGGCCACCGTCAGTACACTATCACTCCAGCCGAGCTAAAGCTCGTGTGTCTTTTGTGTATATGCGGTTTACAAAGAAACATGATTGAAAATAAAAAAAGAATTGGTTGGAGAATGATACTAAAATTCAATGGAGTGGGACCAAATGAAAGCATCATTATTAAACGAGAAGAAAAAGACAGAATTGTTAGAGAAATGTCAAAAAAGCACAGTAATAAGTAACCCAAAAAAACAAACCCAATCAATTCTCTACTTTCATTAAAGCTTAGTAAGCAAATGTGTTATGTGTGAGTGAGATTGTGTGAGAGAAAAGAAGAAGATAAGTGAGAGAGAAAGAGAGAAAGAGAGAAAATGAAGTTCTTGTTCCAGTGTCCATGTTGCTCTTGCTTCTGCTTCATGAAACCAAAGCCGGGCAAACCAAAAGCTGTTGGAGATACAAAACCAAAGGAGGAGAAGAAGAAAGAGGTGAAGAAAGAAGAGATCAAGAAAGAGGAGAAGAAAGAAGAGAAGAAAGAAGAGAAGAAGGAAACCAAAGCAGAGAAGGCTGAGTGAAAACTCTACTTTGAGAAAATGTAATTAATTATCCCATTTTTATTATTATTTATCTGCTATTTGATGATTATGCAAGTAATAACATGTTATTTTTATGGTTTGGTAACCTTTTTAGGCAAATTATGGTTTAATCTCTTATATTATATCATTCTCTTGTTTGAATTTACTCTTATGATCAAGATGTGGAAGATTATGTTTATCGTTTCTACGTAATTTTCCTTTAATGAATTTAATTAAATCCTACTTATTTAAGTAAGTGTATGAACCAATTAAAAACTGAATCTAGTTCTTTTTGGGCTTGAGCTAAATAAAATTCACTTTTATCTTTGTTGTTCATAGAGTTTCACTGAAAAGTAAACAAGAATATCAATCAAAACATGTTTTTTTTAAGGATTATCTACATCAAGAATTTATAAGATTCTAAATATATATTTAAGTCTTGGTTTTGTTTTTTCTCTTGTTTTGAATTTTGGTTACTTTAATTTGGATCGGTTAGATTTCACTCTATCTTTTTTTTTTTGTCTAAAGATTTCACTATATCTAAAAACGCCAATTCATGATATAACAACTATGGTCTGGAAAGCGATACATGAATTCGTTTTCTTAGTGCAAATACAAAAACACTCCGATCCAATTTGTCTATGTTAGTAGTATATCAACTACCATAATAATCACCGAAAATGAATGGTGTTTCTAATAGAAAAAGGGCTTAAAACATATACTCACCAGTCACCAATGTAGTTTAATCAACAGTGTGACTATTCTTCTATACCCACATCTCAACAAGCTCGACCTTATTGGGTCTCCCTCACTAAGTGTGTCTCCTATCTTTCTCTCTCAATCACTCCATATTTTGGATCCATGTGATCGCGCGTATTCATAAAATTAGTAGGGTTTAAGATACATGTTAACTTTTTTTTTTTGGCCAAGATACATGTTAACTCAAATGTGTTTATTCACCAAAAAACTAAGGTAGTTTTCGGAAGAAAATAGTTTAACAAAAAAGAAAAGAAAAATGTGATCTCGACGTATTTAAAATCTGATATGTTTGGAGAAAACTGAAATATTGTATTTATTCAAAGCATTTTCCACACGATTTATTCAAATCACATGCCCATCTTCGTGAGCTATTCAAATTAACTTGGGCTTCGAAATTAACAATGCCCACCACATCTCACTAAAAAAATCCAGTCCCCGAAGTCCGTTCCTTACAAGTTACAAATAAGGAAGTAATAGCTAGCACCTAGCTGGCTAGTTTAGAATTCAGAAACAACAATCCGAAAGTAGAATCATATAAAGAGCTAATCACTACTATACAAGTAGACTCAATAGCTTTCATATAAATGAAATCAAACTAAAAATGGAAAACCAGCCCATTTTGTCAATAGTTTTAACAAATTTAAATCATCATTAACAAAAATACTAATAATTAAATAGATAAATCCATTAATCAAATCAATTTTTATGGGAAGTGAATTAATACGTGAGTCAAATCTCACACGTCTTCTTAACATAAATGCCTTCAATTTTATTTCACAACTTTCAAAATTATTATTACCTTACCAAACAAAATCTCTTTGATATAAAGAAAGAAAGTCTTCTGTCACTAATCTTCGTATTCCATTTTTGTAAATTTCAGAGATTTTCTTTGATTCTTCGTAATCTCATAAGTTCCTATATATATTCATTACATAACTTCACTCATTCCACAACACAAACACAAAAGACAAAACACAAAAACCCTAATTTTCAGATCTCCGAAAACCATGTCGGCGATCATGAAAAGTCTCTGTTTCTCCTTCCTTATCCTCGCTTCATTTGCAACTTTCTTCTCCGTTGCTGATGCATGGAGGTTTAACGTCGGAGGTAACGGCGCTTGGGTTACAAATCCTCAAGAAAACTACAATACTTGGGCTGAAAGAAACCGTTTCCAAGTCAATGACTCTCTCTGTAAGTTTCTCCATTTTGTTAGGGTTTTAACTTGGTCGCTTTTACTCTGATTCTAACCAAAAAAACATTCAATCTTTATGCAGATTTTAAGTACGCGAAGGGATCAGACTCTGTTCAACAAGTGATGAAAGCAGATTTTGATGGATGCAACGTTAGAAATCCGATCAAGAACTTCGAAAATGGTGAATCTGTGGTTACTCTTGATCGATCTGGTGCTTTTTATTTCATAAGCGGTAATCAAGATCACTGTCAAAAGGGACAGAAATTGATCGTCGTTGTCCTCGCCGTCAGAAATCAACCTTCGGCTCCGGCTCATTCCCCTGTTCCTTCAGTTTCTCCTACTCAACCTCCTAAATCTCATTCCCCTGTTTCTCCCGTTGCTCCAGCGTCTGCTCCTTCAAAATCTCAGCCACCTAGATCCTCTGTTTCTCCAGCACAACCACCTAAATCTTCTTCCCCTATTTCTCACACACCAGCTCTCTCACCGTCGCATGCTACATCTCACTCTCCAGCTACTCCATCTCCGTCACCAAAATCTCCCTCCCCTGTTTCTCACTCACCATCTCACTCTCCGGCACATACCCCATCTCACTCTCCGGCACATACCCCATCTCACTCTCCGGCACATGCCCCATCTCACTCCCCGGCGCATGCTCCATCTCACTCTCCGGCGCATGCTCCATCTCACTCCCCGGCGCATTCTCCATCTCACTCACCGGCGACTCCAAAATCCCCATCTCCTTCTTCTTCTCCAGCTCAGTCTCCGGCCACTCCATCTCCGATGACACCACAATCCCCATCCCCTGTTTCTTCCCCATCACCTGATCAGTCTGCTGCTCCCTCTGACCAGTCTACACCCTTGGCACCTTCTCCTTCCGAAACAACTCCGACCGCCGATAACATCACTGCGCCGGCTCCTAGTCCCAGGACAAACTCAGCAAGTGGTTTAGCCGTTACTTCGGTTATGTCTACACTATTTAGTGCGACTTTTACCTTTCTGATGTTTGCTTAAGATTAAGTGCGTTTTTGTGTTGAGTTTTAGGTGTTCTTTATTCTATTGTTGAGTTCTATTGTTCTAGTTGTACTCTTTCGGTTCTTCCTTTTGTCGTAATTTCGCATTCGTTTGTAGTTTTTTATTGTAATAAATCAGTTTGTTGTTCTAAGGTTCTTTATTTGACGTCATCGACGATTACATGATGATATGCATGAACTCGTGTGGGAGTTACAGCAACTTTGTAAAAGTGCACCAAAACGTTTTTTTAATACCGAAAACATGAACATGATCATTGCTAGTAGTAACATAATCTCCAACTTAGTAGAATTCATTATTGTTAAATAGGTCAACAAAATAAGAAGAGAAAATTTGTATTTATGGCATGGGTAATAAGTTGGTTATTTTAAGTTTGGTTTATTCAGCTCATAATTCACAAAGTTGATTATTATCTAAAGAATTATCAATATTTCGCATTCAAACAATCATGAATTTCTGTCCTTATATTGACATATTGCCTTAATTGCGGGTCATGCAAGTTTTTCAATTATAGATTACTAATATGACACATTCAATCTAATTAAAGTCCAGGTGTCGTTTTGGAAACGTCTGTCATTATCTTCTAATTATGGTGATTATAATTATTTCGTAATATCTCGAGAAGTTTCTCAATCTTTATCGTTGCGGGTCTAAAGTTCAAATGCTTATATAATTCAACGTCCAAATAAATGCGATCTACGTATTCCCATTTATGGTGTAAGAATAAAACAGTCCAAAAAATGAAAACAAGTAAAGGACTAATTGCAAATTTGCAATGTAGGATTTGAACGGACCACAATACGAGTTTATACACGACTTTGTAATAAAATGAAACACTTATTAAATTCTTTTACCTGCTCCACGTACGTGAAGGTCAACATGTGATTTCCTAAAAAAACGATAAAACCAAATGCTAAAACCTTGAAGTAACTATTGTCTATTGATAACAAGAGCTTGATATATCTAATACTTCTCAATTGAACAATACCAATTTGATAAATTCCAAAAAAATAAAAAAATTTGATAAGTTCCATTTGTCAATTAAGTTTAAGTTCTATCCAAAATGATGTCGATAGATATTTAATTAAAAAAAGGGTAAAGATCTTTCGTAATACCATAACATGAAAGACACACGTAACTTGTTGAAATGTGACGGTGAGACACGAGGAATTATAGAGAGAGTGATTGATAGGAGAAAGACGAAAACTAAGTTCAAAGCATGAAAGAAAGATCATCGTATACACGTGGCGGTACACAACGAATCTGCCAAGTGTCTGCAAAAACAACATTTCTTTTAAAACATTACAACTGATTTTGAAGTGTAATCATATTTGACACCCATCAAGATTCATATCAAAGCATATTTTCATCAAAGAAGCACAAAAAAACTCAATTCAAAATCCATTTTATATAGATTCGTTTCGACACACTTGGCAGGTTAGAAGAACCACCACTTCCTTTGCCGGCTTCCCTGTGTAATAAACATATAAATCAACATGTGATCTTAGGTTCTATTTTCAGGCAAAGAGCTTCTTGTATGATCTAATTTGGAACCTTATTTAGTGTGTAAGAGAGAATGATATCAAGTAGGCTTATTCTTGTAACCAATTCAATTGATACCTTTTGAGCTTTCTTCTGTGACTTTAACAAGATGGGTTGTGGAAGAACAGCCATGCTTGAGTCTTGGATGTAAGGTCTCACTTTCTGCTCCAACATTTCCTCCACCTACAAATCAAAAAGATAAACGGTATGCATTGGAGTCGTGAATGTGATATGAATACCGAATTGTGTAAAAAAGTTCCTTGATTAACCTTCTCTTGACGCCATTTAGCTTCCCATTGTGCATCCAAGATTTTGTCTGCGATTTCTCTTTGAGCATTGAGAAGAACTGTCTTCTCGTACAGTTTTGCCGGGTTTTTGAGATCCTCTTCACTCCAAGAGGAAATATTCAATGGGAGATTCAGTTCCTGTACATGTTCAGCAGTTAGTTCTTAACTATACCCGTGGTCTCAGGAACTGTGATGCTAAAACCAAAAAGAAGAAGAAAGCTTACACCCCAATTCTGAGGACGGGGAGGTGGATTGAGTTTCGTGACTTCAGCCTCCAGAGATTTCTTAGCCTTGTAATAAGGGACATTCTTCACTATGACGGGGTCTTCCCGAGCACGGACAGGATCAATGGAGACCAAGGCCTGTAAAACCATGACAACTATATGGTGATTGCTAAACTTCTTCAGCTAACATATTCCAATGTAGTTCCCCAGATTTGCCTAAACTTTAAAACCACAAATAGGCGATCTTACATCCTGCAAATATTCCCAGCCAGGATTGCGTTTAGCCACCAAGTCCCGAAGTTGATCATATCGCATAGATTCCTGATCACAGAAGACATAAATAGTTAAACTCTCATTGATGCTTAAAGCTGAAGTATTCAACAACAATAGTTCCTATTGAACAGAAAATTCTATGCAATACAGATCCCTGAGTACATCAGTATCCCACAAATGTCTCCAATTCCATAGCACAAACCTATCCAGATATGGAATCGAAACTATGTTGGTGTAGCAAAACCATCCCAAATGAGGATTAAGAAGATTCAACTATCAGGTAATTGTAGACTAAACCTTTTACGGTATGCATGCTTTAAGCCTCTAGAAGACCATAACCTCAAAAGTGAAGCCTGGCAAATAACTCATGCTGAAGGAGATCTACATATGTAGAAAGAGATACTAACCTCATATTGCCACCATATTTTCTTCTTGACATCTTCATCATAATCAAACCCACCCACAATCTGAGGCAAAGTGATCAACCAGAAATTTGCAATGCTGGGATCTTTCATGCTGTGAACAATGTGCTGAAATAGAAAATATGACTCATAAGACGGTAAAGATGTAGTAAACATAGCAAGCTGTTGGGTTGATAAATAGACTTTGTGGTGCTCACCTCGTACGGATAATCCATCTTCTTCAGCACATTATAGGCTTTCCATGGAGGTTCCATGATCTGCAAAATGAATCGTCAGTAAAGGTATTTAGCAAGTGATAGTTTTGTTCAAAACCAAACTACCTCTCCATGTGCATTTCATTTCTAATAACTAGTATATATACATCCCACAGGGGATTTATGTAGATGTTAAGCTGAGAAGACGTAATAGCAGACTCAAAACATACATCATCAGCTGAGATTCTGACTTGCAGCTTGTTCTTGCACTCAGTACAGCTCATCGCACCCTTCAATATCAATAGATGTTCCATCAAATTTCTAAGCATACACTGATGAAAAACAGCCTATCGCGATCACTCTTAACACAAACAAGCACCTTTTTACGTGGATATGAAATTAGCATAGTTGACAATTTGGAGATATAAACCAAATCAGTATCAAATATAGCAGTGCAAATACATTTACAGAAGCCTAGAGCATTAAGAGCGAGATTAAAAAGCTTACCGTTCCATCACAAGTTGGGCAGTCTTTTGATGGCAATGGAGCACTATGGTTGAAGGAGGAGGGAAGATGAACTAACTCAGCTCGATTCTCAACTATAGCATCTGCGACACAATCTGCTGTTGGTTTCTCTCCACTACAAGTAAAGACAGAAAGGATAAATCTTTAAATCCTTTTATCTGTTAGAATATCACTAGGATAGCTTAAGCATTGCCAAATGGAACTGTCGACATTAATATACAGAGAACACAAAGAGACCGTCAGAATAAAGTGGATCTATTCATGAAGCCTAGTAGTTTAAGCGATATAACTTGGGTTAAACAAGAGATAATCCCACCTTCTCAAGTTGTAATCTTTGATTTGGTAATGAACACTCCCTGTTCCTTTGCACATAGTGCACCGTAATGCCTGCCACCCATTACAAGTTTTGCAATCCCTGACCAACAAAAAATGTTTTCATCTCATCGGATGAACTCAAACAGTAGAACCAAAAACATAGCGAGGAAGTGTGAGAACTGAGGTTTCTCAAAAATTCTCTGACCCAGAATAAAGCATCAAATCTTGAAGCTGACCTTTGGCATATGACTTTCTTTCCCAAATCCAATGCAATGTCATAAGTTCCAAGCGTAGCAACCGCCTGCAATCAATGGAACTCCAATGATAAAAAGATTCCATATAGAACAAGTAAAACATGCATTTTCCAGTTTCCTAAACTGATTTTGATCTTACAAAACTTCGACTTAGAAATCAAGTTGACAAACTCAGACAGAAATTCAGCACAATATAGGCACACTCAAATTAAAGCTCAAAACTTTAGCAAACATTCGAAGCGTAATTTCCCCGGAAACATCAGCTACCAAAAACCCAGAAAGAAAATGATAGTTTCAAGCTAGAAACTCAGCAAAAACCAACAAAAGTTTCAACCTTTAAGACAACTACATGTCAAGTTCTAAACCCAGAACCATATAAGTTTCAGGAGAAACCAACTCACAAAAACAGAGAGATACGAAATTTTGGAGATGAACTCAGGGATGCCAAAACCACGAGGTGCAGAGCCAGCGATATCAAAGGCGAGAGTGAAAGGAGACAAGACGAGCTTGATTGGAAAATCGAGAATGTCTATAACTTGTTGTCCATAACGAGTAGAGAATTGTTTGAATTGAGCATCAGCGAACTGTGTCACGTTCTGTATTAAACGACCTGGTCCTCTCGACATTGGAGAAGATGAAGAAGATAAGAGCTTTTCTCGCTCTCTGGTATTTTTGAAGAGGAGGTTTCAAGAGTGGTTTTTACACTATTCTTATCTCGGTTTTGGATTAGACTTATTCTTTGTTACCAAACATGTACCTTCTAATTAGACTACGTGTCGTTTCTTTGTAAGAAAAACGACAAGGAGTTTAATTTGAGAAATCCCCAAATCGAGCGTCTTTTCTATATTTGCGGCGATGACGGCGAAGATACGGCGGAGGAAGCGCCGTGGTATAGAAAAAAAATATTGAAATTTGCTATGAAAGTTTTTTTTTTTTTTTATGTTTGTTCTAACTCTAAAGCAAGAAACATGCTGTACTTAAAAATGCAAACTTTACGAAACTTTGGACCTTTAGATTAAATAAAAATTAAGGGAAATTGTAAAAAGGAATCATATTCTGAAAGCAGCCAAAGGAAAGCTCGCCAGATAAACCTGCGTTTCATTCCCCTACAAAGCTCTAATCTTTCAATCTCTATACCTCTTTCTCTATCTCTGAGAATCTATGGCGGTGGCTGCAGCGGCGATGATCGGGTTGCCACAGGCGTATCTGGAAGGGAAGGAGGTGAAGGAGACGAGTTCGTTGGTTACTGAACTCTGCCGTCACTTTTATACTCAAGGTTGGGTGTCTGGCACTGGCGGTAGCATAACGATGAAAGTTCATGATGCTTCGATTCCTAAACCGGAGCAACTTATCGTCATGTCTCCTTCAGGTTCTCTACATCTTAAAGTCACTTTCTTTCTCCTTGATTCTCATTTTGATGCATCTTTGAACTGATGTATGTGTCGTTGCTCTGTTGAGTTGATGTGTTTGTTCTCGTGGACCTTTAATTTGCTATATGAGCTATGCGTAATGCGTTTATCAGTTAAAGTTTCTGTTTCTAGAGATCATCTTTGTGTATTTAAAATCACTGGTAACACTCTTTTTGTGGAGAATTGGTTTGGTCTTTCAATGCTTAGAAGCGTTCTCTTTGTGTATTTGAATCATTAGCGACTTAACAATGCAAGATGTTGAATGGAAAGGAAAATCTTGCAATGCTGATTCTATGTGTTATTTTATTTGCTTCACGGTTTACTGATTCTTGTTGTGTTTGAAGGTGTTCAAAAGGAGAGGATGCAACCTGAGGATATGTACATCTTATCTGCTAATGGATCCATCATATCTACACCCTCTCCAAAGCCATACCCAAATAAGCCTCCCAAGTGTACCGATTGTGCTCCACTTTTCATGAAGGTATGGTTTTGTCGCTTTCAAGGTAGTAATACTTGATTCTGCGTTAGGGATTTCTGTATACGTAGCTTGATTATCACTTTGCTATTGGCCTTCTTTATCTTATGGTATTTTCTTTGATGATTGTGCATTTTTTGTTTTCTCAAATTGTTGAGCAATGTTGGATTTCGTCAAAGTGTTGAGCAGCAGTTACGGATTTCAAGTTATAATGTTTTCTGTTAAGAAGGATTTTTCTTAGAGCACATGGTTATGAACGAAATATGTTAAGAGCTCGTCGCTCTTTTCTAGTGGTATTTTGTCCTTCCTCCCATTTAGCTAGTGATCTTTTACTGGAATGGCAAATACGTTGTTTGCTAATGACTGTTGGATTACAATCCAAAAAAAAGTGCAGAACAGGCGACTTTCTTTGGGGAAACGCTTGCGAAAACTCGGTTACAAGGTAAAACTTGTCCAATTTGAGCAATAATCCCCTCGTTGGATGTGTCAAGTGGGTTTCTTCGACCCATAGAATACCCACTAGGTTGCACTGGTTGAGATGGATTCAGTAGTGAAGTGTTAGAACTAAACACAATGGGCTCAGAAAAATGAATTGATATTTAGAGCGTATTGATGTTTACACAAACACTCTTGAAAATGGAGTTTTGGTTGTAACTTCTCTTTACTTATTAAAGAACCACCTTAGACTATCAAATATATCTTTCCTGGGTTCAGTTGATCAGTGAGGTTGCATGATCATTGCTTGTAATGTGTAAACTTATATATGATTTGCATGTATGTTAAGACAATCTCTTTTTCCTTCAGTGAGTTGTGTTTCGACAAGTTGTATGTGGGTTGTTTTAATGCCAAATTGACTTGCTTTGTTTGTATGATTTCCCTTCTCATTTTATAGATGTCCAATCTCTAATAACATTGAGATAGTGACGTTATCAATAAGTTTCATAGCAAAACCTTGTTGTGGTGCAGGCATATGAGATGCGAAATGCTGGAGCTGTTATTCACAGTCATGGCATGGAATCTTGTCTTGTGACGATGCTGAATCCGCAAGCCAAAGAATTCCGTGTAAGCTGTAATGCTTATTTGGTAGACAATTCCAGGTTCCCCAGTAGAGTTAGGACTTTGCATTTTAATGTTTCTTCCTGTCCGACATTTCATAGATAACTCACATGGAGATGATAAAAGGGATTCAAGGTCACGGATACTATGATGAACTTGTTGTCCCAATCATAGAGAACACAGCATATGAGAATGAACTAACAGATTCACTTACCAAAGCTGTAAGTCTAATTGTTCTGAGGAAGCTTGAATTGAATATATGCAACAAAATAATGGTTTTAATTAGTTTTGACATATTTCACTCTCATTTGCAGATAGAAGCCTATCCAAAAGCAACAGCAGTGTTGGTACGCAATCACGGAGTTTACATTTGGGGTGATTCTTGGATCCATGCTAAGACACAGGTTTGTGCAAGTTACTTCAATATTTGGTTGAAAGTTGAGAAACCAACAATAAGTTCTACGCCATTTTCTTATGTTATGTTCATATATTTGTTTGTTTCTATTTATAAACTTTAACTATCACTTCCAGGCTGAATGTTACCATTATCTGTTCGATGCTGCCATTAAGCTTCATCAACTGGGTCTGGATGCTGCTACCCCAGACCACGGGCCTATCCGGAGAACCATACATTCACAGATCAAGGATTCACAATACGAAAGAGAATGGCCTCGGGTAAAAAGTGACTGTTGTCTCTTGTCATATATCTCTAGAAGTCTAAATTTACTTATAACCTATTTGGTTGCATGCAGCGATGGATTGTCCTCGACATTGAAGGAACAACTACGCCCATTACTTTCGTCACAGATGTTCTCTTTCCTTATGCTCGTGAAAACGTTGGAAAGCACCTGAATTTGACATATCACACAGCAGAAACCCAAGAGGATATTAAGTTGTTGCGGGCTCAAGTAAGAACAAATTAATTTCCTCTGTCTAATCATCTCTTCTCATAAACAAGTGACTAAAGTTCATCATCTCTGGAATTTGTTGCAGGTTGAGGAAGACTTGAGAGAGGGTGTAACCGGCGCTGTTCCTATCCCTCATGCTGATGAAGGAAAAGAAAAGGTGATTGCCGCTATGGTCTCAAACGTAGAGGCAATGATAAGAGCTGATAGAAAGATCACTGCTTTAAAGGAATTGCAGGTGAGCAAAAAAAAAAACACCCCGCCTTTATTTTTATTGTTCACTTCAATAGTGTGTGAGAAATGCCATATGAACTTTTGTATGCAGGGTCACATATGGCGAACAGGTTTTGAGTGTGATGAACTGAAAGCTATTGTTTTTGAGGATGTAGCAGATGCTTTAGAGAAATGGCATTCTTCAGGAATTAAGGTATGTTCATGTAGCTTTTAAAGAAATGACATTTTTTTCACAGGTCTAATGGTTTTCATGCGAATAGGTTTACATATATTCTAGCGGTAGTCGATTAGCGCAAAAGCTTCTCTTTGGGAACACAGACTATGGAGATCTGAGAAAGTATATATCTGGCTTTTTCGACACTACAATCGGGTATATAAAAAGATCTTTCTGTCTCTTTCTTTTTCAATAGAGTATGATCCAACTACAAATCTCACACGATTCTTTGCTGCAGAAACAAGAAAGAAAGTAGAAGTTACAAGGAGATAAAAGAAACATTGGGAGTGGATGATCCTGCAGAGATAATGTTTGTGACAGATGTTTATCAAGAAGCCGTAGCTGCAAAAGCCGCAGGTAAACAACACACACAAAACTCTATTTACTTCAAATAACTGATAAGAGAAAACTGAGTTTGTTTCTCAATTCTGGTTGTAAGGTCTGGAGGCGATTATATCGATTCGACCTGGAAACGCTCCATTACCGGAAAATCATGGGTTCAAGACTGTCACATCATTCTCCCAAATCTAGAGTTTCCTCTATGTATCTTCTTTTTCTTATGGAGTTGCAATTGATTTGATCACATTTACCAAATAAAAAAACAAACTTGATGAGAAAAAAAGCTGTTTACTAGTGATGATATCAGTGAAGTTTGAAAAAGTTTGTGCTGAAAGAAGCCCATCTAGTCTCTTAAGGCCCTTGATCCAGTATCTGTCCAATAAGTGTCAAAATCTTCTCTAGAAAAGCCCAACTGCTTAATCTTGTATCTTAACAATTATTTAAACTAAAATTTTGAAACATGACATGTGGCTGCTTTTTTCATTCATAAAAACCTCTTAACTAAGAAGCAAATCTTAGTTTTTAATTTGTTTTGATTTATTTTTCAGAATTTAATTCTAAGATACTAGCCTAAGATATATTTAAGATACACCAATAGAGGTGCTCTTAACTATATAGATAATAATCGTGTGATAATCTTCAAAATCCTAGCCTGATTAGGTTAGTAGAAACAAATGGTGAAGACAGAAATTTGTGGCAAAGGGTCGAGTCAAGGATCAGAGGAAGAGAGGCTAAGCCAATTACCTGATCATTTGATATGTGTCATTCTGTCTCATCTTTCTACCAAGGATGCTGTAAGAACAAGCATCTTATCCACAAGATGGAGAAATCTTTGGCAATTGGTTCCTGTATTGGATTTCGACTCCCGAGAGTTACGGTCGTTCAGTGAGTTTGTGAGTTTTGCTGGCAGTTTTTTTTATTTACACAAAGACTCATATATACAGAAACTACGTGTATGTATTTATGATCTTGCTGGTAACTATTATCTCACCTCATGGATAGATCTTGTGACTAGGCATAGGATTCAGCATATTGATATTAGTGTTTTTACCTGTTCTGGCTTCGGTGTCATACCACTAAGCTTGTATACTTGTGATACACTCGTACACTTAAAACTCTCTCGAGTCACCATGGTTAACGTCGAGTTTGTTTCCTTGCCTTGCCTGAAGATTCTGGACTTAGATTTTGTTAATTTTACCAATGAGACCACGTTGGATAAAATTATCTCATGCTCCCCAGTTCTAGAAGAGTTAACCATTGTCAAATCTTCTGAAGATAATGTAAAGATTATACAAGTACGCTCTCAGACACTAAAGAGAGTCGAAATACATCGGCGGTTTGATCGACATAATGGACTTGTTATCGATACTCCTCTACTCCAGTTTTTGAGTATTAAAGCTCACTCAATAAAGAGCATTGAATTCATCAATCTAGGTTTCACTACCAAGGTAGATATTGACGTCAACTTGCTTGATCCAAACGACTTATCCAATAGAAGCATGACGCGTGATTTCTTCACCACTATTTCAAGGGTCAGGTCTCTAGTCATTAGACATGGTACTATCAAGGTATACATGTGACAAATATATGTGAGTATCAAAATCTTTTTTCTATAAAATATATATTATCTCTTAACATTCTTTATTTTTACTTTTTACCAGGACATCTTTCATTACATGGAATTAGAACCTTTGCAACAATTTTGTTACCTGTCCGAATTGAGTGCTGTTTGTTCTATTTCTAATCTGGAAATGCTGCTAAATCTTCTTAAGAGCTGCCCGAAACTAGAATCTCTCAGCTTGGTGATGAATTGCTTGACCCTCTCTAATAGTAAAGCAATTTTTAGTGAAGCTTCTCTATTACTAACTTGTTTTCTTGTATTTTTTTTCGTTTTCTTAGAAATTGGTTGACTATGAAAAGAATAAAAAAGAAGAGGTGATGTCTTCGACAGTACCACCACCGTGTTTGGTATCGTCGCTCAAGTTTGTTAAATTGGAAAGTCAGCTCTTGGGATGTGGAACAGAACTGAAAGTAGCTAGGTACTTCTTGGAGAATTCAACAATTCTGGAGAAATTGACTCTAAAGATTGATTATATGTATAAGGATGAGGCAAATGTAAACCACATTCGCCAGACACTCCATGCAGTACCAAGATGCTCTAGTACTTGTGAAGTTGTTATACATTCTCTACTTTACTAAGAATATTATTGTTGAAGAAACCAACATGTGAAGTTATTATTTATGGTCATTAGCCTTTAACTATATGCATAGTCTTGCTTATGTTTCTTGATACATTCATTAATTGACTATTTTTTTTTATATAAATTATTTATATCTATTGATTTGAATAATCTTGAGAAAAAATAAGCCAAAGAAAAAGTATTGGCAACATTGGTTCCAAGTTAAATGTATATAAGTTATATATACAAAATGATAAACATCAACTTGGTCTTCAGTGTATATATAAAAAACATTATAAGTTCGGCCGCATATATGAAAATTATTTTATGCAAGTTTCGGAAATTTCAGAAAATGTGAATAGGAAAGTTGTGGGCAAATTGAAGTGGAAGTTGCTTGTAATGTGAAGCAAAGATGATTCGACTTTTGCTTGGTTTTCAACTCTCATCATAACGGACTACTTATTTCGTCTTTTACTTTTACACTCTTTCTCTCCACTTTTCTCTTTTTTTTAAAAATTTTCATTCAAAGATTATTTTTTTGTCCTTTCAAGTCAAAAAGACAAAGCAACAGAAGAACAGTATTAACGTATATCTATTTCTTTAAGAAAAGAAAAATAGAATGAAGAAGAGAAAGTCAAAGAAATTTTAGTAAAAGACCAAACGTGCCTCCATGATGACTCCATCAAATTCTAAGTCATCATATACCGAAATGGTCCAATACTACGTGTCGAACCTGGTCAGAAATTTCTTTCACGAGTCTTTCTATTTCAAATTGTCTCTTTGAATTTTCTTTTTTTCTTTTGATAAATGTCTTTATGAAACTTTCTAGTATTATTAAGAAATATTAAATATTTTTACAAGTCCAACTTCCAATAGATACTTATTGACAATGACCATTGCATTCAATCCACTCATGTTTTCCAATCCAATAGAGACTTTCATAGATTATATTTTTAAAGTAAGAACTCTATGTATTTCTTTGTTTCATCAAAATAGGTTTTTACTTTTTTGGAAATTTAAGTCTATATCATAAATTCGAGCATAGACATAAATCGATTCTCTACATTGATCTCGATATTGAGTGGCACACGTTGAAGTAACAATCGTAAGAGCAAAACTATAAACGAACTTTTGGAAAAACAAAAAGGACAATGAGTATTATAAATATGAGTATCATCATGAATATATATACTTATGCCTCCCAATTACATATATTGCAATTAATTTTTGAGATTGAAAGTGAAAAAAACCGCACAAAATTTACAGTCACTCCATAACTATGATCAAACTTATAGATATCTTAGTTATAGCTAAACAAAATCCGGAGATAGATATAATTTAATATCATGTATAAAATCACTCATGGATATCGTCGGGATTAAGAGTTCCTCGCCGGAGAAGCAACCGGAAAAAGAGGAAGAAGCAGTGGCTGAGAGTCTCTAGGAGTTGAGACTGGAGATGGATGAAGATAAAAGCCCTTATCAGCAATGGCTTTGTCTTCTTCCGATGAGTTCCCTAATGACAAAGGTGATGACTTGTTGAAGGGGTCATCGTTGCTTCTCAGTGGCGTCACGGGACTGTTTAGCCCTAGCTTCGGAAAATCCAGCATGCTTGGAGACAGAAGAATATTTTCTGATGATGAACTGTTTCTTGGAGAGAATCTCGGGCTTTGATGATGACTGCTGTTTCCTCCTGTGAACATCAATCTCTGAGAGTTTTGAAGCCTTAACGTATTGATCATTAGGTCATTCTTAGCGAACATGTTGTTGTTGTTTTGTCTTCTCTCGTAAAGCTTGAAGCTGTTGGTTTTCTTGATGGGTGGAATCGAGAAACTTGATCCCTTGTTGTTGTTGTTCACCGGAGAAGGAGCTTCGTGGTGTTTTCCGGTGGTGGTATCGGTGGATGAGCCGGTAAGCATCTGAACGACTTGTTTGAAAGTAGAAGTGTCTGCTTGAACAAATGTTGTTGGATAAGGATTTGAGAGATGTTGATGCTGGTCATGATGATGAGGAGATATTATCTGAGGCTGAAACCTAGGAGATGAGATCATAGGAGGTGGGTTTTGCATTTGTTCTGGTTTTGAAGACATGGATGATGTTGAAACTTCCATTAATGAGAGATGTCTTCGTGTTGTGTTGATGTGTATAAGAGGGAAAGAGAGAGAGAGAATGATTGAAGAGAAGAAGAAGAGTGGAAGTTGCTGATGTGAATAATGTGTAATGTTGTTTAGTTTTGTCGTGCGACGACAATTAAAAAGACTTTAAAAAGTGAGGTGTCATGGACCCATCTCTCATTCTCTTTCTTTCTCTTAAAAAACTTTGGAAATTAAAAACATAATTTTGTTAGATTCGTGTTCCGTAGACTATGTACATTATACTATACATCTACGTCTAACATCATCATCATTTCTCTTATACGAATCAACAAGTGTTTGAATAGCTGCCAAGATTTTTTTCTTCTTCTGGATAATTGGGTTAAGGGGCTTATTTATTCCATACGACATTTTATATCAGAAGACAATACCGTGTAAGAAAAAAAAAATTGGCTTGAAATAATGATTTTTCGTCACAAGAATGTCTAAGCCAAAATTTACAATGTTTACCATCAACAACGTATAAAATATACAAATGACTCTTAAATGATGGATTATAGTATTTATACATATCGATGTCCATCATTATTTTTTTCTAATCAACCTACATAACTAAGACCATTACGGTGAACTAATTAAACTTTGATATCAAGAGTTTGATATTGATACATATAAAAGTTTACTCTTGATACTTATCGAACTAATTAAACTTTTTTTGATACTCTTGCTATTGAAGTAGAAAATTACATACATACCTATTTTTGGATATCCATTAAGAATCGTATATTAAAGAACATCAAATCAGGTTTCTAATTAAAACTATAGTGATATACACTGTTTATCTGGAATTTGATGACGCCCATATCCATGAACCATGATATTAGAATAATTTCTATAGGTCGAAGAACAATTATTGAGAATTTTCCTGTAGAATCTATACTCATAGACTCAATGTTAACAATGCTGATGTTCTTAAATTTTTGGCATGCTCTTTTGTTCCTTTTTATCAAATTCGTCTGTTCTCCTCACATGTTTAATTGTTTAATCTAAAGCAATTTGTAATTACCGTTTATGTTGACACACGTTATAAAATTATTACGCTCTACAATAAAAAAAATAAATTGATTTTTGTTTGTCTACAATAACGGATAAGATTTAAATGTCTATGATTTATGTCCCCACATGAGATTTTGATATATTTTCTGTCTTGCAAATATTCATGGTAGCAAATGATAACTCAAATACATGAACTTGTAATATTTGGACCTATTTCATATAAAATATTAAAAATATTCATTAGGAACTTAACATTGTATCTAGAAAGAAAAAGCAAAAACTACCTTCCAATTACCAATTTATGTACGATCAATTTCAGAGTATAAAATAATGGAAACTGTAATTTTCTAATTTCTATATATATAAACACATTTATACTAGTAATGGAAACTGAAATGAAGTCATTTTCACTAAGAAATTTAAATATATGTTTTTTTAGGGATGAGAAGAAATGACTATTAATCTCTCTTTATATAAAATTGATATTATCTACAACAACCCACACTTCTGCCACAACTAAATACCAATTATGGTGACATTGGTGAGAATGTAGCAACGGTTGTGGTGGTGATGGTGGTGGTGACATAACACTGGTGGTGGTGACATAACACTGGTGTAATTTTTTTTTTGTCTTTAACTCAAAACATATTCACTATTCTTTGAATTTAGAATATGATACGGTTGCGACACTAATACAAATATGTAAGTTACATAATCCCATTTTCTAGTAGTACATTATGTTGCATTAAGATTTCAAGTTTTTGTATTATGTCCAAGGTTAGTTTGTAGTATCTATCATATTAAGGGGTATTTTGCATTTTCTTGTATCTATCCTTCTTGAATTATTTTGTACTTCTAAAGATTTCAACTTATAGGCACCCACTTGTTTTCTTACCTAAAAAGGAATATTAATATCAATATCGGTTAGTTATAGCGTGTATGAATAAGCATAAAGAAATTTTTGACAAGACGTTGTACTCAATGATTTATATTTCAATTTGTATGAGAGTAATATGTATAGCATAAAGGTCAAATTTTGAAAAGATGTTGTACTAAAAGTTTTTATTAATATCAAGCTACCAATAGAAAATGCAGTACAAATATTCTCTAACATAATTAAAAATAAAAATATTGAACTTATATATCTTAGTGCGAATAGGTTCTCCTTTATTGAGAGTTTACTACTAACAACAACATTTACACAAATCAGTGTGAGCACATGAGGAAACAAGATTAAAATGGAGATAGTATCCAATTCTGTTTTTTTTGTTCTTTAAATTATTTTAGTATTAATGGAAAAACAACAAAAACTAAGAAGCCAAAAAAAGAAAAAAAGAATACGATAAAGGTAAAAATTGTGGGGACTCGAATTCCAATTGGTGTAAAAATGTCGTCCCTCCATGAGGGATCAAATTCTTTCAAACTTCAAATCATTAGTGTCTTCTAGAACCCAAGTGGTTAAAGATTCCCTCTTATTGCATAAACATGCAAAGCGAGCATATTATATGTCGATCTTATTATATAAAAAAAACTTAATGGCAACTAATTCTTCACGAAATAAAACTACTTATAAGACCTATTATCGGTAAATAGTAATATACATATCACAATGATCAAAAGTGCATGCACCAGATGATATTCGTATCGTACTCGACATTTACATGCATATATATATACACACATACATGAGTATGAAAAACGGAATAATAAAACAAAACAATCAGTTGCTTCACAACAATGTGTGTTCTTTTTTTCCTCTGAAATGATAGGTTCCACCATTTTCACTATTTAACATGTCACTAATCGAAACTATAATCCAACTTGTCTAGTCATGGTAACAAAGAGAATAAATTTAGCCGCAATCATTGCTTATATAAAATAAAAAATTTAAGCTATAGTTTCATGTAATCATGTCATTTATTTAAATATTATAGAAATAACTGCATGGCTACAAATTATCAATAGACAAGAGTCAAAAACTCTTAGATATATAGATATATAGAAAAAAAACATAGAAAAGCAAAAGTAATTGCCTAAATGGCTTCGATCGAAATCCATATTCTTGGATTTAGATAGACATATCTATCTAATTATTTTTCTGGTAGAATAAAAACGAAAACTGAAAACATAAATTATTATTAGAACGTGCTTCTCATTTGCTGATGCCGGTCTTTTCCTTAATGGTCTCACTCGCACCTTGTGCCTTCTGCTTCAGCTGCTGTCCACCCTATATTTTGTTTTTCCAAATTATTAAATTTTCTGAATTCTCAAATTATTTCACAAAAATATACTATTAAAGAATAAGAAAAGAAAATAAACCTCTTGGATAGATTCCTTAGCAGATTGGGCAGCATTGGAGGCCTTGTCTATCAAGTTGCTTGCCTTCTCCTATAACAAATTTTAGTTACCTTCTAATGAATACTCCATTAACTCAAAAATAACAATGGATATTAAAGTTTCTAAAAAACGATCGTTTAACAAAACCTGAGTTTGGCCTTTAGCTTGGCCAGCGTTGAAGCTCATGCTCTGACTGTTGTTAGACATTTTCTAATCTTCTCTTCGGAAAAAAGTTACTTTGATTTTAGAGAACTGTTTAGCTTTTGTAATTATGAGTTGTGTGATGAAAGAGCATTATGGGTAGATGTTTATATACTTGTGGGGAACCTTGTAGTTACGTACACGTGGAATTTTGTGATTGGGTGTCAGTTTAGTATTTGAAACGTGACGTTGTTAGATTAGTACTCTCCGGTTGAATAGGGAGGTTTTGACCACGAGACAAGCAAATTCCGTTGTAGACTAGTTCCAAATGTGCTAATATTAGCATCTTCACTTCTTGTAATTCTTTTTGCTTTTAGGAAAATGATTTTCTTTGAATCGACATCTACTATATTATGTAAGAATACTTAGTTTTGATGTTTTCTAACGATTAGGGTGCGGTCGATTTTGTTCACCTAGTCTCTACAATTGATGTTTTGCTAATATGTTTACCTAAATATAACTTTAATGAAACTGGCTAATTGAACGAACATGTTCTTGCATGGCCACCATAACAAATAAAAAAAACAGTAGACATAGTGTGTTGAAGAGAAAAGAAAGACCTAATGTTGGATGTATATCAAATCTTGGGGTCAGCTAATCAAATCTATGTAACACTATATTGAGATATGACTCTATAAAATGGCACAAAGTATGAAAGTTGAAACCTATCCTCATATTTAGCATCACTCCTCTAATATTATTTTTTCAAACAAGAACAATGGCAAACCATCTCCAAGTCCCCTTAACCAAACCGGATCGAGTTAAAGAAGAACAAGAGGTTGAAGAAGAGGCAAGATTGCTAGCGAGAAGGCTCGCGAATGCAGCCGCATCACCTATGGTTCTCAAAGCCGCCTTGGAGCTCGGCGTGATCGACACCATCACCACAGTAGGAGGTGGCGATTTGTGGCTCTCACCTTCTGAAATAGCACTAAGACTCCCAACCAAACCATGCAACCTGGAAGCTCCGGCTTTGCTAGACCGTATGCTTCGATTTCTCGTCAGCCATTCGGTCTTAAAATGCCGTACTGTAATAGAAGAGAACGGTCAAACCGGAAAAGTTGAGAGGGTATATGCAGCTGAACCGGTCTGCAAATATCTCTTGAACAAAAGTGACGACGTCTCGGGTTCTTTTGCATCGCTCTTTATGCTTGACCTCAGCGACGTATTTATCAAGACATGGTACTTATTTGCATATAACACAAAAACAATACTGTAGTTAACTCTTCAAATACATTAAACCGGTTATTGATAGAGAACATGAATCAAAGAATCCTTGTTGGTTTAAGAATCCACGATTTCACCATACTATTGCATCTACTCCATATGCGGAAACTCAAATCATCCTCAGAAGGTCTCAATAACGATCCATCAACTAAACCTAGCTTGTTCTTTGCATCTAAGCTAATCTTCATCGCAATCGACCAACTGTTGTAATTAGTTCCATCAAGAATATGAGATACAATTGTTAAACCTGGATGATCCGATGAATGGAGAACCAATGGATTGTCGAACGAATCAGTGTTCTTCAACATCGATCCACGGACCTCAGAAGCTTCGAATCTTCGATTGAGTTGTTGTTGAGCTCTCGCAACTTCAAGATCTTCAGCGATCATCGAGTTTCGAGTAGATCTAGCAACAGAACCACCATCGTCAGGAGTAACATTGAGATTCTTCATTTTCCCACCTTTCTTCACCATTTTCACCAAAATCGAATGCGCGGAAGAACAATCGACACCAAGAGGAGTGAATAATCGAAGAAACTGAGCAAGAATTGAAGATTGAAGATGAAATCAACTGGAAAAACGCAAAAAATGCTCTGATACCATGATAGAGAACATGAATCAAAGAGATTTGTGAATCGTTTTCTATCTTTCTCAAATAACAGAATGTACATGTATGAAGTTTATATACTCTACTCTAAACCGAATAAACCAATTACATAGTAAGTTAACCGGCTAAACCGGACTATCTATATACACACTCTATTAGTTATCATTAACCATCTCACTAATTAAACCTTAATGTTTACGTTTGTACACGAAGTGACCATTTAATGATTTTTTTTGTTTCATAGGACACATCTCGAAGATGTGATATTAGAAGGAAGAGATGCATTTAGTTCTGCCCATGGGATGAAACTATTCGAATACATCCAAGCCGATGAGCGATTTGGTAAAGTGTTTAACCGGGCTATGTTGGAATCTTCCACCATGGTTACGGAGAAGGTTCTTAAATTTTATGAAGGATTCAAAGATGTGAAGACTTTGGTGGATGTAGGGGGAGGACTTGGCAACACACTAGGTCTCATCACTTCCAAGTATCCTCATCTTATTGGTATCAATTTCGATTTAGCTCCGGTGTTAGCCAATGCTCATTCTTATCCCGGTATGAACCATGCGATAATTTTTTTTTTTTTTTGAATGTAATGTTAAATTATTATATTAAATTATTAACACAATAATACAATATGTATTTTAAAAATAGAAAATCAGCAATTTTTTATAAAAGCCAATAGACGGTTATCAAAACTAATAGTTTCATTTCATTATATGATTGAAGTATTTTTTTTTATTTTTTATTTTGTGAATGTAATGATCTTTTTCATACTTTATGGATAATGATGGTGCTAATAGTAAAACATGACATCCATACGTTTCATTAAACTTACGACGGTTTTAATTTTACTACTGGTTTCAGGTGTGAACCATGTGGCTGGTGATATGTTCATCAAGATTCCAAAGGGGGATGCCATTTTCATGAAGGTAAGTTCTATATTTATCTCAACCAATAAATAAAATAAAATGGAATATCAAAGCTATATATTAAATCATCATAACCTCGTATCATAACAGTGGATACTACATGATTGGACGGACGAACAATGCGTAGCAATTCTTAAAAACTGTTGGAAAAGTCTCGAAGAAAATGGAAAACTGATAATAGTGGAAATGGTTACACCGGTGGAAGCAAAGAGCGGAGATATATGTTCTAACATTGTGTTTGGTATGGACATGACAATGTTAACACAATGTTCAGGTGGTAAAGAGAGAGATCTCTATGAGTTTGAAAATTTAGCATATGCATCGGGTTTTTCTCGTTGTGCAATCGTATGCGCTGTTTATCCATTTTCCGTCATCGAAATCTACAAATAGATTCATTCAACATATGCCATTTTACGATATTTACACAACCCGTTTCTTCTTCTATTTGGGATGTAATGTTTGTGATTATCATTTGTGTGTGGTCGATCTTTTGTAATATTTTCGTGTGATGTTCTTACCGTTGTAATGATATATGTGTCTACATGGTGTAATGTTTTTTATCAGTGTGAAATTGGTCTTGGTTGTAATTTGTGACATTTATGTTTCACCAATTTTCATAACTTGACCTGACCTCTTGGCGAATAATGATATCCAAGCAAGCAAAAAAGTAGTATCTTAGGGCTCTAGGACATAAAATTTTGGTTTCTCTTATCCTAATGTTACAAAAGTTCGATTCTTGGAACACAATCGAGAAGATATTGTAGCTTAACAAAAAGCTACACATCACATGGGAACATCCGGATCCAACCTTCTCTGTATAGCAGCTGCACCCTGTGTGTATCAAGAGTAATCCGAAAACGTTACGTTAACAATGGAGTTAGAATACGGAACAGAGGATTCATCCAAAGCACAGAAAAAATAGTTTTTTTTTTGTATCATACCTCCATGTCCCCAATCTTGTATAAGTACACCATTTCTTCCTTTAGCCGAGCTTGCTCTTTCATAGCTTGCGCCTGCCATTGGGTTTATAAACACATAAGTATTTGTGCAACTAAGTAGATTAATGGCAAAGGGAGCATGAAAATTCAAGAAAGACACTAACCATTCCACCTTCCATTGATCGCTTTAGAGCTAACACTTCTTCTTCCTTCTGCCTTTCACGTAATTCCTGCATCTCCAGTCTAAAACAAGCACAAAAGACATGCCTTCTAAGCAACCCATCCAATGGTATGACTATATTATATTGACTGCTAATATAAAGTAAGAATCTTTGGTTACCGGCGTTGTTCCTCATCATTGAACACAGTACGTTCACTAATCCCAGCTTTCTTCAAACCCTTTTTCATCTCTTTTTCCAACTTAAGTCTATAGTAACCATCAATGTCATAGTATCTGCAAGAAAATTTTATCTTTGATTCACAACTAATCTCAACCATAAGCATTCACCAAAACTAATAAATTCACACAAGAAAGAAGCTTACTTTTTCGAGGTAAATGTACCAGTATTATGATCCTCCATAAAACTGTGAAAACAAAAACCAATTGCACACAACCTTTGATCAGAAACCAAAAGAGCTTCATATGAACACAAGATACATCAGAACATAAATCACAGTACATACTCTTTAAACATTTTCTTCTCTTCCCAAGGTGGCAAGCTTTCCAAATTAACCTATTAGAGCCAAACAGATACCCAAAATCAATTCTATAACTCTAATCAGCTTAAGTTCTGAATTCAATTAGCATCATATAAGACTTTAGAGCGTATAGATAAAGTTACCTTCTTTACTTCAAGCAACCATGCTGTGAACTCTGGACGTTTATTCCTACACATAAGCAAAGCAACAACTTCAATATCTAATCTATACACAATCCATTGCAGTACTAAAATCACAAGTAGGAGCTTAAGAACTTCCAAAAGACAGAAACTTTACCACATATCAGTTTCTCTGATGATTCCATACTTGCCCCATGATTCAGTAACAGCTCCTTTCTTCACTTTCTCAGACTTCTTCTTCTTCTTCTCCTTCCTCTTCTTATCTCCATCTTTATCAGACTTGTTCCTCTTCTTCTTATCTTTCTCTCTTCTCCTTCTCTTCCTCTCTTTCTCTTCCTCTTCCCTCTCCTTTCTCTTCCTCTTCCTCCTTCTTCTCTCATCTTCACTCTCACTCTCCTCAGAATCAGAATATTCCGACTCCGATTCTGATTCGGAATCTGAGCTACTACTCGAATAATCACGACGTCTTCTCCTACTCCTAGATGATTTCCGATCTGATTTCCTCTTCCCTCTATCCTTTCTACTTCTACGTCTCTCTTCCTTCTCCGATTCGCTTCCACTTTCCAAACCAGATTCAGAGCCGGAATCGTTGCCGTCTTTTGTTCTCCTCTTCGATTCACGGCGGCGACTCACATCTTTCTCTTCGCCGGAATCCTTTCCAGAACCACTCGGTTTCTCCCGGGATGATTTTCTTCTGATATCTCTATCTTCAACCTCTCGTTTTGTGTTCTCCGGCGGAGCACCGTCGCGGTCACTTCCCATCTCCGCTAAATCACCGGCGAGAGCTTAACTAAACTAGGCCGTGATAAAAAAAACAAAAGCCTCGCGAAACTGCGAATAATAATATTAATTTAAATTTAATTGGGCCGTAAGAATATTGTGGTTTAGAAAGCCCATTAGTTATGACTAGTAGGCCTGTTCATTTGCAGGTGAAGATCGGGTAACTCATCAGTAAATATATATGTTACTGTTGATGTTTATTTGTTTCTTTTTATACAAGTCATAGTTAGATAGTTCTTAATCTAATTCTTTTATTTGCTATATGTTTACATGTCAGATGATTATAGTTATCTATACTTTTTTTGAAGTGTTATTACTTTTATCGTTACTTTCTTTTTTTGTTTTTTTTTTAATTTTTATTTTGGTTTATATTTGATAATTTTTTAAAGAACTATCTCAAAAATATTATTGAATAAAGATGTATAAGGCGAAATTCATATTATATTTTATTTATATTAATAAACAGGAATTTGGGACATGCTCCAAAGTTTCCCATAAACAATTAAAATTAATCTTTTCTTACAATTTTATATTTCCTACATATTTATCAACTTAAAGTTTATACCTATAAATTGGATGAAGAATGATCATCATCATTTAGGAGTATAAGAAAAATCATTCCCTTCCTCTATAGTATACACTATCGTTCGATTTGATCCTCCGCTGTAACAAAATCCACAAACTCAAAATCGAATCTTTTTAAACGACCGATGAAATCAAATTCAAGAAAATAGTGAGAGTTACATGAAAAAGAGGAAGGATTGTGACATATTTTTTTTATTAATAATTTTTTTAATAGATGACATATTTTTATTTGCTAGAATAAAAAGGGATGAATAAAAATTTTCTCTATAAGTTTTTGGAAATCATTCACTTGTACAGCAGAGCCTTTAGTCATAGTTATCTGAATAACAGAGTAAATAAATTCAAAACTTGAACGTCAATTTTTTTTCAGCAACATTTTCGTTAGTTACTGGATTTTTTCAAAAATGTTTGTTCATGTTTTGCTTATGTTTTCCTCAAAATTGATAAAAAAATTTACTTTTTTCTTTATTTTTGTTTTGCTAATATCTGATATATTTCTTGGACAATACGTCTAAAATTATATATATAACACGTGAATGTGAAAGTGAAAACATAAACACATGAGATCACGACCTTATAAACACAATCAGACTAGGCGGGGATTTTTAGAACGGAGACTACAATAATGCTACTTATTGAGAAAAAAAAAAAACTGGGCCACATGTTCCGAACATACATACAAAAAAA
>Ga0041059_1000179_pt1 | contig 40657 bp, 38 predicted proteins | sample AraColnosormetaG_FD_56232 | JGI IMG/M metagenome (GOLD analysis project Ga0041059, IMG submission 56232) | Arabidopsis roots microbial communities from North Carolina, USA - Col MF nosort | ecosystem: Host-associated > Plants > Roots > Unclassified | place: USA: North Carolina | collected...
TTTTTTTTTTTTTTTTTTCTCACATGAAGAATTGCCTCAGTTCCTCTACAATGCTGGATTCTGTCGAGAGGGAAAGATGATTGGGATAACACAACCGAGGCGTATTGCTGCTGTGACTGTTGCTAAAAGGGTAGCTGAGGAATGTGAGGTTCAGTTAGGCCAAAAGGTTGGCTATTCCATTAGGTTTGATGATACTACTTCTGGTTCGACAAGGTTGAAATACATGACTGATGGATTATTGCTGAGGTAAACAAAATACCACAACTTATAATTTTAGCCTAATTTTATGAAATTGTGAAAATCTATTGCTGATCTCTGTTTTAACAAACTGAAAAATCAAAAACTGCAGAGAAGCGCTGTTGGATCCGCATCTTTCTAGATATTCAGTCATTATTGTCGATGAAGCTCATGATAGGAGTGTTCATACTGATGTTCTGCTGGCTTTGCTGAAAAAAATACAGCGTACTCGGTCACAGCCTGTTAGTGAGAAAACTGAGTTTGGTAATGTAGCATCACAAGTACAGACAACAACAAGGGATGCGAATGGTCCTCAGCAGAATGGTGTATTAAAAGGGTATCAAGGCAGAAAGTTATCTCCGTTGAAGCTGATCATTATGTCTGCCAGTTTGGATGCACGAGTTTTCTCTGAGTATTTCGGTGGTGCCAAAGCTGTTCATGTGCAGGGGCGACAATTTCCTGTTGACATTCTTTACACTGTTCATCCTGAATCAGATTATGTAGATGCCACCTTGGTCACCATATTTCAGGTTATTGGTTTGGTGATCTAAATATTGTTCCTGCCTCTACCAGTATTTGTGGAATGGACTTGCGAATGTTCTAGTAAACTAACTCTGTGTCTGATTTTTCAATTTAATTCTTTTAGATTCATTTTGAGGAGAAGCCAGGTGACATACTTGTTTTCCTCACTGGGCAAGATGAAATTGAATCTGTTGAGAGACTTGTCCAAGAAAGACTTCAGAACATACCTGAAGACAAACGAAAGCTACTGCCACTTGCTATCTTTTCTGCTCTTCCATCAGAGCAGCAAATGAAAGTTTTTGCCCCAGCTCCGACTGGTTTTCGTAAGGTTAGAGAAGTTTAGCTATCATTTGCTTATTTTGGAGATTTGGTTGTCAACTGTGTTGAGATGATAATAAACCAGTGTAAGGTATTTTATTTGCACATTTTAGGTTATTTTGGCCACAAATATAGCGGAGACATCGATTACAATTCCTGGAATAAGATATGTTATAGACCCTGGGTTTGTTAAGGCACGAAGCTATGATCCAAGCAAAGGCATGGAGTCACTTGATGTTGTTCCAGCATCGAAAGCACAGACGCTTCAAAGAAGGTATCATGTTCTACATTCACTAATTCTTTCCATTCAAGATGGTTTGATTGTTTTGCAAAGGTTAGAGTTTTACCTGCAATTTTATTTACTTTCTGTTTTTTTTTTGGCTTTGAATTTAGTGGACGTGCAGGACGTGAGGGTCCTGGGAAGTCCTTTCGTCTTTATCCTGAGAGGGAATTTGAAAAGTTGGAAGATTCAACTAAGCCAGAGATCAAGAGATGCAATCTCTCAAATATCATTTTGCAGCTGAAGGCTCTGGGGATTGATGATATAGTTGGATTTGATTTTATAGATAAACCTTCAAGGTACTTCCTTTTGTTGTGGATATCTCTGTCACTCTTATACTGAGAATATCCCTGATTGGGTGCTATAACTAAAGTCCTTAAAGGAAGTTTGACTCTCATAGCTGAAGCATTCATTCTCTAATGGTTTTTCATAAACACTTTGTTGATCTAGATTGTCATCTGATGTTAAACAGGGGGGCGATTATAAAAGCATTGGCAGAGTTGCATTCGCTTGGTGCCTTGGCAGATGATGGTAAACTAGAGAATCCCGTTGGCTACCAAATGTCACGGCTCCCACTGGAACCTGTATACTCCAAAGCTCTAATTTTGGCCAATCAATTCAACTGTCTAGAAGAAATGCTGATCACTGTTGCCGTGCTCAGTGTGGAGTCCATATTTTATGATCCGCGTGAGAAGAGAGAAGAGGTGAGTATACCAAAGGACCATGATATATTCACATTTTCCTTTATATCAACAGTTGATTAAACCAGCCACCTTTATTCTTTGTTTTGCCAGGCAAGAACCTCAAAAAACCACTTTGCTAGCGTTGAAGGGGATCACCTAACTTATCTTAGTGTTTATCGGGAGTCAGATGAGTTCTTGGAAAAGAGAAAAGCAGCCGGCAGTGGAAACAATATTGATAAAATTATGAAAAAATGGTGTAAGGAGAACTATGTGAATAGCCGTTCCTTGAAGCATGCTCGTGACATATATAGGTTGGCCATGCCTTCTTCGTAGATAATTACAGTTGACTGTTATGCCTTATGATGAATTATGATAATCACACAAAGGATTGTTGCAGGCAAATTCGTGAACATGTTGAACAGATAGGCTTTAATGTGTCTTCATGCGGAAATGACATGCTTGCGTTTCGTAGATGTCTTGCTGCATCATTTTTCCTTAAAGCAGCACAGAGACAATTGGACGGTACATACAGGTTGGTTCCGTTCTTGGTTCACTTATTGTCTTAACATGTAAATACGCCTAATATACTCTACTCTTTTGCTCACAACAAAAACTTCCATTGTCATCTAATTACTTGACAGGGCTTTGGAAAGTGGTGAGGTTGTCCACATCCACCCAACTTCTGTTTTATTCCGTGCGAAACCAGAATGTGTTATCTTCAACGAGCTCATGCAAACCAGCAAGAAGTACATCAAGAACCTCACAATAATTGATTCCTTATGGTTGTCTGAGTTGGCTCCTCACCATTTCCAAACGGCAGAGTGAATTTTGCTTATAACAAGGTAAAACACAACCGATATCTCTCATCAGTTTTTGAACTTGGCATAGACAGAACATTTACATCTCTATACCTCTGTTCCTAGAGATTACAAGTTTCTGACTAAAAGCTTCTGATGAACAAGAAAGCAAAATCTCTGGTTCTTTTTGTAAGAATCATTTCTCTCTCTGAATGCAGATATAACTATTTCTATTCTGATGGAGATCGAACACGGATACCACTGGAGACTGATGGTAAACATTTAGAGGAAACTCGTTTGGTTGAAAGAAGATGACTGTGGCTGAGCTTAGCATTAATTTATAGGTAGCAAGACGACCAAGCTTAATCTATGCTCTTTTATGGAGCTGGAGACACCTAACATTTCAGGTTTATTATTGTATCTTGTAATAGATTTATACTTTTTTGGCTTTCGCCTGCACTTGACTCATCTTGAAAGTCAACAGAATGTGCCCTCCATGTTCCTTCACTATACATCTGTCTCTCCGTCTTTGGCAACCAAATTTAATTTTACATATAACAATTTATAATAGAGTATTGTCTTATTATATGTCAAATTACAAACATTCCAACTCTGAGCACAGTTATTTCTCAGATATATTTCTGATTACCAGTCAGATTTAGTCAAATAATTAGTTTTTTGAGAGTACATGTAATGTCTAGTGCAGCACATACCTTTTGTCACAACGTGAAGGTCTCAACTGTTTCGTTATCAACCACCAACAGAGGCAAGCACGAATATGGGAACATGTAGTATCTATAAACATTCTCTTTTGTTGTTTTGTTGAGAAACTAACACATAGCAAATTCAGAAAAATGGGGAACTCGTTCACATGCATATCTCACGAGCAGGAACAACGTCCCAAGAAATCTTCCGGCGGAGGAGGAAATAACTCCGGGAAATACAAATACGTGCGTCGTCTGTCGCTGATGCCTTCATTTAGAAGGAGGACGCTACTTCCTTCGCTCTCCTGCTCTGGATCATCATCCACTTCGTCTTCCAAGAAAGGCGGGATCAAAGCAAAGACGAAGAAGATAAGAGAGAGACATCATCATCATCATCAAGACCACGAAAAAGACTCTCATATAATTCAAGAGCAGACACTAGCAGCCACTAATCTCCTCTTCAACCAAACCCCTCGTAACAGCAACTCTGTTGTTCCTCCTAGTTTCAGACGCTCCACCTCTGTTGTATATCCCTCTGCTCAGCCATCGGGTACCAGCTCAGGACCCGTTTCAGCCGTCCAGACTCCTAAGAAGTCAAGCGCGGGATTCGTAAGAAGCTCTAGCTCTAGGCAAAGGTCCAGTACCGATCCCATGATCAAGCCTAACCAGCTCGTTGACAAGGCAAGTACTTGTCTTAAAACTAATGAATTAGCCTAATTAACCATACGTTAAGATTGTTTCATTGCATGAATTTATACTTTAAAATATGATAACTGTTTTCCAAATTCAAACAACAATTTTTTTATGTTGATTAATAATTAAAATTAGAAATATTGTTATATTTGAAGAATATTAATTTTCGCATGCAAACTCAAACAAAAGCTGCTCTTTGAGCAATCGCAGCTTATTTATGTGGTGACATGTATGTGTGACAGGAGCTAAATAAGGTGGAAGGTTCGGAGACGAAGCGGTTTGTGCTGGTTCATGGTGGTGGGTTCGGAGCTTGGTGTTGGTACAAAACCATAACTCTTTTAGAGAAGCATGGTTTCCAAGTCGATGCTGTTGAGTTGACCGGTTCAGGTGTGAGCTCGATTGACACAAACAACATCACCAGCCTCGCTCACTACTCCAAGCCTCTCCTCCATTTCTTCGAATCCCTCAAACCCACCGAGAAGGTTCCAACTTTGTCTTATAAACCAGTCTTTCCAGTGCTAATTGATGATGAAAAGTTACAACAATTGGATCATGTTTAAGAAATTAATATTATAACAGGTGATACTGGTGGGACATGATTTTGGAGGAGCTTGTATGTCCTATGCGATGGAGATGTTTCCTACAAAGATCGCCAAAGCTGTCTTTATCTCTGCTGCTATGTTGGCTAATGGCCAAAGCACTCTTGATCTCTTTAATCAACAGGTACTTTTTAATCATGTGTATAGCTTACATTTGGTATTTATTTGTAAAAATGATACCATAACAAAATTATAGAATTAATAGATAGACCTTTTAAGTCTTTTTAATCAAATAACATGATATATCATGTAAAAATAGCGTGTCAACGGATAAAATAATGTTGTATTTGTTTAGCAAAATAAAATAAAATAATGTTGTATTTGGTTAAATTATTTTTAAAATATCATGCTATTTGCAAAAATGTTACAATTTTTATTATTTTTTTTTTGCAAAAATGATACATAAATCCAAGTTTTCATATATTTGCAAAATAGTATCAAAATTGATTAACATAGTGCATTTACCTTTTCATTAAGATAAAAAGAATCTCTAATGCTTACAAATTTATTTTTAACTGTATTAATATGTAATTCTTTCAGCTGGGGTCAAATGATCTGATGCAACAAGCACAGATATTTCTGTACGCCAACGGCAAAAAGAATCCTCCAACTGCCGTTGATTTTGACAGATCTTTGCTTAGAGACTTTCTCTTTAATCAAAGCCCTCCAAAGGTAAATTAAAACCGAACCAATCAATCTTATACCGGGGCACTTCGATTTGATTACTGAACCGATATTTTTTTTGTATCATAGGACCTCGCATTGGCATCGGTATCCATTAGACCGATCCCATTCGCACCGGTCAGCGAAAAGGTTCACGTGTCGGAGAAAAACTACGGTTCTATCCGACGGTTCTACATCAAAACCATGGAAGATTACGCTGTACCGGTTCTTCTCCAGGAAGCAATGATCAAATTGAACCCACCGGAACAAGTTTTTCAGCTCAAAGGCTCCGATCACGCACCGTTCTTCTCTCGGCCTCAGTCCTTGAACAAAATCCTCGTCGAGATATCTCAAATACCGTTCAAGAAATCATCCTGATATTTTTGTAAACCGGATACATGTAAACCAAACCGGTTCTAGGATTCTTGTTACATTTTAGAGATTTGTTTTTGAAAGTTGCTCTGACAGTGAGAAGAACAAAACCCAATTTGGGAAACTTGTTCTTAATTTTTTTATTTATTTTTGTCATTTATTACTATTTAATTTTTCATTTTTTTTCTAACAACATTATATATTATCTATCTGGTAATTTGATTACTGGATTTAAACAACAGTAATTTGCCAAAAATTCAATGGACGTTATGATAGATAGCGATTACTGTTTCATAATGTTTCTGTTGGAAATATCTGTTTTGGCCTTTTATATAGAATATGAAGTTGATTTGATTTTGCTTCATATATCGTCGTCGTCACTGGCATTTTGTCTTTTAGAGGAACAGGAAATCGAATGGGTCGTGGAGTGAGCGTAGGTGGTGGGCAAAGTTCTTTAGGGTATCTTTTTGGTAGCGGAGAAGCTCCAAAGCCAGCCATTAACAATGCTCCTGCACCATCATCTGAAACTCTGCCTATAAGTGCTGATCCTTCACCAAAACATGTTGCTGCTCAGACGGTTAATGTTACCAAGCAAATACCTGCTGGTATCAATAAATCCTCTACAAACAACTACATTCGAGCAGATGGACAGAACACAGGCAACTTCCTTACGGTATTGATTAAATAAGATTGTTGTTTAATTTTATCCCCTGGATATGTCATTTACCAAAAGCAAAAACCTTGTCCACAACTAGCATATATTTTCAAAAGCATCTCTGAAGTTTCCTACTTTCCTATTGCGGTTATTCATTTGAAATAGGGAAATTTGCTTGATACTTCGGTGCGTTAAGATATGAAATTAAACAACGTCACTCAAGTTTTTGAATGAGCGTTTGCTAGGAGTATCATTTCTTGTTTACATATAATCATCTAAAGATCTACGTTTTGGTGAACCAAGGCACAGTTTACTAACGCAGTTTTGGTTGAATGCAGGACCGGCCATCGACCAAGGTTCATGCAGCCCCTGGAGGCGGCTCATCTCTGGATTACCTCTTCGGTGGTGGCGGAAGCAACTAGCAGCTTCTTCTAATTCACAACTCTTGGTCTTGTGGGAAAATATGCTCTCATCTTTTTTAACTTGGTCGTCTCTTAAATCTGCTTTATCTCATGGTGGGTTACGCCCCATGCTAATTAATAATAAAGTTATGTAATCGATAATAGTCCATTTAAACCACTTAGCTCATTTAGTTAAGACTTTGAGAGTTAAGAGTGCCCCATGCAATGGTTTGGAAGGCGAATTCGACGCCCTTCTTTGTAAATTTTTTTTATCCTTCTATTGAACTTTTTTTATTTGTTGCTAGTTCCAACTTCAACGGAAAAATTAACAAAAATGCCACATTTTAGTGGACCTATTTCCATTTCTACCACATTTGCCTTCACTTTTTTTATTTATACCACATTTATAATATCAAATGACAATTTATCCTCATATTTATATATCTTTCATTCTCTATTCTATCTTTCATTCTCTCTTATTGAGAAAATATGTTCGTGTCCATGTCCCTAACTAGATCTCTAAATTTAGTCTTCCCATTTCTTGTTCCTACTTACTTGTTCCCCCATTTAGTCTTTTAATTTTCTAAAAGTCATTGTTTATCGTTTTTATTCTCAGCGTCCCTAGTTTTTATTTTGTTTTCTTTTGAAATTATTATCAAAAGAAGCGTCTCTGAGTATATTCTTTTTTCAAATTGTTTCATGCATGGTGGCTTTTTCCATTTTTATTTGCATGAATTGATTATATATAGATTAGTATTAGACTCTCCTCCATGACTCAATGTATTTATACTGTTATGATTTCTCTGTTTGGACGTTGTGGGACTGGGACGTAATTGACACTTGCTCGATAATGAGCTTATGATGTTGCTTTTCAAACGTTGATACTATATGATTTTATGACGTTGATACTTTAAGAAATTTACAATGGAGTTCAAACTCCACTGAAAATGAAAATGCACTTGAACTCCACTAGTAACAACACTTGAACTCTAGTATAACAACAAAACAAAACTAAATTCCTTGTGTGCCAAGGCCAACATTAGATACATAACATACTCTATCTAGTCTCTACATATTCTTCTTTTTGCTCACAACGAACAAGAGCTTTCTCTTTTAAGAAAAATGGCTTCAAAGATTTACCAACTATTTAAAGGAAAAAAAGCTTCCGATCTTTACAATGTGCTAAGTTATGGATCACAAGTTTTTGGCAAAGTTAATGAAGTTCTCAAGAACAAAAAATGCTAGGGAGGAAGAGTCCAAAAGAGTAAAAGAAGTAACTCTTATTGTGAAGAAGACCGAAGATCCTCCTCAAATTAAACCACCAACACTCAAAGAAATCATGGCTACACATGGTACGTTTAATTTTTCTTTCTTTTTTTCTTAAATTTGTTTTGGTAAAAATTTTTTTTTTTATATCTTTGTGTTATTTTAGTTTTTTCTTAGATGTTTTTCATTTGAAGTCAATGTTTTATTACAAAGATCTCGTAGTTTTTCCTTAGATGCTTAAGTCTATATTTTTATACTAAGATCTTTTAGTTTTTCCTTAATTTGTTTTGGTAAAAATTCTTAAAAAAAATCCACAATGTTATATTTTTGTGTAATTTTATTTTTTGCTTAGATTTTTTATTTACTTAAAGTCTAATTTTTCTATAAAAAAAAATTAAGTTTTTCTTAGATTTGTTTGGTTAAAGGTCTATATTTTTCTACCATAATCATAATTTTAGTGTAATTTTAATTATTTTCTTAGATTTGTTTTGGTAAAATCCACTTCCACAATCTTATTTTTATTATTATTGTGTTTGACAGGAATTACTCGTGATCCCTCTCCGTTGCTCTATTTCTCTCAAATCCACCAAGCTCCACCTCCTCAAGGACCTCAACCAATTACTGCTTACGTGGTTTTTCAATTTCTCAGGAGGGAGCTGAATGTCGATGGGTTTGGACCCGATAACCTCGAGTAAACTACATCATGTTTCTTTTATATTTGCTCCATTATATAACTTTATATTATTAATGTAAGGAGTGTGATTTTTACTTCAAGGTTGAATGATGTGTTTGTGTCATGATTGAGATATGCGTAAAATGATTTGAACGAGTAATTTTTTGCACATTGTTAATATGTGTAAAAAGCTACATACGTATAACTTGGGAACTTTATTAAAAATAGTAATTTATAATTTGGTAATTGTGGAAATAATTTAATTTGATGCGTAAACCCATGAAAGGCTTAATTAGGTGTTGAGGTTCTAGAAGTTGGGGAGCGTCGGAGACTTATGTCTCGTTGGATATAGTCTCTTCTCAATTTGTTGCAAGTGATGCTGACTGTTATAAATTTTGGGGGATGTTGAAATCAATCAAAACTGAGAACCGAGTCCTGAATTGTTTTAGATTTCCAAGAAAAATTTTGGTTGTTATTTTCAATCAAGGAGAGTAACACAACTCAAAAAACAAAGGAGTGTTGTTGCAAGAATTAGACAAAGCTGACGCAGACCATAATACCACCAGCATTATCATCAACAGAAGCCAGAACCAACAAGATCTAACCTGCAGGATTCCCTTTTTGGTACTGGCTGGTCTTATAGACCGTGGACAATTTCAATTCAGAAGCAATTAGCGATACATCAGGTCCTATAATTGCATGAACTTGAGAGGAGATCTCATGTACCAATACAAAGCAAAGAAATTCTACAAAGAAGTGGCTTTCTCAACTGGAACCTAGAGATAGAGCTACCAACTTTCAGGAATTGGGATTTCCAATCCTAACTAATATATTCTCATCGCTATATGATCATAGATCCACCAGTGTCTCATACTCTCTCAGTTACATATACTAAAAGGACAAGCAAGGAAGATATTTTGGTACATGTTTTTGGTCTTTCTGAATCAAATCGACAGATACTACATAATATCAATGCTATATAGATAACGTCGGCTTTGCGAGGTTATCTGCTACCAAAAGGGACGATATGCAAAGACTTCTTCTAATAAAAAGATTGATACCAGCAAACCAAACCATCCATTAATCATATATAATCATATCGATAATAAGTGTATTGAAACATGATCTCAACTCAAAATCTGATAAAAATGAAAAATAACAATTATCTCTCTATCATATCTGTTATTCAAAAAATCTATAATGGGGGTGTAAAGTTGATTCCCCAAGTAATTCAATATCCCAGAGCATATCAAGGTAAGAAAGAGACTACTACTTATTAAGTCTTGCGAGAGAACAAGACACTAACCGCTACAGAGATGGTGATAATGGAGACAGGAACAACCCAATACTGCTTTGTCAAGTCAAAAAGCTTCTGAACAGAGTCTTGTGGCTGGTCCTTCTTGTAGATCTTAAGCTCAGGTATTTCCGGTAAAGAAGATTCATCTAGCTCGCCAATAAAATACTTCTCCATAAGTTCCCTAGCATCTTTGCTGTGCCCTGCGTCTTCAAAATCATCCGTTGCATCTTTGCCTTCAACAACAACATCATCACATTTACTTGGATTAGAGTAGAGACAACAACAGATCAGTCATTTAGCAAGGATGGGCAAGAGGAAGAAGAAGAAGCTTACCTGCGACAGCAAGAAGCACATCATCTCCTCCAGGATGCTCATCCATATAAGAGGATACATCATAGACCTGTAAAGAGAACGCATCAGCCATATCATTTTCTTGGGGACCAAGATTGTGAAGTCAACACATTATCAACAAAAAAAAAGAGGAAGAAGATTCTGATTAGCTCAATCTAACTACATATAAACAGCAATTACAAGATTCTTCATTAGATTCTATAGGCAACAAGACACAGATATGGTTTCTGAAAGCGAAGGAAACTTCAGGATTCACAAACACATGAACAAGGATTGAAATTAGAAGATTGAGAAAAAGAGTAGACCTTGCCGTCGATGACGACCCAGCAGTCATCTTGCTTGTTGTGAGTTGCGGCTTCTTCCATGGAATAAAGCTTTGTGAGTGTCGGCATCTTCTTCTGAAACTGAGTAGCGAGCGAAATAGCGAATGGTCTTTGATTTTTCTCTTTTTGGGGGTTTTAGGTTTGGTCGACCACGCGAAAAGATGAGCAGACTAGAGGAGAAAGATAATAAGAGCTAGAGCCCTCTCAGCAACGACGTCGTTTAATTTAATTATTTATAATTTCATATTCTTAATTCCTTTTTGGAAAATTAGCAAAAATGGAATAAAAAATTACTGAGAAATCAGAAATGCCTTGTAAGTTGTAGCAACGAATATACATAAAAGATTTATTTATCATCATTTATCATTTACATCTTCGTACAATTTTTTTTAACTAGATTAGAAAATTCTCAACTTGTAAGCCATATGGTAAAAGTTTACAAGCATAAAAACTTAGTTGACTTAAAAATGTAACCAAGCCAATTGAAGTCATTTTGGCAAAACATCTTTTTGTTGTTACCCTCCTTGATTGATTTTGAGTTTACTTTTCCGGATGGCAATAAACTAGGAGCTGACCATCTTCACTTGCTATGCATATATTTCTGGAATCATCAGTACTGATGCATGAAACTCTTTGACCTGACAAAATCCATGTAACAATATTAACTTTTGAGAATTGACTTCGTTATTTTCATGGATATATCTAGTTAAAACTTCAATCAGTGTATACCTTTGAAATCATGGAGAGAGCCGAGTTTAGTGCCAGTGGATAAGTCCCACATATACACAAGTCCATCAAGTGTGCCTGCTACTCCATGGCCAGATATTGTACCGGCAACATCAGCCCTGTAAACCACAAATCCATAGCCAATGAACCATGGATTTAGAAATGTTACCATTCATATACCATTTACTTCTCATATAATCCCCAAAGCAAAACTAATTTCTCGGAACATGGAGAAACCAGAGGAGCCTGAGAAAGACAGTATCCATGTAAAGAAAGAGATGTGTGATAATACCTCGGATCCAACTGACTTCCCAATATGAGTTGGTCTTTCACAAGGAGAGCAAGTCTCCAACATCTAACTGGACTTTCTACACGGTCACATTTAGCATCTGAGTCAAGATCAGTAGAGACTAAAAGCCAAATAGCAGTGTCTTTGACTTCAGCTGGAACCAATGTTTTGTTGTTGACCCCTTTTGAGAACCATAATTTTGTTGCAGCTAAAATCATGTCAACGTTATCCTCGATTGTAGAATGACTATGTACAGGGTGCCATGCAAACAAGCTCGTCGGAATGAACTCAAAGATCAAATTGCTGGGAGATACAAATCTTGATACTAGGCTTCGCTTCGAGATATCCCTAAATCGATAATAAACAAAGTTAGCAGGCCGAAACAATGGAGACAGGAAGAAAAAGATCAAGCAAAGTTGGCTGCTCCTCATCATTCCCTAGCACGGATAGTGTTCTGTAATTTAACAAAGAGATGGGCAGAGAAAAAAACTCTAAAGATAGAGGGAGAGAGAGAAAGAGGGAGCAAAATACCATATTGTAAATTCTCCTATACCATTATGCCCAATAACGAGATGAGGACATTTTGGTATCTTCTTCAGTTCCATGATGCATGATGATATGCAAGGATTTGCGAGTATAACATATTCTTCGGTAGGACCACTGCAAATTAAGGATACAAGAACATTAGCAAAAATTCCAATGATGATCCAATAGCTCCAAATAGAAGAAGGATCTGACAACTATTTTAAGAGAAGAGTAATGAACTCTGATGAGAGTACCTCCAATGCGAGTTCATGGCCCAGACAATAAGGTTTCCACTCTTAACAGCTGCAATGAGATTGTTAGGATCGCACACCACCACACACTGCACACTGTCATCTGCTTGAAGTTTTGTCACAAGAGAAACATGACCAGTTTTCACCTGGACAATCCTCACTGCATTCTCCTCAAAACAGGCTGATGTACAAATCAAACACGAGCAATCAGTTTCCCTCTTCCTGCAAAAAAGGGAAAATAATAATCTCTTAGCTAATATCTTTATTCTGTATCTCTGTACCATATGAAACAATAAAGAGTCCAAACCTGCAATAAGGTGTTTTGATGTTGCCAGTTAAAATAAGATGCAGCCCGTCTGGAGTGAAGTGCAAATTAGATATCTCGAGTGTTCCCTGACGAAATGTAACAACTAACAACTATTAGATAACTAGAGAGGAAAAACAAGTTTAAGAGAAGAAACTACGAAAAAGTTTAATGAATTTACATTTCCACTAGATTTGTCATCCACAATGGGGAGTATGGCAGGAGTGTGACCAATGATAGACGGGAATCCTTTGCTTGGTGCCTCAGCTGACATCTTGTACATAAACAGGGTCCTAACTCTATCTTCTGTAGCAAAGCTCAACACCAAAATATAGATTTCATTTCCAACAGTCCTGAGTAATACTGATGAAACAGGCATGGGATGAAAGTAGCAGCCAAGCAGCTCAACAGTTTTTTCCATCTCATTGTTGATCTTTACATCTCTGTTGAGCTTTAAATTTGAACTAGCTGGAAATTCCTGCACAGACGTGCATTTCTCGCTAGTATTTTCCTTATACTGAGACTCTGTAGAAGGTGGTTCAGAGACTTGGATGCCCAATTCCTCACCAATATTGGCTTGACAATCCTCAAATTTTGAAGCTGGAAATGAGGATGATGATATACTTGCACTTCCAAAAGCATGAGCTGACCTTGTATCTTGTGGTACCACACACGCCTCATTGCTTTTTACATTGGTGAATGTGTTGTTATTCACCTTCACTAACTCAGGACCCTGGTATTGTTCTGTTACATGACCGCTTTCATTACCCAGAGGATTCGTTCTATCTGATACTGAGTTGGTAGACAAGGTCGGCTGAAGCTCCAAGATACGTGAGGAATTAATCGGAGACATATTCCTTATGGAATCATCTTCTCCAGTATTTCTGCAACTGTTTTTACTTTCAGAGGATAAATTTCTGTTTATTCGATGTTGATTGGTCGAGACTCTTTTTCTGATATACACCTTATGATTTTCCTTTTTAACTGAACAAGCTTCAGTAGGGGTTGTGTCGACCGGAAAACCATTACCTGCAGGCAATTAGACTCATGCTTACATACACAGCAGACAAATAGTCATGCAAAGCTTCTGAGGGTGGAGGCAAATGGTGATATTTATAGATTTAGCGTATTACCTTCAGTAGAACAAAATGTGCTCTTTGGTTCCTTGTTTTCGGAGTGGTGTTCTTTTTGCAACAAGTTTCCTTCTGCTGCACAGCGTTCCTTAGATTCTTGGGATAAAATCATGTTAACTGAGCTGGTACAGTGTGGTATTGACATGAACCTCTTCATATATTCTTCTTGATTATTCTCTTCCAAAGCAGAAACCGATAGATCATTTACTATTGGAACATGGTCCTCGTCTATGGGCATTTTAGGAAGGACTGCTGGATAGACTTCCTGGGAAGAAGAGATGATATGTCCACTCCCAGGACCAACCAAGTGAGACTCATCAAAACTGTCAGGAGCAATGGATACATTGCTTGCAAAATCCTGATCGGAATCTGGAGCAACAACTTGCATATTCTCATCATCTCCACTAGATTCTCTTATCGCCAGTGACACAGCTGCAAATTTAGAAGAGAAATTATGGAATAAGGGAATACTTCAAGATAAAATACTGCAATCTCAAATCTAAAACAGACTATATTCAGATCTTTCCTAGAGGTTAACTATACCAGTTCCTGACGCATCATTAAGTTGGCTCGTTTTGCAGTTGTCTGACATATCATTTCTTGGGGGCTTCTTGCTTGAGGTCTTCTTGAGCAGTGGAATTGCTTGAGGAAGTAGTAATGACATCATTGTTTTGGCAGTTTCCTGATCAACTAAATCAGAATCACTTTTTTTAGAAGTCAGATTCAAAGTAGAGTCAGCTAAATCCTCTGCATTTGGTTCAGCTAAAATCCCTTCACCAACTACCATGTTAGCATGTGTCAATTCTTCCTTTTTCATGCAACTTGTATCATCATTTATTTTTGGAGCAGAACTTGCGGTGTTATCTGCAAGAATTGGACAAAACGGAATCTATGAAAAGATACAGCCATAAAGATTAAAATCTTCTTACTGCTAGATGCTGACATCTTGGTATTAAACAAGTTAGAATTAAAGGCTAATACCTTGCAGGAAATCCAAGGTATCAGGTGCACAAAAACTGGAAGCAGTCATGTTTGGGCTCTCATGCAGAAAATTATCATCGTTGGGTTTGTTTTCCTTTTCTTGCAACCCATGAAACTGAAAAAATTAAGACACTTCTCGTTCAAAACAACTTTCCTGGAGAAAAAAACCTTCACCAGTCTACTACGCTAAAATAACGAAAGATAAAGCTTTCGAGATAAACATACTAGAAGTTCTTTATGGAATACCTCTTCAGAAAATTTGGATAATGGCTTTGATTTACAGCTGTCAGGAAGCCGGTTTGTTTCTTGAATAGGGATGAAAATTTTCATTTGTGGTGGCTTTTCTGATGGCAGAGATGAATATTCGTTTGTAGCATGATTAGAATGAAACTGCTCTGGTAGTGCAACTTGCTGACCAACTGTCTCCACTTCTCCTTTTCCTGAACAGATTGACACTGGTGCTGAATTTAAAATCTCGCCACCAGTTAATGAGTCTTGAAATCTTGGCTTTTTATGGACACTTTTAGCTACTGAATTCTGGTATGTTATTCCAGGTTTTCTGCTTCTCTTCTTTCTAGCCACTGGCATGTCCAGATAACATAATAAATTTGGATTAGCACACATGACTGGCCTTTCATCGTTGACCCGGATATGAGAGGCCCTACTGCTGGGGCTAGATTCTACCATTCCATGGGAATTGGTCACAAGTTCCCGGAGCAACCTCTGAACCAACGGGTTTTTGAAGCCAAAAAACTGTAACAAAACAAAAAAATCATAGTCATTTTAAACCGAAGTAATTAATTAACCCCATCACAGTGGTAGGATTAGAATAAACTACAAACCAACTGATAGTTCTAGTGACCAACACCGAAGGAAAGCAAAACATTTGAAAAAAATCTTAGTTAAAGTAGTATGCTCAACTTGTCTGGCGGGTATATCCCAAGTACTATGGTTTTGCCTATGAATCAACTTAGAATTGAGAAGTCAGAAATGCAGTAGAAGACAGTAAGAGGCCTTCTTATCAGGAAGAACAGAGGTATGATCACAGGTTATAGATCCGCACATCTTAACTATATCTTCTTGGTCCGTTTACTACTTATACTATATTGTTCCATGACTTCAACAAAATGCAGATTAAATAATTGTGCCTATGAAACTCTCAAGTACACAGATAGTGATCATGTTGCCAGCAAGTGTCTTTTCAAAAAATTCACCAAATCATCACAATAGGATGCAAGAACATTCTTGGAAAGGCAATGACGAATGTTTGACTTTGAATTGGTTATAAAAGTAGCATGCAAGATGGTCTCAAGAAGGTAACAAAAAGAAACTGAGATGCGTACCTCCATGCCGCCCATCTTACATGTAAACCGTTTTCCATGCCATATTTTTAAGTGAGAGAAGTCCGTCTTCTGGAGCTTTCCCCATGCAATATCCGGGGTCTGTCCCGTCCATGATTCATCCAAATATCTAATCTGCAACAATAGAGTAAGACTTTGTTGCATTCTAAAGAAAGTATGCACAATCTTCTATAATTTATATGGAAAAAGCAACGCACCAGAAATAAAGGTCCTTTGGCACCTTCTTCAATCTCCATGTAATATGTGTTCCCACTGTGAGCTCGAACAGCTTTGTAGCCTACAGGATAAGGGAAACGATCTTTTCCCTGATGAACAAAAAGAAGCTAAAGTAAATAGAAATTCTGAGACACCATATGCATAAGTTGTTTCAATAGATCTAGTGTTGTTCACTGTTGAAGTAACGAGAACAGTCAAACCCAATCTACACCCTCAGCTTAAGGATCTAGTCTCTACTCTCTACCCTATGCAGTATCACTGAACGTATATATTTAAATCAAAAATATTCAGAAACAGAGAATCTACTGATCATCGATCCTGATAGTTGCAAATGTACCAATCTACACAAAATTAATCGCGATTCATTGCATCGTTAGGCATATCAGCCCCATCCAAAATAATTCAAATTACAGTAATCGAAGTCAATCTGATTCTATATTTCTTCTCAATTTCTAAGGAATTAGAAAAGTAACACAGAAAGAGTTGAATTGAGCTATCGACTGACGAATGGAGGATAGAGAGCAGAGAAAACCAACCCTAGATGAACTCCAGTACTTCTTATCCCATGAGCCGGTATAGAGAGCTCCGACGGAGACGATTTCGATGTCAACAGACTTTCTATCTTCAGATACGACTCTTGGACTCGCCATTGAAATTCCGGAAACACGGGATCGGAGCACCGGTGAAAAATCTCGCGACGCCGGAGACAAATTCGAGGAAGAGGTAGAGAGAGAGAGAGAGGGGTTATGCTTTCGCGGGAAATAAAATGATTCCCTCCATAACTATATCAAAACTTAAAAGGCCGCATATTAAAAAAAAAGCACTTAATGGGCTTTGGGCCTATTTTAAAATTACAGGCTTAACCACTTTGAAGGTGCGTATTTGGATTAATCACTTTAATCAATTGGACTAAATCATGTTAACAAAGTTAGAAGCTCAAATGGTGAGAAGAATTCTAATTGCTTTGTTTAATATTGACATCGGATTTTTTTGATACCATAAAGCCGAGACTTTATACAATGATACAAGAACCCTAATTAAAATATAACTTGATAGTTGATACGTCTAAAAAACAAAAAAAAATTCGTCCCAAAAAGGTTGAAACGTCTCAATTTTAAGTTAAAAACAAATGCGATTATTATTCCCATGTGTCAAGGAAATGACTTGTCCGAACAAAACTAAAAACAAAGAATCATAATCTACTTTTCAAAGAACAACACCATATAATATGAAACCTTCAACGTCTCACTCACGAGCAACCACAAATAGTTGTTTCCCGACGTTCTTACCTTCGAAGAGTCCTAAAAGAGCAGAAGGTCCACTCTCGAATCCTTCCGCTATATCCTCAACGTATGTTATCTTCCCTTCTCTAATGTAAGGAAGCACAAAATCCAAAAACTTAGGATATTTGTCGTAGAAATCACAAACACCAAACCCTTGAAGTTGTATCCTCTTGTAAAGAATGGTGGGTAAGTTGTGTACGCCTTCTGGATCCACTAAATTATACTGTGAGATCATTCCACATACTGCGACACGACCATGCAACTTCATGTTTATGAGTACGGCATCTAACATTTTGCCTCCAACGTTCTCAAAATATATGTCGATCCCTTCCGGAAAATACCTATAATTATAATAAGTCATCGCTTTTAATTATATTATGTATGACTTCCTATCTATATATAACTAGAGATAGATGTGTAAACTGACCTCTTTAGGGCAGCACTAAAGTCCTTCTCTTCCTTGTAATTGAAAGCATCATCAAACCCAAACTTTGTCTTGAGTAGATAAACCTTAGAGAAACTCCGGATAATGAGAAAATGGCTTTCTTTATATGCATTAAAGTTTTGACAAGTAATGTAGAGTTTTAAGTACCTTTTCTTTACTGCCAGCACTACCAACGACATAACAACCCATCAACTTTGCAAATTGTCCCACGAGCTGACCAACCGCGCCGGATGCAGCTGACACGAAGACAGTCTCTCCTTTTTTAGGTGAACAAACTTCGTAAAATCCAGCATAAGCAGTCATACCAGGCATACCTGTTCCGATCAAATGAAACAGATAAAAACATTACCAAACTAAGCGTGATAAATATATAGAGAAAAAAACATCACATAGCCAAGCTTTTTTCACTACCAAACTAATTAGAGAGGAATAAGATATTATACCAAGAAGTCCAGTGTAGTAAGATAATGGAACATCGGTATGTTCGATTTTGAAGTGTGAGTAAGTAGTTAAAGTAATAACACTGTACTCCTCCCATCCAACTAGTCCCCAAAGTAAGTCTCCCTTTTTGTAATCTGGATGTCCTGAATCAATCACTTTAGACACTCCAAGCCCAATGATTGGCTGCATAGACAACATCTTTAACACGAAGTATACAAGAACAAAATATCCCGAAGAAATGTTCAATTTTGCTAGAGGTATAATTTCTTCGAGAACACAATATTCACCAGAAATGTTGCAATTAAAACAATTTATCCGTAATGAACATTAATTGTCTAACATGCACATCCGTTTCATATTAGAATCTCTTGTTGGATTCTTAGCAGCATTATCGAAAATTAAATTCATACGAGACAACCCTACATACTGTCATACACACGGATAATAATATTTCTTAAACGAGATATAAATTTTAAAATCCATCATTGGTTCCAAAACATTATTAAGATGTATATAACCAATGCAATAAACACCATGGTGACATAAGTTGATTCCAATTTCAATGGAGATTTCTAATTTTCAGAGAACAATGGAAATATATGTATTGTCCTTGTTCATACCACGCCGGTCTTGTAAGGTGGAACAAGGGAAGAAGACAAGGGATCGGGCTTTCCCATGCAAATGCGCATGTAAGGATCGCAAGACAAGTAAAGATTCTTCACCAGTACTGAGGTGGATCCCTCCGGAAGCCTTAGATCAATGGTAGTTGTGGTTATTTTAAGATCAGATTCTTTTGGAAATCCAGTAACATAGTCTGGGAATATGATTTGCTTGTTGGTCACCGTTACTGCTTCTGCGTTCGTCATTTCCGATTTTACGTACTTTTGATCACTATGATAATTTCTTCTTTCTTACGTCGAGATGTGTCTGCTTTTTGTAGATTGAATTTCTCAATGTTGCTTTGATCATAAGACCATTTGATTTCTTTCCTTCATTGATCGATCCAATTTCTTCGGGAGATAAATAAGGTAAAAATGGACTATTATTTTTGGAAAATACAGGAGAAAAAAATTCTTAAGAATAAAAGAGTATTTATAGTGACCATGAATTTTGTTGTTTTTTTAAAAAGAAAAAAAAACTCGATTGGATTGGATGACACATTGAAATTAACATTCAAATAGCATCTTAGTTAACAGATATTGCATGCACCATATAATAAAATATCATAATTATGTGTGATGCGAGGTTTGTTTTGGTCAAAATGTTATTTTAATCACAATTTAATAACAGATCATTTACCAATTTGTTTTTTGATAATTTATGCCAACTTAGTAAATTCATCCAAAAAGTTGAAAAATATAGATGTGTAATATGTTGACGGATATACAACACTCAAAACAATATACTCAAAAAAAAAAAAAATTGAAAGCGGCAACGATTCAAACATATATGCTAAATTTTAATAATGGACAAAGGAGGAAGTACTGCATATGTACGAAAAGTGTTGATAATGGAGATCAGCGGATAGTGTCGCCAAGGGCACGAGCTTTAGATTCTTTTAGTTTGCTCTAAATGTTCTTCTTTGGTACTTTTAATTGCTTTAGTTGCTTGCTTCTTATCTCCACATAAATAAATGGGGTAACCATTTTCTCTCGTATCTTATTCCGATCTTTGGATCTATGTACGTACTACATGAATAAATCGTGTTCAATAAGTTATTATCATTTGGTCTGCTTAAAGTGATCATGGTGTATTAATCTATAATACGTAGTTCTCTTAATTTATTCCCTAGAATTCCATCAAAGACAAATTTTAGCAAAAAGAAAAGTTGAGTATATAATTTGCTTAGTAGTACAAAAAAAACTTATGGTAATTTGTATTTTGGATATTTCCTTAATTAACCCAAACTTCAAAATTAATTTTCTTCTGCTGTATCTTTATATCCAACGTGAAATCTATTGACTCAACAAAATACACAGTTGTCAATTGAAGTTCAACTCTACCAAGAAACATCTATATGTACTTCACTGTTCTTACCGCCGAGCAATTAAAACCTCTATAACTACTTGGTTACATTATTACATTTTTATTTACAAAAAATATATATCAACAACCAATAATATAGTTAGAAAATGAAAGAAAATTATTTAAGAAATATCCGCCGTCAATGCAAATCGAATGCGACACTTGGGGAAGCTCTGAAGTCTGTGGTCTGTGCATATTTCACTTGTCTAGCTAACCCATTTTCACGTCACTAGACGTCGATAATCAATTATTGTTATTTTTTTTATCAATGTTCCACTTATTGAAAATTATATACGAGAAAACATAGACTCGACATTAGGCAATGGAAGTCTAATCAGACCAATGAGAAGTCGACAACACATCCTAGAAACCAACTCTGGTTTATTTCCTTCCCCAATACCAAGTTATAGCTTTCTTTCAAACCGCTATTTCCAAAATATCTCTTCTTTAAATAAAGAGTGAAAGAAGCACTCTTTCACATTACCATCATTAGAAAACTTTCCTAATTAGATCAAGATCGTCGTTATCTCTCTTGTTTTTTCTTCATATAATTTAGTTATTTTAAGAGAAATGGGAAGGGGTAGGGTTGAATTGAAGAGGATAGAGAACAAGATCAATAGACAAGTGACATTCTCGAAAAGAAGAACTGGTCTTTTGAAGAAAGCTCAGGAGATCTCTGTTCTTTGTGATGCCGAGGTTTCCCTTATTGTCTTCTCCCATAAGGGCAAATTGTTCGAGTACTCCTCTGAATCTTGGTAATTGCTTAATTCCTTCTTTTTTTAATGTTATTTTTAGTGTGCCTTCGTTTGCCCTAACTAGTAGTCTTTGTTCTACTTAAGGCATACTTTCTGTGTCTTCTATTCTATTATCTGTCTTTCTGAAAATTTGCCACTGATTTGGTATCTATTTACTTGGGTCTACGAACTGATTGTGTTGGTCATATCATTAGTTTATTTTTATCAATAATTTATTATATATCAAAGAAAATGAAAATTTTTAGGACTTTTAGTGAACCCTACAATACGATCTACTTAATTATAGTGGCATGGATTTGTAAGAAATCTTCAGCATCTTCTTTAATCTGGAAATGTACATTTTGCTTCAAGTCAAGTTTAGTATATTAGGTACAGAAAGAACGGATGTTTATGGTCTAGACTAGGGTTTTTGCTTTTAGGAAAGCTATACTTTTGCTTAAATATCTTTAAGTTGCATTTTATGAACACACACATATATATATATTAGTATACCAATAATCTTAATTAAGTTTAGAAAGAAACTCTTCATTTTTTCCCATTTAATAATGGTTTATAGCTAGGTATAGAGAAACTGGAAATAAGTATGTGACATCTAAGTATAGGGAGTCTTTGACCTCTGGGGATTAATGTAAAACAGATCGTTCTTTTTTTTCTAAACAGTTCCTCCGTACTGATGGTCAAACTTAACTTCAACAGTTCCTTTTAAACTTTTACAGGGTGCTTGAATACGTCTTGGGGTGTGGGGTTAGTGGCTCAACTGGTTTATTTATTTTTAAAATGGTAGAAATCAGTACTGTTTCTAGCTAGGGTTTAGGCACAAAACTAGAGATCATCTTTATTCCATAATAGAAAGGAAGAAACTAATGTTTAATGACATAGATTAATTAGATAACCCTACATAATCAGATGCTATATGTTATCACATATTTTGGGTGAATCGTTAATTACGTTTGAAACAAGTGGCCTCTTGTGCTAGCTGATAAGATAGTTGTGTATGCAAATATATTGGTGGTTGAATCCAAACTAATTCTAACTCGTAAGCTTAATATTTGTAGCATGGAGAAGGTACTAGAACGCTACGAGAGGTATTCTTACGCCGAGAGACAGCTGATTGCACCTGACTCTCACGTTAATGTATGTTTAATGATCTCCATCATATATTTGTGTATATTTTGAATCTTGCATGTGTTTTAACATAGCATATAAACTGATTATTGGCTTTCATGTTGGAAATTAATTGTGAAGGCACAGACGAACTGGTCAATGGAGTATAGCAGGCTTAAGGCCAAGATTGAGCTTTTGGAGAGAAACCAAAGGTACATAGTACATTTAAATTTATTTTAGTAGTTAAATATTGAGGAATAACAGAAGAGAGAATGTTCTTAATTAACTAAATCATCATAGGCATTATCTGGGAGAAGAGTTGGAACCAATGAGCCTCAAGGATCTCCAAAATCTGGAGCAGCAGCTTGAGACTGCTCTTAAGCACATTCGCTCCAGAAAAGTGTGTAAATATATCCCACACTCTATCTCTATGCATAACTAACTTTGACTTTGTGTGGATATATTACATATAGTCAAATATTGTATAGAGATTGTCTCATATAAATAAATAATTTTTGGCCTTTTTGTATGCAGAATCAACTCATGAATGAGTCCCTCAACCACCTCCAAAGAAAGGTAGCTAAGTTAAAACCATTTTATCTCTCAAGTCCTGTGTGTATAGAGTCATGACTTATATGTTAGAGATATAAATCTTTTAATAAATAAATAACATATAGGTTATATATAATTCAGGTTAATATATTATTAATTACTAGATGTATATATACTTATATAGATCATATAAAAAGAGAAATTGACAATGGTGTCATTTTTGTGGAAATGACAGGAGAAGGAGATACAGGAGGAAAACAGCATGCTTACCAAACAGGTGATCATTGTTTTTTGCATTTCTAACTGTTTCACTATTTACAATTCCACTGTTGAACTCCACTTCAATCTCTACCTTAAGCTACCATCTCTCCACTTTCGGCACCAACTCTTTTGAGTAAAAAGAATTGATATGTAGTTTCTTTTGATTGGTATAATCATGAGCCTAGCTGCACGTATAGGTAAGCTTTGTCCGTTTAGTATTAAGGTTGTCTCCCAGATTTGAACTTGAACTTGAACTGTCTTCTCATAATCATAGTCTATGTGTAAATTACACATACATTAGCTAGATAGCTAGGAGCTCTATTTAAGTTTTATTGAGAAGTAAGAAAACGTACGATGAAACTACTTGATTAAAGAACATATATTAAATGAAAAAATATCACAATAGTAAGACCTTGACGACGCTAAAATTCGCTTAACATTTTGCAGATTTAATTATTACTTTGCATTTTGTTTGAAAATATCATATTACAAAAAAAAGTATAAGAATAAAAAATTGAAGTTCCTTGAATAAATGCAAATAGCTGATTAGTTGCAAATGGGAATCTATATAAAGATGATGCTTATATCATTTTCTTGGCGTGTGTAATCGGTATAGATAAAGGAGAGGGAAAACATCCTAAGGACAAAACAAACCCAATGTGAGCAGCTGAACCGCAGCGTCGACGATGTACCACAGCCACAACCATTTCAACACCCCCATCTTTACATGATCGCTCATCAGACTTCTCCTTTCCTAAATATGGGGTAACGGCAGTATTTCTTGTTTTTTTAAGTTCTTTTTTCTTACCATAATGTCAAATTCTCATATATAGTGAAGTGTTCAGTCAGTCATATAGGCAATGATAGTGAATGCACTTCATATATAGGGTTTGTGTTAGGTATGGCGTTAGAGGTTGATGGTATGCATGCATATTATTGTATTATGATTTTAATTTGCTATATATGATTGTAATTTCAGTGGTTTGTACCAAGAAGAAGACCAAACGGCGATGAGGAGGAACAATCTGGATCTGACTCTTGAACCCATTTACAATTACCTTGGCTGTTACGCCGCTTGAATAGACTACATCGATCTATATCAATCTCTTTAAAATAATATAAGATCGATCCTCTACTCATGATCTATATTAAACACCGGTTAATTAATATATTTTTGGTATGTCCTTATATCATATCAACATGATCAAGCCTTTTTCCAATTCAATATATCTTGTATTTCGGGGAGCAATGAATAAATGTAATATTTGGGGACTGAGAGAGCTAGAAAGAATTGTTGTTCAAACCTTTTCTATATTGATCTCATCGTTACATTGTAATTTGATTTCTTTCACACAAAAAAAATATTTGTAATACGAATTTAGTCTTTGATGATTTGAACTTTACTTGGTCAAAGTAAATCACAGCCTTAGAAGGTAAATTTTGAATTGAAAATAGAAATAAAAATGTTGGGAACGTGACATTCGGTTTCTTCTCCATTTGCTTCATGTAGGTGCGTGATACGATCGGAAATGAGAATTATTGGGCCCTTGTGGGCTTCATAATTATTAGTTCATTGTTTAAGCCCATAATACTTGGCATTTTGCCAAAGAAGAAACTGTATAAAACAAATCGGAGAAGAAAAGAAAAATAGTAGTCGCAGCAATGGAGGATCTATGGAAGAGGGCAAAATCGTTCGCAGAAGAAGCGGGTAAGAAGTCTCAGACGATAACACAATCATCCTCCGCGACCTTCGTCAATCTCGTCACCGAGACTGCTAAGAAATCCAAGGAACTCGCTCTCGAAGCTTCGAAGAAAGCTGATCAATTCAATGCCGCCGATTTCGTTGCTGAAACGGCTAAGAAATCCAAAGAATTCGCTGCTGAAGCTTCAAAGAAGGCGGATCAGTTCAAAGTCGCCGCGCTGAAACAAGCTGATCAGATCCAGAACATCAAATCGATCGCTGATATAATCGGGACCGGGACCGGGTCAGGATCCGGTTCAGAAGCGGAGCTTCTCGAATTCGGTGTAACGGATGATTTGAGAGAGTTCGCTGAAGGCTTGACCTCTGCTACATTCCAAGCTTTTCCTGATCAAGGTATTTGTTGATTTTTGTTTCGATTTTGTTGGCTCTTCGTTTCGCTGAATGTGAGCTACTTGTATAGATCAAGGGGATGAAGTTTCCGATGTGATAACAAATGCTTCGAATGTTCGAAAGGATCTCTCGGATTGGCAAGAGAGACATGCCACTCTGGTTCTAACCTCTGTCAAGGTCAACTTTCAAATTCGAGATTTCATATGTTATATGACTTGTAGTGTCTACTCTAGGAATCTAGTTAGCTGATTTTGTATGCACATTGCACATTGTTGCAGCAAATCTCCAAGTTAAGATACGAACTTTGCCCTCGTTTCATGAAAGAAAGGAGGTTCTGGAGGATTTATTTCACACTAGTGAGCACTCATGTTTCTCCGTAAGTCTTTACCATCTCTTCTATAAATTTATGATTTTATAGAATAGCATTATTTTATCTCTTCTATATATTTATTTGATTCTTATTCTTAATCAGTTACCATGTCTTAATACACCGATAGCATTTCTTTGCTAAACTTTCTCCTAATCATATTATTGCTAATAAAAAAACTAATTGGATTTTAGGATTTGGTGTTATTTTGTTAGATGATAGTGTATGGTTGTAAAAGAAGATTTTGTTGTTACTCTTACAATCTCCATCGCACTATGTGATAAGCAAGCATAACTCTTATTTCATTCGTGTTTAAGTAGGATTTGCAGGAAGAAAAAGTGCAAACATAGATAGATACCAGCATATAGGCACAGATCCAGGCCAATCATTCTCTTTACCATTTCCATCTGAGCTCATGAGCCCTCGTTTGATTCTTCATCTTTTCTTTTCCTGTTTTATCTTCACCAACTGCTACAAACTTCTTTCTCTTGTCCGAATTCTCTGCCTTTTTCGTCTTTTCGTTGTCTACTTCCTTCTTCTTCTCTGTGATCTCAATCTTGGTATCTCCTTCCATCTTTATATTTATGTTCACCTCCAATACTCTCTTGCTCTTTCTCATTGAAACATCGAACAACTCCTCTCTTTCTCGTCTTTGTTCATAAAGTCGACGCAGCTTGAGTGCGAGATTGTAGATCCCGTCCTTGAATTCCCCTTCCAAATTTCTTTCGATTTCCATTTCTAGCTCATCGCGGATCCTCTCTTCGTCTTTAGACAATAAGAGTCTCCTCTCCGCCTACAATAATACTTATAAACAATGAGTAGCTGCTTTTCTTTCCATGATGAAGGTATAATGTACATATTTTTCTTACATTTTGTCGGCTATAGTCTTTGTGGTCCATGGCTCCACACTTCTCGCCTTGCGCATATATTTCTTTCCCACTAGATTAACAAATGGGGTTATAAAACAATATCGTTTTGACATTGACATATGTCTTGATGGAGTTCCTTGTGGGACTCAGTTATACAATAGTTGGTGGTCCAAATAAGGTTATAAAAAGTTCTTAATTGTATGGTTTTATGTGACCGTTAACAAAAGATCCTTGGAAACATTTACGCTCCAAATATATCTAATTGCGGATTCAGAAACTTTGTTGTGGTTGATTAAACTGAAACTGATGTCCTTTTTATATGTTGGTGAGAATAGTGCTTTACTTGTAAGGCTGCTATGGATTGCTTAAAAGTAGGATCTTTACGATCTGTGACTGAGATATTTAGAAGAAGATTGACATGTTTGTTTCCAAAGAAAAACAAAATTGATTGGATGTTGTCTCTAATTAATTTATTGTAAGTATACATAATATTTTTTATATAATTAGATATTATGTCCAATTAATATACATAAAATAATGAGTATTGTTTTTTTATATTGTAAATATACATAATATTAATATTAATTGCCAAAAAGCAAGTGTCAAAAATTTAATTATTTGTAAACCATATTGAACCTAGAACATCTCTTAGGGGTTTGGATATTGTATCCAATTAATTTACACAAAAATTTTAAAATTAACACTTATCAAAAAAACAAAAAAATTTAAGAAAAAAAACAAGTGTTAAAAATTTAATTATGTGTAAACCATATTGAACCTAAGACACCTCTTAGGAGCTTGGATGTTGTGTGTCCAATTAATTCACACAAAAATTAAAACTTAAAAGTGTTAAAAATTTAATTATGTGAAAATCATATTGAACTTTCTCTTAAGGGATTGGATAGTGTGTTCAATTAATTTACAAAAACTTAGAAACTTAACACTTATAAGTAAAAAACATTTTGGTTGCAAACTAAATTATTTGATTCTTATTCTTAATCAGTTACCATGTCTTAATACACCGATAGCATTTCTTTGCTAAATTTTCTCCTAATCATATTATTGCTAAGAAAAAAAACTAATTGGATTTTAGGATTTAATGTTATTTTGTAGATGATAGTGTATGGTTGTAAAAGAAGATTTTGTTGTTACTCTTACAATCTCCATCGCACTATGTGATAAGCAAGCGTAACTCACACTAGTGAGTTAGGATCGTAATTAAGGAATTGAGTAATGTGTGGACAAAGGGATTTGATAAAGAAGCCTGGTAATGCATTTAGGAGATCGTGAGATGAAAGAATGCCATTAGCTTAGACTTATATCTATAATGATGGTTTCAACAGTCCTTCATGTAGAGGATAGCAATTTGTTGATCCTTGCATCTCATCGATATGATATGTTATCTTGGTAGTTGGCTTGTTCTGAGGCATTCTTTTGTAATGACTTTATTCAGATATGAGAGGAAGTACATGGAGGAACTTAAGACCAAAGGAGAGCATGGAAATGAAGAAGCTAAGAAGGCTCCAGCGACTGGAGAGACAGAAACAGTAGAAAAGAATGTTGCAATCCGTAGAACATCTACTGCGTCTTCTGAGCAGGATCTGGATACATTCCTGTTGGGTGATCTAGAAGACAGTGATGAAGCTCCAGGTGAGAATTTCTCTTCTCTGCTCCCTACTTTTAACTGTGTTTAGGTTATCTTCCTCTTGTATCCACGTCACTAATTTTGTCATTATAAACGTATATCAAGTTGTTTGAATCAGCCAAGGCGTTGAATTTGGTTTTGTGTATACTGTGTCTCTAGCTCAGTTTAGCAGGATGTATAATCTATTAATTTGTGTTTAACCCCTTCCAGATGATGGTGATGGAAGCCTTGAGGATGACTTTGACAAGATTGGAAACTCAGTAAGCACCCTTTTACATTTCCGCCAAATGTAGACCTTGTTGTTCATGAATTCGGACTAAGGAACTTCCTATGCTGCGTGTTTACAGGATGTTGAAGACGAGAAGCAATCATCTAAAGCTACAACAAATGCAGGAAACGAAGTGTCTTGTTAGTTTTAAGTTCCAATTAGAAAAGGGTAAATGAAGAAGATGCTTGAAATGTATAGTTTTGATTTAGTAAGTGATGCATACGAAGACCTTGATTTCGCAATTCATATATGATTCATTTGTTTTGCCAAACAGTCCTCTGGTTCGTTTTGTACAGCACTGCTACCGATAAGTAGTCAATTACTTCAACTCTAAACTTCTCTAGTCTTTTGGGTTCACCCATCACAAATTCACAATGAAATCTATTCATGCTTTTCCGAATCTCGGTGCACTCTGAAATCTCCTAAGCAGTGCATTCATTATAGATTTATGAAGGAGTGTTGATGGCAACGTTGTCTCTGGCCTCAAACCACAATCTCAATTTTATTTCTTAGTTCCATATTTCGTAGATGCATTTTGAGTTTATACTTGTAACAATCGTTGGCGTTTGGTAAAACTTAAAAGGTAAACTCTAAACACAAGACAAACACTAGTTTCTTTCTCACCAAGCAACTCAATACAATAGTTTTAGTTGTAGACAATTCTTTTTGGTTCGGTGCTCTGTATGAGAAAGAACATCTAAACAATGGCCATGCGTGAGTAAAAAACAAGAGGCAGTCACAGCCAACGGATAGACCCGCCCATAGAGAGATAGTTTTGTCAGACGAAGAAACGACCAATTCTCGTTATCCCTCTAATATTATTATTCGTTTTTATATTGTTTAAATATATAGTAGGACAATGTATAAAGAACAAAAAGTGTATAAAAAGCGAAGACGGTCTACATCATTTCGGGAAAATATTCCACATGGTTTCATCACGAAACTAGGGGTACCTCTTACATTACATACGTGATACATTGCTGACACTTCATCAATAAAGACAATTTGTTTTGTCAAGTATTTCTTCATTATTTTATTTCCAAAGAAAAAAAATAAGAACCCCTTTTACTGTATTTTCTTCTTTTAAATTATTTTTTGATTACTTAATCTTTAAGAAATTCACGTTTTATCAACAAAAAAAATCACTAAGAGCTCCCCATTGGAGATGATGTTCTTACATAAGTCTAACAAATTATTTTGTGTGTTTAATAGTCGAATCTCATATCCCCAATGTATAGTGTTTAATTAAAAAAAATAAAAATACAATGTAAAGTATTTTGATAACCATCTTCATCAGATAGCCGTTGGTGATGCATTTAATTTAAAGACTAGACTATTTAAAATGGTATAGCCGTTTAGTACACTAATATTGTATTAATTAGACATCAATCTATAAGAAAAAAAAAAATCTAGAGAGGGACAGATCCAAAAAGGCAAAACCCCATGGCTTATTATAGGTTCAACTACCATAGCATCCCTAACTGTATTTCATTAATAATCACGATTAACAAAAGCGAAAATTTTGGGTACTATAACATATTTACTTGGTAAATTAAAATGCATGGTTTGGTGATTAAACAAAAAAAGTATGGGTACTATATACTAATAAGAGAGTCTGCAGAGTTAGACTTTGAGCACGAGATACATAATGACACGTGAGGGGATAAGATCGTCGTATAGCTCCCAACCAACCACTGAATCACCTTCACGTTCACCAGTCCTCTGGATTTAGTCGCCTGCACGACCTTTTATATTTTAGTTTTTTGTTTTGTTTAAATACTACTACAGAATCTAATTTGTATGCTTGTCAAAACAAGAAATGATTTTGTATGCTTGTAACTTGTTTTTTTAGTAGGGTTACTGAGGTTTTCATATAAGGACTACATTACCATGAAATTATTCGAATATGATACATAGGAAAACAGTAAACAAATTCAACGGACAGAATAAAAAATAAGAATGAAAATCCATTTGGCTTCTGTCAAGCACAAAATTTTAAGGCAGGCAGATTCAAAGTATATATCAAAATTCAAAAAATTCAAATTAAATATTGATGATACGCCTGCAGACGAATAAACAAACATTTGATGGATTTGCTTATATCGGAAAATATCTATCACGGCCATTGACCATTCAGCACCTCTACTACATCGTGCATAAACATGATCGTTTACAATAACATTGGTGGTTTAAAATATTTTGTGATGATATATATTTTTGCTGTTGAGGTATAATTAATATGGAATCATTTCGTCAATGAATCATCTATATTCTCATACATACTGTTGATTAATACCCAAATTTTTTTATGTGAATTTGGTGTAAAAAGGATTTGAATGAGTGATAGAAATGACATCTTCTCCTAGTAAGCCGATATGATATTTGATTAATGAGTGAAAGATTCTTTCAAATTAATACTTTTAATAGGGAATCTTAAATACTGCAAAAATAGTATTATATAGCTACAATACTCTTCCATCATTTTTGTGCCAATCAAGTTTTAAGGATATTTTTATTGGTTAAAGCAATCAGGTTTTGTGGATGCATGCGAACCCCACAAATAATTTATTTTAGAGATCAGATGTTGTAAGTTTTACTTTTGAAAGCAAAAGCTAGTATAAAACTACGTAGATCCAATAATTGATACACAATTAATTTTACCTGTAACACCTAACCATAACAAGTGAATAACGATATGTTTAGAAGAAAAAAAACAAGTGAATAACAACAAAACAAATAAAATATAGCATTAACGTAGTACTTAAGTCAAGAAATCACTAAAAAAAACATATTGTTCACTCTACAACACATGAAAAATCTATACATTCGTTTGAGTTCCAACATCATTTATGTAACAATTTAACATGTAAGAGATCCTTTCAATGGGAAAACAAGTTCACTCAATAAAATGTATAGGACCTAGACTAACCCAACTTGCTTTCGTAACATTTTTCAGTAGATCCCATGTCATGTTTTAGTTTACAATGAATACAAATGTCAATCACGACGTAAATAAAGTCGGAAAAGAACATTTTGAATTGCATATGTAAAATGTCTCTTTTCAATGATTACTAGGTAAAACGTTTCTCTAATTCATTTATTACGCTGATGATGTAAGTACTTAGATACCGACGTTTCCAAAATTAAAGCGACCATTTGATGATTATGATCTTGCTCAAACCATTTCGATTATACATAAATTTTGGATATATCAAAATCACTTGGAGAATACGTCAGTCAACTTGGGATGTCGGCATCATCAATGACACACACACACACACACTTGTATGATATTTCCAAATCTGGGAACATAATTTTGGGTCCTAGCTATCAATCAAATAAGGGTAGTTTTGGTAAATTAGTAATAATGATCATTTTAATCCCTAACTTGATTAAGATGTTTGTTTGACCAAGCCACGTCAAAGCTCTAATCCCCTTCAAAAGTCCACGTCCTCATTCTAGTCTCCCTAAAAGCCGGTGCCATCCAACGTCCCTCATTTCGCCAACAGTATTTCTAGAGATTCAACGGCTACGATCTTCCGTTCTAGACCCTTCCAAAAATTACGAAGCAAGAGAGAAAGAGCACAAATCTTTTTTACTTAGCCTGAGTTTCACTTGGAGACATTTAACCATGGTTAGTTTTAAACCACTTGCTTGGGTTAAGCGGTGAGAGGGGTGGTTAAATGTCTGAGTAAGTGGTGAGAGACAATGAGATAGGAAGAGAAAAAAAAAACAGCTTCTTCTTCAAAGCGAGACCTATCTGAGTCGACTCGTAACGAGTTGATTTTTTTTTGTTTTCTTCTCTACTGGTTTCGCTTTTCGAGCTTCTCGTCTCCGTTAATCGTTAAATCTAGCTCATTGATCCGATATCCATTGTTTTCTCTCGCCGGCGCGTCATTGTCATTCGTCGTCGAGTTCTGGTGAGTCTTCCATTTTTCTGTAGATTTGTTGTTGTCTTGACAAAAATGGAGTTTTGAAGATGTTTCTTAATACGTTCCTCGGTTGTTTGTTTCCTGATTTGATTCATAGGTCTGAGATTGCTATTAATTATTCAAATCTCATATCGAGCTTATGTTTTTTGTATTAGTTCAATGTTGTTGATTGTTAACTAGATCAAGCTGGATTAAGAAAATTAGATATCTTCAAATGCTTTTGTTGCTTCCATTTGTTATTTTCAGGGATCTATGTTGGACTTAAAGTTTTGGTTTTGTGTTCTTACTCACGTTCGATTTAATTCCTCTCTTTGTAGATTGTTTTAACTATGGAAGCTCGTCGTGGAGTCTAATTCATTATTGAGCTTGAGGATTGGTTCGGTTGATGGTCTTTTCCACCGTTTGAAAGAGTTCTTCAGTTTAACATCTGGTGTTGGATCTAGTCACCTGTATTGAAAGTGGGAAGAAACTAACTTGTGCAGCCATAGTCGCAAAGGCTGTGATTTTTTGTCTCCACACTCATGTCACGTAAGCTTGACAGTCCTATTAAGACACAAATGGCAGTGGCACTAGTGAAGAGTCCCCTGAATGGGGAATTTCGTGAATTTAACAAGGTAGGAATGAAGACACCTGTGGGTCGTAGGCGGGTTTTTGTTCAGACAGAGACTGGTTGTGTACTGGGGTTGGAGTTGGATCGTAGTGATAACGCGCACACTGTGAAAAGGAAGTTGCAGGTTGCTCTTAATTTCCCCATTGAGGAAAGCTCGTTGACCTTTGGGGATTTGGTGCTTAAAAATGATCTTACAGCTGTTAGAAGTGATTCTCCTCTTCTTCTAACTCGGAACAACTTTCATAGGAGCTCATCGACTCCGTGTCTTTCCCCAATGAGGGCTGACCTTCAGCAGAGAAGAGATGAGAGCAGTCCTATTGAAATTCTTGGGAACTCTGTTTCTTTCTCTTTCGTGAGGCAAATGGCGAAGGATATTACAAAAGCAGTGAAGAAGGGCATTGATCCAGTTGCTGTTAATAGTGGGCTTGGAGGGGCCTATTACTTTAAGAACAGCCGTGGAGAGAGTGTTGCAATTGTTAAACCAACTGATGAGGAGCCTTATGCTCCTAATAACCCAAAAGGTTTTGTTGGTAAGGCGCTTGGACAACCTGGGTTGAAGCGTTCAGTACGGGTTGGGGAAACAGGCTACAGAGAAGTTGCGGCTTATCTTCTCGACAAGGAGCATTTTGCAAATGTTCCTCCCACTGCTCTTGTGAAGATTACTCACTCTATCTTTAATGTCAACGATGGAGTGAAGGCAAGCAAGCCTATGGAGAAGATGTTGGTGAGCAAGATTGCTTCCTTGCAGCAGTTCATACCTCATGATTATGATGCTAGCGAGCACGGAACATCAAATTTCCCTGTTTCAGCTGTACACCGTATAGGGATTCTTGACATCAGAATCTTAAATACAGATAGGCACTCAGGGAACCTTTTGGTCAAGAAACTGGATGGTGATGGTATGTTTGGCCAGGTGGAGCTAGTTCCAATCGATCATGGTCTTTGCTTGCCTGAAACTCTAGAGGACCCTTACTTTGAGTGGATTCATTGGCCACAGGCATCGATCCCATTCTCTGAAGATGAGCTGAAGTACATAGCAAATCTGGATCCTTTAGGAGATTGTGAGATGCTGCGGAGGGAACTTCCAATGGTACGAGAGGCCAGTCTCCGTGTTCTAGTTCTCTGCACAATTTTTCTCAAGGAAGCTGCTGCTAATGGCCTTTGTTTGGCTGAAATTGGTGAGATGATGACTAGAGAGGTTCGTCCTGGAGATGAGGAGCCGAGTGAGATTGAAGTGGTTTGTCTTGAGGCTATGAGTTTGATAGGAGAGAAAGACGCTGAGTCCCCAAGATCAGACTTGGGAAATGATATTGAATTCCAGTTTGATATAGATTGTGAGGAAGTAACTGATTGTACGAAAAAACTAGCATTACCACTCGGACTCACGTTTGGAAATGCTCGTGGTCAGTTGTCAAAGGTGGAAGAAACAACAGAGGATGGGGAAGAAGAAGAAGAAGAAGACAGAGAGGAGGAAGAGAATGACAGAGCTGATCTAGAGAAAATGCCGACGATTAAGCTTTCAATGTCTCTCAAAAGCACTCTTCTTGGTGAGAAGAGTCAGAAGTATCAGAAACACCCAGGAGCAAGAGTGGAGAGCGCATATGCATCATCTGCTCACAGAAGTGCAGACGAACAGATCCCATCAAGCACAAGCTTTGTGAAGCTGTCGGATATGAGCGAAGAAGAGTGGACGATTTTCCTGGAGAAATATCAAGAGCTGCTTTATCCAGCCATTGAAAAGCGCAAGTCGATAACTTTAGGACAGAAGCAGAGGCAGAGGCTGGGGACTTCTTGTCAGTTTTGAGAAGACTGAAGAAGAAGAAGAAGAATAAAAGGATCGTGTAAAGTCGTGTTTCTAAGGGCTTTGCTTAGACTGGATTGTTGGAAACGCGTAAAGGTGAAGATATGAGTGGAATGGATTTAGTGTAAATATTCGTTGGTTACTCTCAGCTTTTAGTATGGAGGAGTCTCGAGAGATGAAGAGAAATTAGTCATTTGTTTCGTTTGTCATTTTGTTTTAACTTCTTAAAATCTTTTGTGATATAAATAACTTGTAGATTTGGAAAAAAGAAAAGAAAAGAAAAGTTAGAGAGCTTTGTTTCATTTTGTTGTTTCATATCATCACCCGTCAATCGTTCTATATCATGCCAATGGCTGCTTCTATCGAGTACACCACATTTAGCTTCACTGTTTGAATCGTTCATCAAATTGTGAGGGATTCGTGACATTATTAGTGTTTGAAGATTTGGTTGCCAAGTAGAGCTAATTCCGATTGATCAAGTTGAAGTACATATGTGATGATCATGTTGTGCACATGTGTTGAATTAACATTCCTCTTCCCTTGCATGGATTTATATGTACAAAAAAGAAGCAGACAATAGCTACAAAAGAAGCAGACAGTAGCTATTCATTACACAACATTGTTGATTCTTACTCTCGACTCTTTCTCCGGGAGCTGTCAATATTTCAAAGACAAAATCTGCTTCCTCCTCTGTTTCGTTTTCACTCTTCTGTTCGAAGTTAATAAAATTCTCGACCGCGGCGCACTATATCAGCAGCTAAAGCTGAGTACAAAGTGAAGAAGAAACATCTACGGCTCCACCTTCATGTCAGCTGTAAGATCAGATAAACATGAAAAGCTTTAGCGAGTTTCAAGTATCTGGTTACAAAAGTATGAAACTTATAGGGCTTTTACTTTCACCTGTTGTATCTTCATGATCAGGTGCAGTGCCGGTTTCATGGTTCATGTGGACAAGATTGTGGTGATCACTTTCATATCCATGTGTTTCCTGTTCAAAACTCACTAACAATATTAGATGAATGCAAGAGAAAGAAATGATTCTGCAAAGATATGTTTATTGTTGGAGTACAATGCGCAACCAAATATATGTACCTGCCGTTTTAATCCTCCACTCAATAGCGACATTGAGGAAATGTTCGGTTGCATGAATCCTGTTTGAGAGAGATACGATACAGGAGGATAAAGCATCGACATGTTGTGGGGAAATGTCGGTGCAGATGATTGAAGAGCCTGCATGAATATATAGAAGACATCAACATCATATCAATGAAGTTACTCGTCAAATGATAAGAAAGAGAAGGGTTTCAACATATGTTACATCTTTTGCAAGGAGGCTTTCGAGGTTAAAATCGAGCACAGGATTCACAGCCGAAAGTTTCATCGATAAAAACTGAAATGCATGGAAGAAGTAACTAACACAAAGTGAGGTTGCTAATTAAATGAAGTCTCAAGAACAGACACTAAGAAAATAGGAAATTCCCAAAGCAAACAAAGGGAAACCTCGATTTGGCATTGAAGTGATTGCACATAGTTAATGATTTCATCGAGCATAACTGCCTTACCAGTCACCTACACAATAAATGCAATGTCCCATTTATATGAAAAGAAAACAGCTTCAGCTTCCATTCTTCTACATGTAGACATCAACATCTAAAAAGAAAAGGACTTACCTTGTCGCAACCTGGCACAAGATCTTGCAAGAACTTCATCCTTTCACTGATTTTTTCTCTTCTTACCTACGATAACAAGTTTAACCAAATTCAAATACAACAACAAAAGAAATTTGCTTTCTATTCAACTTCAAAAAAATATTGTTCCTACTCTTTCAGCAAGACTGTGACTATTAGTAGCCTGGCCTCTTCGTGCCCTCATGTGAATATACCCATCCTTTAAAGAATCAGAAGGTTGCTTCTCACTGTTTGTCTTGTTCGCATTTGAAGTTGGACTTTGCTCATCCTTTTGCTTTTTATCTTCTTCTTCTTCACAATCCTACCAACAGAAATATTATCAACGAAAGACCAAAAAACACAAAATACAAAAGGAGTGCTACAAATCTCTATACCTTCCCAATTCTTTTCCTCTTCTTACTACTAAACCCCTTGGAAGATGTTTGCCCACACTTAGCATCATCATGACCATTACCTCCACTAGATTGAGAATCCTCTGATACATTATTAATCGATCTCTCTTTCACTAACTTAGATGCATCAGTAAGAGGACCATTATCTAGTTTGGATCCACTAGGAATCTGTGTATCTTGAAGAAACAAGCCAGTTGAATCTGGAACTCCAAGAGATGATTGTTGTTGGTTCATCATCATTTCACCACATCCAAAAAAAGAAAACTTTGCAGCACGCTCAATGAATCCTGAATCTGCAGGGAACTGAGCCATATTCCAACCCATTTCAAGAGGTATATCAATATTATTATTACCTCTAAAGGAAGTGTCTGCATCTGTGTGGACATTGAAACCACCATCATGCCAAAGAGTTTCTCTGAATGAATCCATCATCGGAGAAGGACCCAACATTGGATTCTCCGGAGGATACAAATCCACTGGCGTATTGACCAAATCCTTCTTCTTTGCGGCAAACTCGTCTTTGTCACTCATTCTCTTAAAAGTAGTAAAGCCCCAATTTTGATCACATGAAACTCAACTTTCTACACAAGAACTGAGGAATTGAAGTAAACACACGAGCAAATCAGAGAAAAGTTGAGAATAAAAGAGTAGAATCAGTCAACGGTAGATAAAGGAGCATACTTTAAGTACAAACAAACCTTAATTCAGAGAAAAAGATAAAGAAAACATTGAGTCATGTTTTTCAAAAGAGAATCATTATTCGTGGTAAAAAGTGTCAGAATTTCAGATTCTGTGCCACTTTCTCTCTACGAGTTTTCAAATATCTTTTCCTTTCAAATTTTCTTACCAAAAAGCTTTATTGAACTGGGTTCTGTTTCTGCTGCAATAAAGAGAAGAGCGTTGATGGTCTTTTTAGAGATGGAGAGTTAAAAACGAGTTTAAGAAGAATGAAAAAAAAAAAGTTCCTGAATTCATATACCCACGCTTGCATTAAAAACAGAGCTTATGATCATTAAACATAAACATTAAACACAGCCATGATCTGAACATTAAAAATGTTAGGGTGTTTTGAGAAATGGTCAAATGCAAAACTAAGGATTTCATACAAAAGAAGCCTAACAAATCCGATGAAATTAACGTCTCAAATAAAAAATGAAGACATTAATCTCAATTCTTAGAGATTTTTGGCTAGTGAGTAGTGTCATAGGTCCAAATTTTGGAATTCTAAAAGAGTAATTTACATGCATGCCCATCCAAAGATAGCACAACTCGTGTAATTGTCGAGCTAGCTCCTATGAAAGTAAAAGAATCATTTTAGATTAGATCAACTTAATATGTGCTTAGAAAAATGTTGTATGTTTTATCACGATTTACCTATCAACCCAATATCAAGCTGTAATCGTTTTTTTTTTTGACACCACTTAAATTGTTAAACTATTATGCAAAAGTGAAGGAGGGAGCTGCTGGACGGTCCGGTGAGCACGAGGGCCGAGGACATAATTAGTTGGCCTTGGGACTTTCAATTGCTAAAGACCTAAATAAATATTTTAAGAATATTCAACCCACACCTTTTACTTTTATCATTTCTTCCTAGATTTTTGTGTGTGATTTTAGGTCGTGTGATTCTCAAAACTGGTGAGTTGTGGTGCCCGTCCTGAAGACAAGCCCACCTAAACAGTGGTTTTGGATGTGTTTTTTTTTCTCCCATACCTTTGTTTTTTTTTTATAACATTTTCTAGTTAAACAAAAATTATGGATCTATTGTCTTGTATGGAAACTAAGCTATGATAAATTTATAATGTTTTTCAGTCATATTTTGGCGTTGGTGTTCGAATTCGTGACTTTGAAAATATTTTAATATCCATTTAAGGATGATCAACTTAGAATACCAATTTGAGAACCATCCATGCCGGATCAAAAATGTTAATTGCATGCCCCTAGACTAAGTCTATACATATATTAAAATATATAATTAGGAAATTTTCGCTTTATATTCTTGTTGAAATGAATCAATCAATCCTCGTATTGACCTTTACAATACATGTACTAATTAAGATAGAAACTAAGATATACTAAAGCTTTCAAGTTTCAGTTTCCATATAAATTTCGGCCATATATAACAATTTAAACTAGTTTTATTACAGTCGGTATTCAAATCCATCATACCGCTAACTTTAAATGTTCTTAGATATAAACGGTTGAGCTACTGACTCTTGAAACTTCCATATGATCTTTACTACAACGTTTGTTCAATATATTTACCCGATCGTCTAAAAAATATTGAATTTATTCAACAGTTATAAATGGAAGACAAAACATTGGTCTTTTCAAAGGAAAAACAACATCAAAAGCAAAAAGCCAAAGCGAAAATGCACATAGATATTTAAGTACACACATAATTCCATTTCTTATAATGACAACGTCTCGAAAGGGAAAGCTTTTAAACCGTGTGGATACACTTATTAAATACACTCTTACTTTGAGTCTCGCTTCATCATGTATGTAAATGGTTAGTATAGTGGTGGAGAGGGAGAGCTATAGTAAGGCGGTGGTGATGGCGAACTATAGACATATGGAGGAGGCTTGTAAACATATGGAGCCGGCGGTGGAGAGTAGCTATAGACATATGGAGGAGGCTTGTAAACATATGGAGCCGGCGGTGGAGAGTAGCTATAGACATATGGGGGAGGTTTGTAAACATATGGAGCTGGCGGTGGAGAGTAGTTATAGACATATGGAGGAGGCTTGTAAACATATGGAGGAGGCTTATAAACATATGGAGCCGGTGGTGGTGAGTAGCTATCGACGTATGGAGGTGGTGGAGGAGACTTGTAAACATATGGAGGAGGTGGTGGTGAAGTATAGACATAAGGAGGTGGTGGAGGAGACTTATATACATATGGAGGAGGCGGTGGCGAGCTGTAAACATATGGAGGTGGTGGTGGCGAGCTATATACGTAGGGAGGTGGTGGAGGCGAGCTATAGACGTAGGGAGGTGGTGGAGGAGATTTGTAAACATAAGGAGGTGGTGGTGGTGAGCTGTACACATAAGGAGGCGGTGGTGGAGATTTGTAGACATATGGAGGTGGTGGTGGAGAACTGTAGACGTAAGGAGGTGGTGGCGGAGACTTGTAAACATATGGAGGAGGTGGTGGAGAGCTATAGACATAAGGAGGAGGTGGAGGAGATTTGTAGACATATGGAGGTGGTGGTGGAGAAGAGTAGACGTAAGGTGGTGGAGGAGGCGACTTGTAGACATAAGGAGGAGGAGGTGGAGAGCTATATACGTAAGGAGGTGGTGGAGGAGATTGGTAGACATATGGCGGTGGTGGTGGAGGACTATAGACGTAAGGAGGTGGTGGAGGAGACTTATAAACATATGGTGGTGGTGGTGGGGAACTATAGACATAAGGAGGAGGTGGTGGAGAGCTATAGACATAAGGAGGTGGTGGCGGGGACTTGTAAACATATGGAGGAGGTGGTGGGGAGCTGTAGACATAGGGAGGT
>Ga0041059_1000180_pt1 | contig 40590 bp, 34 predicted proteins | sample AraColnosormetaG_FD_56232 | JGI IMG/M metagenome (GOLD analysis project Ga0041059, IMG submission 56232) | Arabidopsis roots microbial communities from North Carolina, USA - Col MF nosort | ecosystem: Host-associated > Plants > Roots > Unclassified | place: USA: North Carolina | collected...
TCCTTGAACCTCCTTTGTTTAAAGGGCTCAATTTGTTTTTCAAGCTTATCGATTTCAATTATATAAGAACAAATTAGAGTTGTGGATTGGGGTTTTCTCTAGTGCCTTTGAGTTGGGTTTTATGCAATTGAGTCAATTGTCATATTGGTTTTTGGAAACGAGTGTTTTTATTTTACTTTTAGGTGTTCATGGAAGTTCCATTGGCTTAAGTTCTACGCTGATGTCGTTTGAAGATCATGATATGACTACCCAGGGGAGATTTTCCTTTGCGAATTCGAAGATGAAGAAGATTGATGGGATTCTCTGAATTTGGTGTTGCTCCATCGGACAAGCTTGAAGTCTTGGTGGTTCCTGGTAGTTTTGGAGTTCCCTGCGATGACTAACCAAATCGGCGGTGGCCGTGATAACAAATGTTTCTTCTGCCCACGTGCTTCAACCTCGCTTGATAACTTACATGTGGTTTTGCGTTGGACTACATCAATTACTTCCTAAAAGGGTTTCTTATTTCAACTGGGCTTTCTTTTAGTTGGGCTTTTATCTTTATTTTGTTTTTGTCTGCAGTCTGAAAGTTGAGTTTCCACTCTTGTAACCTTTACAATCTTTGGTTTAAATAATAGCCAACACTTATGAGAAAAAAAAAAGATTCTACACAAGTATAAAGGTAGTTTTGTATACTCTTAAAAGTTTACACCCATATTTGGATAGATCTCGATTTTAAGAAACTTTTTTTTTTTAAGTTACACGGAGGAGAATTTTTTGAAAATAGACATTTTTGAAAAGAGATATTTAAAAAGAGGCATTTCTTAAAAATTCCAACGAAAATTACTTTGGTCTATCTTTAAAGGATTTCCCAAATTTTTATTAGTTTCATGTTTTTTAACTTAACATCGCTTCTATGCTTTCGTTTATCAGGTTAAAATCCGTTACAATACCGGTGTAAAACTTTCAGTATGTGTACCATAGTTTTTTTCTTACCATCTAGTAATTTTATTGAGATTATAAGACCAATATACACAAAGGCCAAGGCCGGTAAGTTCCGAAAACCCCCGGAACAAAAGCCAGCAGATAACGAATAGAAAGAGTACCTAAGTAAAATTAGGTTCAAATCGAGTTCCAGGAAGTACAGTTGGGATATTCGGATATTTTTGGTCAGAGACTGGGCAATAAGCAATGGGAAAGAGGTATACATAAATTAATCCTCGAGTAATGTATACAAATCTTATTACCTCTTTAAACGCATCACTATTGGCTATGGTAATGTTACATCAATTAACACCTCTCTATTGTCTATGCATCTTAACTGCTTAAGATGAGATATATTGCACATTTACAAGGCAGTGAAAAGTGTAAGTCTCCTCTGCAGAACACAAAAGATTAGCCACAAGTCGCGAACACCATTGCTAAACCAATGGATTAACCGGACACAAATATACATACAGAAGATATTTAATCAGGATTTTATGCTCCAGATTGGGCTCGGTTTCCGATGTTGAGGATTCTCGATCGAATAAACAAGAAGGGCTCCATCTTTTGTCCCTGCTAAGAAACACTCTTCCTGAGTTACTGTCAGAGAGGTGATTATTTTCCCTGCGCCGTTATACCGTTTTACTACTTCAAGGGTGTTCATAGACCGCACAATTATTTGTCCTTGGTCACCGGCACTGACCAAGAACTCTCCACACTTACTAAGTTCAAGACAGTTGATTCGTCCATTTGACTCTGAGCTGGCCAGATGTTTTCCGTTTATGGAGTAGAGGTGCAGACTAAGATCATCATCACCGTATAGAACAATCCGTCCATGGTGCGATGCAGCAAGCTTTGAGACTGCACTGCCCGAAGGATGTTTTAAAGATCTTATGTATCTCCCTTCCCGCAATGTGTGGAATACACAGGTTCCATCTTTTGACCCACTGATGACTATATCAAGATCAGTGCTGACATATAGACAGGTTATTATATCATCATGGCCACAAAGAATATGAGAAGGAGCATCGGCTATGACGATATCTTTCCGCAGAACTTCTGCGTGGGTATTTCTAACCCTCTTTTCAGGTGTTCTCATGCGGAGAATGTCCCACACCATCACAGTCGTATCATAGCTACCAGTTGCCAGGATAGTCGAATCAGCAGTCACTGCAGCATCAACGATATATTCAGTAATGCATCAGTAGCTTGGGGAATTAGAAAACCATGAAATACGTAGACCAGGTTAAAGAGAAGCCTAAATAAACAAATGTAAACACCTAGGCTCCAGATTGGAATATTTACTCAAACATTGACGAATACCTATCCTAGTAATCTAATATTTTCCAGATGTTTTTCTAGAATCATACAATTGATGCTCGTCTAAGAAAGCAACATCATCTTCAACCAGGCAACTGAAGCAGAAAACAAAGAGCATACCTGCAACACAGCTTACAACATCTTTATGATGTCGGATGCTTTGGACTACCCGACCATCAGTCAAGGATATGACATGAAAACTGTTCTCCCAGTTCCCACATGAAACCAGAAAGTTTTCCAGTGGCATTTGCATTGCAGCAAAGCACTGTGATCCAAGTTCAACGTTGTCTGCTAGGGGACTTCCAATGTTACGGGGAGAAAGAACATCCGAACCAACTCCAAAGAATGGATCCTGCAGTGACAGAGGCCTTCACTGAAGTCGGATAATAGAATATCGAACTGAAGAATCCAAGAAGATGATACTGAACATACCTGAGCGCTAGAAAATGTAAAATTTCCGCCAGAATGTAGTTGAGTTGTCAACCAAATTTTGACTGACAAAGTTAGACCCTGGTTTACGAGTACTATATTTGAATCCACTACACCAACATATAGAACTGCTGATGGGGAATGAGTTGTAGCGGGAAGAATAGAAGACAAATTAATGGAAGCAGGCGCAAAGTACAACGGATGTGCAATTGGAATAGGTGGCCCCCTTCTCGGATGTTTCTTCCGGAATATTTGGATTGGAGTTTGACCAAAATTAGCGATCTGATCTTCAATTGCTGATATTTGCAGTTGATCTTCCATGTTTTCTACGTCGACAGCACCTTCATATGTAAGGTAATAAAAGATATTTGCAGCCTGCAATTCAAGTTTTTTTTTTTAATACAAAACAACTCGGGAGCTCTAATACCATGTAAACAAAAAAGAGAGAAGCTTATGAAATATGAAATATCTCCAGTAGGTCGCAAGACAGGTAGTTTACGAAAATTAATAAGGAGTACCTCCACAGCTGGTTTGCCACGCTGTTTGTGTCCAAATATCAAGTCAATCCAATCATGGAGATGTGAACTAACATACTCGCTCTCTAGGGCTTCTCTATTACGAGCAATGAACATCTCTGGAGAACCCTGCATATATAATTCGTAATTACGTTCTCATGGAGATAAAACAACATAAGAATGCAAGTACATTCAGGATGCCTGGATCCAAACCCGTCACTATAATTACTTAGCGCCAAAACACCACCAAAATAAAATTTTAACTTTAATTAGTTACTGCACCTCGCTAATCTCATATATATAATCCTATATCCTATAGGTGGTCTCCTTTATAAAGGACTAAAGACACCTCATGAACATGTTTGGCATATTACAAGATTGGGTAGCCAAACACAAGTACATAAATTACTCTTAGGAATCACATATCCAGTTTTCGCACAAAACTCCAAACTAATACAGCGCTCAACTGAAACAACCCTGTAAATTATAAATGTGAGAAGCATACCTTAGCCCATGGAGGTAGACAAACTTCACCAAGAGGTTCACCATCTTGTTTTACTCCAAGATGGTACGAGTTAGAATTAACCAGAAATTCAGGCATGTAGAAGAACTCAGGGATCAATTCTTTTACATCGCTTGTATTGGACAGGCAATTTCGAAAGGACCCCTCAACACTTTGGAAAAGACGATCTGCGTGATCAAATTTACCACCCTGGCCACATAAGTAACTATTCAGTGAATATGTTTGTATTCACCATTTTTCATAATCTATTTCAAAACATAATTATTGCCTACAATACTCCACAAATCTGCTATTGGTCAAAGTTGAAAACAAATACCTGCAGACTACGATGAAGGGATGTAAACGGCTCTAACCTCAAAAGGTAATACAACACACTTCCCATACTTGAATAGTGGGACCCGTAATAGAAACTGCATCAAGTTTTAAACAAAAATTACTAAGGTGCAAAGGGAAAAGTATTTCTTCAGTACAGAAAATTTGCCTGCAAATGTACCTAGGTATATCAGGATCAGAGAAGCTGTGATATCTGTCCTCAAAAATCTGTAAAAAACATATATCATATAACATTACATTAATGAACTAATCTCAGAATGGAAATATAGCCATCGCTTTATACTAACCTCAAACCTTCTTGTATCTAAAGCTCCAACCGGTTTAGAAAGATCACGAAAGGTAGATGCTTTGCTAAAATCAAGAGTCTCTGATGAGTAGTCAGCCACCACCCAAGGGAAAACAGGATACTGAGTCAAATCATTGTAAGATCTGCCTGCAAGGGTGTTGAGAATCATCAAGTATTCAAAATTTGTAATCTCTCTCCTTCTCCATCTGTCTCTGGCTGTTTCTGCCATCTCCATAGCTATTCTTCTGTCAACAAACGAAATCATTGCAGTCCTGTCCCTAGGAACATTCTTTGGAAACAGGAATTCATTCCTGGTAGAAACTATTAACATCCCGACCTCCTTTGCATTCTTTTGAGATGCAAAATTGAGAAAGACTGGGGGTACAGATTCCTGGAAGAAAATCTCAAGAGCTGTATACTGAAGCAAATACCGCGTCCAATGAACACTTTTCACCTATCAACAGCACGTCCATGAAACATTATCAAATATGCTAAAATGATATATGAAATTTTTTCAATCAGTTTGATGTTTATTACCTTCCCTATTTTCCATCTTCTGTGGCGCTTAACCTTTTTTAAGGGTTTCTTATTTTTGTTTCCTGATTCCAAATCTAGAAACGTCTCACTATCATAAGGCGAAGACCATTTTACAAGGTTCTGTTTATTTTCAGCCTTTGTTACATCACTACCCTTTGAAGTGCTAAAGTTCTTGAAGACAGCTGATCCACCAGTTCCTTCCACCAAAAACTCCCCAGAAAAATGTAAAACATTTTTCATAACTGCCAACCAACCAGCCAGTTTCCTCTTCGGAGTTACGAGAACACAAGGAACTGATGTCAAAACCTGAGAAATAACGCGAAAGCATGTTATACGTAACCACTATATTGGCTACTCCTTCAAAATTTGTGAAATATGTACCTCGCTGGTACCAACTTCTAGAGAAGATGCATCTACTTTATCCTGTACGACATCCTTGAGACCACTGCTGGTTCTCACAAGCTCAGAGAACTGGATATCTGCAGAAGTATCCATGAAACTTTGCTCGGCTTGACTACTGTCATTCTCACAGGAATCTGAGCCACCCTCATCGGTTATCCTGCGAATGCCTTTAAGTAAAAATTTCTTCATCTGTTCAGGTATATGTATCACACCAGACTTGCTTTCATTAATAACGTTTGAAGTCTCATTTTCAGTGGCAGTGGAAGTAGAAGGTGGATGACACAGCCTTTCGTCAAAATGATAATTTCGTCTCAACTTTGGTCTACGCCTCCAAGAATCTTCTGTCCTGTCAAGTTTCCAGCGGTTTAAAATGTTATTAGGAAAAGGAGTTGCAGACCAAGGACCCCTCTCATCCATCAAAGATCGCAGCATGTGAATCCATTTCTCAGTAACATTTTGTTGTTGCTCTTCATGGCTTAATTGCACTGAAACTCGTCTATTTTCATCCCATGTAACAACAGTTTTTAAAACGTTTTGCAGCTCACCATCAAAAGCTTTCTTGCTGTTGCATTCTATAGATAATGTTTCATTATTCCTTTCACCAAGGGCTTGTACTTGACGAGTACGATCAGATATCAATGTTTTCATGTATGTTGTTTCATCAGTGACCGCAGCAAGCACACGGTCTTTGTGTATAAGATTCTGGATAGAGCCCATTTCTTTGAAGATTCCACCAGAATCAGAGCTGTCATCTTTATTCATACCACTGGTGGCAAGGATGGATTTTCCGCAACTTACAGTTTCACGTATCAGGTGCGATATGACATGAAAACGAGCACCGTCGTCTAGCTTTCCATACTGGGATCTCACATAAAGCAAACACCCAATAAAGAGATGCAGTCTGCTCTTGCTTTGTTCATCATCAGCAGCTAAGAAGGAAGGCAAGAGTGAGGTCACCTGCTGTACACATCTAGTGGCTTTTTCCAGTGAAGACATGCACAGATAAAGGGTGACAAGCCTAAACACGATTCGTGGGCATTTCTCCCCCCTTAGGAGCATTGCTTTATCAACGTTTTTGTTCATTTTTCCACTCAATGCACTGCCAATTCCTCCTGACACAACAACTGCGGCCATTTCAGCAGCTGGAACATTCAATGATTCTACTAAACCTCTTGCTCTTTGGCCAATAGAGGGACCAGTAGCTAACGATTTGGGAGACATCTTTACCGGACCCCTTCCATTAATATCACATATTATCTTCCACAGATTGTCATACAAATTCCACCATCTTTCATTGGTCATAAGTTCAGTTACCGTGGTGCAAGACTGCTGACATTCTGTGTTTCTGAAAAATGAAATGATGAAAATAACATCATCACCAGAACTCGCAAGCAAGAATATTGAGTAGAAAGTATTATGGATCAGCCATAGATGTTGTACAATATCTGTAAAAGCAGCCTCGCATATATTTTAAAATAAATGAAAACTACAAAGAGCAGTGACGAAAGAAACCAAGTAAAGGCTTTCTTTCACATAGAAATCACTAGCCACATTTTTACCCAAATTCACCAGTCATTTTCTTTATTGGAAGGCCAGTTATGTTTCTCTACAACAATATCATGGGCCAAAAGTTATGCTACCCATAACAGGTATTCTATTATTGGTTTCAATGGATACAAAGTTATCCATAAAGGAGATGAATGCATATCTTGTTACAATTTTTATTTTATACCGATAATCATCTCCATATACTTATTTTTTATAAGAACTTTAAAACAAAATTGTAAATGGCACTAAACTAAGGATGCAGTAACATGAAATTTATAAACAGCATACCTAGAGATTTCTTCAGTCAAAAATCGTTGGAAACTCTCATCTAATCCCAAAGTGGGGTCCTCACGGTTTCCAAGTTGTAATAAATCCTCTGAAAAATCAGTGCTAATTGCTGGAAACTGAAAAAAATACATTTGACATTAAAGCTCCAATATATAAACGAAAGCACACATATGCTTTTCTTAGCAACAGAGACTGGATCAAACCACTTGTTAGCAATGACCTTAAATACAATGAAGTTATTTAAGTTTAGAGAGTGTCAAGTGAATTTAGTTAATCCAAGATGTTTCACTCGATAAATTAACTAATACCTTCACCACCCTGACTGATTGTTGATAGTGAGTACATTCATCAACGAATGGAACGAGAAATTATTCTAGATAATCTAATACGCACCAAAAGACCTAAGCATCAACATGGTTAACAATCCAGGAAAACGTAGAATCGCACCCAAAAACGCCATAATTCTCAAGCTACACGTAGGACAAGAAGGCAGTTTCACAAGATTTTGCAGCGTGTCAACATGGATTTGATTCAACAATCAACTGCATGATAAAACTGAAAAACCGAAAAATAGGTGGGTCATACCAGGAGCCTACTGCCAAATTCACGGACAAGCATCTCATCAACGAGCCGCAAGAGATACAGCACATTGTCGCGACATGGGTGCGAAAGGAAAATATTATCTTCAGATGAGAGTTCCACCAAACGCTGAATCAAGTCTTCATAGAGATCACGGAGAAAAGACCGGTACGGGACATCATTCTGTGATGAAATAGAATAAGCTAAGAACAGCAACAAATTTGTTTTAAGATATAAGCAAGAAAAAGGTTTGATTAACTTACATGCTCACTCTGCAAGAGTATGAAATTCACAGTTTCCTCTAGCTGCTGCCAACCTCCCTTCACAGATAAAATATAGTGGCAGAGAACAACACAAAAGAGACCCCTGACAAAATGTTGCTCATTTAATGCCAAGTCATCATGATTAAGCAATTCAGATCTGTAGTCTTTTATCACATCAAGTTTCATTGATGCTGTTAACCACGCACTCCATCCAAATTCCTACACATAAGGTTTGTATTTTAAATTGCCAATTTAACACCTGCATATCTGAAATTTTCAGCCATAGGTGTCTACTCTATACCATCAAAGCTTCAACATTCATAGGATTTGAATCAAGAAGATCGAGTATGTCACTGATGATCTTCATTCGTGCTAATCCATCCTTGCAGCCCGAGAGGAATTCGAAAATAAAAACAAAAATTTGTGGAAGGAAAAAGTGAGAGTTGCTTGGTTTGCTTCTGTGCTTATCAACCTGGTTGTGTTTCTGCAAAACCTACAAGAACAAAAAAAAAACAAATGATCTTCCAACAATATTCTCTGGAAAGTTAAGAAGTAGAAAAACAAATGCTTGATAAAAATAGATCCTTGAGCTGATACCTGTTTGGGGCTGGCCCCACCAAGAAGAACGTCAAACAAGGTTGCACGCAAGTTATCTGTCTGAGGATACTGGAACAATCTATCAGACATGGCCAAAAAAATTGGTTGCGTTCTAGCACCAATTTTCTTATGCCCTTGTGATAGAGACTTAGTTCTTCCAACAGCAAGATTGAAAAACTTAGGTCCTTTTCTCTCAGAAGGTACATCATAAAGAAGCCTTCCAAGGAACTGCAAGCTGAGTAACCTTATAGGCTCGTAATCCCTGCCAAACGTGAAATTGTGAAGATATGTGAGTGAGATTGTGTTTTGACTCATAATGTACAGGAAAAAGATGGTATCATAACAAAAATTTACCTCTGGAGAAGATCGACGAAAATGTGACATCCACCGATAAGATTGACTTGTTCAAGAAACGAAACAAGGACCGATGTTTGAGAAATGGCACGGATAACCATATGCAGAACATCTTCGATACATGCTACATCCTGGCATGTCTCAAAAAATGCTGTCAAAGCTTTTACGTCCCCTGATGAGATATTCTGCCTGAAAAACGGAACAATTTTTTGAATAAAACTGAATACAAGGACTTGAGTTCAAGTTTCCAAAAATATTACATCATAAAATATAGAAGCCAGAAAAGCTGTATTTTTACAGTGGATGACATGCCTCAGACTCATTTCACCTAGGCTCAGCAAAAGGAGACGAATTTTGTGAATTTCATCTCTACTTGGTCTTTCTGCAATAGTCCTTGTTGGATGCATAAGAGGCTTGCTTCCTTTACAGTATCTTTCAGATTCCCAATAAAAGTTCCATACAATGTCAATAACTCTGGGGAGTCGACAAAGGCTTCCGAGAAGTCGTGGATCATTATCTAGCTGTTGGATGAGAAACATGTAAAGTTCACGCTGTACATTATAGGCCGCATGGAGCCAAATGTGAGGATTAAGGAAAATGCTAGATATAGCATCCTCCACAAGCTGCTCAGCAAACCCTGGATAGTGAAAAACAAAATAGAATATAAACTTAAAGAAGTTAACATAAACCAGCTCGTGATCTACAAACAACTTTAATATTCCAACACAAAGCACAATCAGAAAAACGTTTAAAGGCAAGAAACCCGACTGAATGTACTAGCTACAGAAAATAGTTTACGATCCAACCATATGAAACAAATAAAAATATTCCAACACACACCACAATCAGAAAAACGTTCTTCTTCATGTACCAGACCACAAACCACAACCGCAATATATGGTACCAGAAATGAAGTATTAGTATGAGGCACTCACAACACGTACCAGAGCTTGAAATAACGTTGAAGAGGTGTTTCAAAGACGAAAGTGTCTCTAGATTGAGTTGCTTCGGTTGAATAGACTGTAATAAAAATCCTAGTATGGGGAATCCAGCGAGAAGATGCATCTGTTGCTGATTTGCTGGATTTTCATCCAAGACAGAAGCAATCAGTTCAATAACTTCTGCTGTCATACGCTCTTTTGTAGGCATAGCTGAAGTTTCCTCGTTCAGTGTTTCACTTTCACATCTATCAGATTGTGTTATCAAAGGAAAGAAAACAGATATCCCTCCGACACAGTAAATTATCTGCTGAAGCAAGCGCCGCGAGCATAGCTGAGTACCAACCATAATATCGGCCTCAAATGCGAGCCTTTCTTGTAGATGATCTGACACCCGAGACACATTAAACAATCTCCTACCATCGCTCGCCTATAAGGAGGAAAATATATTTTGGTTAATTGGAAAAAGAATGTTTGAGTAAAGACGGCATCAAATGATAGCAAAGAAGTGTTTAAAAGGGTGGATGACCTGTGCATTCAGTCCAAAGGAAACCTTAGATGCAAGCCCATCTTTTCCATCAAGAATGCCACTAGGAAATGGATTATCAGAAAAGGGACATGTCATCTCATTCTCCAAGAATGCATACATATAGCTTGGTCCTAGCGAATAAATGGCCTGAACTTGCTCGGAAGACAAGGAATCATTGAACAAGTAAACAGGGCCAATCTGACCAAAAAATGGGAACACATCTCGGATCGATTCCAGGCCATCATTATCTTGGATATGTGGCAACGTGATTCTTGTACCAATTAAGCAGCTGGTAAGTACATCAGTAACTTTGGGATAGCTGAAACATAAGATAACGAAATTAAGTACTGTGCAACTAGAGAAAAAGAAATCAACCAAACGGTACTCAATCTCACTTGTCGATATTTATATGGATATTACAACAACCCTTAAACAAATTAGTACAAAAAAATCTACGTGGAATCACCTGCATCTTTCGGATGACACAAGATCCCCATTAACATAACACCTCAAGAGGCTTCCACCCCAGAATGCTCTACCAATACTATGAGATACACAAATAAAATGCCATTTTTTACAGACCAAATTGGTATGCACATTTACACATTGCCGTTTCAGATTCAGAGACTGAAAAAAAAGAAGAGAAAATTGTATTAGAAGAGGCGAACGAAATTTAAATAATGGAAAAAAACTCAGAAAAGATGTAATTTGTCTTACCACATAAGATAGTCCATCCTTCCCAAGAGCAGCAAAGCAACCCTTTCCATTTTTTGACATAAAACTGAAGATACCCATTTTGCCATCTCCAGGAAAGCTTTCTACCCTAAGCCAACAGCAAAAGGAAAACCCCTTGTTTGCAGGCCACTGAACAGGTGTTCTGATTACAATCCCCTGCAAATGAAAATATGATTTACAAAAAAAAGGTAAGAAGTAAGAATCAAGAAATAGTCAGAGTTTGTCTACTCACCAAGAAAAGTGTAACACTTTAGCATCAATAATCTCCTATAGAGTACCATCATTTATTAAAACAAATATTCAAGAGCTTTCCACCTCTACAAAAACCCCACGATGTCTAAACATTTACCATTTAATTTTGTGGCATGTTCAATACAGTTATGGCAGCGTAAATTAATCACTGGAAACTGACGTCATCCAAAAGAAGCTTTAAACAACTGATGAAACAATTTATCTCAACGCTGTAGCAGTAAGATAGAACTATTGTAAGCATGAAAATTTTCTCAAGTGGGACAAAGACTTACAGATTCAACCCCATTCATGTCAAAAAAGCCTGTTGGTCCTTTCTCATTCAGCATTGACAACAAACAAGCCAATAACAGTGAGCGGTATCTCTGTTGATTGCCCACTCTTTCACTCCGAAGAAGAGCAAAGATCTTACGTATATCCTTCCCAGAAATACTGTGACCACCAATTGTCTGAGTTAGCTGTGTTATTTTCAAGATAACACTATCATCATTTTCCAGAGAAAACCAATCAAGAAGAAGGTGAAGCATTCCTGCCCGAACACATGAAGCACGATTCGATATGGAATCCCTAAGGAGTTGCTGAAACAAATTTAGCCCATAACACTGCAAAGATTCGCTGCTCTGCCAAATCATATAAGTCCACAGTAAGGATATATTCCAAACCAAAATATGGGAAAAGGCAAATCCAAGTAATGTGCACCAACCTTCTGAAGTACATTTAAGTAAAGTATGATAACATCTTCATTCTGAGTAAGAAAAACAATTTAAACATGGAAACAGGACAATAGAGTTAGCCCCAGTGAACTAGGTATTAAAATACAAATCATTAACGAAAAAGTTATGAAAACTACATCACCTTGATAAGGGCACTGCCTTTATCATCAAATTTTCCATCAACAAGCATATCAAGTAATGCGTCTAATAGCCTTTGGGTAGGTTTCCATTGGAAGAAATCCAACAATAAGCTTTGAAGTGTCTGATAACCCTTGCCAGCAAGGGCTTTAAATGCAAACTGAAGGGCACAAGGAAGCAGTGGGAAAAAAAAGTAATTATACTAGTGCAAGAGACCTTTAGGTTCAATGTAGCTCAGAAGGTCTTCCAAAACAATAAAAAGTTCATGTGTCTTTCGTTCTACTAATTGACTATTTGAGATCAAAGTTCACTTCCAAGATTTCTTTCACTATTCCATCATCCATGTGTCTTTCCCAAATTAAGCAAAAAGTTTACAGAAACATATTTTTAATGTCGCTAAATATGCTACAAAAATATAATTCTTCCATGTACCCCATGTTTCTTTTCTTATCCAAAGGTGATATGTGAAGAAGTTATTTTGAAGTGATCCTTACTGTAGCGAAGAGCAAAAGAACAGAAGAATCACCTTTGACGTATCATTATTTGCAAGCAGGGAAGTTAGAGTTTGAAGGACATTTAAAACCAACTTCTCTCCATTTGCTTCATCGAGATTACCATTTAAGAGAGAGACAATGTGTAAGAAACACTCTCCCTCACGGAATAGGGCTTGGTAATACTGAATTGGCAAAACAATAGAGGAGAAAAATTAGAGGAAGCACAAAATAAAGATAATGATCTACAGTAGCTGACACCAAACAGGCATTACAAGCACTTGGTAACAAACATAGAGTCATACCCTCGAATCAGACTTGATCAAATCCCTCATACCCGCCAATAGATCAACAGATAAGTCAACAGAATCATTTTCTCTTTCTTTCACTTGAGTGAAAGTTTCTAGATATTTGGAACACACTTGCAATTTTGCGCTTTTGTCTTCCTCACACAAAGGCCTAATCTGAAAAATTGGATTAATAAATCCATTTCATTCTCCTTAACAAGCTAAACGATCAACAGAAGTATAGAATAGACATACTAAATTAAAAGAGATACCTTCATGAGATCAATAATGAGTTTCATCACATTGTTTCTAACGGCTTTTTCCCAAAACAGCTCAAAAAGACAATCAACACAAACGGAGCTTCGCAAAACATATACTTTGGCATCATTCGTGGACGAGAAAAACTCAGTGAAAATCCCCACACAAGATTCCACGCACTCAAACCAACAATCCTCTGTATGACTCGAATCAGACTTCTTATGAGGTGAATCAACTATAACTCCACAGTCACTACTTTCTACTAAAGGGCTAACACACCCGGACTTCCTACTTTCTTTAGCTTGAATACAAGCCAATCTGAGCACACGACAAGCTCCATTCAACGCCTTAAAAGAAAGTTTATTTTCATTTGAGAACTGTAACGAACGTAACAGCCTCTGTGAAAGACCATTTGCGATCCTAGGTGTAGATGCAGACTGCTCAAGAGCATCTAAAAGGACAGACACACTTGGCTGCAATCACAACAAACACTAATTCATGAAAACCCTCAAAGAGAAGCAAAGCAACATTTGGCAAAGGAAACAACAACTTCAGCATCTGAATATTGAACTAAAACCCAAATTCTTATATTTCCAAAACAATCACAACACTATAGAACCAGAATCATCCAATAAAAGAGAAATGCATACCAAATGAGACGCAGCTGCATCAGAACTTGAAGCCGATCCTGCGACAGAGTCAGATTCCATTAGCTCAATAGGTTTCGTATATTCAATGATCTGTTTCAAGATCTCTAGCCGATGGTTTGATCCCAGAAGAAAATCTCCAAAATTGGCGCATAACGGTTGATAGTGGATTCACTGAGAAGAGAAACTGCGAAGAAGAAAGCTTCTTCAAGTCTGTGATAAAAAGTTGCTATGAAGCATCAGAGCATTTACCCCCAAATTCTGCAATCTGCAGAAAACGAAAGAGTGCAGACAAGTATCTAAAATTTACAAAAGCAAGTCCTCCATTTTACTAAAGTCTTATAAATTCCTCCTTATATTATACTTATGTCAATGTGACCCAATTTTCTTCCAATGCTAGTTAATCCGTATAAGACCGTAGATTTGAGTAAACCAATGTGGCAGTCTAGAATATAAACAAAGAAAGTTATTGAGACCTAAAGAAGTAACGTGTTGTCGCGGTTCATGGTCATAGTCGCGGTTCATGGTCATAGTCGCCAACAATTGCCAAATGAAGAAGAGTCATGTTCATCAAACGAACAAATTCATTTCATTTTATTTTAACATTACGTGCTAATTACCATTTTATAGTTAAGTAAAAAATTGATGCCTTAAGTTCAATAGTAATGAGGTACATTTTAAAATTCCATGTATGCATATATTTTTTTTTTGGCTTACGTCTAAACTCTACAAGCTCAAAGACTCAAAAGTGAGATTTCTAAAATATGTATTCCTTGGCTACAATGCCAAAAAATTTAAGGGCTATGTTGTCTCTACCTACCATGCACCAACAGAAATGATTTCGGTCTCTGAGTTACTCTTAGTCGGTTGATATAAACTCTTAGTCAAGTTGATATCAACATATATATATAATGTGATAAGAAAGAAGATATATACACTCACAAAGCTCTTCGTAGGATTTGGTAAAAGTCTAAAAGAGAACCAAAATGTGTCAATGAAATTTTTGAACTTCAATGTAATTCAATGATTCTCACATTATGTGTAGATTCTTTGAAATCAATATTGTTCAAATCTGTATGAATGTTTTTTCCACACACACGCATTCATTATAATTAATATATATACTTCTACTCTACGCATAATTTAATTCACAATTATACCAAATTATTTCTGGGCACTTTCTCTTTCTCCTAGTCCATAATTTAACTGGTATAGTTCCAATCAACCGAAAATTTTAACTTTGTTTCCTTACAACAACCATCGAAAATTTAACTTTGTTTCTATTTATTTCTTCTGCTATCCTTATAAGCACATATCTCTCTAGTGTCACCTTACAACGTTGTACATATCAGACAACGTAACCACACCTTATTTATTAAGATGAAAAAACAAAACTATTCATAGAGTTGTATCATTGGCCATGGACGAGACTGATCGAGTCAATGTTACCCAGAAAATAATTCGAGAAGTCCACGAGCGACTGGTTGGAGCTACGGTTGATATTGAATATCTGAACTGCGTAAACTTTGAGACGAAAAAATGCAATGATTTTATGCTCAAGGAGATGAAACTATCTCTACACTTGCGTCTCACCGTTTGCCAAATTTCCACTGCGTAAAATATATACATCAAATAAGCATAAGAAGATGATGCATAAACTTCTTTTTCCTATCTACTATATATATATGGTTACCTAAAGTAGAATACTTGAAATGTGAAACTAATGTTAAGGAATTCTTTAAAAAAACAAACCTGAGGCTAGATTGAATCTTTTGAGATATTCATTATAAGATGGGAATGATTTTAGCATCTTGTCTTTGTTTTCGACAGCAAAGAAACCTCCAGTGGAATAACTTCCAACAGGTTCATAAGATGGAACATCGATCGAGTTCCCATCTAACAAAAACGATAAATTATCATAGAAGATTGTTATACATTAAAATAATTGACGATTGAGTATTCTCATTAGAGACAACAAAAACTAGCATAACAAAATACAGTTAAAATAGTTCACACATAAAAATTGAATATATTCATATACTCTACGAAATTTTATGTAATTACCACATAATTATATATTTATATGCCTGCATGAGAAGAAACTTTGGCTCACCCATATTCTCGAAGAAGCAATAAACAACTAGAGCCAATATTGCAACCAAACCTCCTTTGCTTGATCTCGCTTTCATTTTGATACTAAGCTCTACTACTAATTTCTTTGTTCTGTTTTTTTTTTATTGGTGTTTTCTTTAATACTTTTGAGTTGTTTTGAAGTGGAAGGATATCCGAAACAAAGACTACATGAGTTATTTATATAAGATCTAAAATGGATTCAATTTTTCCAAAGTTTCTCCAAGTCAATATGTCGTTGTCAAATAGGATAAATGGATGATTAACCGTACTTTACACGCCTTGACTTGATTGACTTGAAAAGTTGAACTTATAATATGGTTTGTGTTGACTAGGTGTTCGTTGAAGAGGTCATGTTTGCCAATATAAAAGATATATCTTTTTCATATAATGCATATATGTCTAGAAGATTAGTGTCTACTGTCTACTAATTTGAATACCAAAACAAAATTATATAAAAAATGTTAGGAATTCTACGTCGGTCCAAGTATGACATGAGTTTTATTGTCAACAAATTTGATAGCGACATTAGTTATCAGAAGGCCAAAAACCACAACAGAAGCATGTAGTAGGGTTTTTTCCTTGGGGATTATGCCCCCTACAAAAGTCCCTCCTAAAGTTTTACCCTTCTTCTTGCACACAGAGACACAATCTTTAGAAACACAAAACCCGGTTTTTTTGTTAGGTGGAAACGGGATACATCATCGTCTGCTTTTCTTTTGTTCGACATTACCCACCACACCTGTTATCATTATATTTAAAATATAAAATCTCAATTTCACTATTGAAAGTAAGTTTGTAAATCTTGTAAACTACACAAGCTCTATAAGTTTGAAATATATAATGTAGTTTTAGATTGTAGTAACGAAACAGACAAACTCTTTATAATCAGCTGTCTACTATGTATTAAAAGGGTAAATGTTATGAATAAAATCTTTAATATATGCTTAGTTAAATGATATGCTATTAAAAATCATTAAAGATGTTGGATTAATAAAGAATACAGTAGGTATTTAAATTTATTGAAATTACTCTTAATTTTTTTTAAGATATATATATATCATACAGAGAATTTTTTTTGCCCTCTTCCATTTCTAAAATAAATATTATATATAAAAAATAAATTTGATTTAAGAGAAAAAATATTAAGAACTTGACCAACTATAACGTAAAATCATATGTCGAAAAACGAAAAGAAAAAAAGCCGTAAAAGTAAAACTTAAATCGGAGGGGCAAATCGGTCATTTGGAAAATCGTAGAAGATTCTAATATCTAGTCAAGCGGCGAGCGTGACTGCAACCGTTCCTCCTCCTCCTCCGTCGCTTTTTTTTTTCCTCTTCAAAAGAAAATAAAAAACCAAAGCCGCACGCGTGCTCTTCACGCGCTTTCACACTCTCCTCCTCTCGCCGATCATCGCTGCGATTCCCTTCTCCATCTCCGGTAACAATTGGATGCGCCGTCTCCAAGCCCTAGAACAATTTCCCAGTATCTCTCTCTCATTCTCAAAAATCCTAATTAGGGTTTGTCACTGAAATCAACACCAGATTTGGCTCAATCGTAACATGTGATTGCTGTTACAAACCACGAACAAAAAATGGTTGATAACAGTAACAATAAGAAGAGGAAAGAGTTCATCAGTGAAGCAGACATCGCCACTCTTTTGCAGAGGTTTTTGTTTCGTTTCGTTAATATTCGATTTCATCTCTTATAATTTGTGGCGGCGTTTGATTTTGACCTCGTTTTGTTTTGCAGATATGATACTGTGACGATACTGAAGTTGCTACAAGAAATGGCGTATTATGCTGAAGCAAAGATGAATTGGAATGAGTTAGTGAAGAAGACAAGTACTGGAATTACTAGTGCTAGAGAATATCAGTTGCTTTGGCGGCATCTTGCTTATAGAGATTCTCTCGTCCCTGTGGGAAATAATGCTCGAGTTCTGGTTCGTTAATGACTTCTGGTTCAAAGAATTTTGATTGTGTAGTTTTATTGACTTATCTGATGTTACAGATGTATATTGATCTTGTTGAAAGATTCAATTTTGCATCAGAGTTTTTTCCAATTAGGGTATTGTTTCAGCTTCTTGAAATGTTGGTTCTCTCTGGATGTATGGAAGGAAGATGGAACCTTGTTTGCTAGTTCTGTTTCTTGTTATTCACAATGGATGCAAACTTTTGTTCCGGGGATTCTTTTGTTGTACCTAGGGAGATAGCATCTGATGAGTGATTATTGTTCTCAATATTGTTGTGTAGAGTAAAAGTTCTATTTGTTTTGATTTTGGTGAATAGCATTTAGGTCTTAAGGTGGAATGAATTTATGTATCATGTGATAGCTGTTGCATTACAAGATGTAATTTTGCAAATTTGAATGAACTCTTGCTTGTGCAGGATGATGATAGTGATATGGAGTGTGAATTGGAAGCATCCCCTGGAGTTAGTGTTGATGTAGTAACGGAAGCTGTTGCGCATGTGAAAGTAAGTAAGAAGGAAATTCACTGAGAAATTTTCTTAGATTCTTCTTTTTCCCTTTTCAAGTCTTTGTCCGATTTCTCTATGACAATCTCCGTCAGTGTATAGCGATTCTTAAGTGGTGGTTACTAGTACTATTCTTGGGTATTGATGTTTGCTTATTACGAGTTCCTAATGACCATGATGCTAAGTTTCCTGCTTTTCTTTCCTTTATTAGGTGATGGCTGCTTCCTATGTGCCAAGTGAGTCCGATATTCCCGAAGACTCAACGGTTGAGGCTCCCTTGACCATTAACATACCTTACAGCCTGCATAGGGGGCCTCAGGAACCATCAGACTCATATTGGTCATCAAGAGGGATGAATATCACCTTTCCTGTTTTTCTTCCGAAAGCAGCTGAAGGACATAATGGGAATGGGTTAGCCAGTAGCTTGGCTCCTCGGAAGAGAAGAAAAAAATGGTCAGCTGAGGAGGATGAGGAGCTGATTGCTGCTGTTAAGCGACATGGTGAAGGCAGCTGGGCCCTTATCTCTAAGGAAGAATTTGAAGGAGAGCGAACAGCCTCACAACTCTCACAGGTTTTAATTTCATTGGGCTGATATTGTTTCGTCATTTTACTCATACCTTTAGATTTTCTTCAATTACATTGTGCATCATCTCGACTCAGCATGCTTAAGCGTTTGTACGAAGTTTATGCATTCTCTTTTTATTATTGCTCTGTGTCATATGCATGGTCTCGTTAATCATCACGCAGATAGCTATTTCGTAGTCACAGGAATATAGTAAAGGAATTTGAGATTCAAAGGAAGTGGGTTTCTAATTGCTTTAGAAAAGAAAAAAAACAAGTATGATCTAGGATTTGGAGTGTATAGCAACTAGGCATGAGGGGTGATGGTTTGCTCTGTTGTTAATATTGCAGTGCCTTCCTTATATTTTTCAGTTAGTGCCTTGTTCTTGGCATTACTACCTGCTTTACACCATTATCTGAGTGTTTACTTAGACCCTCTGAAACATAATTTCATGAGCTCCTTATGCTCTTAGGCTTTTACACCATATATGTCACACTTTGTCTAGATGCAACTAGGTGGCATTATCACACTCTTCTTTATCGAATGATATCAACAGAATTGTGGTCATTGCTTTAGAAATATATCCGTTGTCATCTAGTTTGGTCTTGATGTGGGTTCCCCCCATTGTTCCCGGGTTCAAATCCCGGCAACGGATCTCTAAATGTTATGATTAATAATCTCGTAGAAAACGTAGATTTTAGCTGCTGTAGGCAATAATCTCTCTGTCCACCATTTTTGTGGATATTTTTTCGTCACCTATTTCTGATGTTTCCAGGTATACTTCTTAGTAAGTAGTGTTAAGAAAGATATCTGGGGACAACATTGTATGGGCATCTGTGATGCTGTTTATTTAGCATACATCTGTAATCTGGCTGAATTTACTTATTTGCAGCGGTGGGGGGCTATAAGGAGAAGGACTGATACTTCAAACACTTCTACCCAAACTGGCCTACAGCGAACAGAAGCACAAATGGCAGCTAATCGTGCATTATCTTTAGCGGTGGGAAATCGGTTACCCTCAAAAAAACTTGCAGTAGGTACGAGTAACAGAAGATTCTTCCAGCTTATTGTACTATTTAGTAGTTCTTCTAGGCTATGTTATACTTGTTTAGATTGTTTTTTCTTGCAAAGTTGATATTTGTTAGTCTCTATACTTATCTCAATCAGATTTGTCAATTTGACTGTTTGTAGGTATGACTCCAATGCTGTCATCCGGTACCATCAAGGGAGCACAAGCCAATGGTGCCAGCAGTGGTAGTACATTGCAAGGTCAACAACAGCCTCAGCCACAAATTCAAGCATTATCACGGGCAACAACATCAGTGCCAGTTGCAAAATCTCGAGTTCCTGTAAAGAAAACAACAGGGAACTCCACTTCGAGAGCAGACCTAATGGTAACTGCTAATTCAGTAGCTGCTGCAGCCTGTATGTCTGGCCTGGCAACCGCTGTAACAGTGCCTAAGATTGAACCAGGAAAGAATGCTGTTTCTGCGTTGGTGCCGAAGACTGAACCCGTAAAAACCGCTTCCACAGTTTCTATGCCTCGTCCTTCAGGTATATCATCAGCACTGAATACTGAGCCTGTAAAAACCGCTGTGGCAGCCTCTTTGCCTCGTTCATCAGGTATTATTTCAGCACCAAAGGTTGAGCCTGTAAAAACCGCTGCTTCAGCAGCCTCTTTGCCTCGTCCATCAGGAATGATATCAGCACCAAAGGTTGAGCCTGTGAAAACCACCGCCTCTGTAGCCTCTTTGCCTCGTCCATCAGGTATTATTTCAGCTCCAAAGGCTGAGCCTGTAAAAACCGCTGCTTCTGCAGCCTCTTCGCCTCGTCCATCAGGAATGATATCAGCACCAAAGGTTGAGTCTGTGAAAACCACCGCCTCTATGCCTCGTCCATCAGGTATTATATCCGCACCAAAGGCTGAGCTTGTAAAATCCGCCGCTTCTGCAGCCTCTTTGCCTTGTACATCAGGTATTATATCTTCACCAAAGGCTGAGCTTGTAAAATCCGCCGCTTCTGCAGCCTCTTTTCCTCGCCCATCAAGTATGCTATCAGCACCAAAGGCTGACCCAGTAAAGATTGTTCCTGCTGCTGCCACTAACACTAAATCGGTTGGACCTTTGAATTTAAGGCATGCAGTCAATGGAAGCCCAAACCACACGATACCTTCATCACCCTTTACTAAGCCTTTACATATGGCTCCTCTCTCCAAAGGATCTACAATCCAGAGTAATTCAGTTCCTCCTAGTTTTGCATCGTCAAGGTTGGTCCCCACACAGAGAGCTCCTGCGGCTACTGTTGTCACGCCACAAAAGCCAAGTGTGGTAGCGGCAGCTACTGTTGTCACGCCACAAAAGCCAAGTGTGGGAGCAGCAGCTACTGTTGTAACGCCACAAAAGCCAAGTGTGGGAGCAGCAGCTAATGTTGTAACGCCACAAAAGCCAAGTGTGGGATCAGCAGCTACTGTTGTAACGCCACAAAAGCCAAGTGTGGGAGCAGCAGTTACCGTCACTTCCAAGCCGGTTGGTGTACAGAAAGAGCAAACTCAGGGAAACAGAGCAAGCCCCTTGGTTACAGCAACACTTCCGCCAAATAAAACCATCCCAGCAAATTCAGTGATTGGCACAGCAAAAGCGGTGGCTGCGAAAGTGGAGACTCCTCCTAGCCTTATGCCTAAGAAAAATGAAGTAGTTGGCAGTTGCACCGATAAAAGTTCATTGGATAAACCACCTGAGAAAGAAAGTACTACCACGGTGTCACCTCTAGCTGTAGCTGCGACTAAATCAAAACCCAAAGATGAAGCAACCGTGACAGGGACCGGACTGAAGGAGTTGTAGTTCATTTACTTCATTGTTTTTGTGCTTCCATTAATGTTTTTTCTTAGGACTCGGACAATAATATGATTATGTACAGTAGGACCTCCAAATATAAGGTTCTTACTACTAATTAGTAATACGAGTTTAAATATACTTCGGAATCTCCAAAGTAAATTTCAAAGTTTAAATATACTTCGGAATCTCCAAAGTAAATTTCAAAGTTTAGAAAACGGTGAAAGCAAGAACATTCACTTTGGTTTGTATCTCATTTGGTTCTTCCACAGGTACAGGACAGAAAAAGCTAGAAAACAAGGAACTGAAAAAGGCAAATAACAAATAGATGATTGACTGATTATTCAGGGAGCTTCCCAGGTGGCCTACTGTAACTAGACTGTTTATGCAGACCTGGAGATGGACTGACACAAGAGAAGAGGGATGATGCTGATTGCTTTTGCTGTCTATTCTTCTTTAACTTGACACCGAACAAGAATGACCGTAATGGAATCCTCGGTCTTCCACTTGATGAGCTCTTGCTTGGAGTTGTTCTTGCTTCTGTTGCACTTGAGATCCCAAGATCCTCTTCTAGTTTACTTAGAATCCTCTCCACTTCGGTTTTCAATGCTCTTACACGGTCAAGACCCGAGTGAAGTTCGGTCGAGACCCTTTTGTTCTCCTGTTTCATGTTAAGTATCTCTCCATGGAACTTTGCAGCTTGGTAACCACTAATCTCTGAATCACTTACTTTATTGCCACCTGATTGAGCCGTGACTCTTGCGATTTCTTCTTGGATATTAGCTAATGACGCATACCTTCCCTGGAGTTCGTCTTTAAGAACCGCACTGTTCTCTAGCCATAGCTGTAGTTCTGTTCGAATCTCTCTGAGGTGTCTATAGATAGGCTTTGCCTCTGATGCAACTGCAGTATTACTACTACTTCTTGGAGATTCCTGTTGTTGCTTGCTTTCAATTCTCAGTTTCGATAGCTCTGATTTCAGATCTTGAACTGTTGTCTGGTACTTCTGTATCTGATGTACCGATGTACTAAATCTTAACCAAAACTCGAGATTCTCTTCCAACACCGCGTCAATGTCTGCACGCACTTTGTCTTCCACAGTTGGAATCTTTGTTCTCGGGCTGTCATCAACGTCTGCAAATTTCACCCTAACCTCAGTTGACTTTGTTCTTCCAGGTGTTCTCTTCACATCTCCTACTTGATGATGCGGCGTGGTGGCAACCGAAAAGTTAGAAGTTGGCGAAATGCTCACAGTTTCATGATGTCCTTGTTCATGTTCCAACTGGTTATTTCCTTCTCCTTGGTGTGGTGAATCTTTCCCAGTGGTGTCAAGTTTTTGGCGTAACGACTGAATCTCCACGTCTTTGTAAGCAACAGCATTCTTGAGTTCTCTCAACTGTAATGCTAGCTCGAAAAATCCTTCCCGGTTCTTTTTCTCAACATCACCTAACTTTCTCTTTACTTCTCTATAATCCCTTAGTACTGATGTGTATTCATCTAACAGAACTTTCTCTCTATCCTCCATGCCATCTGGTAACAAATGTCTCCAGTTTGGTGTCTCTTCATCCTCGTCTTCCGTCACCAGATCTTCAGCTTCTGTTCCGAAACAAGTGCTTGCGGTTTCTGATAACGCAAAAGAATCTTTTATCTCTGGTTTCTCTTCTTGAGCTCTTTCACCATCTTCACTCTCCTTAACTGCAATAACATCTTTCTTCGTTTTCTCCGTTGAGACTGACTTCAAATCATCTCGAGAATCTTCTGATCCTGAAACAACAGGCAATTCCTGGAAAATTCCAGCTCCTTCAACATCTTCATCCATCTTCACATCTTGTATCTTGCCAGATAAATCATCAACAGTCCTGTTAGCTACCTTGAATTGGTTCTGTAGATTCTTGTTTTGATCTTCTACTTTCTGGAATAGTTTTCTAACATTTCTCAGCTCGTCTTCAAGCACCGTTATCCTCTGTTTCATAACTGTGGCATCCGAAACAAGAGCTGCTTTGTCCTCCTCTAGACCACGGATATGTTCATGTAACTCATCTGTCTCTGATCTTAATGTCTTCACCAATGCAGTATGAGAGGAAGCATTGGTCTCCAATGAAACCACCCTATGCACAAGATCATCAATCTTCTCTGCAAGCTTCACAACAGTAAGATTCTCATTTGAGTCTTCTCTCTCAGATTCATAGCTCGATTCTTGAACCACATCTTCTTCTTCTTCGTCTGTCCTGATAACCTCATCAAGAACATCACTCTCCGGTTTCTCAAACTTGTTCCTCAATGCATAAAACCTTTCTTTCGCAGTAGTAATCCTTCCTTTCTCAATCTCGGCTTCTTCAATAGATATCTTCTGTTTCTCCTCAAGCTTAGCAAGTGTGTCCCTACAAGAACTCAAAGCGGTACTCGCCATCAACGTCCTAGCATCGCTATCATCAATAGAAGCACCAAGACCAAACTCATCTTGTAAGTTACAAACACTCTTCTGCATCTCAGTCACTTCATTCTCCAAATCCCAATATCTCTCATAAGACTCTTCATATGAGCTCCTCACAAACTCCTTCTCAGTCTGCAACGCCAAGATCCCCTTCTGAAGTTTATCAATCTCTTCCAAACCTTCTTCTTTACTCAAACCCGAACGCACAATCGCCGCTTCCCTTTTCGCTTGTGCAGAAGATACATTCCTTTTCAGATCAGCTGGTCCTTTTCTAGACAACATCATAGACTGACTCCTGAAATCTTTCTTCTTAGGAATATCCGGAACTTCAGGTATGTTGATCCCCTTGGGAATAAGATGAAGATGCTTAGGCGGTTTTCGTGGCCTTCCGTCGTAATCTTCATTTTCATCACTATCATCCTCTAAAGGAAACTGAACATGTTCAGGGAAAGCTGTGGCTATTGTACGGTTTGCGCTTTGAAGCTCTCTAGATAAATGATCATAACGTTCAGCTAAAGCGCGGTATGAACGAAAAGCTTCCTCCACGAAATTAACAATCTCTGGTCTTTTACGGTAATACATCTCAGCTCTTTTAGCAAAAGTGTCTCCATCTTCATCTATAATCTTAAGAGTATATTCTACCTTCTCTTCCATATCTACAACATAAAATAATTCTTTGTTTAATCATCTCTGTTTCTTTGCTCTGAACATTTTGGACTGAGGAATGCATGACACACAAAATAAGAATATTATTATTAGGTGAAATGTGAATCAAGAAACGTACCCTGAAGATTGTGTTCGAGCCATTTGGATTGTTTTGTACGTATGTGGCTTGCCCACCACCATGAATAAGCATTGCTCGCTGCTCTCTGCAACATCTTTTTTCTTGTACCAAGGAAGAAGAAGCAGAGGAAGGTTCAAACATAGCCAAGTCATCAACGTAAGAACTTGAGAGTTTCAAGATCAGACAAAGAAAAGAGAAGAAGCCTTTGTCCGTGTGTAGTGGATATGTCCGAGTATTTTGGTGAATCCTCTGATCAACCTCATTTTTAGGATGTTACCTTTGACAATAACTAAAAAGATAAAAACCAACAATAATAGAAATATATGACATTTATTTCTTATCCGCATTGTTAATCAATTTACATTTGTGTGCGTGGGATATACACTAATTTTGACACATCTTTACTTAATCTTTACATATGTTTTTTAGTCAGGTCCAAAACTAACATTGCAAAACCTGTTTTAAAAAGGTTCAAAATAGACAGAAGAATGCAGTCAATGAAGAACATAAATTACAATCTTAGGTTAAGAAATTTGGGTTACATATATACATTTCTTACATCCATTTGTGCCAAAGAAGCCAAAAGTAGACATAGAAGGATGTAGTCTTCACTCCCACATCATCACATTCTTGATATCTCACATTTCTGACAACATCATCCAAAGCCTTATTTTTCAAAACAACCCTCTAAAAGAGTAAGATCCTGTAAACCTTACCAACCGAAACTTCTTCTCCTATTCTTCTTCTTGGACACTGTCACAACTCTTTTCCCAGACATGGTCGCAACTCTTTTCCCAATAGAAGCTTCATACTCTTCTCTCCTTCTAAGCATACCTCTAGTCTTCACTCCCACAACCCTCGAAACCAAACTCTTATCATCATCATCATCATCATCATCATCAACATCACCAACTCTTGATTTCTCACATGCCTTATCAGATTTCTGACAAACCAAATCTCTTAAACTACCAACAACATCGTCCAAAATCTTATCTTTCAAACAACCCTCAAGAGAATAAAGATCCTGATACCTATTCACAGGAATATCATCAAACGAAATATCAACATTCTTCTTCTTCTTCTCTTCTTCTTCTTCATTGTAATCTTCCCAATCATAAGGAAACCCTAAACGAAAACGATTACAAACCTCAATCGAAATACCATTCTCTAGACAACGAGATCGATTGATGAAACCATTGATAGAAATTGTAATCCCATCAATTGCTTCAAGAGTTGTACTTTCATGTCGCTTTGAGATTGTTCCTGATGAAAACAGTCTTACTCCAGATGCACCATTTGATTCGAATCCTTTAATACACAAATCTTTGCCTTTCTTTGTTAGCCACCAATCGGATAATGTGACGGATTTTAGGGTTTTGATTGGAGTGATGACAGCTAAGGGAAACGGTGTTGGGAAAGTTCCGTCGGTTCCCGGCGAGGAATTGGGTTTTGGTAAAGTCTTGGAGTAAGTGCTCGGTGAGGTATTGGGTTCCGGTAACGGCGTGAAGCGACATGCTGAGAGAGACTGGAATTTGGACTTCGCCCTCGTCGTCGTCATCACAACTTCTTCGATAGTGGGACTGAGAAAATTCGTAAATGGTTGGCAATTGTTTCCCGGTTAAGCTTGATTTTTTTAGGTTTCAAATGGAACCGAATCAGAGTATGAAAATTTCCTGGTTTGGTTTAGGAGAATATTTATAATAAAATGATTACCTGTTGAAAGATTTGTAAGGCCGTAGCCCAGGCCCAATTCGGGTTGAAAAAAAGAGTAGATTATATGGGCTGTCCAAAAAAAGCCTGGACCATAGTGAAAATAGTAACACAAAAACCTGTAAATAGAATGGGCCTAACGATGGGCCCATTTCATATAATATGGTCGGTGGAGCGATACGCCACGACGGTCCAATTATAGATCACGTGGAAAGTATTGCGGATAAGAGTCAAAAATTCCGTTTGGTGAAAATCGTAAATTTGCGGGACCACTCAAAATTGAAAATATCCATTCATCATCATTTCCATTTTTCCTCTTTAATCCAAAAAAAAAAAAAACTCGGAGGTGATCGTTTGTCTCTGGGTTAATGAAGCTGCCACGAATTGGCGTATTTTAGATTGATACGTCAAAGCTCCTCCTCGCGCACGTTAGCTAAAGGAATGTCTTGTACTCTTTTTGTTGTTGTTGTTGATTTTTTGAACAAAGAAAGAAACTAATCAAAAAGACGAAGAGGAAGAAGAAGCTCACCGTTTCTATCTCTCATTTTAACCACTGATCTTCTCCGATTGCGTCTTGCTTCTCGTCGTTTGCTTCCGATCTCTCTCTGGATTTTCTCAATTTCGTACGGAGTAGGTAACTTCCGCGAAATTCTTGCATTTTCCGGGTTAATTTTGCGTGAAATTAGAGAAGATTTTGAAGGAAATTGTGTGAATTGTACTTTAATCATACTTGATTAGACAAAGATCGGCGTTAATTAGTGCGAATTTCGATAATTTGATGAAATTGTCTCAGTATTGTCATCTCTGTTGCATGCGTGAAGTTAGAAAGATTATGCTAATCTTTTGTAATTATGCAAATGATTTTGGAAGGTTTTTGGTAGTTTGAATATTGTTTAATGTTCTGCGAAGCTAATTCTCGATTTTGTGCAGGTTAATTGTGTATAAAGGAGTTTAGTTGATCATTGTTTTGTACATTTGGGATGATGATGCGTACTGTTGCTTTACCATTGTCCCATGATCTGAATGTTCATAAGATCCATGAAGCTTCTGGATTCCATAATGTACGTAGTGTTGTTTTCGAATTTACGATTTTGATTACTTACAGTTTTTCTTGGGTGTGTCTCATTTCTCGTTTTCCTGCAGAGTGCTGCTGGTAAAAATCGTGTGTATCTGACTCGGACTGGTCTTTCATCATGTGCCACGGTATCATCTGTGCTCATAGCATTGTTCAATGGTTTAGTGCTTCTTTTTGATTTTCTTCAAGCAATATTGGTGTTGTGGTGGAACTCTCCTCTTACTTTAGGACCCTTTTCTGTTAGTTGTTTATGCTTGTGGATCTGTTTTTATTGTATTTCACTTTTGTGTGCTCTACGCGTCTGATAGTTATGTATAGTTCTCACTCTCAATTAGAATAGATGATAAGTTGGCGGTTGTTAGCCATGTGGGCTTCTATTAATTTTTCCTTTCCTGTTGTCTTAGAGACAAGACGTTTGGAGTCTTCAGCTACTAGAGAGCTTGAGTGGTTCAATAGTACCTGTATCATCTAGGTGTAATGCATTTGTTTGCCGGTCAGCTCTCTCTCCTGGGAATGGAAATGAAGGCCCTATTCTTAAATCAACTGCAGTAATATTCACAAGGTTATATGTTTGAACATTTATTCATTTATACTATCAAATGAGTGGGGTGTGATTAATTGATAAACTGTGCACACACATCACATGTGCTTACAACTGAGACCTAAAAGAGATCACTAGTTGGAGAAGGATATCATTCCATATTTCGGCTCTCTTTCATATACATTTATACTTTAATAATTGAAGCCATTTTATCTGAAATGTTCGTTATTGATACCAGGGTATATGATGCTTTAGGTGGAAATCCTCATTTAGTGAAACTAATTCCAGCGGTTGGGATTCTTGCATTTGCTACATGGGGTCTTAGACCCCTTCTGCGCCTTGCCAGAACTACCCTGTTTGAGGTGTGATGTCATTCTCTCTCGACTCTTATACATTTCTTCAATTTCGGTTCATGGGCTACTTGCTATAGTTTATTTTAAGTGGATGCAACTTTAATTCCAGAAGGGGAATGATGCAAATTCACAGAAGAGTAGCACGCAGTACATTGTTGTGTCATATCTTCAACCTTTGCTGCTTTGGAGCGGAGCAATCCTTTTATGCAGGTCAATAGTATTTTTGTTTCTAACTAGTTAACTATTATATGTGTTTACTAACATCAATATGGAATTGTCTTTCAGAACATTGGACCCAATAGTATTGCCTTCAAGTGCCGGCCAGGCTATTAAACAGCGTCTTCTGATCTTTGCTCGGTCCATATCAACGGTGTTGGCATTTTCCTGCTGTTTATCAAGGTAAGCAAGAGTTTCTGTATATTGTTACTGTAATAACGCTTTTATGGTGGTATAAGTACTTGCGTAAGGATACATGTCTCCAAAACAGTTAGCTGACCTTACTGCAGGTTCACCATTTAGCTTGCTTTTTATCAGTTTGATGCAATTTTATCTCCGCCCTTGTATATATCATAACTTAGCTTTACTGACTACCAAATGGTTTTTCAGTTACTGAGCATGTTTGATGCAATCTTTGGGCTAATACAAAATGTCTTTTCTGCAGCCTACTTCAGCAGGTGCAGAAATTTTTTATGGAGACAAATAATCCTGCTGATACCAGAAATGTACGTCTTCCTATCCTGAAACAGATTTGGACACTGTTTTCATTATTGATAGTTCATCCTATTACACGGCATGAAGTGGTAACACAACACCTGCAGCTGCCTATATGTTCTAATGCCTCAACTGTAGGGAGAAGTTTGAATATGTTTCAGATTGTGTCTCTCATGAAAGAATAAGCATTTTGTCCTCCAAATCCAAACTTCTATTGTCTTTGTGAATATGCAATTTGCATTTATATTTTTAGTTGCTCTGAAGGAATAAAGTCTTTCGACATAGATGTACAAAAACTCAGTTGGCTGATGCTTGAGATTAGATGATGATATCTTTATGACTCTCCAGCTAAGGGTTTATTCGGAAAAATGTTTATCTATTTATTGTTATGCCAGATGGGTTTCAGTTTTGCTGGAAAAGCTGTTTACACTGCTGCGTGGGTTGCTGCTGCTTCATTGTTTATGGAACTGTTAGGCTTCTCTACCCAAAAATGGCTAACGGCTGGGGGTCTGGGGACAGTACTGCTAACTCTTGCTGGCCGTGAGGTGCGTTCATCTCTTTGTGGAAAACTTTGGCATACTAAATCGTTTTTACGGTGGGAAAATTATTCCTTTTGTGGATGGTGCAGATACTTACTAACTTTCTTTCAAGCATTATGATTCATGCTACACGGCCCTTTGTTCTGAATGAGTGGATCCAGACCAAGATAGGAGGCTATGAAGTTTCTGGCACAGTAGAGGTCTGTTAACTTGTCAGTTTATCTTTGTTAAATTTATTTTTCTTGTTCGTGTTCACGTCACTAGCTTCAGATAGGAGTCTTCTTTTTGACATATGAACTGTGTTCCATAAATGACACTTCTTTTTCAGCAAGTCGGTTGGTGGTCACCTACAATTATCAGAGGTGATGACCGGGAAGCAGTTCATATTCCTAACCACCAGTTCAGTGTGAATATTGTGAGAAATCTCACTCAGAAGACGCATTGGCGCATCAAAACACATCTTGCCATCAGTCATCTTGATGTCAGCAAAATTAATGTAAGCAATAATAGACTAGTTTACAAGGTCTTACACCCCTGCACTCTCTTGGTCAATGTGGCAAGTTATTGTATCTTTTTTTCAACTATACAGAATATCGTGGCTGATATGCGCAAGGTGTTGTCTAAAAATCCTCAAATCGAGCAGCAAAAAATACACAGAAGAGTCTTTCTGGAGGATATAGATCCAGAGAACCAAGCCCTTAGGGTAAGAAAATATCTTCTATCAACATCCAATATGTCTGTTTCACGTTAACTCAGATTTAATATCTATATCTGATATTTTTGCAGATTCTAATATCCTGTTTTGTCAAGACTTCACGTTTTGAAGAATACCTGTGCGTTAAGGTATGTTAAAGTTAACTGAATACACACTTTTCATCACATGAGTGTATCTCTTTGGCTGCTAAGTTATATCATTCAAATTATGTGTATTTAATCATACCACACTAGGAGTAGTCTGATCAACTATTTTGACATGTCTCATTTTCATCACTTTCCCAAGACATTGTTTTGTGTGTGCTAATGCATGTGTACTTGAGTGCATCTCCGAGCATATGTTCCCGTGGGCACATGTGTTTATGTGTTTGTATGTGTATGTCCCAATGTCATGACCTTATGTGATAGAAATTTGTATCTTTGAACAGGAAGCAGTGCTCTTGGATCTTCTTACTGTTATTAGGCATCACGGGGCACGTCTAGCAACTCCCATTAGAACAGTACAGAGGATGCGTAATGAGGCTGAGGTGGACACTGCAGGATTTTCAGACATCGTTTTCAATCAAGCAGCAATGAACCGCCGATACATGCTGATTGAGCCATCTTATAAAATCAACAGCGATGACAATTCAAAGTCTCCCTCACCCAGCCCAGGGCAAAAGTCACCCAGCCCAGGGCAAAAGAGTGAAGAAAGGGACCTTCAAGAAGAACCATCGGAAACCAAGGCCGAAACAGAAAACAACGGATCGGTGCCGGTTTCAAATGCCAAAAAGGAAAACCAGAAAGCGGCTCTTGGTTCCAACTCCAATACAGGCACTAAGGGTTCATCAACCTCAACATCTGACCAGCCAGTAGCACAAAAGTCAGAAGAAAAGAAGAAAGAGAGCGTGGGAGATCCACATAAAGCAGAGAAGGATGAAGTTTCTGATGACGAAGCTACAATAGAGCAGACACTGAAATCAAAAGCAAAACAAGGGAGCGAGAAAAACAATGGAGAGTCGAAAGCTCGAGATGGTGGTGGGTCCGGTACTAGTTCTTTACTGGAGGAGAATCTTGTTCTTGGTGTTGCGTTGGATGGCTCAAAACGTACACTCCCGATTGATGAAGAACACAAAGCATCTGGTGCACTAATGGATTCAGAAGAACTTGGTATTGGATCAGAATGAGTAGACGGAGAAGAGATATAAAGAAATTTGTGTTCTAAGCAATTTAATGCTTCTGTAGAAAGTAACAAACAGAAACGGAGAAATGAGCGCGACTCTCTGTTAATTTTGTAAGCATAGAGGTTTGCGCCATTTCATCTCTGTAAATAATACTAGCGATTCAAAAACTGAAAAGTAGTTTGTTTCAAGTGACTAGTTTGAGATTTTTCGTGTTTTGAAAATTCTTAAGGATCAAATTTGATTATCTTAAATCCAACGGAAACACTTTCAAAAAGATATATACCAGAAAGAAAGACAACAAACTTTGAACTTTCGACGACCTTACAAAGTGAAACAACATGGAATATAGTTGAAATACCAATGAAAATACACCAAATCAAACACACTTGAAAAGACTGATAAAAGCATCAACAAAGTGAAACCATACTCGGCGCCAAGGTGAATCAAAGCAAAGAAACACAATAAATGTGATCCATGTTACACCATAGGTAGCAGCAAGACTCCAGTAGAAAATTTCCATATCGATTGTTGTTTCCTCATCCCCGCTTTGATCATCAGATTCAAGGAACTCGGTAGTGCTGTTATCATCACAACTTCTGTTTATAGCTGAACCACAGAGAAGAAGATTACCAATGAAGTTGGTTTCATCCAACGTAGAAAATTTTCCGTGACTTGGAATGGAGCCTGAGAGGTTGTTGTAGGACACATTGAATACAACCATATAGTCTAACTTGGATAGATCTTGAGGTATCGGTCCCCGCAACAAGTTAAACGAAAGATCAATGCTCTCAATATCCGTTAGATTGGAGAAGCTTTGAGGTATCAAACCTGACAAGGAATTATGAGACAGATTTAAAGCACGTATTCTCTGAAGATCTCCAAGCTCCTTTGGTATGTCACCACTGAGTTCATTACTTGACAGATCAAGTCCAAACATAAAGTTGAAACTTTCTTGAGTGTAAGAATCATACCTACTCTTTGATGCAAATTCAACATTGAACATCAAAACGCCGGTGTAGTCTGGAGAATACTGACGTGGTAAAACCAATAACCTAGAATACACAGCGAATTCTTCATCGTCATTGATTTCAAATGGTAATTTGTCGCCATTAACCTCATAGTTTAACCTCCTCCCAAATGATACATTGTTGAGACATGTTGGTATAGATCCCTTCAATCTGTTGTTGGCAAGATCCAAGATCCTAATGCTTCTTAGACCACATAGATCAGTAGGAATATGACCCGTTAATGTGTTACCCCTCAACAAAAGAGAGAGGATAAACTCGTTCTTGACAAAATGCGGAATAGTCCCGGACAATTTGTTATTTCGCAGATCAAGTACCAAAACATCTTTTATCAATGTACTTGGAATTGTCCCACTGAACTCATTGTCGTTGAGATACAATAGACTCATATCCATACCAGTGAAGTGCGAAGGTAAGTTCCCCGAGAACTTGTTTCCAGAGAGGTCCAAAATTTTAAATGTAGGTTTACTAAAAAGCGTGCTTGGCAAGGTACCTTCTAAAAGATTGTTGGAGAGAAAAAGATAGGCAAAGAAAAAGCCGCCGAACCAACTTGGAATGACACCTTGTAGATAGTTATTCGACAAGTCGAGCACTCCAAGAGATTGCACGTTACGCAACCCATCTGCGATCCCAGTAAATAGATTGTTATTCGCAATCAACACGACCAAACTCCCAAAGTTTGTCTGTTTTGGGAAAATTTGACCAAAGAATTTGTTGTATGAAAGCTTCAAAGTGTGCAATGAAGAACAACCAATAAGAAACTTCATTGGTAGACTTCCAGAGAAATTATTATGAGATAAGTCCAAGAACTTAATATCTTTCATCTCACCGAATGACGATGGTAGTATCCATTGAAACCCATTGTTGGAAAGATTCAAGTGCCTTATATTTGGAAGAACCTTTCCAATGTTCTCTGGAAGCCGTTGATCAAAATTATTGGCTGATAAATCCAAAATCTGCAAAGTATGATTAAGTAGTCTTGGCAACTCAAGCATGGTTAAAGAGTTGTTCTGCAAAAGCAAAACCCGAAGATTTGGATATTTCTCCAAAAGCCAATAGGGAAATACTCCAGTTAACTTGTTGTTGGAGAGGTTAATCACATGCAAATCCTTCTGGTGTTGAATAAAGCTTGGAACATTTTCCAAGTTGCAATTTTGTAGCTCGATGACACTTAGCTGAAACTTTGGCTGTAAGGAGGACAACTTTTTTAGACGCAACAAATTAGATCTTGATGAAAGTTTGAATACCTTGAGCTTCGAGAGGTTGGCGATTAATTCCAAAGAAAAGAAACCCTTAAACTCATTATCCGAGAGAGCTAAATACTCAACAGAATCAAGATTTCTGATAAGAGATGGAACTGTACCATTGAAGTTGTTTGAAGAGATATCAAGAACTTGGAGTTGGGTCAAGCTATCAAAACATTGAGGAAATTGACCTGTAAATTTGTTTTGACTTAGATCAAGCTCTCGTAAATTTTTCAGTTGACAAAGTCCTGCCAAAGTCACACGTCAATGGATAAGAAAATGATACACAACTTATCACACACAAAAGAAAAAAAAAAGTCTTAACGTACCTTTGTTTGACCCAGAAAATTTGTTATCACTCATGTCCAAACCTTGAAGGTTATGAAAATTTGCCAAGTCTGTGGTAATAAGGAAAAAAAGTTATGAAGAGAGAATTTTGGCAAGTGTCCTAGATCAATATTTTGGATCTATGAATAAATTTGCTAGATTTTTACCTGGCACTGGCCCAACAAACTGGTTCTTACTTAGATCCAGCAGTTCTAGATTTCTCAAGTTTATAAGTTCTGAAAATATATAGGTTCCTCAAGTTTAATACAAGAATAGTAACAAGTACTCATCAACTATGACTACGAGACCTTAATATTGAACTTATTAAGACCTGAAAGTGGACGTACGTACCTTTCATTGGAAAAGTACCTTCCATATTGTTTCCATGAAGAATTAAAGTTTTAAGCGAAGAAGCCGTGTTTATAAACGGTAAGACAGTATTATTGACGCCGTTTTCACTAATATCAAGGATCTCAAGATTTTTCAATCTCTCAAAGCTTTTATAACCTGCATGTATAAAACCCAATGATGTTAACTTGAAAATGACGATGGCTTATAATTATGTGTTCATGAAAAAAATAGACTAAAAAGTTGTTAATAGAAAGGGAAGTAAAAGATCATTTATATACCATGGATATGATCGAACCAGCCTTGACACCAGAAATTACTTAAATTAAGAGTTTGTAATTCTCCAAATGGATAGAACAAGGAAAGATTTAGTAGGGGAGGAGGATAGTATGTGTCAGTCAAGAGAAGACCAATCACACGCCCGCTGGTAAGATCACACTTGACTCTTTCCCATTTGCAACAGTCGCTGTTGTTCGTGTCATTAGGCCAATCATACGGGTACTCGGATATGTTGAGATATGCCTTGAGCTCTAGCAGTCCTTTCCTTTCGCTTTCGATGCAACTTATATGCCCATGCGCATCCAGCGATGATACCATCATCATTATCATCATAACCAGCACCATTAGGTCCATTACCATTACAAATGCTGGAGAGAACATCATTAACATTGTTCTAATTTGACATTAGGAACTATTCCTAACTTTTTTTGTTAAATAAAAGAACTATTCTCAAGATTCAGATTTATCTCGACCTGGCAAAGAATTATGATGGCATAATGAGTGGAGACTTTGGCGGAAGATTTTGACTTTACTGAAGAATCTTGGCAGAAGACTTTGACTAGTTTTATTTTAAATAGACTTAAGTCAACTCTATACTTAAACTCAAAGGGATCAAGGAATCTTTGGCGTAGAGCTTTGACTTTGATCTATTATGTAGTTTAGCTAAGTTTCAAGTGTGTTTTTTTATTCAATACCAAAAAGACTATTTAAATCCAGCAAAAACATTTTCACAAAGAGATTCCAAATATATAGTGCACAACAAACTTGATTTACATAGTGTAAATACAAAAGAAATGATTTACCATTGAAAACACCAAATCAAACACATTTGAGAAAACTGACAAACACATTAACAAGGCGAAACCATGCTTGGCGCCAAGGTGAATCAAAGCAAAGAAACACAATAAATGCCATCCATGTTATACCGTATGTGGCGAAGAGGCTCCAATAAAATGTCTCCATATCGATTGCTGTTTCGTCATCTCCACTATGAGAATCTATTTCCTTGAAACCACTAGTGTTATCATCGCAACTTTTATTTATAGTTGTCCCACATAGAAAAGGATTACCAATGTAATTGGTTACATCCAAGCTTAAAAACTTTCCTTGACTTGGAATTAAGCCCGAGAGGTTGTTGTATGAAACATTAAACACAACTATATAGTCTAACTTGGTTAGGTCATGAGGTATTGGTCCATGCAACACGTTAAACGAAAGATCAATGCTCTCTATATCTGTTAGATTGGAGAAGCTTTCAGGTACTAAACCTGACAAGGAATTGTGAGACAAATTCAAAGCACGTATTCTTTGAAAATCTCCTAGCTCTCTCGGGATTTCACCAATAAGTTCATTACTTGAAAAATCCAGTCCAAACATGAACTTGAAACTTTCTCCCATGTAAGAATCATATCTTCTCTTTGATGCAAATTCCACTGTGAAGTCCAAATAGCCTGAGTAATCTAGCTCAAACTCAAGTGGTAAAACCAAGGACCTAGAATACGACTCCTCTAATTCTTGATCTGCTCTAACCATGCCATATGATGATCCAAAGTCAGGATCTATCTCATAGTCTAAGCTCCTCCCAAAGGATACATTGTTAAGGCATGGAGGTATCGAACCATTCAATCTGTTATTAGCAAGATCCAAAACCCTGATGCTCTTTAGCTCACAAAGACTAGTTGGGATATGACCCGTTAATGCGTTACCCCTCAACAAAAGATAAAGAAAATATCGGTTGCTGACAAATCGTGGGATAGTGCCGGATAACTTGTTATTTCGTAGATCGAGTAACATAACATTTTCTAGCAATGTACTTGGAACTGGCCCACTGAATTCATTATCATGGAGGTACAACAAACCCATATGCCGAAAACTGAAGTGTGAAGGCAAGTTACCGGAAAACTTGTTTCGTGAGAGGTCCAAAAGCTGGAAAGATACGTTAAAGAGGGTGCTTGGTATTGTACCATTTAGGAGATTATCCGAAACCGAAAGATACAAGAAATAAAAGCCTCCAAACCAACTTGGGATGACACCTTGTAGAGAATTATTCGACAGTTCGAGAAATACTAAACCCTTTGAATGAATCAACACATCCGTGATCTCGGTAAATTGATTGTTATCCGCAATCAACACCCTCAACGACTCCAACTTCATTGGTTGTGGGAAAATCTTGCCACTAAATCTGTTGTATGAAAGCTTCAAAATACTTAATGAAGAACAACCAATGCAAAATTTCTTTGGTAGACTGCCTGACAAGTTATTATGTGATAAGTCCAAGAAGAAGATCTTTTTCATCTCACTAAACGAAGAAGGCAAATTCCCTTGAAACCCATTATTCGAAAGATTCAAGTGACTTATATTGGGAAGCACATGTCCGATATTGTTGGGAAGCCATTCATCAAACTTGTTGACTGATAGATCCAAAACATGCAAACTATGAACAAGTAGTCTTGGAAGATGAAAGATAGTGAATGAGTTGTTCCATAAAAGCAAAACTCGAAGTTTTGGATAGTTCTCCAAAAACCAAGATGGAGATATTCCGGTCAACTTGTTGTTGGAGAGATTAATTAGACGCAAATCTTTCTGCTGTTGAAGAAAGCTAGGAACTGCTTCCAAGTTGCAATATTTTAAATCAATAACACTCAACCGAAACTTCAGTTGTAGGGAGATTTCTGACTCTATATGCAGCAAACTAGATTTTGATGAAAGTTTGAACACCTTGAGCTTAGAAAGGTTGGCGATCAAATCGAAAGAGAAGAAACCCTCAAACTTATTATCTGAGAGAGATAAATACTCAAGAGAATCAAGATTGCTGATAACAGATGGAAGCGTCCCATTGAATTGGTTTGAAGACATATCAAGAACTTGGAGTTGGGTTAAGCTACTAAAACACTGAGGAAATGGACCGGTAAATTCGTTTTGACTCAAATCAAGCTCTTGCAAATTTTTTAATTGACAAAGTCCTATAACAATGACAAGCAAAGGCACATTAAGATTAGAATGTTTTTTTTCTTTTAAAAATTATTTGACAAATTAATAATTTAAAAAATACTTATATGCAAACTACTATATATATAATTCCTAAAATGCTAAAGAAACTATTTTTTTTTAGAAAAATGACCGGTTTACAAAATGTTTGGCTGTATATCATCTTTTGTTCACGGATATTTTGATGAACTGTCATGTATATACTAAAAATAAACTCGTATCCATATATTTTGTCAAACACGTGAATATAAACTCTCTTTTTTTGTTTTTTGGGTTCAAAGGTTAATAACTGTAATAATAATAGTTAAATTAATTTTCATGATACATACCTTCTCTTCCTAATGATCCAGAAAATGTGTTGTCACTTAAATCCAAAGCATGAAGCTTATGCAAAACCGCCAAGCCTGCCATCAGTATATATATTTTTGACAAAGGTTAACTAAGATGAATATTTGAAAAGAGAATGAGAGGTGAATAAAAACTTTAGTAGTACCTGGCACAGGGCCATTGAGCAAGTTCCCACTTAGATCCAACAGTTCTAGATTACTCAAGTCTTTTAGCTCTTCAGAATATATGAACACAAAAAAGAATGAAGATGAGCTGAACATATGTTTGAAACTAATAATATCACTTTGGAACTGGTACTCAATTACATACTTGATATTCAAATGCATATAGACTAGAAAATGGGCGTACCTTTCATTGGAAAAGTACCTTCCATATTGTTTCCATGAAGAATTAAAGTTCTAAGCGAAGAAGCGGCATTTAGAAAGGGTAAGACACTGTTATTGACTTCGTTGTTACCCATATCGAGGATCTCAAGTTTTTTTAATTTCCCAAGGCTTTTATACCCTATAAAACAAAAGGCCAATAGATCTTGTAAAACACTTTTATAATTGGCCAATAGTCTCTTTCAAAACTAGAAATCTCCATACTAACTAATTGTTCAAAGACTCTTAAGATAATTATTCCACCACTTATTTATACTATTCATATTACCATGCACATGTATTAACATTTCACAATCTTGTCCCTACCAAGAAATTAAGCAAAAAAGAATAATAAATGGAATTGATGAAAGATATACCATGGATATCATCGAACCAGCCTGTGCATCCGAAATCATATAAGTTTAAAGTCCGCAATTCTTCAAAGGGGTGAAACAAGGAAAGATTTATCAGGATTGGATCACTGAATGTTTGATTCAAGAAGAGGCCGATCACACGTCCACTTGTACGATCACACTCCACTCTTTCCCATCGGCAACAATCACTCTTCGTGTCATTAGACCAATCATATGAATATTCCTTGTTCACATAAGCCTTGAGCTCCAACAATCCCTTCCTCTCCTTCTCGATGCAACTTATATACCCTTGCATTTGTAGTGATACAACCATGACCCATGCTGCGAAGAAAAACTGCGGTATAGTGAATATCAACATTTCTGCAAATAACCAATACAAACAAAGAAGGGGAAGAGAGTTTGTAGCTCAAGTCAATGACTTGGTAATATTATCGATGATATTATATGAAGAAATCTTTAGTATCTTTGTAATTAATTAGATCGTAATCTTCAAGAAGATTTTGGCAGAAAACTTTGACTTTTCTTTTATGTGTTCAACGGTTTATTGTAAAACATTGATAAATCAATACTAAATAAATTAATAAGTTTTATAAATTAATAAAAAAATTCTGTTCTGAATTGTGATTAATGTAAAAAATGACACAAATCGATAAATTAATAAGATAATATTTTTTTATAAATATATGATTTTATTAATATTATAAATTAATAATTATATAAGTGTATTAAATATATATATAATATATCTAAAAAAAATTGAAATATATTTTAAATATTGTTTTGCTTAAATTTGTATTTGTTTTTATTTGAATTTAGTTCTAATATTTTACACAATTATTTTTCTATAAATTAATTAATTTATAAAGGTGATCCTTGTTAACTAACGTACAAGTCCAATAGTAACCAAATTGAGAGATTGGGCTTTACAATTATAGCCAAATGTTTTAACTTTTAACCGTCTAAAAATGTTTGATCTGTGGGATTATATCTTTCGGTCTTCTTAATGGATCACAAAAAATAATATTATCATTTTCTTCAACAACGATTGGTGCTGGATTATATTGACAAGTGGATATGACTTGTGACCAGGCAAAGAGACGTATCACTTGCGTAACTTTTCTTCTTCTCTAGATAAGCTTTTGCCAACTCATTCTCTTTTATTGCAAAATTCATGTGTTAGTTCTTCTTCTTTACAAAATTGAGTTTAAACTGTTTTATTACTAATCCAAATGAGGAATCACTTTGCACTATTAATAGAAAATAATACACAACCAAACATCTAAAAGATACTATAATAGTAGAGATCAAAGACCTGAGCAAAAACTGAAAGAAAAAAAAAAAAAAAAAAAAAA